>Ga0180437_10006567_pt1 | contig 15419 bp, 11 predicted proteins | sample SS_ome_4_FD_132410 | JGI IMG/M metagenome (GOLD analysis project Ga0180437, IMG submission 132410) | Hypersaline lake sediment archaeal communities from the Salton Sea, California, USA - SS_3_D_1 metaG | ecosystem: Environmental > Aquatic > Non-marine Saline and Alkaline > Hypersaline >...
ATGACAACCGGAAGCACAACGGCCACTGTGATCACGCGTATGATGAGCCCGCTGCCCTTCATCTTCGTCAGCGCCCGCCGAAACGCCGTTGTCTGGCCTGGAACTCCGCGATGGCGTTATACAGATGCTCTTTACGGAAATCGGGCCAGAGCGTGTCTGTCGAGACTATCTCCGCATAGGAAAGCTGCCATAGCATAAAATTGCTGAGCCGCAGTTCGCCGCTCGTGCGGATCAGCAAGTCGGGGTCAGGGAGGTCCGGCAAGTAGAGGTAGCGGGCAAACAGCGCCTCGTTCACGTCATCTACTTCGACTTTCCCGGCCTTAACCGCAGCGGCAATCGCTTTGGCCGCGTCGGCAATCTCGGCGCGGGCGCCATAGTTGACGGCCAGATTCAGAATCATGGCCGAGTTGTCCCCGGTGCGTGCCACCGTCCGCTTGAGATCTTGCGCTACGTTCTTGGCCAAACCCGCCATTCGACCCATAATAGTGACCCGAATGCCCTCCCGGGCGATGTTCTCGAGTTCGAGGTCGACATACTTGCGCAGCAGCCTGAACAACGCGTCCACTTCCTCCTTGGAACGACGCCAGTTCTCGGTGGAAAACGCGTAAAGCGTCAGCACCTCGACTTTCTCCAGCTCGCGGCATGCTTCGACGACGGCCCGGACGCTCTTTGCGCCGGCTTCGTGGCCTTCGGCAAGACTAACGCCTTGCCGTTCGGCCCAGCGCCCGTTGCCATCCATAATGATGGCGATGTGCCGCGGGACGTGGCCCATATCAATCGGCGGATACGCCATCACCTTCACCCTGTGTCACGCGCACCAAAACCTGCCCCTACGCTTCCCCGTTTCATGGAGTTTACATGCGCGCACTGGGGCGGATCAAAACGCGCGCTATCGATCCGTGGTCTCAAGCGCCGGGGGCGTTTAACGTACAAGGCCGCGGGGTCCCCTTTCTCTGCAGGGTCTCTCCGCGGCCTTACTCACGTACAGACCGTTGGCGCCGCCCCCAAGGGCCCGGCCGGACCCCTAGACTTCCATGATCTCTTCTTCCTTGGCATTGAGGGCCGCGTCGATCTTCGCGGTGAATTCATCGGTGACTTTTTGAATCTCATTGGTCAGCTTGTGTGCGTCGTCTTCCGGTATTTCCCCGCTCTTCTGCGCCTTTTTCTCTTCGTCAATGAGGTGACGGCGTATGTTCCGCACGGCGACCCGCGCCTCTTCGGCAAGCCTGGCGACCATCTTTACGAGTTCTTTGCGGCGCTCTTCCGTAAGCTGGGGAATAGGGATCCGAATTACCTTCCCGTCATTGGACGGTGTAAGATCGATCGGCGACGCCAAAATCGCCTTTTCAATTGCAGCGATCTGCGTCTTGTCCCACGGCGTCACCATCAACAGTCGGGGCTCGGGCGCAGTAACGTTTCCCAGTTGGTTCAATTTCATCTTACCGCCGTAGGCTTCTACCTCGACGGCGTCAAGGAGGCCTACCGATGCGCGGCCCGTACGAATACTGCTTAGTTCCTGTTTGAACGAATCCAGGCTCTTCTGCATCTTGCTCTTGGCTTCATCGACCAGTGGATGCGGCATAGCTCAGTCTCCTTTTACGATGGTCCCGATTCGTTCGCCCTGGATCGCTTTTATGATACTGCCGGATCGCGTCATGTTGAACACAAGGATCGGCAAGTTGTTCTCCCGACAAAGCGAGATGGCCGTAGCGTCCATCACTCGCAGATTCTTTGCAAGCACTTCGGTGTAGGACAACTCGTCATAGCGTGCGGCCTCCTTGTTCACCGCTGGGTCGCTGTCATAAACACCATCCACTTTGGTCGCCTTGAAGAGCACGTCCGCGCCGATCTCGTTGGCTCGCAATGCCGCGGCAGTATCCGTCGTGAAATACGGGTTGCCCGTTCCGGCCGCGAAGATGACGATGCGCCGCTTTTCGAGATGGCGCATGGCCCGCCGTCGGATGTAGGGCTCGGCCACGGGAGGCATTTCAATGGCCGTCAGCACCCGCGTAGCCACGCCCTTCTTTTCGAGCACCGATTGAATGGCGAGCGCGTTAATCACCGTCGCCAGCATGCCCATATAATCGCCCGTGGCTCGCTCGACGCCCGTTTCCGCGCCCGATACCCCGCGAAAAATGTTGCCCCCGCCCACCACCAGGCCAATGTCGACACCCAAGGCGTGCGCTTCCGCAACTTCGCCGCACAGCTGGTCAAGCCGGCCGAAATCGATGCCCCCCAACCCTGGCGGTTCGAGGGCCTCCCCGCTAAGCTTCAAAACGATCCGGGCATACCTAGGCGACGCCATGAGACCTAGCCCTGACTTTTATGCCGGCTCAACTCGGCCGCGACATCCGCAGCAATATCCGAAACGGGTTTTTCGATGCCCTCGCCTCGCTCAAAACGCGCAAACCGCCGAATGACGATGTTCTCGCCTACCTTGCCGCTGAGTTCCTTGCGCAGTTCCTCAATCGTCTTATCCCCGTCTTTCACGAAGGCCTGTTCGAGCAAGCATACACTCGAATACCATTTGCCGAGCTTCCCTTCGACGATTTTGTCGACGACCTTCTCCGGTTTGCCGCTCTCGAGGGCTTGTTTGCGGTAAATATCCTTCTCGACGGCAATGGCGCTCTCCGGCACGTCGGCGCGCTCGATCCATTTTGGCGACGCCGAGCAGATCTGTAGACAGATGTCCCTGCAAAACGTCTGGAATTCATCGCATCGCGCAACAAAATCCGTCTCACAGTTGATCTCGGCAAGCACGCCTATCTTGCCCTTCATGTGAATGTATGAGACCACCGCGCCTTCGCTGGCCGCGCGATCCGCCCGCTTCGCGGCCGATGCGATGCCCTTCTCGCGGAGCCACTGCCCCGCCTTGTCAAAGTCGCCGCCCGTCTCCTGAAGCGCCTTCTTGCAGTCCATCATGCCTGCGCCCGTTGCTTCGCGCAGCGCTTTCACTTCGTTCGCCGTAATCCCCATAATTTCGCACACTCCTTCACCATCCACAAATAATGAGAGTTCGGATTATTCCGTTGCCTGCGCCGGGACCTCGGACGCGGAACCCTCGCGCTCGGCCGCCTCGGACTCGGCGTACGCGTCGGGCTCGACGTCGTCCGCCGACGGGACCTTGGCCTCGGCCTCATCGGCGGGCTGGGTCTCGACCTTCACCGCCGCTTTCTCAGCGTGCTCCTTACCTGCCAGGGCGCGGCCCTCGATGACGGCGTCGGCAATTACCCGACAGAAGAGATCCACCGCGCGTATGGCGTCGTCGTTCCCTGGGATGGGCAGCGGAACCATGTCCGGGTCGCAGTTCGTGTCGATGATGGCGACGCAGGGGATGCCCAACCGCTCCGCCTCGCGCACGGCGATGGCTTCTTTCTTGGCGTCTATGACGAACATAGCGCCGGGGAGTTCGTTCATGTCCTTGATGCCGCACAGGTTCCTGTCAAGTTTGACGCGTTCCTTACGGAGTTTCGTGGCCTCCTTCTTCGGCAACCGCTCGATCTGTCCACTCGACTCCATTTCCTCGTAACTGAGCAACGTTCGAACGCTCCTGCGAATGGTGGACCAGTTCGTAAGCGTGCCGCCAAGCCAACGACTGTTGACCCAGAACATGCCGCACCGTTGCGCTTCCCGGGCGATGGGCTCCTGCGCTTGGCGCTTTGTCCCCACAAAAAGCACACTCTTGCCCGCGGCCGCAATGTCACGGACAAGGTCGTAAGCCTTTTGCAGTTGTCTGAGCGTGTGTTGTAAATCGATGATGTAGATGCCGTTGCGCTGTCCGAAAACATACCGAGCCATTTTCGGGTGCCAACGGCGCGTTTGGTGGCCGAAATGGATTCCGGCCTCCAGAAGTTGTCTCAATGTGGCAACCGGCATAACACTTCTCCTCATTTGGGTTGGCCTCGGGATCCCACGGCACACCCGGCCATCCGGCCGAGCACCCAAACCGTGATGCACAATACGGACCCCTGTGAAATGGGAAACCAAAACACGATAGCACAAAGCGCCCAACCTGCGCAACTTCCCGGTTCCGAACGGGTTCCGGCCGGCATTGATATTGGAGCAACGCCGACCGAGACGAACCTGCAGCGCTGAGCGCGACGTGGGTGAAGTGTGGCGGAATATTGGGTGCGGACACGTTGAAACTGAGCAATGAATACGGGTGCGTATTGCGAGCGTAGCAAAGGGACTGATGCAAGCGGAGCGCCCCCTCGGGTGGAGCTACGTCTCAGGCGGTGGCGCTTCAGGCGGGGGAGCGTGGGCGCGTCTGATAATCCTTTTCTTACGATTCCAGATAGTGGCAGACGGCCGCTTCGACCTCGAGGTATGCGTGCCGTAAGACAGGTAAGGAGCCGGCCCTTGTCCCTCTCTCTAATGTGCAGGAAGGTAGTCTGTCAATGATCTTGAACCATTCTCAGAGCAGTTGATACCGTGACGTACACGAAGATTTCTGAGTGATACTGAATTCGGGGGCGACAAGTTTGACCCGGGTTGTTGTTCTCGTGGCTGAGTTGTGAACGTTATGCTACGGCGTTGGGGATTTCCCGAGGGGCAGGGAGGAGTCATTGCATGCACGACACGGGTGAAATCACAGGGGTCAAAACAACGCTTGAGCAAGTGGCCGCGATGCTTGAAGAGATGCGCCGCCACCTGACTACGTTAAGCGAAGACCAAGCATTATGGCTGCCTCCCGGCGGGGACGTGTGGCCGATACAACGTTCCGTTACTCACTGCGTAAATTGCGAGCATCGCGCGGTGACGGAACTCGGAAGAGCCATGAAGGGGCAAGCCACGCCGGAGACCATTCCCGCGGACACCGGGATTTTTGCATGGTTTGGCCCGACGCCCTATGCGCTTGCAAGGCTGGTTGGCGACCTGAAACGTCAGGTTGAGGCGCTATCCAACGCACTCGATTCATCCCACCTGGATGTCGAGGCCGTACGTTATCCCAACCATCCGCCCCGCAAACTTGTTGACTACGTCGAAGTAATGCGTCACCATACAGAAGCGCACTTGGCAGCGATAAAAAAGAAACTGGCCGCCGTGCCGCCTGCCAAGGAATGCGATGCCGGAGTCCGCGAAGCCTATCCGAATTTTGGCCGTGGCGCGGAGGCAAGAGGCACGTCGCAGACCTCGCGTTCAGATCACAGCCGCGGTTGATTCGTAACGTTGGGTAAGGACTCGACAAGGAGGAGACGCGCCATGAATGCTAGACAATGGGCTATGATCTTACATTTGTCACTGCTTGCCGGCTACGTCATACCGCTAGCGGGACTTGTTGCCCCAATCATCATATGGCAACTGAAAAAAGAAGAGTTTCCCGAAATCGACGCCCACGGCAAGGTCGTTGTCAACTGGATTATCAGCTCGATAATCTACGCCGTTGTCTTCGGCATATTGACGATCGTATTGATCGGCATCCCCTTGCTCCTCCTACTGGCTGTGCTCTCGGTCATGTGGCCAATCATTGGCGGCATCAAGGCCAACGATGGGCAACTCTGGAAATATCCTCTGTCGATTCCGTTCTTGAAATAGGGATCAGATTCTTAAAACGGGAATCAGCACGAGCCTTCAAGCGGGAAAAGAACGCTTCTCGCCCTGCCTGACTCCCGCACTGGTCAAGAACAGATCGAGCATTTCGGTTTCACGAAGGGGCCGGGTAGAAGTCCCTTACTCCGCGTGCCGTAAACGACGGTCTAGAGCAGTTCCGCGATCTGGACGGCGTTGAGGGCGGCGCCTTTCAGCAGATTATCGGACACGATCCACATGTCCAACGCGCTTGGATGGGATATGTCCTCGCGGATCCGGCCGACGAAGGTTTCGCCTTTTCCAGCGGAGTCGGTCGCCAACGGATAGACCTGATTCGGCAGATCATCTTGGACAACGACGCCGGGCGCTTTCGCCAGAATCGCGCGCGCTTGCTCGGCGGTCAGCTTCGTTTTGGTCTCGACATTCACGGATTCGCTGTGGCCGGTATGCACGGGCACACGCACCGTGGTCGCGGTCACTCGAATCGCGTCATCGCCAATGATCTTCTTCGTCTCGTTGACCATCTTCATTTCTTCGGTCGAGTAGCCGTTGTCGATAAAGGCGTCGCTCTGCGGGATCTGCGGAATGCAGTTGAACGCGATCGGGTGAGGGAACACCTCACACGCAGGTGCCTTGCCTTCGAGAACGGCCCGGGTCTGCGCCTCGAGTTCGTTTAACGCCTTTATGCCTGCCCCGGACACGGCCTGGTAGGTCGAAACGACGACGCGTTCGACTTTGGCCGCGTCGTGAAGGGGCTTCAATACCACGACCATTTGAATGGTCGAGCAGTTGGGGTTCGCGATAATCCCTTCATGCCACTCGACGTCTTTTGCGTTGACTTCCGGGACAACCAGCGGCACCTTGGGGTCCATGCGCCACGCGCTCGAGTTGTCCACGACGACACAACCGTTCTTCGCCGCACACGGGGCAAATTGCTTGCTCGTGCCGCCGCCCGCGCTGAAAATCGCTATCTCGACGCCTGCAAACGAGTTCTCGGCAAGCACCTCCACGGGGATCGTTTCCCCGCGGAACTCGAGTTTCCGGCCGCGCGAGCGCTCGGAAGCTAGCAGCTTTATCGAGGCTATGGGAAAATCCCGTTCCTCGAGCACACGCAACATGTGATTGCCAACCAGGCCGGTTGCGCCGACCACTGCGACATTTTTTGACGACATTTTCTACACTTTCTCCGTGTTTCCATCCGACCCCGCGCGCCACGCCGATCGAATTGGAGCGTATAGGTCTTATAAGACCTATTTGCTTATACGTGCTGCTTACCGAGGCGCCCTGCTTGCGGGAGTGTTACTTGATCGGCGTGAACCGGGGCGCGGCGCGTAGCGCCAACGGCTAGCAAGCCGCCGTCAATCCTTACTCGATTGCCTAGCCACAGACCTCGGCCAGGGCCGCCGTCAGGTCGCCCTTGGGCGTCACCCCGACAAACCGCTTGGCCTCCTCGCCGCCGTTGAACACGATCAACGTTGGGATACTCGATACACCAAACCGCTGGGCCAAGTCCCCTTCACTGTCGACGTTTACCTTCGCAACGACGGCTTTCCCATCGTACTCATCAGCGATTTCGTCGAGCGCCGGCGCCATCATCCGACACGGCCCGCACCACTCCGCCCAAAAGTCTACCAACGTGACGCCGCTGGCAACGGCCTCGTCAAAGTCTGCGGCAGTCAAATCGCGCGCGTTGCTCATTGCATAGTCTCCTACCGTTTCATCAGGCGACACAGTATAAGGTATGATGTGCGCCGGACAATGCCCAGCAACGACACCGCAACCGGCGTGCGGCGTCGTCATTTCAGCCCAATCGCGTCGGGATCAACGCACCTGGATTATACCGCAGACGCTCGGCCAGCGCAAAACGCGCGCGGCGCCCCCGAATATTATCCGACGCTGGCCGCGCATCGCGGCGTTTTTGACAAGGATTTCGGATGTCCGGTAGCATCGGACGGCTTGTATAGCGAAGCCTAAACGAGTCAACATTGAAACAGGGCCCACCTATGGTAAATGCCGTCGCGACCGCCGAGAATGAGCAATCGAAAGCATCCGGGCTGACCGTGTTCGTTGTTACGCTCGCGTTCTTCTTCGTGTCGGGCGCATGCGGGTTGCTGTATCAGGTCGTCTGGACGCGGAAACTCGTGCTCCTATTCGGCACCACGGCGTACGCGGTGAGCACGGTCTTGTCCGTTTTCTTTCTCGGGTTAGGGTTGGGCAGTCTTTGGGGCGGGCGTCTTGCGGATAGGTGCCGGAACCCTCTGTTCCTTTACGGCACATTCGAGGTAGCCATCGGCCTTTGGGCGCTGGTGTTCATCTTGTGCGTTGGCTGGGGCGAGGCCGGCGTCGTGGCCGTGCTCCGTCTAACGGCCGGTACGCGCGCCATGAGCATCGCGCTGCGTGCGGCCCTGGCCGCAGCGTTTCTTATACTGCCCGTGGTGTTGATGGGCGCCACGCTGCCGCTCGTGGCGAAGTTTGTCACGGTAGACGCGCGCGCGCGCGGGCTGCGCGTGGGCGCCCTATACAGCATCAACACCTTCGGTGCGGTTGTGGGCTGCGCCGCCGCGGGCTTTTTCCTGCTTCCCGCCCTCGGCTACACGCGCGCCACGCTGGTCGGTGTCGCGGCCAACGGCGCGGTGGGGGGGCTTGCCATCGTCCTGTCGCGCCGCAGCGCCGCAGCGGCACACCCTGAATCGCGTAGCGACGAACGCCTTGCGGAAGCGGAGCCCCGTGCGGCAACGGCGCCCCGGGTTGCGGCACTCGTGCTGTTGACATTTGCCGTGTCCGGTTTCTGCGCGCTTGCGTTGGAGGTACTCTGGACGCGACTGCTGGTGACGGTCTTTTTGGGCACGACGTATGCGTTTACGACGATGCTCACCACGCTTCTCTGCGGCATCGCGTTGGGCAGCGCGTTCGCGTCTTCTTGGGTGGATCGTGCGCGGGCCTTTGTCTTTTTGTTTGGGCTCATCGAAGCGCTGGTCGGCATTTCCTGTTTGCTTATGTTGTCGGTGTTCGCGTGGTTGCCAGACGCGTTCGATGCGTGGCGTTCGTCCGTCGGCGCCGATTGGGCTAGGCTGATATGGGCCAAGTTCTGGCTGTCCTTTGCGGTGCTGTTTGTGCCCACGTTTCTGTTCGGCATGACGTTTCCTGTCGTGGTGCGCGCACGGACGCTCGCACGAGGCCGCTTGGGCCGCGATATCGGTAAGCTATACAGCGCCAACACGTTCGGAGGCGTTCTGGGCGCGATTGCCGGCGGGTACGTTTTGATCCCGTTGCTCGGCACGCACCGGAGCATCGTGCTGCTGGCCTTCGTTCTGTGCGGATTCGGCGCGTTGTTGGTTCTTGCGAGCCCGAAGTTGCCGATTTACGGGCGTAAAGGATTGGCGATGTGTGTGATCGCGGTGGCCCTCTTCTACGCGGTGCCGACCATGCCCGACGATGTGGGCCTCGCCATGGACAAAAGCTATTTGCCCAAGGGCGAACAGGTGTTGGCCCATGTTGAGGGCGTCGAAGGCACGGTGGCCGCCTCGGGACCCACTGGAGCGACGGGCGGTTCGAACCGGACCCTGTGGATAAACGGGGTCCAGGCCACAATCTCGATCGAGGCCGGGGTCCTGATGAACCGGTTCCAGGGCGTGTTGCCGATGTGTTTCGACCGCGACCCGCGCAAAGCCTTATTCATGTGCTTCGGTTCGGGGATTACGGCCGGCACGCTCGGGCTATTTGACTTCGAGCGCATCGACGCCGTCGAATTGTCTCCGGATGTGCTCGATGTGGCCCCGTTGTTTGCCGCAGATAATTTTGACGTGCTCAACAATCCGAAGATCAATTTCATCGTCGATGACGGCCGGAACTTCTTGCTTACCACGCGGAACCGATACGATCTCATAACGTTCGAGCCGATGCCGTTAGCGCTGGCGGGCGTCTCCACATTCTACACACGGGAATACTATCGACTTTGCCTTGAGCGTCTAACCGAAGGCGGCCTGGTGTCGCAGTGGGTTCCGTTGCACAGTCTTGCACCGGACGTGTGCCGTTCCCTCGTGTACACGTTCGCATCGGTGTTCCCGGAATACTGTGTGTGGTTCGTCAACGCCGACATGTTTCTCGTGGGGTCAAACCGTCCGCTCGCAATCGACTACGAGGGAATCGAGCGGCGCATTTCGGCCCCCGAGATCCGGGCCGCGTTGGCCGATGTAGGATTTCACGACGTTCCCGAACTGTTGACCCGATTCTTCATGGCCAAGGCAAACGTCGACCGGTACGCCGCGACCGGAACTATCATGACGGACGACCGCCCTTGGGCGGAGTTTGTAGCGCCGAAGCTTGTGTACGAGCGGTACGTCGCCAAGGCCCTGCTCGAACTGCTCGAATTTTACGAGAGTCCCGCCGTCCTCGTGGCGGCCATGACGTCCCAGGAACGCGAGGCGTCTATCCGCGAAGCGCTCGATCGGCGCTATCGCGCACACCGCTACGGCTTGGAAGGAATGATCGAACTCCGAAGTCGAGGCCCGATAGGTTCGCCCGAGGACGACTTCAGAAAGGCCCTCGCCGTTGACCCGAACTGCCGTTATGCGCGCGACGAGCTTCGGGACCTGGCCAAGTTGCGCGTTGACCAATGGCTGGACTGGGGTGAACCCGAAGAAGCGATTGGCTACTTGCCCGACATAATCGATCTCATGCCGGAAGAGCCGCTGCTCTATCTCCTATTGGGCGACGCCTATTACGCCGCCGGCGAATTGGATAAGGCGGCGGACAACTATACGCGCTACATCGAACAAGGCGGAACCGAGACCCGCGTCGCCGAACGGATACAAGGGATCACGTCGTCACGAACACCGCCGTAAGCAATCACGTCGTCTCCACAGCCGAAAGATAATTGAAAAGCACGCTTGGATACGTGTTTCCGTAGGGCGACGGCTTGCGCATCTTGGACTTGCAGGGCTGCAACAGACCCAGGCGCGCGCTGTTTACGCCAATAAACGTTTTGAGGTCTGGGCGAGCAAGGCAAACAGCGCCGCGCTGAGTACGAGCATATTCCCGGCGGAGCGCGTGCGGGGCGTTGCGCGGTCTAGTGAGCCGCATCCGCCGACAGGGCGGACGCCTTCGCCGATCGGGACCAGGTCGAAGTCTTGTTTGGTGAACGTGCCCGTTAGGACGATCACGGTTTGGTAGGGACTGTCTTCGTACCCGTCTTTCGAGGCGCGGACCGAGACCGAACCCGCGTCCAGACTCGGGAATATGTATTCACCGCGCGGGCCGGTCGCTGTGTAAGTTCCGTGTGCGCCCAGCGTCTGCACCGTCGCGGATTCGATGGCAAGCCCCGTTTGGGCGTCGCGCACCGCGCCGGTCAATGAGCCGGGTATTTCCGGACCCGCCTCGCGCAAGACATGCAAGGCATATTGGGAGTCTGAACCGTAGGTCTCGGCGTGGGCGTGCGTTACGCGAACGTAATAGAAACCCTCCTCCGTCACGGTGTGCAGCAGGTATGAGGAGAGGTCGCCCGGGCCGCGGTTGTCGTTTGCCCCGAGTAAGGTTGACCCATCGGATGCGTATAGTTCGACGATCGTGTCGTTGTCGGCGCCAAGGTTCTCTGTCTGAACGGTGACAATTTGGTCGGCAAGGGCATAGAAGCGCACCCAGTCCTCGTCGTCGGTGCAATGGAAGTTGTGCGTCTGGGAAGATCCGTCGAGGAAAATCAGGGCCGCCCAATCTGCCGAGTCATCTTGTTCGTAAGCATCCGGGTCGACCACCGGCTCCGACTGGGTGACCGTCGTTCTGCCGGGCAGGGACGCGGCCCCGTCGGTGTCAACGGCCACGACGGCGATGTCATATGTTCCTTCATCTCTGAACCCATTGAACGTTTCCCGATAGCGGCCTCCATCCTGTGTGAGTTCGATGACCTCGACCAACGGCCCGGAACAGTCGCGCTTCGCGTTGCTTGCTTCGGGGAACGCAATCACGGCGAAGACACGCTCGATTGCGCCTGTCGAAGTCACATCTTCTGCCCAGATGGTCGCCGACGCGGTACCTTCCAGGTTCTGCTCGGGGGACACTTCGCCTACCAGGGGGTCATCGCTGGCGAGCAGGATGCCCACGCCGATGGTGTAGGTCCGAGCCAGTAATCCGTCGGTTCGCGCATCGTACACGCCGTCGCCGTTGTCGTCCAGTTGGGCGTTTTGGCCATCGGCGCCGAACGCCACGGCGATGCCCGCGTGCGTAAAGGCCGTGTTTACCGTCGCGCCGTTCAGGACGCGCCGCCAGAAGTAGCTCGAGAACGAGATGTTCTGGTGCGGCGGTTGGCAGGCCGTTTGGTCGCGGCCCGCGCTCGCCACGACGATGCGTTCGTTGCCCTCGGCCGGCGTCAGCAACGGAAGGAAACTCCCCGATCGATCCGCGTCGTAAACGACCGTCGCCACCCCCGGCATGTTTTCCTGCAGCGCGTCCAACCAGTCGTCCAACCGCCCGGCCGTGAGCGTTTCATCCGCGTTGACACAGAACGATTGCGCCGCGCCGGCCCCAACGAGATACACGGTCAAGTCGCGCGTTTGCTCGGCCGCCCAGTCGGTGAGTGCATACTCGATGTTTGATAAGACGTTCGCGCCGTCCACGCCTGCGGAAAAGGTCACGGGACTGTAGCACTGCATGTCGTCGTCTGCGTATCCCTGGAACCGTAACGCCTCATAGGCCAGTCGAATCGACGCCTCGACGGCCGGCCAGCCGGCATCCGACTGACTCCCGCCGGCCACAAGCACGGCACGCCGCCGAAGCGGATTCGCTACCGACACGGTGGTCAGGGCCGGCAGGGACGTGTTGCCCGCAGCGTCCCGGGAATAGACGGCGAGTTGATAGCTCCCCTGGGTCGTAAACCCGTTGTAGCTTGCGGCCCAGCGATTGCCGTCGCCCGGCTGAAGCTCAACGAACGGCAGGCTTTGAACGGCATTGTCGAGCGAAGCAGGAACATAATCCGGCGGGCGAATCACGGCCCAAACGCGGGCGACGCCGTCTTCGTCGGACGCGTCGGCGAATACCTCTGCACTCGTTCCTTGCGCGACGGTCTGGGGAGGCGAGACTTGCTCGATTGTGGGGGCATCCCCTTGAATGACGCTGCCGTTGCCGATGAAGGTTGCGGCGGCCTGGTTGCTCGGATCGGACAGCTGCGGCCTCTGGAACTCGACCGTCCGACCGACAGCTTCTGCAGCAACGTCAAACGACTCGAGCACGCTTGAACCATTGAACACCTGTGTCCAGAAGAAGTTCGAGAAGGAGATGGTTCCGGTGCTGAGGAAATAGGCGTTCTCCTCGGCCGTTGCGCTGGCGATGACGATGCGGCCCGGGGCGCCGAGTTCGGCGAGAAAACTCCCCGACTGGCATGCGTCGTAGACGAGAATGACGCTTCCCCAAATAGCCTGCTCGGCTTGATCGAGCCAACGGCCGAGGTCTTGCGCCGACACAGTCTCGGCCCCGCTCATGCGAAACTTGCCAACGCCCCCATGGTCGACCATGTAGACCACGAGATCCTCGGCATCGGCCGCCCATTGGGTGAGGGCGAACTCGAAGTTCTCGTCGGTGGCGTCGGCATCGACGTCGTCCTGTTCCCCGTTGCCATCAAGATCGAGGTACAAGTCGGAGGACAGATAGTAGATGGATTCCTTAGTGAATCCCTGATGAACAAGGGCGCGGTAGGCGAAGTTCGCGCAGAATTGGGTGGCGTCCCACAGGTTGTTGCCGGGGAACGCCCCGCCCCCCGCGACGATCACAGCTTTGCTTTGGCCGGCGATGCCGACGGGCTGGAATTTCTGGACGCGGTGTGTATCGAGGTCGGTGACATACACGGCGCCGTCTTGGCCGACGCAGATTCCCCACGGCAAGGACACCTGGTCGGGATTGCTGCCTTTGCCGCTGAAGACCTCGATAAGGTTCATATCGGCGTCGTACTTCTCGATGCGCGAGTTTTTCCACTCGGCCAGGTATACGTTTCCCTCGGCGTCGATATCGATGCCCGATATCGAGGCCAGGCCGTTCCACAACCACCAGGATTCGAGGAACTCGCCTCCCGACGTGAACTTTTGCACGATCGGATTCAGCCAGTCGGTGACGTACACAGTGCCGTCGGGGGCGACGGCGATATCTTCAGCTTCGTAGAACTCGCCGTCCCCACTGCCGCGGCTGCCCCAAGCAAGAACGTACGCGCCCTCCGAGGTGAACTTCTGAATGCGACAGAGCGCACTGTCGGCAACGTACACATACCCGTCGGCGTCCACCTCGATGCCGGTGGGATTCCGGAACTGCCCCAGGCCGGTCCCCTCCGTACCCCACATCCGTAGGAAGTCGCCGGCCGACGAAAACTTCTGAACGCGGTGGTTCTTCTGGTCGACGACATACACGCTTCCGTCGGCGGCGGCGGCGATGCTGCGGGGATAGTCGAATTCGCCGGCCTCACTTCCCGGCGATCCCCACTGGAACAGGAAGCGACCGTCGGTCGAGAAAACCTCGACGCGCCGGTTGGCCGAATCGGCCACGTAAAGATTGCCGTTGGGTCCTTGTTCGACGCCGTATGGCTCGCTGAACCAACCCTCGGCGTTGCTGCGTGCGGACCACACTGTCAGGAAACGGCCGTCGGCCGTGTAACGGAGCAGCCGGCCGTACCGGCCGTCCGCCAACGTAACCGTCCCCGATCGGTCGACGGCCAATCCGACGCCCTCGAGAAACTGCGTCGGCCCCGCGCTCCAGCCGTACCATTGTGTAACGAATGCGCCGTCAGGCGCGAATTTCTGAACGCGCGACAGCGAGTCCGTGACGTATACGGCGCCGGCAGGCCCTATCGCGATGGCCCTGGGCTCCTTGAATTGTCCCTCGCCGAATCCCGTCGCGCCCCAAGCCCGAACGAACACGCCCTCGGACGTGAATACCTGGACGCGGTTGTTTTCGAATTCCTCGACGCCCTCATAGTACAAGTCTCTGCGCACGCCGTCTGTCACATACACGTACCCGTCATCGTCAATAGCGATGCCGCCCGCGTGCGCGAACTGCCCGTCACCGGAGCCTTCGCCACCCCACTGAACGATGAGCTCGCCATCGGGGCAACGCTTCTGGATCCAGAAGTCGTGGCCGGTAACGTAGACGTTAGATTGGTAATCGACGGCGATGTCGTTGACGAAAAAGTTCGTGCCGTCCCCATAGTCGAACAGCACCCACTTCCAGATGAACTGGCCATCGCGCGTGAACTTCCTGACCGTCTCATGCTGGATCGTGTACACGAAGCCGTCGTGGTCCGTAGCGATGCCGTGCGGCGCGAACAAGGCGAGTTCGGGAATCGCAGCATCCCTGCCCCATTGGGTGATAAGCTGCCCGTCGCGGGTGAACTTCTGGACGCGCTCGAGCGACGCATCGGCCACGTAGACATGGCCTTGGGCGTCCACGGCGACGCCCGCGCTGTTGCCGAAATACCACGGCTGTTGAAGTGTTGGCCACATCCGCTCGAACCGATAGGCGCCTTCCTCCGCGGCAGAACTTGAGAAAACAACAAGCGCCGCGAAGACGCTTAATGGAACGCGGCGCCATATCATTCTGCTTCCCCCGTTTGTCGCGCGGCTTTTCGACACCGGGTGGATTATACCATGGAACCGTGGGCGCCAAAGGCCTTGGAGTCTTCGGTTCTTTCCGCCCGTTGCAGGAACCCGCTACGTTCGGCGCGGGATGCCTCCGAGCGCCCACTTGACAGCACCGGTCATCTTGCCTAGACTGCGCAAACAGACGTTGGACGGGGCTCCGTAACGTCGTCGGAATAAAGATTCGCACGCTGCATTACCATGCCCACAAATCTGCCGCCAGAGTATTTCGAGGCCGAGGAACGGTTTCGCGCCGCCGCGTCGGTCGAGGAGAAGATCCGC
>Ga0180437_10006568_pt1 | contig 15419 bp, 6 predicted proteins | sample SS_ome_4_FD_132410 | JGI IMG/M metagenome (GOLD analysis project Ga0180437, IMG submission 132410) | Hypersaline lake sediment archaeal communities from the Salton Sea, California, USA - SS_3_D_1 metaG | ecosystem: Environmental > Aquatic > Non-marine Saline and Alkaline > Hypersaline > Sediment...
ACTGTGGGTGTTATTGTAGGATGGACTACAGGATTATTATTAGCAGGTTCTATCAATACTTTAAGTGATTTGCCTAATTTACCCACATTTCCGCTCTCTAATATGATAATAATCTTTATAATTTCAATTATATTTGTGTTAATAGGAATGAGACTTTTGTTGAGAAAGATTAGAAAGAAGAAAATTGTTCAAATATATCGAGAAACTATGTAAGAGTTGGATCTAAGTATGAAAAGAAAAATCAATATCATTGGAATGATAATAATCATTGGTTTTTTATCAGTTACGTTCTACAATCACGTTTATACGAATATCACTCTAAATCAAAAATATGAAGGTAAAAACGAAGCAGAGATTTTGTCAATAAATGATGTGGCAGGAACGGATTTATACGCCGAAAACATTGATGTTTATGTTGCGGGAAATAAATCTATCATAAAACAATCGTTCTTTTCAAACGATACGAGCATTTTACCTCAATTTGATACGAGAGATCCTGCCTTTTATAAGTGCAACCTCCACTTTTCTGTCTCTAATGGAATAGTCCCAGAAATTTTCCCTAATGTGGTTACTGAAAATAATATACCGCTTCAATTTGGAATGACCTTTAACAGCTTCTCTGGTTTCCTATATTATGAAGAGAATCTAACACAATCTGATGTCCAAAAAAGAGCGGAACGTGCATTAGATATCTTAAAGAGAAAATTTGAGATCGACTTAATTCAAGTTTCTTCAAACAATTCTTACTTTTTTCCATTTATAGGCTATTTTCCTGATTGGAAAGTATATATGAGAGAAATCATGGGAAATTTACCGATGGATGGATATTGGAAAGCATTAGATACCGAAAGACTTACATCTGATCAATATGTAAATACAAAACATCTTTCTTCCTCATTCTTACTAATTAATTCCTTAGATCTTTTGGAAAAAGATTTTCTTAAATCGATGGATCAAATTGACTTTAATTTGGAAACCTTGGATTTAACTTATTTAGAATCATTTGATGTAGAAACTATTTTTGAACAATTTAGTAGTGTATTATTGGATTATCCAGCAATATTTGGCAATTTTACAGATTTAATAGGAACAAATGAAACGGAAACCGGAAATATCATAGATGCATTAACTGAAGTTTCAGAGACCTTATCTTTGAGTAATCAATCTCGTTATGCTAATCTAATGGTTCAATACGAAGGTGCTGATGAAGGAATCAATCAAGTTAATCAAAATGATTATGAATTTAGTTTATGGAAAGCGTTAAATTATGAAGGAGATGCTTTACGACCAAGTGAAAAAGTATTTATTGCGTTAATTGGAGCATTCATGAGTAATATCGATATCAATATTATGTGTACTGAAATTACTGATATGGATCCAAAATATTATGATTTCTATAGTTTTTTGTTAGAACAATTCGAAACCATATTGTTTTACGCGGAAATTGATTTTGATGTCGAGTCTTTGGAAGATTATTCCTTTGAACTCTTTTGGATTGATGATGAAGGAATTAAACGAAATTACGTAAAACCTGTGAATCTTAATGACCCTATGGATACCATAAATTTTCTTTCTCTCATTGGATTTCAGGGTTTTGAAGGCTTACCAACTGGGATTTTAAATCCAGTTAGTGATTTTGCGATTTCCTATAAGTGTGATTATTCTGAATCTTCAATAATAATTAAAAAAGATCTAATTGGAAACAATGCGTCATATGGTGTGTATGAGAGTTTTTCTTTCAATATTACTGCAGAAAATGTAGGTAATAGTACAGTGTGGGGTAATCCAACAGAGATACCTCTAGAATTAGAGGATGCCATAGCCATTATTGTAGGGCCCGCAGGCGTTTTTCTTGGTCTAGATCAAGATTTAGAAGACGCTATTTGGGAGATCGTAAGAGTCCTCTATTCGGGTCAATATAGTTCATTAGAAGACTTTTTTAATTTCGATGGAGAGCCACGTATTTTCTATTTTGATACTACAGGAGCTGGAATTATTGATTATTATTATCCAAATTTATTGAATATATCAAATCTTCTACCATATAATGAAAAAATGGATGAAGTTATTAATATAATGACCACTTCCCATCAACAATTATTAGATTCTTTAGATGCTGTTGGGGTTTCCATAGATGACTTACGAACCACATTCACAAATCAAAATAGTGTTTGGAATGAAGAAAATTGGTTTTTAGATCCTGGAGACAAATTAAGTTATGAATTCAGCAACTTTTCCATCGAAGCTTATGATTCTTTTACTCCCTTTTATAATTATAACTTCCTCATAAAAGAAGATTTTCCTTCATTGCCATATATCATCTCTGGAGAAACCATTGAAGAAAGTTCACCTCAAATGGCTTTAGAAAACGATAATCAAAGTTGGGTTATTAAATCTGAGGAAAAATACATAGGATATCATGAAATTGATATTCATTTTCTTTTTAAAAATGCCTCATCAATAGATTTCGAAAATAACTCCTTAGATCGTATATCAATTCTAATAAATTTAACAGATTTTTCAGATAATTTAATCTTTGAAATTTTTAATTACACTTCTGAAGTCTTTGAGAATATAAACAATTTCTCAAGCTCCGATACGAATAGTACTTTAGAATTCTCATTTGAGAGAAATCGGGGTTCATTAGAGTGGATTTTCGACCCTTCAAAAAGAGAGAATCACAGCATTTTAGTTAGGATGATTGGATCGGATTCTTCTAGCTTCAATATCTCTATCGATAATTTTGACATTCAATTTTCTTATCGGGATATCAATTTATATCAAGTATTAGGTTCAAGAATAATTTATAGTACTTTTAGCGGAAATATAGAGTATATTCGTAGATCAAATTCAATCACATTAAGTACCTATAATATGGCTTCTATAATTGCATATGGATATTTGGATGATTATAATTGTAATCCAGGAGAGGAGCTTAATTATCACTTAATTTTACAAAATATTGGGTCCGAAATCGCCTATAATATAAACGTTACATTATTAATTCCAGGTATTCCTTCTCAGGTGAATGAATTTATACTTGAGAATAGTACGTTAATCAAGATCATTCCTGAATTAATACCAAATGCAGAAAAGCATCTTAATTTTTCCTTTTATAGCCCTAACACTGCAAGAATCAGCTCAGTTTCTATTAAATATGAAAATAATCAAACTGTTGCTAATCTTAATTCTAGTCTATTGACCGCTAGACCAAATGAAGTATTTTTTTCCTCTCCTATTGACTATAATTGTCGATATCCTTATGTAAAGACAGTTGAGATTTATGTAAATTCCTCAAGGAATAGCCCTCAAATTGGTGATTATTTTAATTTGACTTTTAGAATTAAAAATTCAGGAATAGAGGGTCTTAATATTTCATCAATGAAGTTCTATATTGGAGATCAATTTGGAGATTTAATTCCTCAAAATCATTCTTTTACTCTTATGAAAATTGAACACAATCAAATTCAATCATTTAATTTAACTTTATATAAAAATGATTGGAAGGCATATTTATATCCATCAATTAATCACTTTAAATCTTCAGAAACAAGAATAATTCAAATCAAAAAATCAGAATCGATAATACTAGGAACAGTTAACCTAACGATTTTAAAATCTGTTGATAAAAGTCAAATAGAAATTGGAGATATCATATCTGTTAATATAACTGTTATTAATAGGGGCACAATTTGCATTAGAAATGTTAGTCTTCAAGACACGATTAGTTTTTCGGGTATAGATTTTGATTTAATTGAAGGAAATTTAGTTCGCGACATTCCTTGCTTAAGTTCCGGAGAAAGCTTAACTTTCATTTATAAGATAAGAGCAAAATCCCAAGCACTAATAAGCTTAAAACCTGCATTTATCGAACATTATTTTCTAAATAAAGTAAAATATCAATCAAATGAGATTCAGATAAAGGTTATAATTCCTAAAACTATCCAATTGCTGTTTATATTTATTCCCTCCTCAGTGGTGGTATTAGTTTTAGCGATCTTCCTTTGGCAAAAGTATAAGTATAAAACAAAAAGATATGAACAAGAAAGATATGAATTTGCTCTATTTCAGGATACATCTGTGACTTCCGTCCTTAATATTGAACATAATTTACGGGATTACTTCACCTCATCTTCTTCTAATAAATCAAGAAATCCAAGGGACTTAACTAAGATCCCACAAGATACTACAGGTGGTTCTATTGAATAAACGAGCAGTTATATTTAGTTTCATAGCAGTTAATATTATTTTTACTGGGATTGGTTTAAATTATTTCATTAATGGAAGTGTTATTCTTGATAATAAGCAATTTTCAAGCGAATGGAGCATTTTAAATGGTGCGGATGGGGAAAGCGCTCCATTTATTATTTACTTCAATTCTTCATCTTATAATGTAAATGTTGAAACTCGTTTTACATATTATGGAGGATTGATTAATAATGAAAGAAAATGGAATGGTATTTTTGATGAGTTTTCAGGTTTTGCAGGGACATTTCCTCTTGAAAATATATCAAACTACTTAACAGAATTTCCAGAAATTAATATGGATAGAGATGAGGTTTTAGAGGTTCAAATGAACTATGCTGCAGTTCAAAGCCGTGCGATTAATTCAACTTGGAGTATAAATGGTTATAGTGGAGATACTAATGCTTCTATTGCTTTATTAGACAGTGGTATAAATCCGGATCATGATTTTATAAGTGGAAAAGTTAGTGATTGGTATAATTTTATAAATAATGACCCTATCTCTGATGATAATGGTCACGGTAGTTTTTTGTCATCTGTGATAACAGGAACAGGAACAAGATCATTTGATGATGTAAATCCTTCAGTTACCAATCTATATGGTAATTTTTCCCATTTAGATTTATTTGACGAGTTTATACCTTCAAAAAATTATTCTAAGAAATTAATTTCTCTAAATCTTTCTAAAATTGATTCTTATTTTCAGTTATCTTCGATATGTGATTTTAATAATGTTGAAATTGATAAAATATGGTTTGAACTCTACTTCAACTCAAGTTTAATCAATTCTACTTTACATCTTAATCCCAATCTCAGCCAAGAATTTCAATATAGGGTTTCAGAGAGTGGAATTTATGACCTTATCTTAAAATATCATAAAAAGAGCGAAGTCATACCCAATCTCTCATTTAATGCAACATTATCGTTTTCTCCCGAAAATTTTATACCAAATTTTAATCATTTTACAGGAATTGCAAATGGCACTCAGATAGCATCATATAAAGTAGTAAATAAATCTGGTTTAGGCTATAGTTCAGATTTAATCAGTGCCTTATCTCGTGTAATCCAGAATCGGGTGTTAAAACATATTATTGCTGTATGCTTAAGTATAGCTACACTAGGTGAGGATTATATTGCTATAGATAGAGTTATTGATGAAGTGATTAATAATAATATATTAGTAGTTATCGCTGCTGGAAATCATGGTATTGAAGGCTCAGACCCCTTCAATAAGTTAGGGATGAATAAGAACTGCATCGTTGTCGGGTCGACTAATGACATTGATCAAGTTAGTTCTTTTAGTAGTATGGGGAAAAATGTAGGAGGAGGAATAATTAAACCAGATATTTTAGCTCCAGGAGGTAGTATTCTTTTAGGCCATCGCTCTATAATTAGTGCTGACCAAAAATCTGATGAAACAACTTCACTTGAAGGAACATCCATATCCGCAGCTATAGTTTCTGCGGCTATTAATATCTTAATTGAGGCTAAATGGGGTGATTGGAATACTTGGAATGCTCAAGATTTATCAAAATGGTCAAAAATCATTAAAGCTATTCTCTTGATGACGGCTTCTGAGACTAATCTTAATAGAGAAGATAATCCAAACACAATTATTAATGAAAGTGAGTTTTCGCCCTCTAGCTTTAATGGCTTTACTAATTCATTGAAGGATAATCATGAAGGATATGGTCGCATAAATATTCAAGCAGCTATTGATGCATTAACTAAGAAGATGGAGGTTTCCAATAGCATATCAGATCATCTCGTTAGTTCCTCACTTGATCCATTAGGAAAGCATGTTTTTGCGAAAAAAATTCAACTAGAGAGCGATAATCAATATCAATTTAATCTTTCGGATATAAATGAAGAAAGTGATTTTGATATGTTTCTATTCTCAAATGAATCGGATCAATATGGTGAGCCAATTTTACTAGAATCCACTCAAAAATGGTATGGTAAATTTGATTCTTTTTATTTTACTCCAAAAATAAACCAAAGTGAATGCATATTAATTGTAAAAGCTAATGAAGGAGAAAGTGATTTCAGTGTAAATGTGTCCCAAGTTGATAATCTTTATATTCCCGATTTAAAAGTACCTGAAATTTCATATTTTGGAGGAGAAAAAAATGCTACTATCATAAGTCAACAAGAATTTTTCGGAAATTCACCACTAAAGAACTATTCAATTGATAGATATTGGTTCTATGTTGATTATTTTGATGCAGATATTAGTAATGTACCTCCTCAAGAAGTTTTAGTACATATAATTGAAACTTCGAAAAATTATACACTCTATCAATTAAATGAACCTGATAACAATTATACCGATGGCACTCAGTTTCGAAGCCAGCTTATAGAATTTCCTTCTCCTGGTGAATATCATTATTTCTTTACTGCTAGCGATGGAGCTCATGATGTCCGGTTTCCAGCTTCTAATAATTTCTCAATATCAATTGAATTTCCTACTGACAGTGAATCTTTCCCCTATACTCATGATTTCAATGAAGGTTTGGGTAATTGGTATTTCAACGGAACGGGATGGGATATCATGACTCAGAGTAATTCCATTGATAACAGGTCACAAATTTATAGTAGTAATTGGTCCTCTATTTACTTTGGACGAGATCATAATTTTCCTTCCAGATATACTTATCAACCTTATAGTATAGAAGATTCGTATCCTAATGGAACTCTTTTTAGTCCATTATTTAACTTAACAGGAATAAATACAAATACTACTTTTCCACATGTTAAATTTGGTTTAAGAACAAGTATCAATATACAAGACTTTATCTTACTACAAATTAACCTTAATTGGACGGGATGGAATACCTTAAAAATATATTCGAATCAAGAAAAAGATTGGTTCATGGATCAATTCAATTTAACTGAATATGTTGGTAATTATGTTCAATTTAGATTTTTTACTAACTTAGATGATAATTTTGATCCAATATATTACAAAGGAATGATGTTAGATTATTTTGAATTATTTAATTATTCAAATCAAAACTCTCCTCAATATTTTTTTGATATTAATCAGGATGTCTATTCTGATGAGAAATCACGATTTTCAATGTACAAATTCTCTTGTAACTATTATGATGAGGATGGAAATTATCCAGAATACGTTTACCTTGAGATAGATAATAATAATTATACTATGAACAATATTTATGGTGATTGGAATGTTTCCCACCTTGCGAGTAAGAAAGGGGTTATTTTTACTCGATCTTTACCAATTCATGATTTTTCGAATCAATCTTTTCGCTTTCACATCTATGATGGTAAAAATCATAATACTTCTGAATGGTTTAACCCGAATAATAATTTATTTCCTATCTCAAATCCAGCTGTAAATCAATTTAACATATATAAGAACTCTACTTTAATGGGTTATCAATTTTCAAATCACCTCAGCGATGATTTTTATGTTGCAGGTTCTCCTATACCGAATGAGCAAACAGCATGGTTAAGAGGGGAAAACACATGGCACACGGTCACTCGATTCAACAAATCCTATCTCTATGGTGGATTAGGACAGAGTTTTGGAGGGCTTTATATGGGTTATAATGAAGAATGGAATGCGAAATTGGTTAGTCGACCATTACAATTAAGAAATGGCCATGAAATATATTTACAATATTCATATGATATTTCTCTTCAAAATGAGTTTGCATTAAATGAAGATGAACTTGATTATTGCAGTGTTTCTATTTCTCTTGACTTTGGAATTAATTGGGAAGTTCTTAAGGTATATTATTTCGATGATGAAACTTTATCCGGTAATGAAAGCATAGACATATCAATGTACGACGATGAAATAGTAATGATAATGTTTACTCTTTACTCTAATGATAATACTATAGGGTTAGGGTCAGGATGGTTATTATCGGATATTTATATTGGTTTTGATCAAAACACAGATATCGTTAATCCTGAGATTGTATTTCTTAACCCAGATAATGATGAAATAATAAATTCATTGATTGAGGTTGAAGCTTTAATTACAGATAATGGGAATATTGACACATCAAGAATCTATTTATATCTAAATGATAAATTAGTAGCAAGCCAAAATTATAATTATGATGTTGAGACGGGTCTTTTTAATTATATTTGGGATACTACTTATTCTATTGATGGAACGTATGAACTAAAATTAATTGCCTTTGATGAGGAAGGCAATAGAGCAGAAAAGACTATTACAGTGATCGTTGATAATGGATTTATTAATTGGCACACTTGGGGCCCTTGGATTATTATCATAATTGGAGCCGTTATTATTAGCTTAGGTTTGTTTATTATTGCTGAGAAAAAAGGCTCTATATGGATTAAACGCTTGAGAAATAATAATGCTGAAAATTTAAGATTAAAGGATATTGATAAAGATCAAGCGATTAAGCGTATAGAAATTATTGAGTCTGAATACATCCAAGATCGTCCTATGACTCTGCATTGTAAATATTGTAACTCTTGGTTTGAATCAAAAAAGTTTGAATATATATGCCCCGTATGTGAGCATGATACTCTTTACGTTGCGTATAATTGTTTAAATTGTAATAAATGGTACTTTAAAGATGAACCCGGAGATGATTATTACTGCAAGAAATGCGAGGGCGTAAAGTTAATACCAAGAGAAAAAGAAGAAGTAAAAGAGTTATTGGGTAAACAAGGATATGTTTTGAGGAAATATGAGCATAAAGATAAAAAATTTAGTATTTTAGACTAAAAAGAAATGGTTTATTGATAAAAAAATGAGTTTAGAAAATCTATTATACAAAATTCGGAATAATATCAAATTAAGTTACATTAAGCATGCATGGCTTAATATTAAGAAAGATAGAGCTAAGGCCATTTTTGGAATCCTTGGAATCATGACTTCTATCATATTACTTACTGCAATTGGGATGGTCAATGACACGTTATCTTATAATTATATGGAGATTGTCACAAGTACCACAGGTAATGCAGATATATTAATATCTAAACGAATTCAAACTGATTTAAATTACAATCCGTTCTTTAATGAAAGCATCATTGAAACTAATCTCAATGATATTGAGGGTGTTGAGGAATTATTTCCACGAATAATGATGTTAGTAAGAGGAGAATCACCGAATATTTCATCCAATTATACGCTACAATTATACGGTATTGATTTTATAAAGGAAGCGACAAATGGACATATAGGAGATTTAAATATAGTTAATTCGGAAGGAAAAGAAACTGGAGAAATATATTCTGAGGAACCTAACATTGGGGAGTGCGTGTTATTATGGAATACTGCTCAATTATTAAACGTGACTATTGGTGATTTTATCCAAGTTGATTATTTAGGAGATTCTTTTGAGTTAGAAATCGTTGAAGTGTGTAGACAAGAATTAAAATTCACCGAACTCGAAAACACAATAATTCTAGTAAATCTAGAACAAGCTCAATCTATTTTAACTCGAGGTAGGAACGAAATTAACTTTATCGCTGGTACAGTTGAGAATCCTGAGTCTATTTATGATGTAAGAGATGTTGATCTAACTCTGAGGAAATTAAGGATCATTGGCACGAGAATTCAAACCAAATTAGATCCCAATGAATTTACCGTATCAATGCCTAAATTAGAGGAATTAAGTGCTCAACAATTTTTATTAATTGCGATGACTATTATCTTTTGGTTTATTACTATCATCTCTGTTTTAATTACAGGTATTTTAATAAATTCTATTCTATCGACTTCTAGCGAGGAAAGAATCAGAGAATATGGTGTACTCCGCGTTTTAGGAGGTAAAAAAACTTTTCCTGTAAAAATTGTAATCTTTGAAGGTTTTTTTATGGGTTTAACGGGCTCGATAATTGGAGTAATAATGGGGTTGATTTTTACACCTCCGATTGTGAATGCTTTATTTATTTTAACCGGTTCTCCATTTCAAAACTTTGATTATGTTATTCAACCTCAAACTATTATTCTTGCGTTTTCTATTGGATCGATAACTTCTTTGGTGATATCGTTGCTTCCTGCCTTAAAAACAAGTAAGCTGGACATAATCAAATCCATCACACCTTTCCATTCAAAGGAAGAAGGCTGGGAAGTTAAAAAAGAAGGAAGCGTGAATGTGAGGAATTTTTTAATCGGATTGTCCATTGCTACCATTGGAATGGTAGTTTTTATTTTGTTACCTAATATCATAGTAACTGGGAATTTTATGAGCATTGCTGGTCTATTTATTGGATTACTAGGAGCAATTTTAATTGGACTTGTATTCAGCTCAGTCGGGATTGTTCCGATAATTCAAAATGGATTACTATTTGTTATCTCCCCTTTTATACGCAAGTATTATAGTATAATTAAAATATCCCTTAAACGTAATCGTAGAAGGAATACCAGTACAATGGTGATGTTTGCTCTGAGTTTTTCATTTATATTTTTTATTACAAGCGTGACTGAAATGGAAACCGAAAATACAGCCTTAAGTTTAAGATTTCAATATGGTTCTGATTTAGTTATTATTAATCAAGGGCTCGATGCTAATGTTGATGCCATTACTTTAGAAATGGCAAACGATTTATCTTCATTGACAGGAATTAACGATATAGCAGTCTCACTTTATAATATGTTTGACATTACCTCAGTTTTATCAATCGCTTATAGTTTTGGGGAGGGTGGGGGATTTGATGAAGAATCGATTAATGAAGCTTTCCTAAACATTTTTGAGTTTTATGCGCAACAACGCCAATCAAAATACCAAGTGATAGCTTCTGATATTGCACGCCATGATGAATTAGAAATTGGCTTTGTTGGAATCGAAGATAACTATTATAATATCATAGATAGAGAGCTCTTTATATGGAGCAGTCCTTCTAGTGGGTTCAATTATTCATTTAGTGAATTATTTAATCATAATGATACTTGTATAATTGCTACTTCTCTAGCAACAAGATTAGGAATAGAGGAGATAGGAGAGAAAATTCTTCTTACTTTCTATGACCCAGAAAAAGAGAATGATGCGGGAACACCTATTCTCCTTAAAGTTGTAGGAATATCTGGTGGTATGCCAGGATTTTATAATTTTCGTAGTTCGGAAGCAAGTGCACAAGGAGGAGGGATTATGGTTTCTTTAGATAATTATATGAACCTTATGAATGTGTCAAACGCAGGAGAGGATAATATGATTGTTGACAAAATCTTTGTTAATCTACTTGATGCTTCAGTTGAAAATATAGAAGAAACGAAGGAAGAAATTACGACTTTATACTCAGATAAAGATTATTTACTAGATGATGCTATTTCAAAGATAATTTTCATGAATGATATGTTTCAGAGACAAAGCACTATGCTTGAAATTATTAATTGGTTTGCCATTGCGATTGCAATTTTTGGTTTAGTAAGTACGATGTATGCAATAATAGTTGAGCGAAAATTTGAGATCGGTATCCTAAGATCTTTAGGAATGAAAACAAGAAATGTGAGAAATCTATTTTTAATTGAAAGCATATTATTGTTATTATCCTCGGGGACCGCTGGAACTATCATTGGAACGTATAGTGCTTATCTTATGGAAACAAATATTGGACTCTTTACAGAATTACCGATAGTTTTCTCCATTCCAGTTGATGCTTTGTTGCGAGTTTTTATCATATCAATAGCGATCGGTTTTATTGGAATGTATTTAATCTTAATAAAGTTAAGCAAGCAAACCATTATGGATATATTTCGGCAAACGTTTTAATTTTCTGTTAAGTATTTTAACATTTGATTCCACGCTTTTGCTCGATGAGAAATCTGATTCTTCTCAGATGTTGCCATTTCAGCAAATGTTTTATAGGGAAATTCTGTTGAAATAAAGATAGGGTCGAATCCAAATCCATATTCTCCCCTTGGTTTAGGGGATATAAAGCCTTCAACTTTTCCCTTAAACACAAGTATTTTATCTTGTGGTTTATGATAAAGTGCAATGACTGCTTCAAAATGGGCTTTTGTTGAATCGAAATCCTCTATTAGGCGGAGAATTCCGTCATTTCCAATAGTATGGAGAACATATTTAGAATAAACCCCTGGAAAACCATTGAGAGGGACATCTACGAAGAATCCAGCATCTTCGATAAAATAAGAACTATTTATTAATTCTTTTATACTTTGGAGTTTATAAAGGGCAACCTCCTTTAATGTGTTAGCTTGTATTTCGATCATTGGAAGATCTTTTTGTTTTAATTGATAGTTAACTTTTGCTTTTTTAAATAAGTCAAGAATTTCTAAATATTTATGCTGATTCCCTGTAATAAAATAAATTAGTTCTTTATCATTATCCATAATTGTAATAGTATCGGAATCATTATTTAAATTTCGAACAGAAAGTTCTTTAAACTCAGTAAATGGAATAATCGTAGAATAGAGGAAGTCAAATTCCAAAATTTTATTTTAAATGGTTCTTTACTAATGGTATTATTATCATTTCGAAATTGAAATTTTTAAGATAAAAGGAAGGTTACTATGGCTCGAATGCACAGCAGAAAACGAGGTAAATCGGGTTCCACGCGACCAGCTCGTTTAGAAAAACCTGTATGGGTTGAACTTTCTGCCGATGAAGTTGAGAATGAAGTGGTTAAATTAGCTAGAAGAGGTCATTCTAAATCTAAAATTGGGATTATGTTACGTGATTCCTATGGCATACCTTTAGTAAAAATAGTCACGGGAAAGTCAATAAGCCAGATTCTAGAAGAGAATGGAATTGAATCCCCATTACCTGAGGATTTAACTAATTTAGTCAAAAAAGCACTCGCTTTAAGGGAACATCTGGAATCTAATCATAAAGATCTTGAATCAAGGAAGGGATTACAACGAACTGAAGCAAAGATTTATCGATTAATTAAGTATTATAAGAAAAACAAAGTTCTCGCTCCTGATTTCAAATATGATCCGGAAAAAATTAGAACCATAGTCGCGAGGTAATACTAGATGAGTCAGAAAGCAAGAAAAAGAAAAGCTAAAATAAAAAAAGTTTCTTTTAAAGATAAAGATTGGTATACAGTTATTGCCCCTAAAAGCTTCAATTTCAAACCGATAGGGGAAATTTTAGGCGTTGAAGGTAATCTAAAGGGAAGAACTATTGAAAATTTGCTCTATGATTTTACCAATGATTATTCGGATATTAGTCTTAAATTAAAATTCAAAATTATGGAAGTTAATCCAGAAGCAAAAACATGCAAAAGTATTTTTTTAGGACACCAATATACCAATGATTATATTAGATCTTTAATCGGTAGAGGCAGTTCTAAAATCCAATCCATTATCAATCTCACTACTAAAGATGAATATATATTTCGACTAACTGTTGTATGTACGACAATTAGAAGAGCTCGAAGTTCACAACAAATTTTAATCAGAAAGATTATGCGAGAAATTCTAAAAGAATTTGCACGATCCTTAAATCATGAAAAATTTATCACAGGCATGATTTTTGCTGAATTTCAAAATCAAATTCTTCGAGTAGCAAAAACTATTTATCCGCTATCCAGTTCGACGATTGTCAAAAGTAAATTAGTACAAATCCCAGAAGGCGGAGAGGATAAGGAATATATTCCGAAGGATACAGATTTTGAGATTGTTGAGATTGACGTAGAGCGAAGTAGAAAGAGTGAAATTAAGCGAACTGAGAGAATTAATGTTAAGAAACTTGCACGTACTCGACCTTCACCGAGAGAAGAGAAAGAGGTGGAGAATGAAGAGTCTGATGAAGAGGACGAAGACGAAGACCTTTAGAGTTAATTTTTTTTAACTTAAAAAAATCTACTTTTAATAATTAATTATAAAGTGTCCATATATATTTTATATCCAGCATTCATTCTCTATCTTAATCAATATGCTTATAGTGAATTGAATGTCCAATCAAGAAGGAAATCGTAATAATCCGTACTCCTTTGATGATTATCTTCTGGTAAGAGATAATTTTGATTATTATGCCGATGATAATTTTCTCCAAACGCTAGTAAAGCATTATCTTCCTGAAGAAGAATTTGAAAGAGTTAACCGTGACTTGAAAGCACTTTCAAAATATGTATCTTTTAAATGGAGAGATCTTGCAAATCAAGCTAATGAACTTGATAATCGCATGAAAGTGACCAAATTAAAACATTATGATGCTTTTAATCACCGAATTGACAGGATTGAGCGGTGTTTAGAAACAGAAACATTGGAACGAGAAATCTTTAGTTTAGGGTTATTTGATCCGAATAGAAATACCCCATGGAGTAGATATGTAAAATTGTTCTTATTATATGAGAACGGGGAAGCAGGATGCATGTGTCCAATGGCTTGTACACATGGTTTAATTTGGTTACTACAAAAGTATGAAACAGAGCTTTTGGAGCCCGTAAAAGAGATATTAAAATACTTGAGAAATGGAATTAAAGGAGATTATGCCAAAGGGGCGCAATTTGTTAGTGAGATTCAAGGAGGTAGTGATGTTCCAGCTAATCTCGTTGAAGCTGTTTTTGAGGAATCAAAAGGAGAAGATGGCTATTCTCATTGCTGGCGCATTTATGGTAAAAAGTTCTTTTGTTCAGCAGTTCATACAGATTATGCTTTAGTAACCGCCAAACCAAAGGGAGTACCGTCCTCGACTAAAATTGCGGCTTTTGTTGTTCCATCTTGGCTTCCAGGAAATAAAACCAAAGAAATTCGAAACTCTTATACTATTGATAGACTTAAACCAAAACTGGGAACAGCAGAATTACCAACAGCCGAGATCACTTACAATGGAGCAATAGCTTATCCTGTTGGACCATTAGAAAAAGGATTAGCAGATGTTGTTGGAATTGTATTATCACTCTCACGATTGCATGTTGCATTTGGAATGGCTGCGGGAGCACTTAGGGTGGCTCGAGAAGCAATTTTATATGCTCAATACCGTGAAGCTTTTGGAGTCCCCGTTTCACTCTTTCCCTTAATGATTAATCAAATAAATGAACTCAATCATTATGCTATGCGAACTGCAGCAGGTGCATTTAAAGTATATTCCGAATATATCCATTTTGATGAACAATTAATAAGCGGAATAAGGGATATGGAAAAGATCGATAACTTAGTAGAACGCAAAAGGCGATTTAGATTGCGAGAGTTAATTATGCTTCAAAAAATCGTGGTAGCTGACGAGGCGCCGAAAATGATAAGATTAGCC
>Ga0180437_10006570_pt1 | contig 15417 bp, 9 predicted proteins | sample SS_ome_4_FD_132410 | JGI IMG/M metagenome (GOLD analysis project Ga0180437, IMG submission 132410) | Hypersaline lake sediment archaeal communities from the Salton Sea, California, USA - SS_3_D_1 metaG | ecosystem: Environmental > Aquatic > Non-marine Saline and Alkaline > Hypersaline > Sediment...
GACCGTTTGAGGCATCCACATCGCTGCTCTGACCTTGCCGATGGGCCTCAATGCGACAAATCCCGGCCTCTGGGGCAGAGCCCCAGGGCCGATGATCTGTGGCAACGGATTGGGAGAAGAACCACAAATCGATTGTGTCGGTTCGGCCCCTCCGGAAAAGCCCCGGTATGCACACAATCAGCCGCCCCGCGCCGAGGGGGGATTGCGGCGGCGATCAGGGCGATTTGCCCCCTCTCGGGCCGCCCTTGCGGCGCTTGGCGACGGGGGCGTCCCGCTCGAGCGTCGCGCGGCGGCGCAGGATGTGATGGTAGTGCTGGGCGAAACGGTGGGCCTCGTCGCGGACCGATTGGAGCAGCCGCAGCGCGGGGTTGCCGCGAGACAGGCGGAGCGGCTCGGCGTGGCCGTGGACGTGGATCTCCTCGTTCTTCTTGGCCAGCGAGATCAGCATCGGCGGGCGAAACTCGAGCTCGTCGAACGCGCTCATCGCGGCCGAGAGCTGCCCGCGCCCGCCGTCGATCAGGATCACGTCGGGGAACAGCTCGGCGTCCATGCCGGCGTGCTTGTACCTTCGCCAGACGACCTCGCGGATGGAGGCGAAGTCGTCGTTGGACTGGTGGGAGCGGATCTTGTACCGCCGGTAGCCGCCCTTGAACGCCCGCCCGTCGATGAAGCAGACCATCGACCCGCACTGCTCGCCGCCGCCGAGGTGGGCGATGTCGATGCCCTCGATCGTCCGAGGCGGAGCGGGCAGCTCCAGCAGCGCCGCGAGGCGCTCGAGCCCCTCGGCCGGGTCGATGAAAAACACCTCCGGCTGGGCATGCTCGTGGACGAGGCCACGCTTCTGGAGGCTCTCGAGGGCCTTCAGCTCGTCGCGGAGGATCGCCGCCCGCTCGAACTCGAGCTTCTCGGCGGCCGCGGCCATCTGGCGCGTCAGGTCGCGGCGGATCTGCGAGCCCTTCGACGAGAGGAACTGGCGGAGGTGGCGGATCTGGAGGGCGTAGTCGTCCTTGGAGACCTTGCCGGCGCAGGGGGCGGTGCACTGCTTGATGTTGTAGAGAAGGCACGGGCGGTACCGCGAGCGGGCGTGGCCGCCGGCGTCGAGGTCGAGCTTGCAGGTTCGGAACTTGAAGACGCGCTGCATCAGCGGCAGGGCGGCGCGGAGGTCGGCGGCGGAGACGAAGGGTCCGTAGAGCTTGACGCCGCGGCTTCGCGGCTCGCGGGTGATCGACACGCGGGGGAAGTCCTCGTCGGCGGTCACCTGGAGGTAGGGGAAGGTCTTGTCGTCCTTCTGCTTCTCGTTGAACCGCGGCTGGATGTCCTTGATCAGGCGGCTTTCGCGGAGCAGGGCGTCGACTTCGCTGTCGCACTCGAGGCAGTCGACGTCGGTGACGAGCTGCTTGATCATGTGCTCGATTTCGGGCCCGCGGCTGGCGGGCAGGTGGGCGCGGGGCTGGAAGTAGCTGGCCACGCGGGGCCGGAGGCTCTTGGCCTTGCCGACGTAGAGCACGACGCCGGCGGCGTCCCTGAACAGATACACGCCGGGGGTGGTGGGCATCTCGGCGATCTGCTCGCGGATCTTCTCGAGGACGGCTGCACGCTTCGGTGGCATGGCGTCTATTATACGGATCGGCGGGGCGAAGCGGAGGTCCGGCAGAGAGGGCGTTATGCTTCGGCGAACCGCACGCCGACGGCGAGATGGCCTTCGCGGATGAGCTTGCGGCGGTCGACGCGGACGATGGTGGCGTCGACGGGCGCGGCGCCGAGCGGGGCGAACTCCGGCCGGTTGATTCCGCCGACGCCGACGCGTATGGGATGGCCCGGCTGGACGGGCGTGTGGGCGGGCACGTACATCAGCATGCCGCCTTCGGAGATGTTGACACACCGGGCGGGAAAGTCGCGCTGCGTCGGCCCGTGGAAGAACTCGGCGCTGGTGGCCAGCGGGTATCGCGGGTAGGCTCTGCGTTCGTCGTCGGGCGGCATCATGCTCATCGTTCTACGGCTCCTTCCATCGGCGTCCCCGCAGGTATATCGGACGTGACAGGCCTCGACTTTTCTACTATAGCGGAATCTGTGTCGATTCACCACTGGATACGGTATTCTGTCGGGCACGAAGATGCCGGCGATTCGCTTCGCGGATCATCGCCCTTTTCGGAGAACCGCTTGACCGACGCGGAGATCTTCCCCTAAGACCTACTATCCACTGGCTATTACGTTCTTCTTTGAAGCGGGACAAGGATGGCAGAGCAGCTCAAACGGATTGGCGTGCTGACCGGGGGCGGAGATTGTCCGGGGCTCAACGCGGTGATCCGCGCGGTGACGAAGTCGGCCATCGGCGGCGGGTTGACCGTCATGGGCATCGAGGACGGTTTCCTCGGGCTCTACGAGAACCGCGTCCGCCCGTTGGACTTCCTGGCCGTCAGCGGCATCCTGACCGCCGGCGGGACGATCCTCGGCTCGTCGAACAAGACGAACCCGTCGGCCCACCGCGTGCTGGAAAACGGCGAGTGGGTCGTCCGCGACGTCCGCGACCGGATGCTCGAGACGTGCATGCAGCACGGGCTCGACGCGCTGGTGGTCATCGGCGGCGACGGCACGATGTGCGGGGCGGCCGCCCTCGCGGAACGCGGCGCGAAGATCGTCGGCGTGCCGAAAACCATCGACAACGACCTGTGGGGCACGGAGGTGACGTTCGGGCACGACACGGCCGTCACGACGGCGGCCGAGGCGCTCGACAAGGTCCACACGACCGCCTCGAGCCACCACCGCGTGATGGTCGTCGAGCTGATGGGGCGGTACGCCGGCTGGCTGGCGCTGCACGCGGGGGTCGCCGCCGGGGCCGACTGCATCCTCATCCCCGAGATCCCCTTCGACGTCCAGAAGGTCGCCGACACCTGCGCCGGGCGCGACCGGCGGGGCAAGGGGTTCACCATCATCGCCGTCGGGGAAGGCGCTACGCCCGTCGGCGGCGAGCAGTTCGTCGATCGCGTCGACGAGACCTCGCCCGACCCGGTCCGCCTCGGAGGCGTCGCGAAGTTCATCGCCGACCGCGTCGCCGAGCTGACCGGCCTCGACAGCCGCGCCATCGTCCTCGGCCACGTCCAGCGAGGCGGGACGCCCACGCCGCACGACCGCGTCCTGTCGACGCAGTTCGGCTACCACGCCTTCGAGCTGCTGGCGGCCGGGCGGTACAACCGCGTCGTCGTCCAGCAGGGCGGGCAGATCGATTCGGCGCCGCTGACCGACGTGGCCGGGAAGGTCCGCACCGTCCCGCCGGACTATCCGCTCGTCCGGGCGGCGCGGGCGATCGGGACATGCTTCGGGGACTGAGCGGCGCCGTGACGAGCAACGCGAAGCAAGGGTCCGGCCGGCGCATCCGCAGATACGGGTGGCTCTGCGCGTACCTCGCGGCCGCGCCGGCGCTGCTGCCGGCCGCGCAGGGCGCCGAGCCGGCGTCCCGGCCGGACAAGGCGCTGCGCCGGCGCGTGGAGGCACGGATCGACGCGTTTGTCGCGGCGCACGGCGGCGTGGTGGGCGTGTCGGCGACGGACCTGGAGGCCGGGCGGCCGCTGCTGGCCGTCCGCGAGGGTCGGCTCTTCCTGCCGGCGAGCAACCAGAAGCTGCTGACGTCGGCGACGGCGCTTCAGCGGCTGGGCGGGCGGTTCCGGTTCGTCACGGGCGTCTTCCGCGCCGGGCCCGACGTCGTCGTCGCCGGCGAGGGCGACCCGACGCTGGGCGACCCGCACCTCGCCGAGCGGGCCGGCCGGACGATCTACCACGAGCTCGACGCCTGGGCGGCGGCCGTGCGACGCGACGCCAACTCCATCCGCGACCTGGTCCTCTGCATCGACCCGCGGCGGGGCGGGCGTCATCCGGACTGGCCGGCGGGCCAGAAACGCAAGTGGTACGTCGCGCCGGTCTCGACGCTGAACTTTCACAACAACTGCTTCGACGTGACGTTCACGTCGTTCGGCGGGCGGCTCGTGCCGGTGCTCAGCCCGGGCGGGCGGTTCTTCCGCGTGATCGATCGCCTCCGGCGAGGCCGAAGCCACCTCTGGTCGCTGACGCCCTCGCCCGACTGCGGGACGGTGACGCTGACCGGCTCGATCCGAGGCGCGTCGGACAAGCCGCAGTCGATCGCCATCGACCGTCCCGAGATGCTGCTGGGGCGCACGCTGGCCGACCGGCTCGCCCGGGCGGGCGTGGCGATGACGGGCAGGATCACCGCGGCCGCGCCGAGCGAGATCGATTGGGCCTCCGCCCGCCCGCTGTGCCGGACGGCCACGCCGCTGTTCACCGTGATGCACCGGGCGAACAAGCGGAGCCAGAACATGGTCGCCGAGGCGCTGTTCCTGCGTGCCGGGGACGGCACGTGGGCCGGCAGCGCGGAGATCATGACGCAGACGCTGGGGCGGACGTACGGGCTGGGGGCGGGCAGCTTCACGGTGGCCGACGGCAGCGGCATGTCCCGGCGCAACGGCGTGGCCCCGGGGGCGCTGACGAAGCTGCTGACCGCCCTCGCGGCCCGGCGCGACTCGATGCTGGTGCTGCTGTCGCTGCCGGTCGGCGGCGTGGACGGCACGCTGGCCGATCGGTTCACCACGGGCCCCGGCCGCCGGCGCGTGGTGGCCAAGACCGGCTATCTCGCCGGCGCGTCGTCCCTCAGCGGCTACCTGCTGGACCGCTCGAAGCGCGTGCGGATCGTCTTCTCGATCATGGTCAACGGTTTCCGCGGCGGCCCCGAACCCGCCAAGCGCCTTCAGGAGCGTCTCTGCGAACTGCTCATCGAGCAGATGGACCGTGCGGCGGCAGGAGAAGAGAAGCTTCAGCCCGGACAGCGCTGAGAACGCGGAGAGGGGGGGATTACCACACGATCTGCCGCGCGTCGAAGACGGGCCCGTCGGTGCAGACCAATCGGTAGGCCCATCCCTGCTCGCAGTCTTCGCGGATGCGTACGACGCACGACTGGCACGTGCCCATCCCGCAGGCCATGTGACGCTCGAGGGCGAGCTGGCATTCGACGCCGGCGGCCGTGCTGATCTCGGCGACCGAACGCATCATCGCCTCCGGCCCGCACGAGTAGACCACCAGCCGATCGGCCGGCGCATCCTGCTCGGCGAGCCATCGGGCGAACGGCTCGGGCGCGAAGCCCTTCCACCCGATCGACCCGTCGTCGGTGGCGATGGCCGCCTCGATGCCGTGGGCGGCGAACTCGTCGGCACAGAGGGCCGGCGAGCCGAGCTGCGAGACCTCCGCCTCGCCGGTCAGCCGAAGCGGCAAGAGGTGCTCGCTGCGAACGCCGCAGAACGCCTTCACCTGCTTGCCCAGCCGCGAGAGGGCCTCCCCGAGGTAGATCATCGGCGGGATGCCCACGCCCCCGCCGATCAGCGCCGCGGCCGGCTTGTCCTCGCGAATCGCAAACGCGTTGCCCAGCGGCCCGAGCACGCTGACGCGCTGGCCGGAGCAAACGCTCTCCAGCCAGCCCGTTCCGGCGCCAACGACACGGTAGATGACCTCCAGCTCGACGCCGCCGCCGTCGCGCCGGCGCCGCCCGGCGAGGCTGAACGGCCTCCGCAGCAGCGCCTCGGGCGTCACCAAGTCGCTCTGCGTCAGCCGCGGCGGCCGATCGGTCGGCCAGTCCACCACCCGCGGGCGCCGATGGGCCTCGACGCGGCGGCACTGCACCTGCACGAACTGCCCCGGGCGCGTCGGCGGAAAGCCCGCCAGACCCAGCCGCAGCAGATAATGCTCCTCGCACAGCCGCTCGTTGGCGATCACCTCCGCCACGAACGAGCCGCGCTTCGGACCTGTCTCCGTCGATTCGCACATGGCTCGAGAGTCGATTATAGGCGCCGGCGGGCCCCGGGCAAACCGCGCGCCGGCAAACGGGGCTCCTCCGGGCGTTCACCGCGGCGCGTGGACCGTTCCCGAGACGATCTCGATGCGATACGCGTTCGGGTCGGCGTGATCGCGAAGGTAGACGAGGCGGTAGCTGATCGGTGCCGTCCCTGCGGCGGGGGGGGCGGCCCACGAGAGCCCCCGCTGCTCTCCCGGCCGCAGCGGCGGATCGAATCGATCCGGGCGGCGCCCGGCCCGATCCGGCGAGAGCGTCGCGAGCACGACCGGTGCGCCGGCGCCCCGGTCGACGATCAGGCGAACCGCCCGGCGGCGCGTGCCGGTCGGATAGTCGTGCCCGGCGAGGTTGGTCAGAACGAACCGGGCGCTTCGCCCGGGCTTGTCCGCCGCCCCGTCCACCGCCTCGGCCTCGGCCCGGACGTCGATGCCGCCGGCCAGCAGCCGATGGTCCCGCCGCGCCGCCCACCCGTGGTCGCGCCGCCCGCCCGGGCCCGTTGGCGTCCGCCCCGGCGGCATGTGGCAGTCGGCGCAGCCGCGTCGGTCGCCGCGGAAGTGCAGCTCGAGCTGCCCTGGCGGCCAGATCGCCCGCCGCGGCTGATCGCCCGCCCGCCACGCCCGCCACTGCCGGTACGGATGCCGGTGGCACGGGGCGCACAGCTCGGCCGTGTCGGCAGGGCGCGAGCGCTTCAGGGCGCAAGATCCCCGTGGCGCGTCGGCCGGCAACGAAACGGGTGAAGGCCCGGAGGGGCGACCGGCGCGTTCGGCGGCCGGGAGCGGGGGAGGATGACACTCGTGGCAGCCGATGCCGCGAAGCTCGCCGAAATCGACGGCCTTGGCCTGTCGGCTGGCCGGGTCGATCGTCGTCAGGTGCAGATGCGTCAGGCTCTGCGCGTGGGCGGAGGCCAGCCATTGCCGGTGGACGGCCGGGTGGCAGTTCGCGCAGGCCTGCTGGGCGGCGGGCGGCTTCGGGTCGGCGCCGGCGTGGCAGCGGAGGCAGCGGGCGATCAGCGGGCGGCCGAACTCCACGTGACGCGCCGAGGCGTACAGCTCGCACAGCTCCGGCAGCAGCGGCGTCTCGGCGGCGTCGTCCCGGGCGGCCAGCCAGGCCAGCAGGACGCGTTCGCGTTCGGCCAGGGGCGTGTTTCGGTGCGGCCTGTCGGACGGCGCCGGAGCGAGGACGCCGAACGCGGCTTCCCGGACGCGCCAATCGGCGTCGCTCGCGCGCGGGAGGATCAGCGCCAGAAGCGTCCCATCGCGGCGGGCGGCGAGCAGTTCGCAGCCGGCGGCGCGGACGCGCCAGTTGTCGTGGTCGAGCATCGCCGCAACCGCCGCCAGTCCGGCCGGCCAGTCGGCGTTCGCCGCGGCGCGGGCCCGCGCGACCGCACCGGGCCGACCGGCGGCGACGTCGGCGATGCAGTCGTCCAGCGACGCCGCGCCGGCCTGTGTTGACGCCGGCTGGGTCCGGACCAGCCAGCAGAGGAGGATCGCCGCGCCCGCGATGAGGAGGAGGAGTGCGACGACGACCGCGAGCTGCGGCCGGGCGGGCGGAGAATTCTGCTGCGGCGCCATGGGGGCGGGCTCCCTGTTGCGTTGACGCGGATACTGTACAGGATCGCGACGGAGCGCAGAAGGGGTACCCCCGGAGCGGTCTATGCGCGACGATACGCGACGATGCGCTTCGCTCACCATCGGGCTTTCCCGAGAGCCCGGCGACCGACGCGAACCTCTTCCCTCCACTACCTACTACCTGTGGCCCATCGCCCATTGCCTGACACGAGGCCGCCGCCGCGCTGTCCTCTTCGATCGCGCGGCCGACTTGCGGCGGGCGTTGGGGGTCAGTAAGATAAGGGTATGCTCGGGCGGGGCATGTGGCCGCCGGCCCGGCGCCGGACGGGGAGGACGGACGTGATCGCACGAAGGGATTCCCGCGGGTGGGCCCGGTCGGCCGCCGCGGCGGTGCTGCTGGTGCTGGCGGGCGTCGGTCTGCCGCACGGCGAGGCGCCGCCCAAGCCGCCTGCGACGCCCCCCACGCCGCCGACGACCCCGACACCCCCTCCGCGGTATGCGAAGCTGGACTACGTCTGGCCGGTGCGGTGGAGCTGGGTGCACTGGTGGGAGGCGAACCGCGCCCCGTATCTCGAGACGATCCGCCAGGGTCGGCCGGTCCAGAAGCCCGACGAGGCCGTCCGGGCCGCCTACCGCAAGAAGGCCGTCGAGGCGCTGATCAAGGCGATGGACTCGCCCGCCTGGCAGATCCGCGCGTCGGCGGCGCTGGCGCTGGGGCGGATGTCCGAGGCGTCGGCGGCCGGTCGGCTGATCCAGGCCGCCCGCGGCGACGGGCGCCAGGCCGTGCGCCTGGTCGCGCTGACGGCGATCGGGCTGATCGACTGCGACGAGGGGCGGAAGTTCCTGCTGACGAACTCCTTCGACGTGGCGGCCGAGCGAGAGGCGGCGATGCTGGCCGTCGGGCTCGGCACGGCCGGGGGGGCGGGCGTGACGGTGGGGCTCCAGAAGGCGCTGTCCTCTGGCGACGTCGGCTGCGCCACGGCCGCCGCGTGGGGGCTGCGCCGCCGCAGCGACCCAGCCAACGCGCCGCTGCTGTTGGAGAGGGTCCGCAAGAGCCCCAGCCCGTGGATCGCGTCGGAGGCGATCCTCTCGCTGGGCCGGCAGAAAGCGGCCGCGTCGATCAAGCCGCTGGCCGACATCCTGCTGGCGACGAAGTGGGGCGGGTCGATCGCGGCGAATCGGTTGCTGGCGGCGGCGCACGAGGAGCGTCTGGAGGTCTCGCGCGGCACGCCCGTCCGCGGCGGCGGGCCGCTGGCGGCGCTGTGGCGGCGGAGCCCCAATCGCCGCGTGCCCAAGGCGATCCAGCGGAGCCCCAACGGCGATCCGACGGTCGGGTACGAGCGGATCTACGCGGCGCGGCTTCGGGCGTCGGCGGCGATCGCGTTGGGCCAGACGGCCCACCCGGCCGCCTCCCGCGTGCTGATCGAGGCGCTGGAGGGCCCCGACGACGCGTTCACCGATCTGCACAAGGGCATGGCGGTCCTGTCGCTGGGCCGGCTGGGCGACCCGAAGGGCGCGGCGGTGCTGCTGAGCATCTTGAGCCCCACCGACAAGCGAGGCGTGCGGAAGTCGAGCGCGGCGAAGTGGTCGCCGCTTCGGGGCAACGCGGCGTTGGCGTTGGGGCTGTACGGGCGGCCCGTCAAGACGCCGCAGGGCCCGCGGGACCGGCTGCATTTCGACAAGGTCTGCGAGAAGCTCTGCGAGCGGCTGGCGGACCGGGAGGAGTCTGCGGAGGTCCGCTCGGCCGCCGCGGTTGCGCTGGGGCTGACCGGGCGGACGGCGAACCTGCGGTACTTCCACAAGGCCGCCGCCACGGTCGCACTGCGCGAGGACCCGCTGGCGGGCTATGTCCTGCTCGGCCGGGCGATGCTGGCGGACAACAACATCCTCCCCGCCGCGGGGAAGTACCTGACCGTCGCGACGGACAAGGCGACCATGGCGGGCATCCTGGGCCGCCGGGCGGCCGTGCTGGGCCTCGGCGTGCTGGGCAACGAGCAGGCCCTGCCGATCCTGCGGACCTGCTGGGACCTGAACTACTACGTCGCCCGCGAGGTGGCGCTGGCCTACGCGCTGCTGGGGGCGATCAACGTCACCGACCAGCTCGTCTGGCTGCTGGAGACGCACGGCAAGCCCCTGGCCCGGGCGTTCGCGGGTCGGTGTCTGGGCGAGCTGTTCAGCGCGTCTCGGCCGCCGCGGCTGTCGCTGCTTATCAACGGCAGCAACTACACCGTCCGCAACGACAGGACGGCCCCGTACTGCGCGCTGGCCAACGAGTTCCTCTACACGTACTTCATCGCGGCGTTCGGGGAGACGTGGTGGTGACGGAGCCATCGCAATGTCGAATGAAGAAGGCCGAATGCTGAACTCCGGATCAGCGGACCCCGTGCCCGACGTTAGGGTGTGCAGCTCGGCTGCACACGCGTCGGTTGGCCTGCGGTCTGGGGCCCGTGTGCAGCAGAGCTGCACACCCTACGACTGCCTTGTCCTCCTGGTTGCGCTGATCGCATCGGGCGCGGCGTCGGGGCAGATGCCGGGGCGGGTCGATCCGCACATCCCGCCGCTGCCGCCGCCGATGGCGGCGAAGGTCGTCGTCAGCGGCGAGATCAAGTACGTATACCCCGTCCGATGGAGCTGGGTCCACTGGTGGGAGGCCAATCGCGACGAGCTGCTTCGCGCCGACGAGAAGGCCCGCCCCAAGCAGCCGGACGACCCGAAGGCCGTCGCGCGGTTCCGCAAGCGCTCCGCCGACGCGCTGCGGGGGCGGCTGAAGTCGAAGGCCTGGCAGGTCCGCGCGTCGGCGGCGCTGGCGCTGGGGCGGATGGGCCAGGCCGACGCGATCGACGAGCTTCAGCAGCTCGCCGCCGAGGACGATTCGCTGACCGTGCGGCGCTTCGCGCTGGTGGGCATCGGGCTGAGCGGGCATCCGCGGGCGGAGAACATCCTGCTGACGCAGGAGTATCCGTCGGCCGCCGAGCGCGAGGCGGGGTTGGTGGCGCTGGGTCTGCTGCCGACGGCGGGGCGGGCGGCGGTCGCGGGGCTGTACGAGACGGTCCGCGGGAAGGAGTCCGGCTCGGCGAGCGTCTCGGCGTGGGCGCTTCGCAGCCGCGACGAGACCCAACTGCTCCAGCTTGCCCTGGCGGGCACGAAGAGCCCGTGGGTGGCTTCCGAGGCGATCCTCTCGATGGGGCGGCAGGCGAAGGTGAGGACCATCGCCCTGCTGGCGGAGATCCTGCTGACGGGGCGGCCGGGCAGGAACATCCCCGTCTGGCAGATGCTCGAGGAGGGGAACAAGGAGGCGGTGCTGCTGGCCTCGACGGCGCGGGAGGGGCGGATCCTCACGGGCGTGGAGCACCCGCCGAAGTACACGACGTGGGAGAAGGTGAACCCGAACAGCTTCGGCCGGCGGGAAGGCGACCGGGTGGTGCAGCGCGACAACCTGATCGTCGGGTTGGAGCGGATCTACATGTCGCGGCTGCGGGCGTCGGCGGCGATCGCGTTGGGGCAGATCGCCCAGGCGGCGAGCCGGCGGGCGCTGGTCAGGGCGCTGGCGCTGGAGGACGACGGCTACGGCGAGCCGTACAAGAGCATGGCGATGCTGTCGCTGGGGCGCATCGGCGACGCGCGGTCGATGGGGCCGATCGTCGAGATCCTCAGCCCGAGGACGCCCGGCGGCGCGGGCAAGACGGACGAGCGCCGCAACAGCCCGATGCGCGGCGCGGCGGCGATCGCGCTGGGGCTGTGGGCCGGCCGGGCGAAGGCCGATGCGGATCTCCGCGCGGCCGACAAGCTCTGCCGCCTGCTCGGCGAGCGGATGGCCGACCGCCGGGAGACGATGGAGGTCCGCTCGGCGGCGGCGATGGCGCTGGGGCTGACGCGGCGGGCCGAGAGCCTCGAGGTCCTCCGCCGGGCCGGCCGGTCCGTCGGGCCCGGCGACGACCCGCTGATCGGCTACACGATGCTGGCCCGCGCGATGCTCTCCGACGCGTCGATCGTGCCGGCCGCCGGGCGGTTCCTCACCGTCGCCAACGACCGCAGGACGCCGGCGGGCATCCTCTCCCGTCGGGCCGCCGTGCTCGCCCTCGGCACGCTCGGCAGCCGCGAGGCCGTCCCCGTGCTCAAGAAAGCCTGGGCCCTGAACTACTACGTCAACCGCGAAGTGGCCGTCGCGCTGGCGTTGTGCGGCGCGTATTCGGCCTGCGAGGGTCTGCTGAAGCTGCTGGGCGATTCGGGCGGGGCGAGGGAGCAGGCCTTCGCCGCGCGGTGCCTCGGCGAGCTGTTCGCCTCCCCCCCCTCGCAGCGCCTCCGCCGCCTGCTGGCCGGCAGCAACTACACGATGAAGAACAAGCGCCTGACGCCGCTTCAGGCGCTGGCGAACGAATTCCTGTTCACGTATCTGATACGGTCGTTTGGAGAGACGTGGCTGTGAGGTTCGGGTGGTGCAAACGGTGCTCGGCCGCCGCGGCGGCGATGGCGTTCTGCTGCCTGTTGGCGGCCGGGCCGGCCGGCGCGCAGCCGGCGGAGGCGGCGAGGGACCTCGACGCCGCGTTCAACCAGGCCCTCGCCGAGGCGGACCGCTGCCTTGCCCAACTCCGCGAGCTTCGCGTGCTCGCCGGACGAAAGGCGGACCGCGTCGACGGCGTGGCCAAGTTTGCCCGGGCCGTGCTGGGCGACGTCGACAGGGCGCTGGGGGTGGAGCTGGCGCGCATCGAGCCGTTCGACCCGAACGCCGACCCGGTCCGGCCGCCGCGAGAGAAGCCCTCACCGGGGCGGCTGATCCGTGTCCGACGGTGCCGCGCGATGCTGCTTCGCGGTCAGGTCTCGCTGGCGGCCGCCGAGGCCCTGCCCGCCGCCCACTCGGCCCGCAAGAAACACCTCGCCGACGCGATGGAGGCCTTCCAGTGGCTTCGGATCGAGTATCGCGGCCTGCCGTTGGGGATGATGGGCTACATTGGGGAGGCGAAGGCGAGGCGGCTGCTGGGCGAGGCGAAGTCGGCCCTGGCGGTGCTCGACCCGGTCCTCGGCCTGCCGCCTCGGTCGAAGGACCCCGCCGCCGTCGAGCTGCGGCTGGCCGCGATGCTCGAGAAGCTCCGCACGACGCGGTTGATCGACGCGCAGAAGGCCCTCGCCGAGGCCCGCCGGTGGGCCGGCTCGCGCGAACTGGCCGATCGGCCCCGGTGGCGGGGGCGGGCCGAGTGGGTCCTCGCCACACTGCTCGCCGATCAGTTGACCGCCGCGAAGGCCACCACGGGCCCGGCCCGCGCGATCGACGAGGCGGCCGCCCTGTGCCGCCGGCCCACTGTGATCGCCGTCGCGCCCGCGTTCGATCGGCTCGAGCTGCTCTGGCGGCTGGACGCGGCGGCCGGAGGGCGGTGCATGAGGCCCGACGAGCTGCTGCGATGGGCCGAGCTGCTTGCCGCCGCGTCTCGCCCGGAGGCCGAGCGGATCTACGCGAGGCTCTGGTCGAGCCCCGGCCGGAACATGCCCGCCGACGCGATGCTGACCTACGCGACGCTGCTGTGGCGGAAGGGCGAGTCGGCGTCGGCGGCGAACGTGTGCGACGAGTTCATTTCTCGTCACGCCCCGGCCCACGCGCGGCTGGCGTCGGCGGCTCAGCTTCGAGCGGCGGCGCTGCTTCATGCCTACGCGGCGGCTGGCGGCGCGAAGATCCACCCGGCCGCCCGGGCGCGCGTGCTGGACGCTCTGGCGGTGGCGGTCGAGGCGAACCTGCCCGCCGACGTGCGGCGCGACGCGCTGCGGCAGTGGGTGACGGTTCGCATGCACGGGGGCGGCAACTGCCAGGAGATGCTCCGGCGCCATCGGGACCTGGTGGCCGGCGACGCGTTTTTGCTATACGTCGGCGCGGCCGAGCGGTGGCAGACGTTGGCGGGGCGGATGACCGCCGGGGCCGTCGAGCCCAAGCAGGCCGCCAAGGACGCCGCCCAGATCGCCGCCACGCTCGGGGAGGCCCGCAAGTACGGCGAGCTGTCCAAGCGGGGCGAGTTGGCGGCCAACAGCGCGTTGCTTCGGGCGCGGCTGCTTGCGGGCAAGCCGCTTCGGGACGCCCGCGCCGCGCTGGAGGCGCTGAACGGGCAGTGGAAGCTGCTCCAGTCGCAGCAGGCGACGGCGATGCCCGCGGCGTGGCTGCGGGTGGAGCTGATGATGCAGTTGGGCCTGCTGGACGGGGCGTCGGAGGCGTTGGCGGAGGTCCGCAAAAGCGGAGCGGCCAGTCCGACGGACGTGGCGCTGCGGCTGGCGGAGATGCTGGCCAACCGCTTCGAGGACACGCCGCTGGCCGAGGCGGGCAAGCTCCAGCGGCGGGTGCTGGTGCTGTGCAACGAGACGCTCGCGCAGTCGGTGGCCGACCGGGACGAATACTACCGGCGGGCCCGTCGTGTCGGGGCGGTCATGCTGAAGGTCCACGCCTTCGCCGACACGGAGTTCTTCTTCACCCGCCTGCTCGCCGAGCCGGGCAACATCCCGGACCGCTCGGTCGTGCTCGATGCGACGATCATGCTCGCCGAGGCGCTGCGAAGAAACGACAAGCCCGCCGAGGGGCTCGACCGCCTGGCGAGGCTGGCCGAGGCCCACCCGGACTCGGCCGAGCTGTTCCTGGCCGTCGGGCGGTGCGAGTTGGCGCTGCTGCGCCCGAAAGCCGCCGTGATCGCCGTGCGCAAGGCCCGCAAGCTGACCGAGCGCGGCAGCGTCGATTGGTGCCGCATGACCGTCGCGCTGGCCGAGGCCCTCCGCGCCGCCGAACACGCCGCCGCCGCGGAGGACGTGCTGCGGGTGGCGCAGGCGCTGTACCCGAACTTCGGCAATGCGGAGCTGAAGGCCCGGCTCATCCGCCTGCGCCGCAGCCTCGCGGCGAGCGGCGGGGTGGCGAGGAAGGGGCAGTAGGGGCCGAGGAGATGGTGAGTGTCGAATGCTGAACGTGGCGCGGAAGAGACAGCCGAGGACGACGACGACGAGGACGAGGACGATTAACGGCAAGAGGTTCGCATCGTGTAGCGGCTATCGCATGGGCGTCTCTGTAGCCCCGAAGGAAAAGGGGGACTGGCTCCGGAGCGCAGCGCAGGTGCCTGTCCCCGTTTTCCTGCTTCACCAACCGAGCGCCGCCTCCGGAGCCCCGGCGGGGCGGCAGGAGATAGCCGAGGACGTAAGCCCCCGGGAAACGCCCCCCAACAGAGAGAGTTCCGAAGCGGCGACGGGCGCGCCCGACCGGCGACCCGATGAGAGAAGGCTGAGATGAGAAGACCTGGCAGGAATCGACGGTGGATGACGGTGGCGGCGCTGGCGGTTGCGGCCGCCGCGTGCGGCGCGGCGTGGGCGGGGCAGACGCAGCCGAGCGACGGCGGGGGGGTGAAGGGCACGATGCTGGAGTTCGTGACGGCCGGCGGGCCGGTCGGATACGTCATCATCGCCCTCAGCGCGGCGGGGCTGGCGCTGGTGATCGACGCGGCGGTCCACGTCAAGGACGAGAGGCTCCTGCCGCCCTCGCTGGTCGACGAGGTCAAGCGGCTGGCGGCGGCCGGGCGGTTCTCGGAGATGATGAACGTATGCGCCGCCTCGGGCAGCCTGGCCGGACGCGTGCTTCATGCGGGGCTGGCGCAGGGCGAGCTGGGGCTCGACGCGGTCCGCGAGGCGATCCAGGAGCACGGCACGCGGCGGATCACGCGGCTTCAGCAGCGGGTGGGGTATATCGGTTTCATCGCGTCGGTCGCGCCGATGCTCGGGCTGCTCGGCACGGTGGTGGGGATGATCGGCTCGTTCAAGGTGCTCGGCGACGCCAAGGGCGCCGCCCGCCCCGACGAGCTGGCGATCGGGATCTCCACGGCCCTGGTCACCACCTGCATGGGGCTGATCGTCGCCGTGCCGCTGATGTTCTTCCACAGCTACTTTCGCGACCGCGTCACGCGGATCAGCCAGGAGCTTTCGGGCATCTGCGAGCGAGTCTTGCGGATCATGACCGCGGTGGTCGAGTCTCGCGCCGCCGCGCCC
>Ga0180437_10006571_pt1 | contig 15417 bp, 11 predicted proteins | sample SS_ome_4_FD_132410 | JGI IMG/M metagenome (GOLD analysis project Ga0180437, IMG submission 132410) | Hypersaline lake sediment archaeal communities from the Salton Sea, California, USA - SS_3_D_1 metaG | ecosystem: Environmental > Aquatic > Non-marine Saline and Alkaline > Hypersaline >...
AGTTTCTCTCTGTTCTGCTCTCTGGCGGTGGCCTTAACACTTATTCCCATGCTGTCGTCACGGTTTCTCCGTTATCAGGCTGTAGAACATTACAAGGGAGAGAGCACGCTTCATAAAATATATGCCCTCAGTGAAGAAACATTCAAGAATACTGAGAAACGTTACGGCCGGTTGCTCGATTGGTCGCTGTCTCATCGGAAAGTCGTCGTCCTCGTAACGTTCGGAGTATTCCTCATTTCTGTACTGCTGGTACGATTTATCGGTGTTGAGCTTATGCCGGCTGCCGACGAGGGTGAAGTTCGCGTCAATGTGGAAATGGCTGTGGGCACGAGGTTGGAAGTTTTGGATCAGACGACCCTTGTTGTCGAAAATATCATCAGTGAGTCGGTGCCGGAGATGCAGTCCATGCTCACCCGTGTCGGTGGAGGAGGTTATCGATCCTCGGGTGGACATACCGCGGAAGTCCAAGTCTCCCTGGTTCCTCAGAAGAATCGGCGACGCAGCAGCGAGGACATTGCCAATCAACTGCGACGTGTGTTGAGTAACTTGCCGGGTGTAAAGATTCGGACTCGAGCCGGCCAGGGTTTGTTCCTGCTTCGCATGGGCACGGCATCGACGGATAACATCAATGTCGAAGTGCGCGGCTACGATCTGGCAACCGCCCAGAGACTTGGTCTTGATGTGGAACAAGCCGTCCAGCGTGTTCGGGGCATCACGGATACACAGATCAGCCGACAGGAGGGCAGCCCAGAGCAGGTGATCCGTATAGATAGACAGAAGGCGGCAGATTTGGGTCTCTCTGTATCCCGAATCGGTGATGCGTTGGAGACAACCGTTGGAGGCACGCAAGCGTCATATTATCGGGAGGGAGGTAAACAATATCGCATCCTGGTCCGGTTGAGCGAGGAAGACCGTAGGGATTTGCAAGATCTTTTGGATCTCACCGTGGTCAACAACCGGGGTGAGCCTGTAATCCTCCGGAATGTGGTGCGTGCGATTCCCAATGAAGGACCGGTCAGTCTGGAGAGAAAAGATCAAGAACGCATTCTTACCGTGCGTGCCAATTTTACGGGCAGAGATATGGGGTCGGTCATCTCGGATATCCGCAGGGAATTGCGATCGATTCCAGTGCCCAAGGATTTTGCCATCCTCTTTGGTGGCGACTACGAAGAACAACAAAAGGCGTTTCGGGAGCTCATGTTCGGATTCATCCTGGCCGTGTTTCTGGTGTATATGGTCATGGCGGGTCAATTCGAATCCTTCAGGGATCCGTTCGTGGTGCTCTTTTCCATACCCATGGCCTTGATCGGGATTGTCATAACCATGATTCTCACCGGTACGATCTTCAGCATGCAGGCTTTTATCGGCTGCATTATGTTGGCCGGAATTGTCGTGAATAACGCCATCCTTTTGGTGGATTATACCAACCAGTTACGACGAAAGGAGGGTCTGCCACTGATTGACGCCATTCGGTTGTCCGGATCACGCCGATTGCGGCCCATTCTCATGACGACGTTCACAACCGTTTTGGGATTGCTGCCTCTCTCATTCGGATTAGGAGAAGGGGGCGAAGCCCAGGCGCCACTGGCTCGAGTGGTTATCGGCGGCCTGTTAAGCTCAACATTGATTACCCTCGTCCTGATTCCGGTGGTGTATTCCCTGTTTGAACAGCGGCTTCGCCTGCGTGTCGGTGATTTTAGACCGGACATCGTATTGGAACGAATAAAAGGGTTGTTTCATGGGAAATTGTGACAACCTTTGTTTTTGATGAAACGTTGGGATGCCATATGAAAAATGTGATGATTTTGATGGGATTGGTTGTCGGTTTCGGTGTCACTACGACGTTTGGTGGTTTACATCCCATCATCAGCCAGCAGATGCAGAACGATACGCTGAGAATCCGTCTGCAGGAGGCCGTCCTCTTGGCTTTGGAGCGGAATCCGGATATGGCGATACAACGTTTGGATCCGGATATTGCCAAATCCTATGCCGATGAGGCACGTTCGGCGTTTGACCCTACCCTCAGCGCCTCTGCCACACGGGATGAGACCAAACTTCAACGCTTTCTTGGATCGAGGCCGGATCCGTTTGAGATGACCACGACGCGCACGCAGTATAACATAGGACTATCCGAAACACTGCCTACAGGAACTTCTATTTCGGCCGATGTCTCGATGAGCGGTTCCATATCCAGCATTTATACCGATCAGTTTTCAGGGAATATCGGATTCACCATCACACAGTCACTTCTCCAGGGATTCGGGATCGGTGTCAATCTGGCAGAACTTCGGAAGGCACGGCTTGACATGGAAATTTCTCAGGAAGAGTTAAAGGCTGTGGCCGAAGAACTCGTAGCCAATGTGGAGAAAGCCTATTGGGATCTGTATCTCAAGGCTGCAGAGATCACTATTCAGAAAAAGTCGTATGAATTGGCCAATCGACAGTTACAGGAAACGCTGGAACGCGTCGCAGTCGGCAAACTCCCTGAAATCGAGTTGGCGTCGGTTCGAGCGGAAGTGGCGAACCGACAAGAGACACTGATCGATGCAGAGAGTGGGTATGAACAGGCGCGTCTTGCATTTCTCTTTCTATTAAATCCAAAGGGAGAAACCATCTGGACCGTTTTACCCATACCCACGGATATGCCGTTCATACCCGAAGATACTCTGGATGCCCTTTCGATTCACGAGCAATTGGGGTTGAAATACCGCCCCGATCTTCGGCAGGCGAGGTTGGCGCTCCAAAAAGGGGTGCTCGACATTGTTCGGACGAAGAACGGTCTGCTGCCACGTCTTGACATGTTTATTACGCTTGGCAAGACGTCCTATGCTAAAACATTTCGTGAAGGCCTTCCCGATATCGAAAGTCCTTTTTATAATGTGAACATCGGTGCGACGTTTGATTTTCCTGTGATTAATCGTCAGGCCAGAGCTGAATTGGCCAGAGCACGGCATTCGAAAGAACAATTGGAATTATCCTTGATCAATATGGAGCGTCTGGTACAGTGGGATATCAGGTCGGCGTATATCGAAGTGCTTCGCGTAAGACAGCAGATCGAAGCGACTCGAGTAACGAGGGAACTGCAGGAGAAAAATCTGGATGCCGAGCTGGAAAAATTCCGGGTGGGCAAATCGACCAATCTGCAAGTGCTTCAGGTCCAGCGGGATTTTACAGCCAGCCAGCTTGATGAAATCCAAGCAATGGTTGGATATCTCAATGCCCTGGTCGATTTGTATTTGATGGAAGGATCGCTGTTGGAACGCAGGGGTATTCATGCCCAGACGGTATTATAATGAATCGTTAACTCATTAGATATATGATGTCCATTCTGGATGAGCTCTTTAGAATCTCTCGCTTGACTGTCGATTTATGAACGTCTCATTTCCTGGCCACCCACGATCTTGAAAAGTCCGCTTAAAAATATGCTTTTCATTCATATCTTTTCTCAAGAGTTCATGGCTTATCTGTCGTTCATACACCAGTTCGTTTTTGACTTTGTCGGCTAATTACTAACGTACGTAATTAATCCTTTCTTGTCCATTGCCCGTTGCACGTATGAGTTGAATTCAAGCATCACAGAAATTTAGTACTTAAACATCTTCCCGAAAATCTCCAGTCCTTCTTTCCAGGTGTCTGGAGCTTCTTCACCAAACCACCTAAAAAGTTGAATGTGTCCAACATTCCTGAATCCACAATCATAGAAAAATGATATAGCTTCCTTGTTCCTGGCTACGGGTTTTACGTAGAGGCAGAGTATATCATGCTTTTTTGCTTCTTCTGCTGCGTGTCGGATAAGTTGTTCACCAACGCCTTTTCCGCGTTGTTTATGGGAAACGACAATGGGTTCGATTTCCGCTTCCTGATCCTTTTTTATCAATGAAGTAAATCCGATAACCTGACCTTCGGATTCGGCAAGCCAGATACTGTCGGCGCCCACCAATTCTAAGTGCTTATCAAATTCGAGACCCGGGTCATCACCTCCGATAGTCGGATCGTCATAGATATCTCGATGGCGATTCACCATTTCAGCCCAGAGTGATCGACAAGCATCAAGATCATCGGCAGAATAGTTACGTATTTGCATCAATACTCCTGATCTGTGACAATTATTTTGATCCGATTGCCTGGGATCCATAACGGTTCCGATTCAATATACATGAGCCTTCAAAGTAACAGTCTATCGTTTTTTACTTCTCTGAAAGCGCGAACCGTATGGGTACGCTGTACCAGACCATGATGGGCAGGTCGCGCTGTTTGGCGGGTTTCCATTTAACAGCCCTGACGGCGTTGATGGCCGCTTGATCCATATCCGCCAGACCCAAGGATTTGATTACTCTCACGTTCTTGACGATTCCCTTCTCGTCGATCTGGAGGTGGAGGAGTACGGTTCCTTGGACGCCGGCCAGTCGGGCGACTTCCGGATAGACCAAATTTTGCTGAATGGCTGCGATACCGCCGATGGGTGTGGGAGGTTCGTCAAAGGGCACGAATACGGGTATGGATTCATCGATCTCCTCTTGTGGGGGCGGAGGAGGCGATGGTACTTCTTCAAAGTCGATATCCGTGAATTCGATGGTTTCGTCCTCTGGAATGGCCTCATCTTCCGATGCGATGGGAACCGTGGGCCGTGAGGGTGCCGGAGCCCGATTTTGTTGGACGGTCTGGGGAATGTCTTGGTACACATCGAAGGCGATGGCTGCTTTTTTCAAGATAGGTTCGCTTACCTCCATGCGTTTCCATCCCAGGAACAGAGCCATAAGAACGGCTAAACTGATGATAAAAGCAAACTCAAGATTTTTACGATACTTAGCATGAACCTTGAATACGATATCATCTTTCGTGATATAGCAATAGAAACGGTGTGGAAGAAAGTGAATTCCTTCTTCGTCGTAGTTCGATTTGTATTTTATCATTTCAGGCACCCCCTTCAGAACGATTGTATACCGTCACGTTCGATATTGATATTTCACGGATTTACGATGGAATTCACTGTTTTGTTCCTGTGTTCCTGAAAGACGAATAAATGTTTCATTCAGAGACCGTGTGTACCATGTGCATTGGACTGACTGTCGGTACGGTAGTGGATCATAGTTTGATCGTGGATGTAGATGTCGTATCCCCCATACGCAAGCGGGTTCTCCGTCATGATGAGACCCGCTTTATCGTGATGTTTCTGCCCGTCGATGACGACCACATGAAATCCTACGGCCATCAAAACGGTATTTTCCTCTTCATTTTCCTTCGTGATTTATCTTATTCTGTGAATCGGATTTTGGTATTGTCGACGTTCAGAATTTCGTACCGGGTACGTCCTCCGCAGAAGTGTTCCACGAGTTCAGTAACCTCCCGGCAGGCGTCTTCGATTTCCGAAAGCGGTACAGGGGGCAGTCCATCCACGTTGTACTCGATGGCGGTCGTTGTGGGCAAGGTTAGTGTGTGATGGGCCTGTCGCCAGGTCCATCGACGTGTGAGCACTGTATCACCTTCCACGAACACGATTTCTCCGGGCGCGGGATTCTCCGTCTGATCTGAGCCGAATGCTGTAAACGTTTCTTGACCCGTAGCAGGTCTCAGGGCGATGTCCTGGGTAACGACGTCGATAGCATGCCCACCAGCAGGAATCAGATGCCGCAGGGAAATCGTGTTTCCGATATCCACCAGGGTGTTGATGGAGGGAATGGAATCTCCACGCAGTACGCGTCGGGCCATGGCCTCCAAAGAGGGACGGTGCTTACTGGGTTTGGCACCAAACGACCGGTACGCTTCCCGCCATGAGGATATTCGCGGATGTTCGGTGAGGGTCTCGATGTTCAGACGCTGGCGAAGAGAAGCCTCGACCGAACGCAAAAGCGACGTGAGCTCATCGGTGGATTTGCCGTTGGTTACGCCGTAGGCCAGGACGACTCCCCGGATGTACCCAGGGAACCAGGAGAACACGTCGTCGTCGATGGAGTAATACAGTTCTCTCTCTGACATCGGTTCTTCCGTCATGATGATGTGTCTACATGCTAATAAGAAAACGAGTAGCTATTTCACGATAATAAAATCGGGGCATAATGTCAATGGTTTTTTCGGGAAGTTCGAAAGAGCGTGTATGTGGCGCAGCATGCCATGGACGAGGAGAATCAAAACCTCTGAATACTGTTGTTGGACAGTTTATGGAGCGATCGGCATCCTGTAGAGAGATGATTGACTTGCGTCTTCTCCGACGGCCTCATTTTTTTCTTGACTTTGATACATGGAATCATTAATTATACAGGGTAATCCTTAATAAAATTTGGTCATGCCGGATTCTATAATCGATCTTCGAGACATGTATTCGTAATCGTCAGAGGCGGGATAATTTTTCGTATATATCAAGAATTGAGGTCATCTAGCACCTAAACGTGAGGAGGAACTCAAGATGGAAACCCGAAAGGTAACAAAAAGCGTCTTTGGAATACTCCTGGTTCTTGCTCTGGGTAATCTGAAGAGTGCCACTTTTATTGTAACCAACACGAACATCTCAGGGCCGGGAAGTCTGAGAGACGCCATGATTCAGGCGAATACGACGGCGGGGCTCGATTTGATCACCTTCAACATTCCGGGTACGGGTCCCCATACGATTTTTCCCAATTCTCCGTTACCCGATCTTACAGATCCTGCCGGCGTCGTTATTGACGGTTTTTCACAACCGGGTGCCGCACCTGGAGCAAATCCTCCCTCCACGGCCGTCCTGATGATTGAAGTCAACGGAACGAATACCGGCCCCACCCACGGATTCCGAATCTTATCTCCTTACAATACCATCAGGGGACTCGTGATCAACAGTTTTCAGTGGGATGGAGTCTGTATCGAGGGCGTCCCTGGGGGCACGTACAATAATTACATCTACTGTAATTTCATCGGTGTTGACCCGACGGGGACCGTTGCCCAGGGAAACGGTCACGACAGAACATCTCTCTGGGCTGGTGTATTTATACTCGTGCCCATCAATCCCCAGTCGACGTGTACGGCATCCCATAATACCGTTGAAGCGAATCTGATATCCAGTAATTATGCCGAGGGTGTGGGTATCGCCAGCTGTCCTCCGGGGGATGTGTTCGAGAATGTCGTGTGCAACAACTTTATAGGCACCGATATCACCGGGATGTTGGACCTGGGGAATGCGCATGATGGTGTTTACATCGGTGAGAAGGCCCGGGATAATGAAGTCTCTTACAATTTGATCTCTGGGAATGATTATTCCGGTGTGGGTATTGTGGGTTATTATGATCCCTGGACACAGTGGAACACGCGTCATAACCACGTGCTGCACAATGTCATCGGAATGACGGTTGATTTAACACCGCTGGCGAACAGCAGGGAAGGGGTTTGCATCGGACAATACGGCACCGGTCGATGGGGTTATGCCTCGAACAACACCATCGGCCCAGGCAATATGATCGCGTATAACGGTAGAAACGGTGTCTTGATATGGGAAAACGAGGCGAATACGGTCAACGCGGACAGTAATTCCATCACACAAAATTCAATTTACGACAACACATTACTGGGAATCGACTTAGGCGACGATAGTGTGACTCCCAACGATACAAACGATCCGGATGCAGGTCCGAATCAGGTGCTCAACGTACCGCTGATAACCAGCGCTGTCTTCAATGCCGGGCAGATAACCATCTCAGGCACGATAGAGATCGACACGAATCCTGCTCAGGCCATCGTGGAAGTCTTTAAGGCACAGCCGGATCCAACGGGTTTCGGAGAGGGAGAGGTGTTTCTGGATGCAGCCACACCCGATGGTGCGGGTAACTGGACTGTAGTCGTCGCAGGTTTGGTGGTCGGTGACTATGTGACGGCTACGACGACGGATGCCAGTTCCAATACCTCGGAATTCTGTGAGAATGTGGCGGTGACCTGGGCCGTGGGTGTCGAGGATGAAAATCTCGCTGGGATACCCGTGACATACAGCTTGTCGCAGAACTATCCCAATCCTTTTAATGCCGAAACAGTCTTTTGTTATCAATTACCTCAAACAGAAAACGTCGTACTGGACGTTTGCAACGCATTGGGTAAGGAGGTACGAATCCTAGTAGACGGACAGAAGAGCGCGGGCGTGCACCGTGTATCATGGGATGGTATGGATGCATCGGGGAAGGCCGTCCCCAGCGGTGTTTATTTCTATAGAATGAAGGCAGGACCTTTTTCCCATGTCCGAAAGGCTCTTTTAATTCGGTAGGTTGAAGGAGGATTGGGAAATCCTAAACTCGGATTTAACCGATTTGTCGCTTATCAGGAATTCTTGAATGCAGATACCCTTTTGCCGTTGCAGGACGGATACGGGTCATCCATGTTCTCCGATGATGATGAGCCGGACTGCCCTGAGTATCGATTCCGACGGGCATTCGGCCCTTTTACACCGGAGGACGGTTCTCTCCGATGATCAAGCCTCCACGCTTTTAACGACTTTCTGCCATCGGTGCCTGAATCGACGTACCGTCGGATTAGAATCAGGCGGGATTTCCAGGATGTCGCTCGTCGTACACCTTGCAGATTGATTATCTCCTTATAGATCTATCGTCTAAAAATATCCGATTTATAAAGCTTGCTGGATCAAACCGCCTCCAAGGGTTTGATGGAGTACCGGAGCTCGCTTCTTCGAAGGCCGATGTCCGACATACGCAGAAGCATGACCTGCCGAGTGTCTAAAAAAGGTTTGCATATTCAATATTTTTTCATAAATTACAATGTTTTGTACAGAGGAGAAATCGGTATATGTACTGTCCTCAATGCCGGTATGAATACAAACCGGGTATTTCGGTCTGTCCGGATTGCGGCGAAGACCTGGTGGAAGAGCTTCAGGATGCCACACAGAATGCATTCCCGGACACGTCTTTCGTGCCGTTGCCCAACCTTCCTGGACGTGTATACGCAGAGATGGTGAAGGGCGTTCTGGAAAAAAAGGGAATACCCTGTTTCATCCGATCCGACGGACCAGGAGACGCCTACCAGTTTCAGGGAACCACACCCGTAGAAGGCATCTCCCTATTCGTTCCTGAGGACAAGTATCACGAGTGTCTCGACATCCAGCATCGGATGCTGGATAATATCTGAGCAAGGACAATAGAACGTCGTTAATCAGGATTCATGTTCGGCTGAATCCCACGAAGCACCCATAATTTAACGCGGAGTTCTAGATACCTGTCCATTTCCCCCTTGGTTTAACGATCATTCGGTTCGAGGATTCGGGTAGGCCCGCGTTGAAGCGAAACGCTGAAACGGAGATGTGAATTCATGGCAAAGATGCTTTTCCAGTCTCCCAAGGGAACCAAGGATGTTCTGCCGGCAGAGCAACCGTACTGGCATTATGTAGAAGATACCATCCGGCGGGTGGTTCGCCTGTATGAATACGAGAGACTGGATATGCCCGTGTTCGAGGAGACGGAGTTGTTCCAGAGGGGTGTCGGCGAGGGAACGGATATCGTCGAGAAAGAAATGTATACGTTCAAGGACAAAGGGGGAACGTCCATCACTCTGAGGCCGGAGTTTACTGCCGGTATCGTACGTGCGTACCTTCAGCACGGAATGTCCAACTTACCGAAACCGGTGAAGGTATGGGCCATGGGACCGGTGTTCCGGTACGAGCGTCCCCAGGCCGGCAGATACCGCCAGCATACCCAGTTTGACGTGGAAGCACTGGGGGAACAGGACCCGGCCGTGGATTACGAGATCATGTCCATTGCATGGCATCTGTATGAAGCGCTGGGCTTCAAGAAACTCAGCTTCCAGATCAATAGCATCGGATGCCCGGTGTGCCGTCCGAACTTTCTCGACAGACTGGTGAGTTACTACAAAGATCATCTCAACGAAGTTTGTGAGGATTGCCGGAAGCGGCTCGATAAGAATCCGCTGCGGCTGCTGGACTGTAAGAATCCGCAGTGCCAGCCGGCCATCCAGGGGGCACCTCCGGTCATCGAATCCCTGTGCGATGAATGTGGAGCGCATTTTCAGACATTGAGGGCTTATCTGGACGACTCGAAACGTCAGTACAGCCTCAATCACCGGCTGGTGAGAGGGCTGGATTATTACACGAAGACGGTCTTCGAAGTCTGGGCTCAGGGCATCGGTGCTCAGAATGCCGTGTGTGGCGGAGGGCGGTACGATGGGTTGGCGGAGGCCATTGGCGGGCCTCCGGTACCGGCAGTCGGGTTTGCATCAGGCATGGAACGCATCGTCCTTTCCCTGAAGGAAGAAGAGGTGGATGTGCCCGATACGTTACGCCCACGTGTGTATTTTGCGTTTCAGGACGAAAAGGCAAAAAAGGAAGGGGTCCGGCTCCTGACAACGTTTCATCAAGCCGGTGTGGAAAGCATCATGGGATTCGGGTCTCGCAGCCTGAAGGCCCAACTCCGGGAGGCAAACCGTCGAGGCGCTCGGTTTGCAATCATCCTGGGCGACGAAGAACTGAAGAACCACACGGCGCAGGTCAAGGACATGGAAGGGAGTACGCAGGAATCGGTTCCCTGGGACGATCTTTTAACGTTTATCTGGAAACACGAGGATGGGTAATGACGGAGACTGAAAGATCCCCAGCGCCCACTGCGCGCGCCATTTTTCTCGTATTGGCCGGGACGTTTTTTCTGCTCATCGCGTGTGAGTTGCTATGGATGGGTTCAACGGCCAAGAGTAAGCTTCTTGTTTTAGAGACCCTGACCTTGCTCCCCGTGTTCGTCTTCGTTCTGGTGAGAAAGTATCCCTTCCGGGAGACGTTTCGATGGCAACGGGTGAACGGCGCCGTTCTCCTGGTCAGCGGAGTCATCGGTGTGGGATTGAGCATTGTCATCGACGAGCTGGACACGCTTATCCAGATACTTATCCCAATGCCCGAAGAGCTCTACCAGGCGATGAGGGAGTTCTTGCTCTTCGATACGATGGGCGAACTGGCAATCATCGTCGTGGCTACCGTCGTTGTTGCATCCTTTGCCGAGGAAATGCTATTCCGTGGTTTTTTTCAGGGGGCCCTGGAGAAAATGACTGACGTGACCAAGGCCGTCCTTGTAACGGCATTCGTGTTTGCCTTTGTACATTTTAATCCCTGGTGGTTCGTGGAAATCCTAATCCTCGGTGTGTGTCTGGGTGTTCTGGTCTGGCGGAGTGGGAGCATCTTCCCGAGTGTCATCGTCCATGGCGTGAACAATGCCCTGTCAGTTTTATTGATAAATACAGGATCGGATACACTGGGTTGGTATCGGTTCAAGGGACATGTCTCTCCGATCTGGCTGATTCTTGGTCTGGGGTGCATCGTGTTCGGTTTCCGCGTGTTTTACGGTTTAACAGAGAAACCATCCTCAATATCTTATTCCTGATGTCGCTATCTTTCTGCCTATCGCTTTCGGATACCCGATTTTTCGAAACACAAGCGATCACGCAACGTAAACAGTTCTAGTGCTGAATCTCCGATCCAGGAGGAATACGAGCGTAATCTTTACTTGGAGATGTATTGTACTCGGTTTTTATTGTGGATTGCCGAAGCAGATAAGATGTTGTTTGTTAGCGTATTACGAGATTGGAGGGTAAATCGATGAAGAGAGCGAGCTGTTTATTTTTTATCCTTGCCTTCGCTATAGCCGTGTATGCCCAGCAGAAGTCTCTCGAAACGTACTTTACAGAGGCGCAGGCACTCCAGCAAGACGGCAAATCCCAGGAAGCCGTGGATCTTTTAAAAGAAGCCATAGAGACGTATCCAAACGAATCGAAAGCCCATCTTCAGCTTGGTTTGGCATGGGGCGCTCTGGGTCAGCAGAGTGGTGAGACCGGCGATTTTAATACGGCCATGATGGCCGTGAACGAGGGATTCTCCGCGTTTGAGAAAGCCATCGCCTTGGAACCCGATCATTATGATGCCCATTTTTATTACGGTGTGTACGGGGTGAGCGTACCGTCGTTATTCGGGAAGTTAGATGCGGGTGTAGACTATCTGGAAAAAGCGCTGGCGATACTGAAAAAACAATCGGGCACGGACACATCCGACAGAGAGGCAGCCGTGTACCGGTACCTGGGGGTTGGATACCAGACTCAGGGCAAGTTCGATAAGGCGCGGTCGGTCTGGGAAAAGGTACTTGAACTTTCGCCGGAGGGAGAACTGGCCGAGGCAGCCCGAATTGGACTGGCTGGTCTGGAGAAGGCCGTCGAGATGGCCAAAACTCTCGAAGCCAGGAAAAAGCAGGATAGCCCGAAGATTATCTCTTTGAAGGAAAAACTGAGCCAATCACCGGAAGATTTTGAGCTGAACTATTCTCTGGGTAGGGCTTACTTTGATATAGGTCGTTGGATCGAGGCCCAGGAAGCATTGAAAAAAGCGGTCTCTTTGAACAAAAACCATTTCGATGCCCGGCATCTTCTTGTCAGGGCTCTTTCGGAGGATGGGATGCTGGCCTATGATGAACGCATTTACGAAGATCAGAGTAGACTCACCAACCTTGCTTTTGAGATAGTCGAACAGACGAAACGATTGATGGATATCGATCCGACGAACGTCAGGGCCCGTATGGAGTATGCCGTACTTTGTGTAATGATGCCGTTTTTTGTCCAGAGAATAGATGAGGGGCTGACTCTGTTGGATACCATAGCCAAAGACGAGACTCTGCCGGACTCGGTGCGTGCCGAGGCACTCTATCATCTGGGTTTTGGATACAGGAAGAAGGGAAATGCCCTGTGGATGAAGCTGATCAAGGACTATCCTCAAGCCCAGGATGCACAAGGTGTGTACGATGAATTCGGCTTGCGATGGTCTGGCAGGGTGCAGTCGGCTTCTTCGAGTGGGAAGGTGCTCGTGAACTTCCATCTCGGCTTTCAGGATGAGTTGGCACCGCAAACGGGCGTCTGGGTGGAGGATGCCAACGGTCAGTTTGTCAAGACACTCTATGTCTCCGGTTTCTCAGGCTATGCCAGGGAAAAACAGGTGAACCTCCCGCAGTGGGCACATAGCAGCCGCTTCGAAACCGACGGTACTACGGGTGCTAGTATCGATTGGGGGAAACATACATACGCGTGGGATTTAACAGACCACGAAGGGAATAGAGTTCCAGAAGGAACGTATAGAGTGCATGTGGAGGTTTGTTGGTGGCCTAGCATGCAGTACGGTACAGCTACGGCCGATATACAAGTTGGAAAGACCGGGAACGAAGTGACGGTCGATAAAGCACCGCATATTCCCTGGCTTCACGTTGCGTATCAACTATGAGATAAATCGTCCGTCCTTTAATAGATGATAAAAGGGGTCTCAAAGGAGTTCAGGAGACCCCTTTCGCTATAGAGCCAGATTGATGAATCGTCCGTTTTATCCATAGTATGGTTCTCTTTTTTAAGCGTTGTACGCGCAACTCGAATTTTACCCTTTTCCTATGTTGTGAAGATACGATCATGGCTATGGTGCAGGAAATATCCCGTGTGTGTTCACCATTTCCGTTGAAGAGACTGTCTTGTACATGCCCCATCGTTCCATCTTTGTAAAGCGAAAAGATGGGAGGTTCTGTTTGTCTCAGCTGCTTTACCTGCATTTTTTTGGTATTGGGATTTTCTTCTTGATTTTTGACAAATTTCTTTTTACACTTGAACCACATTCCTTGAGAGCATCTTTCAAAGACAGGTGGACGGACTCAGAATGATCCTGTATTACCGAATGTGGAACGTGTTGTCAATCCCCCGAACAAACCAATCCATTCTTTTCAGGAACATACGTGAATAATTCGATCCAGAGATATTCATTCGTAAATCGAAATAAAATACTAAACGGGGTTGTTTCCGCTCGAAGGGAGGTGATATAACGTTATTCAATACTCATTGAAGAAGTCTAAATCTGTCGAATTAAGGAGGGGACGATGAAACTTGCTAACATCATTTTTATTTCACTCTGTATCTGTTTTGTTCTCGGTTCGATGAGTGCCGTGAGTCAGAATGGGCGAGGACAGACTTTCCCTATCAGTGAGATGACCCACAACGAAATACATACGGCTTCAGCATACAACATCATCCAGGATCAGTTCATCGTCGTTTGGGAGGATGACCGGAACGGCAATCCCGATATTTATGGGCGTATCGTGAATGCCGATGGTTCATTCGCGGGTCCTGAGTTTATCGTGTGCAGCGGTCCCGCAAACCAGATGTATCCTGCAGTGGACTATAACCGAATCCGCGATGAGTACATGGTGGTCTGGGAGAATGTGTCTGATGCAGGAACCGATGTTTATGGAATTCGACTCGCCAACGACGGTACTGTGATCATGTCGCCCAGGTCTGCAACCGACGGAACATTCGTCGTAAGCGACGCTTCCATGTGCCAGCTGACGCCCAAAATCGCACACAATTATACGCACAACACGTATGTCGTGGTCTGGCAAGATAATCGATATATGTCAGGACCCAGTGGCGCCGATATTTATGCCCAGCGACTCAACTGGAATGCAGATCTCATGTTGCCCGTAGTAATGCCGGCCGAATCACCTGCCACGCATATCAACTATGCCGTTTCTCGAGGGGTCGGATGGGATGAATCGTACTGGGAAGTACATCCGGATATTGCCTACCACGGCGGCGAAGACCCGTTGCTGGATGAGTGGCTGGTGGTCTTCATGAGGTCGTGGCTGCACTACTATTCCATATGGGCTGTCAGGCTACGCGGCGTAGACGGCATGCTCCTGGATACGTACGGCGAAGTGCCCGATCATTTGGTCGACATCATTGAGTTCAAACCCAACGTTCTGGGCGGACCCCCGTGGTTCCCAGAGTTTGCGGCAGGATACTGGGTGGATGCAGACCAGGGCAGTCCCCATGTGAACAGCAACGCCTACTGGTCGCCGTTTGGGAAGAGCAACCGCATGTATACGTACCCCATTCCCGAATTCCTCATCGTGTGGACGGACTTCAGGGGAGCCATGCCAGACATCTACTGCCAGCGCGTGGCCTATTTCCCGGATACGACGGCTGTCCGGATGGGGCTCAAGCAAAACTTGGTTGCCGACAGCTTGTTCACGGCGGTTTTGCTGGACACGTTGGGGGACTGGATGCCATTCCCGGGATGGTTCCCCGGGGAGAACGATCCGGTCACGACCAACGCATACTACCAGAGTTGGAACGACCTGACGTACAATCAAAACAACGGCGAATACTTCGTAGTGTGGAACGACTGGCGGGCCAGCGCATGGGACGGTTCTCAAGAGCCGGTTCCGGAGGCCGATATCTATGCCCAGCGTCTCTTCTTGGATCCCACGGACTCCTCGCTGGTCTGGCTGGATCATGACGGAAATCCCGTGACCGACAGGACGGCGAACATACCCATCGCGGCCACACGATCTCCTGATGAGGGGAACATGTCCTATCCGGCGCCGGCTCATGGAATCATGGAGAACGAGTATCTTGTGGCCTATGAATACGATATGC
>Ga0180437_10006574_pt1 | contig 15414 bp, 16 predicted proteins | sample SS_ome_4_FD_132410 | JGI IMG/M metagenome (GOLD analysis project Ga0180437, IMG submission 132410) | Hypersaline lake sediment archaeal communities from the Salton Sea, California, USA - SS_3_D_1 metaG | ecosystem: Environmental > Aquatic > Non-marine Saline and Alkaline > Hypersaline >...
CGCCTGTCTGATAACGTCAGCCGCCTCGTTCACCTCAAACAAAGTCAGGCTGCTGCTGCCGACCACGTTGAAGAGTACCGCCTTTGAGCCATTGATGGAGACATCCAGCAGCGGGCTGGCCAGCGCCTGTTTGGCCGCTTCTACAGCCCGATTCTGGCCCGAGCCCCGACCGATGGACATCCAAGCCGGTCCCGCATCCTTCATGATCGCTTTAACATCGGCGAAGTCCAGGTTTATCAATCCGGGAGTGGTGATGACCTCGGCGATAGCCTGCACGCCGTGCCGGAGAACATCATCAGCCAGTTTGAAGGCGCTATCCACACCCGTCTTTTGGTCACAGAGTGTGAGCAGCTTGTCATTGGGAATAATTATCAGGGTATCAACTTTGCCCATCAGCCTGGTGATGCCTTCGTTGGCCACCTGCATGCGATTGACACCTTCAAAACTGAACGGTTTGGTGACCACAGCGATGGTCAGGGCACCGCTCTGTTTGGCTATCTCGGCTACGACAGACGCGGACCCGGTGCCGGTACCGCCACCCATGCCACAGGTGACGAACACCATATCAGCCCCTGAAACCAGGTCACTGAGCTCGTCACGGCTTTCTTCGGCCGCTTTCTGGCCCAGATTATGGTCGCCACCAACACCCAGCCCTCGGGTCAGCTTCTCGCCAAGCTGAACTCTGATGGGAGCTTCGGTAACCGCCAAGGCCTGGGCATCAGTGTTCATGGCAATGAATTCCACACCCTGTATTTCTTCCCTGACCATGCGGGTTATGGCATTGCTGCCGCCACCGCCCAAGCCGATAACTTTGATTTTGGCTGGATTAGCCACAAAACTTGACTTTGCCATTTCCCTCTCCTTATTGCATTAATCTGATAACCTTCTGGCTTCAATTGCTAGCCGAAGAGGCTTTTTAGCCGGCCCGCCAACCGCCGGATCGCCGAGCCAAGGCTCCAGCGCGACCAGCGCTGGTTTCCTTCATGCTTGATCCCCCACATGAGCAGGCCAACGCTCGTGGCGTATGCCGGGTTGCAGAGGACATCGGAGATGCCTTCCATATTGGACGGAGCCCCCACCCTGACCGGAAGCTGCAATATTTCACGACCCAGGGTAGCCGTGCCCGCCAGATTGGAGCTGCCGCCGGTGAGCACCAGCCCCGCTGGGACCAGTGTTTCGTACTCGGAGCTGGGCAGTTCCAGCAGGATGAGTTTCAGAATCTCCTCAACGCGAGCGCGGATGATGTCGCACAAATCATTATATGAGACCCCGTGTCCATCCTGAGATATGGCCGTGGTATCATCGGTGCGGCCCTCATAGACGGGCATCACGCTGCCGTACCGCTTCTTCATCTCTTCGGCGACGTCAAATGGCAGACCCAGTCCGATGGATATATCCCTGGTGAGCTGATAGCCGGCGACGGGCAGTATCGAGGTATGCCAAATGCTGCCTTCTTTGAAGACCGCGATATCGGTGGTGCCGCCGCCAATATCAGCCAGGACAACGCCGACTTCCTTCTCATCCGGAGTCAGTACCGCCTCACTGCTGGCGAGGGGCTCAAGAACCAGGTCCTCAATATCAATACCAATGCTGCGGATGCACTTCACCAGGTTCTGTATTGAGGTTACGGCGGCGGTAATAACGTGAGTCTCAACGTCAAGTCTGAAGCCGTGCATACCTATCGGGTTTTTGACTCCAGCCTGGCCATCAACGGCGTAAGCCCTCGGGATAACATGGAGGAGTTTGCGGTCGCTGGGAACCTTTATGCTCTGTGCCGAGGCCAGAACGCGCCTCAGGTCATCCGTGCGCACCACGCGGTCGTTCCGCGTTATGGCTACTACGCCGCGGTTGTTCAGCGAGGTAACATGACGCCCGGTCACGCCGACATAGGCCGACTCCACCTTGTAATTGCTTGACTGTTCCGCTTTCCTTACCGATTCTCTAATTGATTCTCTGGCCTCATTGATGTTCACCACCAAGCCTTTATGCAGGCCCACCGACGGAGCAATGCCAACGCCAACAATGCGCGGTGTGCCTCCTTCATTGAGGTCCGCCACAACCGTGCATACCTTGGTGGTTCCAACATCAATTGCCGCTACAGTTCGATTTCTCATCTAGCCCTCCCTTTTCATAGCTTTTAATCCTTAGAGTTCTGTTATACCTCACATTTCCAGAACCTCCTTGACCACGTTACTCAACCTTTCTGGCGGCATCAGGACAGGGAAAAAACCGACCTCAACTTTTCCACTAGGTCAGCCCTCTTCCTCGCCCCAACCTTGGTTTCCGCCATGATACGATGCACCTCATCGAGGTGGTAGCTATCAGCCTGATTGATGATATGCTTGGCTATTTTGAGCTTAAGGTCGGAAAGAGTGGTGACCCCTTTCACTTCACCTGCTCTCTGTCCAAACGTTTGTACCTGTTCCATTATTTACTCTCTATACCCGGCCGATTCAGGCCATGGCGAATACCATTTGCAGCTTGCGTAAAAGCGCCGGCCTTCTCCAGGCCCTTGTTTTGGTCTCCGCCAGGAGGACTTCCATCTCCTCCGTGGCCAGACAATCAGGCTGCGCTATCAGGTGCGCTGCCCTCAGCCTGGCGCTGCGACTGCGCGGATTGGCCTGTACCTCTTCCTCGGAAGGCGTAATCACATGCCGGCGGATGAGCTTCAGGCGCGGTTCATGCCCGCAGATGCATACCGGCGTACCGGGCGGACAGACACACCCCCTTGCTTCCCGCTGCATGAAGCGTTTCACAATGCGGTCTTCCAGGGAATGATAGCTTATCACTACCACCCTGCCTCCAAAGCCGAGGAGCTCAATTGCCTGTTTCAGTGCTATCTCCAGGTTTTCCAGTTCCAGGTTAACCGCAATTCGGAGTGCCTGGAATGTCTTGGTGGCCGGGTGGATTCTACCCTCTTTACGGACTACCACCTTCTCCACGATGCGAGCAAGATGGAGGGTGGAGGTTATGGGGCGTTCACGCACGATACGATGTGCTATCTGACGGCTGTGGCCTTCCTCGCCATAGGTACGGATAATGCGTGCCAGCTCAATTTCAGGTGAAGTATTGACAATATCAGCCGCTGTCACTTCCTGTCTGGGGTTGAAACGCATATCGAGGGGAGCATCATACTGAAAACTGAAGCCGCGTCCGCTGCCGTTCAACTGCCTGGAGGAAAGGCCTAGGTCGAACAGGATGCCATGTACCGGGAAGAAATCATATTTGATGCAGGTTGCCTGCAGATTGACGAAGTTATCATTAACCAGCAGTACGGAATTTCGATGTGCCTCAAGCCTTTTCCGGGACGTGTTTACCGCTTCGGGGTCGGCATCGATGCCGAGCAACTGTCCTCCGGGGTAGCTGCGTTCCAGAATGGCCTGGGCATGCCCCCCACCACCCACCGTGCAATCAACGTAGCGGCCTCCGGGCTGGACCGCCAGCGCCTCCATTGTTTCTTCCAGCATCACGGGGACGTGGTATGAGCTGTTGTGTTTACTTTGACTCATCACGCCGCTCCAGGCTTTCTATAATCTGCCAGGCCTGCTCCAGGCTGACCGCTTTTTCTTCATCCCAGAGAGCCTGATCCCAGATTTCCAGGTAGTTGTTGGCACCGGTAACGACGACGTCTTCTTGAATTTCCGCGTGCTCACGCAGTGGTATCGGCAGGGCTACCCGGCCCTGCCCATCGATGGCAACGTTGAAGGCGGTGGCAAATATGGCTCTCTTCAGCCGGCGCATCTTGCTTGGTGTTAGCGGACCGCTGGTAAGAGAGGTGGCCAGTTTGCGCCATTCCGACAGCGGATATACATTAATGCATTTTTCTGTCCCCGGAGACAGAATCACGCCGTCCTTCAGTTCCCTCCGGAACCGGGGCGGTATCGCTACCCGACCCTTTTCATCTATCTTGTAGCTGTATTCCCCGTAAAACACCTAACGCCTCAACCAGCCAGTTGCCCCATTATTTACCACTTTTCCCCACTTTTTACCATTATAACACCTTTTATAACACGACTGGCCCCTTTTGTCAAGACTTTTAGGCTTAATTTATTGGGTTTTCCATAAAATTTTTTCGGTTTGGTTATTCGCTTCATCTGTGGTAAAATGGAACTTGTTTTGGGAACTAGCAATGTTTACTGTAGGCATACTCACCATCAGCGATAAAGGGGCGCGCGGTCAGCGTTATGATGAAAGCGGCCAGACCATCAGGGACATCTTCTCTGATCTGGATAGTGACATCATTCACTACGAGGTCGTCCCTGATGAACTGGATGTTATCCGCCGAAAGCTGGTGGAATGGGCTGACGGCGGAGATACGGATATCATCATCACCACCGGTGGCACCGGGCTTAGCGAGCGGGATGTAACACCAGAGGCTACCGAGGCCGTTATCGACCGTCCTGTTCCCGGCATCGCGGAAGCGATGAGAGCCAGGTCACTGGACAAGACACCAATGGCGATGCTGAGCCGGGCTACGGCCGGAGTTCGCGGCCGGAGTCTGATAATCAACCTGCCCGGCAGCCCGAGGGCAGTCAGGGAATGCCTTGAGGTGGTGCTACCGGCGATACCGCACGCCGTGGATATTATCAAAGGGGTGGTTACCGAGCATTCTTAGCCGGTGGGCAGGGATTTTTGATGCGTATTGACGTGCTGACCATATTTCCACAGATGTTTGACGTGCCGTTCAGCTTCGGCATCTTCAAGCGGGCTATTGACCAGAACCTGGTAAGCATCAACGTGCATAACATACGCGATTGCACCAGTGATAGACACCATACCGTTGATGATTACCCCTACGGCGGCGGTTCGGGCATGGTATTCAAGCCCGAACCTGTCTTTGCCGCGGTGGAAGCGGTGAAGGCACAGGTTGCCAGAGAACCCGGAGCCACAGAACCGCCGGTCATCCTGCTCACGCCGCAGGGCCGGCTTTTCCACCAGCAAATCGCCGTGGAGCTATCAAAGCACCGCCACCTCATTTTCATCTGCGGCCATTATGAGGGCATTGACGAACGCGTGGTGGAGCACCTGGTTACCGATGAAATCAGCATCGGAGATTACGTGCTGACCGGCGGCGAGCTGCCAGCGCTGGTGGTCATTGACGCCGTCATCCGTTTGCTGCCGGGCGTGCTCGGCTCGGAAGATTCGGCCAGGGAAGACTCCCACAGCAACGGCCTGCTGGAATACCCCCAGTACACCCGACCGGCTGATTTCCGGGGCTGGTCCGTGCCCGAAGTGCTGCTCTCCGGCAACCACGCTCAAATTGCCCGATGGCGCCGGGAGCAGGCTATCCGGCGCACTCTGGCACGACGCCCGGACCTTATCAAAAAGACCAAGCTCGGCCGAGAAGAAAAACAATTGGTGGAGAACTTCACCGCTTTAGATAAAACCAAGTCCAGTTTGAGCAAGGAGCCTGAAGAATGAACGTTGAATCGCTGATAAATGTCAAACGCAACCCTAAAATCCCGGCACTCGCCCCAGGTGATACGGTACGCGTTTTCACCAAAGTGATTGAAGGCGGCAAGGAACGCCTCCAGTCATTCCAGGGAGTGGTCATCAAGATGCAGGGCGGCGGGATCGGCAGCACCTTTACCGTCAGGCGCATCGCTTACGGTGTGGGGGTGGAGCGCACTTTCCCGCTTTACTCACCGAGAGTGGAGCGCGTGGAACTAATACGCCACGGCAAGGTGCGCCGGGCCAAACTGTTCTACCTGCGCGGGCGCAGCGGCAAGGCGGCCCGCATCAAAGAACGCCGATTGGACCGGGAAAAGGAACTGGCGCAGATGCAGATGCTGGCCGGTGAAGCTGAAGAAGAGGAGACAACGGCCGCAGTCGAAGGAGCGGAAGAGGAACTGCCAGCCGAAGAAGAGAGGCTGCCAGAAACGGTGGCAGCGGTATCCGAGGTCACGGAAAAGGCGGAAATCGAGACTCCGGAAGCAGAAAGAACCCCCGATGAATCGGAGGCGACAGCGCCAGAGGTAAGCCAGCCTAAAGACGAGCTCGCTCCAGAAGAACCGGAAACGGCGCCAGCGGAAGCAATCGAAGAAGAAAAGCCTGATAAGTAACCTTTCCACAGCGTCCAGCAGCAGGAGTTTCGGGGCAATCGGTGGAGCACAGGATGAAATATGCTGAGGTCAGCGTCAATTCCCCGGTTGCCCAGCGCCACACTTTCAGCTATGCCATCCCTCCTGGCCTGAACATCGAGGTGGGGCAGGCAGTATGGGTCCCCTTCGGCGAGCGCACCCTCCAGGGTATTGTCATATCGCTGACGCCCTACCCGGCCGTGGAAGAGACCAGGGATATAATCGATATAATCGAGTCCCGCCCGTTTCTCTCCCAAATCCAGCTGCAACTGGCCCGATGGCTGAGCGATTACTATCTCCCCCCCCTTTTCGATGCCGTGGCCCTCATGCTGCCACCGGGATTTGAGAGGAAAACGCTGACCTATGTCTCGGTAGTGCCGGACCCTGACGAACAGTCCCTGTTTTCCCTAACCCCAACGCAGCGCCAGGCCCTGTCCCTGTTACAGAACCGGGAAAAAGTAAACCTCAGAGAGCTGGAGAAGAATCTCGGCGCCAGGAAGGCGCAGGCCATCGTCTCACAGCTGGTGAGGAAAGGCCTGGCGACGAGAAGCTATGAACCTGAGCCGATAAAGATACGTCCCAGGATAGTGCCTTTTCTGCGCCTCAACGTGCCTCCAACTGCCGCCCCGGAGATATCCGCAGAACTCAAAAGGAAAAGGGCGTTCAAGCAGGCCAGCCTTTTTGATTTTTTAAGTGAATTGACGGAGCCGGTTCCCTGGGCAGAAGCCAGAGGGAAACTGGGCGTGGACCGGGCCACCGCCGACGCCCTGGTTCGCCAGGGGTTGGTTGTTATCGAGCAGGTAGAGGTAAAAAGGGAGCCCATTTCCTATCAGGACATTGCGCCATCATCACCGCCGCAGATGACCCGGGCCCAGGAAGCTGCATTCTCCGGCATCCATGCCTCGATAGTCGGTGCCAGCTCAAAGCCATGTGTTTTTCTGCTCCACGGCGTTACTGGCAGCGGCAAGACCGAGATATACCTGCGGGCACTGGCGGAAACGGTGAAATCAGGCCGGAGAGGCATTGTCCTGGTGCCGGAAATCGCCCTCACCCCGCAGACCATAGAGCGCTTTGCTTCCCGCTTCCCGCACCGGGTGGCGGTGCTGCACAGCAAGCTTTCGCCGGGCGAGCAGTATGACGAATGGCGCAGGATAAGGGACGGCGAATTCGACGTTGTCATCGGCCCCCGGAGCGCCCTCTTTTCCCCCCAGCCCGACCTCGGACTTATCGTGCTCGACGAAGAACATGAATGGACCTACAAGCAGGAGAACCCGCCCCGCTACCATGCCCGCGATGTAGCCATAAAGCTGGCCGAACTGACGGGGGCGGCCGTTATTATGGGCAGCGCCACTCCCGACGTAAATACCTATTTCCGTGCCCGGCAGGGGGGGTATGGACTCCTCCAGCTTCCGGAACGGGTGGTCCCGGTGGAAAGCGCACCGCTGCCCCATGTTGATATCGTGGACATGAGGGAAGAACTGAAGGCCGGTAATCGCAGCATATTCAGTCGCGCCCTATCACAGGCAATGACACAGGCCGTAAACGGCAAGGAGCAGGTGATTTTGTTCCTCAACCGTCGGGGTGGGGCAACCTTCATCCAGTGCCGGCGCTGCGGCTTCGTGCTCCGTTGCCGTCGCTGTGAGGTACCCATGACCCACCACTACACTGAAGACGTGCTGGTCTGCCACCAGTGCAACTACCGGACGGCGGTGCCTGACCGCTGCCCCCGGTGTTTCAGCCAGCAGATGAAATACCTGGGACTGGGCACGCAGAAAGTGGAGCAGGAAGTCAGCTATGCCCTGCCCGGGGCACGGCTGCTCCGCTGGGACAGCGATATGACCCGCAGCAAAGAAGCGCACGAGAAAATACTGCGCCAGTTCCGCGACCACCAGGCGGATATCCTCATCGGCACGCAGATGGTGGCTAAAGGGCTGGACCTGCCGCGGGTAACCCTGGTGGGCGTGGTGAGCGCAGACACCAGCCTTAATTTACCCGACTTCCGCGCCGGCGAGCGCACTTTCCAGCTACTGAGCCAGGTGGCCGGCAGGGCCGGCCGGGGGCCTCTGGGTGGACAGGTAATCATTCAGACCTTCTCGCCGGAACACTATGCCATCCAGGCGGCGGCGAACCACGATTACCTCGCTTTCTACAAAAGGGAAATCGACTATCGGCGTCAGCTGCGCAATCCACCATTTTCCCGACTGGCGCTGTTAACCTACAGCCATACCAGTAATGCCATCTGCCAGCGAGAGGCAGAAAAAATGAGAAAAGTATTAACGCTGGAAAGAGACGCCAGAGGCATCAGCGCTCTCAGTCTGATTGGACCAGCGCAAGCATTTATCCACCGGCTCAGGGGCCGCTACCGGTGGCAGCTTATACTGCGTGGCACGGAGCTATCCTCTTTCCTCTCCCAAATAACCTTCCCGCAGGGCTGGGCGATTGACATTGACCCGGTGAGCCTGCTCTAGTAAACTGTAATCGATTTTATCATCGGGGCAACTATGATGGCAGTGCTTACGATTCGCAGCCTTCCTGATTCGGTTCTCAAACGGAAGGCCAGGAAAGTACAGACTATCGACGGCTCAATTAAAAAGCTGATACGAGACATGCTGGAGACGATGCACGCCGAGACGGGTCGTGTCGGGCTGGCGGCGCCGCAGGTGGGCGTCCCGCTGCGCGTTATCGTCATCGGCATACCCGAGGAGGAAGACATCGTTCTGATCAACCCGGAGATAGTGCGCCAGCGCGGGGAACGGACTGTCGATGAGGGCTGCCTGAGCATTCCCGGTTACTACGGGCAGATAAAGCGCGCCGAGTCAGTAACCGCCAAAGGCCGCGACCAGAATGGCAGAGAGGTGAGGATTAAAGCGGAAGGCTTGCTCGCCCAGGCACTGGAGCATGAGATAGACCACCTCAACGGGACTTTGTATATTGACCACCCTGAAGTGAGGGAAACGCTGCGCAAAATAGAGCCAGAGGAAACCGGGCTCTAAAATCGGCGCCAAATCAAAGTATCACCTGGAATTTTATTACTGTCCTCACCGTTTTTCGCTAATTCTCCGTTAGCCAACCCAGCCTCCCGTTAATTAACGCTTCGATAATTCCTTATGCCAATTGTCCTTACAGCCAGGCCCCTTGACCGGTCACCATCCAGGTAAAAGAGGTCGTCAAGTCCGTAATCGGGAAAAGCTTTCTTAGCCCCGATGATGAATTTTTCATTGATGCTCCGTTTACCTTCGCGGACCCGGTAAACCTGGCTCACAGAAAGCCCCATGGCATGTGCTAGCTCTGACAGGTTGCGGTAGCGTCCGTCACACAGTTCGAATACCTTGGTCTTGATTATCATTCCCCGTATTTGCCTGTGACTTTTAGCACTTATTATAGCCTTATTTATTGACATTTGTCAATATTATCGTCCCTTAAACAAAATTTGACAGCCATCTACCAGGGGCATAAAATAGCACAATGCACGGATAAAAATGATGTAGTTAGCTAAAATATAGTATGCAAAATTCTCGGCAACCCAAACCTGGTGATAGATTTTTCCGTCCCAGAAGAATCAAGCAATTCCGTTTGCGGCGAGTACTCGGCATTCCCGCCGTATTCAGTGCCGGCTACGGCAACGTTGGCTCCTCCATTTACTATGCTTTAGGCATTGTCGCCCTGGTGGCCATGGGGGCGACGCCTGTAGCCCTGGGCATCGCCGGCATCCTTTTTATCTTTACTGCGCTCTCCTATGCCGAAGGCACCGCCGCCATGCCGGAAGCCGGTGGCTCGGCCAGTTTCGCCCGGCACGGCTTTAATGACCTGGCCGGCTTCATCGCCGGCTGGGCCCTTATGTTGAGCTACATCGTCACCATTTCCATCTCCGCCTTCACCATTCCTCCCTATCTCGGCTTCTTCTGGGAACCCTTCAAGGACTCGGCGGTCACAGGAACTCTGACTTCCATGGGAATTGTTTTCTTTCTCATGACCCTGAATGTCATCGGCATCAAGGAAACTTCCTTTGTTAATATCAGCGCGGCGGTGCTTGACCTAGCCACGCAGGTTTCGCTGGTGGTTATCGGCTTCATACTCTTATTCAATCCGACCGTTATTATCAGGCGCATCGTTGATAACTGGCCGGCCCCGGAAAACCTGATTATCGGCATCGCTCTGGCAGCCATCGCCTATACTGGAATTGAAACCATGTCTCAGATGGCGGAGGAGACCAAGCAACCACAGATAAGGGTGCCAAGGGCCCTGGTGATGATGATTGTGGCGGTTCTGGTAATCTTTGCCGGCATCTCGCTGGTATCGCTATCGGTAATGACGCCGCAGGAGCTGGCCTCTGACTGGGCCAGAGACCCGGTTGCCGGCATCGCCGCCAACCTGCCACTGGCGCTGCTGCAGAATGTGCTCAAGCCGCTGATAGCCATCCTGGCCGGTACCATACTGCTTATCGCCACCAATGCCGGGCTCATCGGCATTTCCCGCCTCGCTTTTTCACTGGGCAAACACCATCTGGTGCCGCCGGCGCTGAGCCGGATTCATCCCAGATTTAAAACGCCCTACATATCCATAATTCTGTTCAGCGTCATCGCTATCCTCATCCTGCTGCCCGGCTTCTTTGAAGCCGATGTCTTTAAAAACATGGGTGCGTTATACGCCGTCGGTTCCCTGCTGGCCTTCATGTTCGCCCATGCCTCCATCATCAGCCTGCGCATCAGGCGGCCGGAAATGCCACGTCCTTTCAAGCTCGGCGGCAATATAAAGATAAAGGGGCGGGAACTGCCGATAAGCGCCCTTCTCGGCATTCTTTCGCTTTCTGTGATATGGATTATCATATTGATAACCCAGCCCTATAGTCGGTGGGTGGGGCTGGGCTGGATGGTGCTTGGCATCATCATTTACTATATCTACCGCAAACGGGAAAACCTGCCTCTTACCCACGTACCAAAAGACCAGGAGAAAAACAAAAAATAATAAAACCATATTGTAGATTTTTACGGGGAGGATTATAATACCCCTGTATTAAATTAATGTAAGTGCAAATGGAATTCCAGAAAATACTGGTTCCGGTGGTTGGCAGCGAGGCTGATGTCGAGGCCATAAGGCTAGCCGTCAGGCTCGCTAAAAAAGAAAAAGGGAAAATCTGGTCGGTTTACGTTGTCACCATCAAGCGCGCCCTGCCTCTGGATGCGGAAATCAAACCCGAGATAGATAAAGCAGAAAGCATCCTCGACCATATGGAAATCCTCGCCGAAGAAGAAGACTATGAGGTGGAGACGGATATCCTCCAGGCCCGCGACGTGGGCCCAGCGATAATCGATGAGGCGGTGGAACGGGGGGTAGATATCATTCTGATGGGCGTCAAGTACAAGAGACGCTTCGGTCAATTCAGTCTGGGCAGCGTGGTCCCCTACGTACTGAAGAATGCCCCCTGCCCGGTGATACTTTACCAGCATTAAAATCCATTTATTGAGGTCAATAATGAAAATAGTCATTATGGGCTGCGGACGGGTCGGCGCTCAGCTCGCCGGACTTCTGGAGCAAGACGGCCATGAAATCACCGTCCTTGATATTGATGCTTACAGTTTCCGGCGCCTGCCGCCTGACTTCAAGGGGACGGCGCTGCTCGGCAACGGCATGGATGAGGAGGTGCTGAAGAGAGCCGGTATTGAAGAAGCAGACGTCTTCGTGGCCATGACACAGGGGGACAACCGTAATGTAATGGCCGCCCAGATTGCCAAGCATATTTTCAACGTACCGCGTGTTTTATCCCGAATATATGACCCTCTGCGCCAGGAGATGTATGAAACCCTTGGCCTGGAGTGCTTCAGCCCGACCACGATTTTTGCCGAAATGGTGAAAGAAAAAATAGAAAGCTAAGAGGAAAGCGATGTACATCGTCATTGTTGGTGGAGGCAGGGTAGGTTATTATCTGGCCAGAGGTTTGCTCAATGAAGGGCATGAGATAGTCATTCTGGAGAAGAATGCCCGTTTTTGCGATATCATCAATGAGGAAATGGGCAGCGTTTGTGTTCAGGGCGATGGCTGCGAGGCAGCTATGCTGGCCGAAGTAGGCACCGGAAGAGCGGACATGCTGGTGGCCGTCACCGGCGATGATGAAGATAATCTGGTCGCTTGCCAGCTAGCCAAACACAAATTTAACGTGCCCCGTACTATCGCCCGCATCCGTAACCCGCAGAATGAGACCATCTTCAAGAAACTGGGCATCGATGTTACCGTAAGTGCCACCAATATCATCCTGGAAGCCATCGAGAAAGAGGTGCCGACCCACCCACTGACCCATTTGCTGACGCGAAGCGATAAGGGGCTGGAGATTGTAGAGGTAAGAATCCCGCCGGACGCAAAGACCATCGGCCAACCAGTCAAGAAAATCCCGCTACCGGAAGGAACCAAGCTGGCACTGGTAATCCCCATGAACCGCAAGCCGGTTATCCCCAACCCCAACACCATTATCCGCGAAGGAGACCAGATAGTCGCCCTGACCTCTCTGGAACTGGAGGAGGACCTTCGCGCCAAACTGACCGGCCTTTAACAATAAGCATGTTTCCCTGAGGGCGGCCAAGGATGGCGTCCAGAAAGCCAGCAGGCATATTCAGCCCGCAATCACAGCCGCCCATATCAGGTAAATTTCATTTCAGGAGACGCTCATGGGCCGGTTCAATAAATTTTGGGCGGCGGTTATCCTGTTTCTTGTCATCTTGATTGTGGTCGGCAGCATAGTCATCTGGTCAAAAGCTAACCGCAACCGACCAATCGAAATCACGCTGCCTCCATCACCGGAAATCAGCGGACAGATAACCGTTACCGGGGCCGTCAATGTCCCCGGGATTTACATGCTAAAAACCGGAGATTCCATCAACGATTTACTGCAGGCGGCCGGCGGCGCCACTGCGGCCGCCGACCTGGAAGGAATCAAGCTTTACATACCATCTATAGATGAAGCCGAAGCACCGCAAAAAATCGACTTGAACCGCGCCGAGAGCTGGCTATTGCAGGCACTCCCCGGTATTGGGGAGACAAGAGCTCAGGCCATCATAGATTACCGCCAGCGGAACGGGCGGTTCGCGCATACCAGTGAAATAACCGGTGTGGAAGGCATCGGTACCGCTATCTACGAAAAAATCAAGCACCTGGTCACCGTTTCCGATTAAGCTTCACGGAGGACACGCGTGCCGCTCATACTGCTCAGCGTCGCCTGGTTAGCCGGTATCTATCTAGGGACCAAGTTTGACCTGCCTCTGGTTCTGCTGTCTGCCAGCCTGGCCCCACTGCCCTTCCTGCTCTTTCTGAAAAATCACCGGAAAACGGTAATTCTGGCCAGCCTCAGTCTGATTGCCCTTTTCTCCGCCGCCTGGTATGCCCATCAGAGCCTGAATGTCACCGACGCCGACGATCTGCGCTTTTATAACGACCGCGGCATCATCGATGTCAGGGGCATGGTGGTCAGAGACCCGGAAACCAGCGACCGCAGTACTCACCTCTACTTTTCCGCCTCGGAAGTACTCGCCAATGGTGAATGGCGCGCAGTGGCAGGGAATGCCCTGCTGTTTGTGCCGCGCCATGTTATCTATAAATATGGTGACCGGCTCCGCGTGACCGGCGAGATGGAGACACCGCAGGCGCTCAACGGTTTTGATTACCGGGGATACCTTGCCCACCAGGGAATCCACAGCACCATGCTATACCCTGAAATCGAGATTGAGGCACACGGGGCTGGCTTCAGACCTCTGGCCTGGATTTATGAATTGAGAACCAGCCTGGCCCAGACACTGGCCAGAGCACTCCCTGAACCACAGGCAGCGCTGGCCCAGGGAATCCTGCTGGGCATCCGGGGGAACATACCGCAACCGGTCAGGGATGACTTCGTCCGTACCGGGACAGCACATCTGCTGGCCATATCCGGCCTGCACCTTGGCATCGTCGCCGGCATCATGCTCAGCATCGGCCTGTGGTTGTTCGGTCGCCGGCACTACCTGTATATCTGGCTGGCGCTGGCTGTAATATGGCTATATGCGCTGCTCACCGGCATGCACCCGCCGGTGGTCCGCGGCGCCATCATGGCCAGCCTGTTTCTGGCCGCCGAACTTCTGGGCAGGCAGCGCAGCGCCATCACCGCCCTCACCTTTGCCGCCGCGGTAATGGTCGGCTTCAGCCCCTACATCCTGGGAGATGCCGCCTTCCAGCTGAGCTTCCTGGCAATGGCCGGTCTGGTCTTCCTTTTCCCCGCTTTCCGGTCGCTGGGAAGAAGGCTGATAAACAGATTCATCGGCGAAGAAGGAACAGCCGTAACTGCCGCCGCTGCCGTCTCGGACAGCCTCAGCATCACCATGGCGGCTGTAATCGCGGTGTGGCCGGTGGTGGCCCATTACTTCGGCATAATTTCCTTCGTCGGGCCGCTGGCTACTTTTTTACTCCTGCCGGCGCTGCCTGTAGCCATCCTCGCCGTCGCTATATCCGGCATTGCCGGCTTCATATTTCTTCCCGCGGGTCAGGTCATCGGCTGGCTGGCCTGGCTGCCCCTGTCCTATATGCTGGTCACGGTCAGCGGGCTGGCGTCTTCACCTCTGGCCTTCACGGAAGTTGGCCCGTTGGCTCCGGTCTGGCTATGGCTTTATTATGCGGTGCTGGCAGCGGCCGTTATCATTGGCCGAAAATCGCAGTCAAGCCAGATACGAAAAGCAGCGGCCGGGGTTAAGTCAGGAACTGACCGTGCGGCGGGTGTTCTCCGCCGGTTGCCCTGGAAATGGGCGATTCCACCGCTGGCGGCGGTGGCGCTGGTGGTCATGGCTATCACGACCACTATGCCCGATGACAAACTGCACGTCAGCTTTCTGGATGTGGGACAGGGCGACGCCATCCTGATACAGGCTTCACAACACTACCCACTCTGGTAATCGTTCCGTGTACCTTTATGGGTTCGTTTCCGTCTATAAGTACCTTTATATTTAGCACTCGCAGAATCAGGCGCTTCTTCTCGTAAGTTAAGTCTTGAAGGTTCTCCGTGATAGTCTGGCAAGCCTGCCTGAACTCCTGCTCTGTTACTTCGTCATTAGGGGTATCTGCCAGGATAGCTTGTATATGAGCTTCCCTTTCTTTAAGTTGCTTTACTTCGGATTCAACCTTATTAATATCTCGCTTGAACGTTTCTTCATCACCTGTAAGAGCAAAGGCTCGCCATACACGGTCTTTCTGTTTCTGGCGATTAACTAGCTGATTCTTAATTAACTCAAGGTCTCTGTGCAGGGTTGTTATATTAGTCTCTTTGCGGGATTTCTCTAGTACTGCCAGTATCCGGTCAGGATTGTTTAGCTCTTTTTCTATC
>Ga0180437_10006576_pt1 | contig 15410 bp, 9 predicted proteins | sample SS_ome_4_FD_132410 | JGI IMG/M metagenome (GOLD analysis project Ga0180437, IMG submission 132410) | Hypersaline lake sediment archaeal communities from the Salton Sea, California, USA - SS_3_D_1 metaG | ecosystem: Environmental > Aquatic > Non-marine Saline and Alkaline > Hypersaline > Sediment...
CTCCTGACCGGCATCAAGCCAGAGGAGCTGGAGCAGGCCCCGCCCATCGCCGATGTCACCGAGCGGCTCACCCAGTTCGTGAGCAACTCGATCATTGTTGGCCACAATGTCCGCTTCGATCTGTCCTTCCTGCACCAGCATGGAGTGCCGCTGAAGAACCCAGCGCTGGATACTTTCGAGCTTGCCTCCATCCTGATGCCCGGCGCAACGAGCTATAGCCTGGAGGAGCTGACGCGGGCTCTAGGCATCGAGGTCGAGAACCACCACCGCGCTCTCAGCGACGCCCTAGCCACAAAAGACCTGTTCAATGCGCTCTTCCGCCGCGGGCTGGCCATGGATCTCGCAATCCTGCAGGAGATCAACCGCCTGGCCGGGTCCAGCCAATGGCCGCCGAGGCTCTTCTTCCGCGAGTTGGAGCGCGAGCGAGCGCGGACAGCCTTTACCGGTGCCGTGCGTGAACAGTTGCGTGCCAAAGGTGATCTTGACCAAGACTCGCTGGGTCTGGTCTTGGGGCGGCGAGAGCGCAGCGAACCGCTCAAGCCTGGCAGCGCCAAAGTGCTCCTTGACGAAGAGGCACTGGCAGCGTTGCTGGAGCCGGGCAGTCACTTTGCTGCAGTCTTCCCCGGCTATGAACACCGGCCGCAGCAGATCGAAATGATGCGAGCTGTCACGCGGGCCTTTAACGTGGGTGACCAGTTGCTGGCCGAGGCCGGCACAGGAACCGGCAAGTCGGTGGCCTATCTCATTCCTGCCATCCACTTCGCCACCAGCAATGGCCAACCAGTGGTCATATCCACCAACACCATCAACCTGCAGGACCAGCTATTCAACAAGGACATCCCAGATCTGCAGAAGGTGCTCCCTATCCAGTTTCGCGCTGCCCTGCTAAAGGGACGCAGCAACTACCTCTGTCTGCGTCGCTTCCGTGCCTTCCGACGCAGCCCATCCCTCGAAACGAACGAAGTGCAGGTATTGGCCAAGATACTGGCATGGCTGCCTGCCACGGAGACAGGTGACATCGCCGAGCTCTCGCTGCGTAACGATGAGCAGACCGTATGGAGAAAGGTCCAAGCTGAACGAGAGACTTGCCTAGGTGACCGCTGTCCCCACTTTCGCCGCGGGCGCTGTTTCTTCTACCGCGCACGCCACCTGGCTGAAGCAGCCCACGTTATTGTCATCAACCACGCGCTGCTGCTTTCGGACATGATGGTCGACAACCGCGTGCTCCCCGAATACCACCATCTCGTCGTTGACGAGGCCCACCACCTGGAGGCCCGTGCCACCGAGCAGCTCGGTTTTGGACTCAATCGAGGGCAGGCTCATGGCATCCTGGGTAGCATCAGCCATGCCTTGCCTACAGGACAGTACCGGGGCTTGCTGTCACAGATCCCGCAACACTTGCACGGGAGCAGCGTGAGCACAGGGGTTCGTGATCAACTGGGGCGCTACCTTGTTCAGCTTCAGGGGCACGTTGATCAGGCACAGGCTTCGGCAGGCGCATTCTTCGATAGGCTGCACGAGTTCGTCTGGAGCAATCTCGTCCCGGATTCAGCCAAGAGCGGTAGCACGTATGATGTGCGCATTGAGCTCACGGAGGGAATCCGACACCAGCCAGATTGGTCCGACATTGAGATTCTAGCCGATGACTTGAGCAGCGATTTCCAGGCCTTGGAAAAGGGACTGAGCCATCTGCACTCTGGCCTGTCGGATCTTGAAGACCAGGGCATCGTCGATTATGACGACTTGTTGCAGGCTGTCTGGGCCGCCTTCGAGAGGGTGCACCAGCTGCGGCAACAGGTTGTGGCCATCGTCATAGAGCTGGATTCAGGAGGTGTGTACTGGTTGAATGTGGGAGCCAGAGACCGAGAGGTCTCCCTGCATTCGGCGCCCTTGCACGTCGGGCCCATCCTGAGAACGAACCTGTTCCCCAAGATGGAGACCCTGGTGATGACGTCGGCAACCCTGCGGACGGGCAGCGACTTTCACTACGTCCGCGAGCGCCTGGATCTGAGGGACGCAGACGAGCTGACCGTTGGCTCCCCGTTTGATTACGGCAGTTCCACCCTGCTCTTCTTACCGACCGACATCCCCGAACCGGCCCAGCCCAACTACCAGAGCGCAGTATCCAAGGCAGCCATTGAGCTCTGCCTGGCGACCGAGGGCCGAGCCTTGCTGCTGTTCACCTCGCACAGTCAGCTCCGCACAACCTATCGTGCTATCAGCAGGCCGTTGGAAGAGGCGGGAATCGTAGTCTACGGGCAAGGGCTCGATGGGTCACGACGACAGCTTCTGGAGCGCTTCAAGTCCAACCCGCGTGCTGTGCTGTTGGGCACCCGCAGCTTCTGGGAAGGAATCGATGTCGTTGGACCAGCCCTCGGCTGTCTGGTCATCGCTCGCTTGCCCTTTTCCGTGCCTACCGATCCGGTGTTCGCTGCACGCAGCAGGGCCTTTGAGGACCCGTTCGGGGAATACGCCGTCCCTGAAGCGGTGCTCCGCTTCCGGCAGGGCTTTGGCCGGCTGATCCGCAGTACTCAGGACCGCGGGGTCGTTGTGGTGCTTGACCGGCGGGTGATGAGCAAGCGCTACGGCGCGTCCTTCCTCGATTCCCTGCCGGACTGCACAGAGTACCGCGGCTCGGTGCGGGAGCTCCCGGCCAAGGCGGCACGCTGGATAGCCGGGAGCACAGTCGAAGGCACCGCTCTCATGTCTGAGAGACGTTCGCAGAGAAGCGCGGAGGAATGGTGGTAGCCAAAGGGCCATAGCAGGCCTTGGCTTCCGCGCCCAAGCGGGCAGTCTTTTGGGGGAGCTGGCTGCCTTCGCTGGCGCCCGCTCACATCGAAGGAACAGGCTGGATCGCCAGTTGCTCGCCGCTCAGCACACCTGAGAGCAGTTGCAGCACGGCGCGCATCCGGAACGGCTTCTCGATGTACGGGGCGCCGCTGGTCAGCACAAAGTGGCGGGTCTGCGGATTGTCCATGTCAGCAGTGCAGAAGACAATCCGCCGAGCAAGGCCAGGCCGAGCTGCGCAGAGTTCGCCGTAAAAGGCCTCGCCATCCATCACCGGCATGCGTACATCGCACAGGATCAGATCATAGTCAGCCGCTGCCACCTTGTGCAATGCTTGGAGCCCATCCCCGGCCACGTCGGTGTGGTAGCCTGCCGCCCTGAGCACGTGGGCCAGGGCGTTGGCAATGAGCTGGTCATCGTCAACCAGTAGTATGTGTGGTGCAATAGGTTGTAGGCTGGATTGACGCACTTGCGGTCCCTCGCTGAGCTGTACTAGGCCCATTCTAGCTGGCGCGCGTTCATCCAAGTGATGAGCTTTTCCGCAAACTGCTCAATGCTGCTCGCCCTGATGGATGAGATGTCGTTCAGATCCTGCGCTTCCAGATCGAATTGCGCGAGCGCGCTTTGAGGGTTCGCAAGCAGCTTACTTCGAAAACCTCGGTCAACCACGGCCGTGCCAATGATCTCCGAAAGGCATGCTTCTGTCATTGATGGCTCCTCCACTACGGTTATGCGTTCGGGACGGTTGAAGGATGGCCCAGCATGGCCTGCTGGACTAGCGCGAAAGCGCCCACCGCAATCAACGCATCGCCGACGCTGATGACGCTCGGAATCGGGAACGGTGCAGCCAAGACAAAAACGTCTGACAGCAGCCACAACCTGGTCTGGTCCCTGGGCAAGATGATGTTCTTGCTGCTATAGACGCGTGTGCCAGCCGCGAGAGAGGGTGCTAGATTCCCATGGCCTGCCCCGACAAGTGCATCCGGCGTTATGGGCATCCAGCCACCATTGGCAAGCATCGCTACCCAGTTCAGCAGCAGCCCCACCCCAATCCACGGGACGCCTGCAATTCGGCGATTCGCCCAGGCAACAACCAGCAAGAGTAGGTGTGCCGCACTGAGCGCCAACTCCTGCCATCCCCATCCCCCGATCACCGGCTGTGCGGGCCTCTGATAAATGAACAGGGCCTGAACGGCGAACGCGGCTACTGCCAGCGCGGACCATCGAAAAGGAACCTGGCTCAAGCCGGCGAGCCGTCCACCTCGCACCAAACCCACGGCGACGGAGAGAAGGATGGCAGCCAGTAGAATCACGCCAGACCAGCAGGGCCGCGCCGCTAGCCTCTGCCGCCGCTGCCGCCGCCGAACGCCACCGGCGCCCCACTGCCCAGCACCAGCGCCGTGATGGCCAGAAGGATCCAAACCACGCGCAGCGTGTCGCTATTCGCAACTCTGTAGACTTCAGGTAGCCACTTTTTCATCATTGTCACCTCCACTGTAGTATGACGCGTGGTCACCCACTTGGATTCTACCAACGCTGCATACAGAACCAATTCTAGGTGAGAGTGCTTACGGAAGTGCTTACATGGAAGGCCTGGGCAGCAGAAAGGGGGAGCTGCCTAGAAGACACGCTCCCCCTCAAGACCTGGCGACAGGATGTCAATCAGCCGCCCGCAAGCTCTCCCCGCAGAATGTCCTCGTACACGGCACGGGTCTCCGGCGCAGGCGCCACGCCGAGTTCATCTTCGAGGAACTCGGCCAAGCGGTGGTACCTTCTCAAGGCAGCGTTGCGCTCACCCAGCAGGGCCTCACAGCGCATGATCTCCCTATGAGCCCTTTCCTGGAAGCTGTCCTTCTTCAGTGCGCTCTCGTAGTACTGCACGGCCTGCCGGAGATCCTCTTGAGCTGCATGGTAGTCACCGAGGCGCAGGAGCGCGGTGAGATACTCTTGCATCAGATCCTCGCGTTTGAGCAGGTACCACTCGGTGTCTGCCGTGATGTCCTCAACAAAATCACCACCGTAGAGCAGCATGGCATCCTCGTAAAGTGCCACCGCTCGTTCGCGGTCAGCGTGCCAAGCGCTCGATGCCTCCCGTGTGGCCCGTTCAAACTCCTCCACATCGAACCAGTAGTTGGCCTGGCGATCGAAGAAATAGCGATCCGCTTCAAAGCGCACGCAGTCAGGATCGTCCAGCGCCCGACGCAGGCGATAGACAGCCACGTGGAAGGAAGACCTCAGCTTGGCCGGCGAAAGCTCAGGCCACAAGTCCGTCCCGATTTGGTCTTTGCGGCGCTGCTGATGACTCAGCAGGTAGAAGAGCAACTCCTTGGACTTGGCCATGCCCCAGTCCGAGCTGGTGATCAGGCGATCGCCGCGCAGGACCCTGCTCTCACCCAGACCATACACCCGCAGCAGGGGCTGTGCCTGGGCAGGGGTCGATAGCAGGATTGATGAGGCTGGCTCTGGGGCTGCTGCAACGTCCAGTCCCTTCAGCAGGTCGCTCAACAGGGTGTCTGCCATGCCCTTTTGCACCGCGTACTCGATGACGCGCCGCGTCTCGCGGGCAGCAGGCAGGAGAAACTGGTGGTACCCCAGCTCGAGAAGGCTGTCACGGACAAGTTGCATACAGCTCAATGCCTCTTGCAGCCGCCCCGCAACATAGTAGACCTGACCCAGATAGAGACTGCATTTCGCCAGCTCGCTCCTCGCATCACTGTGCTCAAACACGTCGCGCGCCTGCCGCAAATGGTCCTCAGCCAGCCTGATGCTCCCCTGCTGGTAGTGTATCATGCCCAAGCTGGTCTGGTACAGCCCCATTTCGTAGGTGGAGTCTCGCTCTTGGGCGCGCTCAAAGGCCTGCCGCACGAAACCAAGTGCGGTGGCGTGGTCGCCCAACAGGCGATGAGTGTTGCCTATGGCATCCAGCAAGTAGCAGATGATAAAGTTCTCCCGCGACTGGCGCGCGGCATGGAGGCCTTCCTCGTAAGCCCTGAGCGCCGCATCAAGCGCACCGCGATTGCGGTGGATATCCCCGATGCCGGCAAGGATGAAAGCCATTGGTCGGTCCAGGCCTGCCCTACGGGCCTGCTGCAGCCCCACTTCGTACAGTTGCAGGGCTTGGTCATACTCACCCCGGCAGAAATGCCCGTGCGCGATGTTGTTGATCGCCAGCGAAGCCATCGCAACGTTGCCTACGCGTTCCCAGATCTCCAGTGCCTCACGGAAGTGTATCTCAGCACCGGTCAGGTTGCCAGCAAGCCGCAGCAGCGCCCCCAGATCATTGTGCACATGTGCAATGTTGGCTTGATAGCCCAGCTCTTGGTACATCTGCAGCGCCAGGCGCAGTTCGCGTTCCCCGGCCGTCAGGTTCCCGAGAGCCGCGTGACACGCGCCAATCTGCCGATGCGCTGAGGCGATCACAGTAAGAACGTCTTCGTCCTGTTCCTGGCCATCCACGAGCGCAATGGCCCTCTCACAGTCATCGATCGCCGGGCGCAGATCGCCCCCAAAGCGGAGAGCAACGCTCCTCTCTACCAGGGTTTGCGCCTGACCCAGTTCGTCGCCAGCCTCGGAGAAAAGCTGGTGTGCGTGATCAAACAGCTCAGTTGCCTGCTCCAGTTCGCCAGTCTCCAAGTGCACCTTCGCTCGAAACCAGAGCAGGCGCGGGCGAGAGCCCACCATCTCCATTGGCAGTGCGTCTATCCACCCGGCAAGCGTCTGGAGCTTGCCGGCATCGTAGGTTTCCCAGGCATTGTCAAGTATGCACTGGATCGCGCTGTCCCGGTCCCCGGCCTGCAAGTAGTGCTCGATCGCGAGTTCCGGCACGCCCCCTTCCAGCAGCAGCCGGGCCGCCGTGGCGTGGAGTTCGGGCACACGCGCTGGATGCTCCTCACGCAGCTTTGTCAGGAGGAAATCGCGGAACAGAGGGTGATATCGATACCATCGCTCTTCTCCTCGCTCCAGCCTGCTGACAAATAGGTTCTTCTGTTCCAGCAGACGCAGCGTCTCGCGTGAGTTGCTCACTCCTAGCACCTGATCGCATAGCAGGGGGCTCATCTCTTCAAGGATCGAGGTGGAGAGCAGGAATCGCTGGATCGCGGCGGGCTGCAGATTCAGGACCTCGTTGACCAGGTAGTCGTACACCTTGCTGCCAGAGCCCTGAACGCGGATGATGCCCTTGAAGAGCCCCTTCCACATGGTATGGGTGGTGAGCAAGATGCCGGTGATCCAGCCTTCTGATTGCTCGGCAAGCTGCTCAGCCTCCTGTGCAGAAATGGACTGTCCGTAGTTCTGCTCTAGCAGCCTCTGAATCTCCGAGGCGGAAAACCTGAGATCTTCGACGCCCAACCCAGCCACCTCTTGTCGAGCAGTGAGCAGAGCAAGTCCCCGCGGCGTGAGCCTGGGAATGGAGCGGCTAGAGATCACAACGTGGCAGTTCTCCGGCAGGTGCTGCACCAGGGTATCAACAATCAGGTTCACCGCGTGGCTGCCGTCGACGAGATGGTAGTCATCGATGGCCACGACGAAATAGTCGGGTATGGTCTCGTGGATTTCATTGACGAGGGTTCCGACAAAGGGAGTGGGATCAGTTAGGACTTCACTGTCTCGCAGCAGAGCTTTGGAGCGATCTCCAAACTGAGGGAAATGGTGATTGATGGCCGCGATCAGGTACTCCAGAAAGACCCTGGGGTCACGCGCGGACTCAACCAGAGACAGCCAACACACCGGCAAGTCTGTGTCGTACGCATAGTCGACCAGCAGGGACGTCTTGCCATAGCCCGCCGACGCAGAGATGAGCAGCAGTTTGCGATCGATGTGCTCGTGCACGAAATCCACAAGCCTGGGGCGGTGCAGCAGGTCGGGACGCTTCTTCGGCGTCAGTATCTGGGTTATGATCAGCGGGAAAGCTGCAGTCATCTTCTGGCACCACTGACCGGGTGATATGCGAAACCCTGGCCGGCGTGGTCCATTATAGCACAGGCAGCCACGTAGACCGGAGTCCAGTCTAGACCCGAGCAGCCTGATCAGCAATTGACATACGGTCAGCCGCACCTATAATGGACCCGCTATGGAATCCCCTTTTCTGCAGGCACAGGGCCTGCTGAGGTACCTGGGACTCTTCTTGAGCGGCGTCTGCCACCAGTTTCCCGAGCACTGTCTGCTTCTGGGCAACGATTATCTGCCGTTGTGCGCTCGTTGCACCGGCACACATGTCGGCGCACTGATTGCGGTCCTCAACTTCTGGCGGTGGGGGCGGGGCCGTGCTAGCCGCTTGCCTCCGCCTAGTATGCTGGCTCTGCTCGGTATGCTGTTTGTCCTGTGGGCAGCGGACAGTGTGAACTCGTACCTGCACTTTGCAACCGGTCGTGAGGTGCTCTACAGCCCCAGCAACCTGATGCGGCTCCTCACCGGGCTGGGTAACGGCCTCCTGCTCGGCACTGTGGTTCTGCCCATGTTCAACTACAGCATCTGGCGCCAACCAAGCGAGGGGCGCATCCTCCAGAACTGGAGAGAACTGGGGATAGTGGCACTGCAGTTTGTGGCAGTGGCCATTGCGGCACAGTCTGGCCGCGCATCCCTCTTCTATCCGCTGCTCGCTGCCAGCTTCGTGGGGCTCTTGGTCACGCTTACCCTGGTCAACAGCGTTATCGCAGTTGTGTTGCTGCGAAGAGAGAGCACAGCGCTCCAATGGAGAGAGGCGCTGCTGCCGGTCACTGTCGGCTTTGTGCTGGCTGTGTGCCAAGTCGGATCGATGGCGCTCCTTCGCCAGCTGCTGGCTGGACAGCTGCCGCCGCTCGTCTAGGCCCACAAGGCTCGCCCCACCCGCCTGTGGCTCACCTGCCAGCAGCTCGTTTGAAGGCACCGCAATTCTGTAGTATACTCTGCGCTGCCAACACTCGAAGCGAGGAGGTCCTGATGAAGTTCTCCTGTCTGCAAGAGAATCTGGCCAAAGGGCTCGCGATCGTGGGCCGAGCGGTGGCCACGCGAAGCACTCTTCCAGTGCTTTCCAACATCCTCATCGCCACCGACGAAGGCCGGCTCAAACTTTCAGCCACCAACCTCGAGGTGGGGATCAACTGCTGGATTGGAGCCAAAGTGGAGGCGGATGGGGCGACGACAGTGCCGGCCCGCCTCCTCTCTGACTTTGTCAACTCCCTGCCGGCGGAGCGCATCGATGGGCAACTCGTCAGCCGAACACAGACTCTCAATCTCAAGTGCGCTCGCTACGAGGCAAACATCAAGGGCATCGATGCTCAGGAGTTCCCATTGATACTCGCACTCAGCGAGGATTCGGGCATCGGGCTCGAACCCGCAGCGCTGCGCGAGATCATTAACCAGGTTGCCTTTGCTGCTGCCATGGACGAGAGTCGCCCTGTGCTGACTGGCGTCCTGGCTGAAATCACTGGTAGTAAGCTGACCATGGCTGCCGCTGATGGCTTCCGCCTGTCCGTCCGTACCCTTGAACTCCCACAAGAGAGCCCGGAATCGGGTCGCTACATCATTCCTGCTCGTGCCCTCCAGGAGTTGGCCCGCGTTAGCGTTGAGGAGAACGAACCGATTCGCATGACTGTGGCGCCCAACCGCAGCCAGGTGTTCTTCCGCATGACCGACATCGACCTGATTTCACAGTTGATCGAAGGCACCTTTCCCGACTACAAGCAGATCATTCCCAAGGGTCACGCGACCCACCTGGTGATAGACACTTCGGAATTGCTCAAGGCCGTCAGGATCGCATCGTTCTTCGCACGGGAGGCCGCCAACATTGTGCGCTTGCGCATCACCCCCGGCGATCAGGGCATGGGCGGCAAGCTGACCATCATGGCCACCAGCGCTGAACTGGGTGACAACGTCAGTGAGATCGAGGCTGCAGTAGACGGGGAGGCCATCGAAATCGCCTTCAATGCCAAGTACATGATGGATGTGCTGGGCGTCATCAGCGCTCCTCAAGTCGCCATTGAGACCACCAGCCCGTCCAGTCCGGGGGTCATCAGGCCCGTCGGAGACATGGACTTTATTCATGTGGTGATGCCCATGCACATTGCGCGGTAGCCACGGGCACCGTCACACCTGAGAACACAAGTGAGAAGAGACGCGCTCGATGCGCGTCTCTTCTCGTTTTGTCGTTTCACCCGGCTAGGGTAGCAGCGCGGTTGGCCCCGCCTGGTTGCCGGGCGCCCACCGCAGCACCCGTTGACTCAGGGCAAGGCTGGCCGCTCAGTCAGCGCTGTCAGATGCCAGGAGCTGCGTCGCCAAGTCTGGTGCATAGGCGTCCACCATCTCCCTCGAGATTCCTCCGGCCTCGCACACCTGGCTGTACAGCTTGCCGCTCTGCTTCAGCGTCCGCTTACCGCTGGCCAGGTCCAAGTGCACCAACCCAAAACGTGCGCTGAACCCCTCCGCCCACTCAAAGTTGTCCACCAGCGACCAGAAGTAAAACCCCTTCACCGGCACGCCTTCCTGCAGCGCACGGTGTGTCGCAGCGAGATGGGTGAGGAGGAACCGAGGGCGCAGCGAATCGTCGTTGTCAGGTACCCCTGTCTCGGTGATGTAGATGGGCTTTCCGTAACGCTCCAAACGCTTCAGCAGTCGATACAGCCCCTCGGGATAGATCTCGCCCCACCCCTCCATGCTGAAGTCAGCGTCTGCCATCGTGGAGCGGCGCGTGAACAAGAGGCCGGGCTGCGTGACGTCAAAGGACACCATATCCCGAGAGTAGTAATTGAGCCCGATATAGTCTTGCGCGTCCGCGCCCCCGGGTAGCGCCGTGCCAAGGCCCAGTGGGAAGGGCAAGATGCCCTTGGCCGGTGGCTCGAGCACCAGTTGGTTGAACAGGCGATCCTGCAGTCCAGCAGCCCAGCGGTCGAGTATCGAACGCGGATGCAGGGGATCGAATATGCGTAGGTGCTGAGCCAGACCTACCTTGGCTTCTGGCTGACGCTCGTGGATCGCCCGGTAAACGACTTGGTGAGCCCTCATCTGGTTGCGCAGCACGCGGAGCGTCGTGAGCAGGTTCCGCCCCTGTGGCGGCCACACCCCCAGCAGGTATGAATAGGTGGCATACACGTTCGGTTCATTGATCGTACACCACAGGCTGGCCAAATCGCCAAAGGCATCCACCGCCTGGGCCGCAAATCGCTCGAAAAGGCGCACTGCCTCGTCGTTTTCCCAGCCGCCCCGTTCAGCCAGCCACAATGGGCTGGTGAAATGGAACAGGGTGACCATGGGCTCAATTCCCCGCTCTCGCAGCGCCCCAAGCATGGCGCGATAGCGGTCGATGGCCTGACTGTCCCAGGCGCCCTGCTCGGGCTCGATGCGGCTCCACTCGATGGACAGCCGCAGGGTCGTCTGGTGCATCACCTTGGCCAGGTTCAAGTCTTCCTCGTACCGGCCCGACCACCATTCACAGCTGCGGCTCGAATCAGTGCCATCCTTGACATTGCCCGGTGTTTTCTCCCACTCCGACCAGTCGTTGCGCAGCTGGCCCTCGACCTGGTGGGCTGCTGTTGCGGTCCCCCATAGGAACCCGGGCGGAAAGCGCAGCACCTCTGCTGCCACTAGGGGTAGATCCTCTCTAGCATTCTGGGGAACGCGATCGTCTCGCGAATGTGCTTCAGGCCACAGACCCAGGCGACCGTCCGCTCAACGCCCAGGCCGAATCCCGAGTGCGGCATGGATCCGTAGCGACGCAGATCCAGGTACCATTCGTAGGCTTCTCTGTTGAGGTTGTGCTCTCGGATGCGCCGCTCCAACAGTTCGTAGCTCGCGGTGCGCTGCCCGCCGCCAATGATCTCGCCATACCCCTCGGCGGCCAGCAGGTCGACCGAGAGACAAACATCGGGACGGGTCGGGTGTTCCTCCATGTAGAACGCCTTGCACCGTGTGGGATAGTTGTATACGAACACCGGCTGGTCAAAGCTCTCGCCAATCGCCGTCTCGTGGGGCGCTCCAAAATCGTCTCCCCACGTGAAGCTCAAGCCATGCTTGGTCAGCAAGTCGACCGCCTCATCGTAGCTGATCCGCGGGAAAGGTGGAACCACCTTCTCCAGCCTTGACGTATCGCGCTCCAATAGCTCGAGTTCTGCTGAACGGTTTTGCAGCACTGTCTGCACAATGTAGCTCACAAACTGCTCCTCGACCTCCATGCAGCCTTCGAGATCTACGAACGCCATCTCGGGCTCAACCATCCAGAACTCAGTCAGGTGCCGTCGGGTCTTGGACTTTTCCGCGCGGAACGTAGGCCCGAAGCAATAGACCTTGCCAAAGGCAGCGATGTTGGCCTCATTGTACAACTGGCCGCTCTGCGCCAGATACGCCGGCTCGCCGAAATAGTCGGTCTCAAACAGCGTGGTGGTGTCCTCGCATGAGGAAGGAGTGAGAATCGGCGTGTCCACGTTCACAAAATCATGGCTGTCCAACCAGTCCCGGATGGCCTTGACGATCTCGGCCCGTACCAGCAGTGTCGCGTGCTGCTTGGCAGAGCGAATCCACAGATGCCGGTTGGCCATCAGAAAGGCGGTGCCGTGTTCCTTAGGCGTGATCGGATAGTCTTCGGTAAGCTGGACAATGCGCACATCGTCCGACTGAATCTCGTATCCTCCTGGAGCACGCGCATCAGATCGCACCTTGCCCGTCACGATGAGAGAGGACTCTTGTGTCACGCGCCGCGCCTCATCAAACGCCTCTGCGCTCATATCCTTTTCCGAAGCCACACACTGCACCACGCCAGTGCCGTCTCGAACGAGCAGGAACTGCAGCCCGCCCTTGTCCGTGTGGTTGTAAAGCCAACCCTTGATCGTAACCTGCTCGCCTGCATGGTCAGCAAGATCTTTGGCGTACACCCATTGGGCCATTCGCTACCTCCTCGGTATCCAACAAGCCAGGCAAGAGTCTCTCAACACTGGTCCAGAGTTCACCCGCACCTGGTAGCAGGTGATTCTATCCCCGGGGCACTGCCTGGTCAAGATCTCCGATCACAAGCCGCAGCCGCTGCCGCAGCGGCAGCGGCAGCAGCCCCATCACCAGGGCCACATCCGGCTGGCGGAAAGTGCCAACAGCGGTGAGTGCGGCCAGGTAGACCACAGCGGCGACAGGCACCGTCACCAGGACGGACCAGCCGCGCAGCACCCACAAGACCGCGGCCATGATCAGCGCTGCCGCGGAGGGTCTCCAGAAGAGATCGAACCAAGAAAGACGCGTGAGGTGCTTTCTCACAGAGTACTGGAAGGGGATGAAGAGCGCCACTTCAGACAGGGCGGTGACGGCCGCCGCAGCAGCATAGCCGTAGCGCGGGATCAGCACCAGGTTGCTGGTGATGTTAAAGGCAGCGCCGATCACAAAGGCCCGCGTAAGGAATCGTTGTTGATCAATGGCAATCAACACATACTGCGTGACGCTATTGATGAATCCAACAGGCATATACCACACCAGCAGCTGCAGCGCTATCGCCGACTGCGGCAAGTAGTCTGGCCCCGCCAGTATCAGGATCAGCTCACGGGCGATGAACGTCGTTCCAACAGCGATCGGTAGTGCGACCATCAGCAGCAACTTGATGGACAATGCGTAGGCACGGACCAGCGAATCGCGCTTGGACTCGGCAAAGCGCGAGATGAGCGGGAAGATAGCCATGGTAAAGTAGGATGGGATGATGTCGAGTCCCCGGATATAGCGGTAGGCTGCACCATAGTACCCAACTTCGACGTCACCTCGCAAGGGCTGCAGGAGAAGCACATCGGACATGAAAAAGACCTTGGACAGCAGGTTGTTCAGCATCAGGGGCAGGGATTCGCGGGCCATCTCTCGTCCAAAGGTGGGCTCAAACCCCAGCTTGGGCCGGAAGAACATCCGCGAGGCGAGCAGGCCCAACATCAGCATCGTGATCAGGTTCACCACAAGCGAGGTCGCCGCCAGACCTACAAAACCATAGCCAAGCAGCAAGGCCGCCGTGCCCAGCGTCACCCGCAGAACCGTCGTGACGGAGGATATCGCGGCGGGATACTCCATCCGCTCGTTTGCCAAGAACGTAGCGCTGAAAGAGTCGGATACGAACTCGGGTATCAGAGCCGCAGCATAGAAGACAATGGCCATCACCGTATCGCTAGCCAGCCCGGATAGGCGCGCATAGGCCAGAACGGCCAGCGCCATCACAGGAAGCGACGACAGCCACAGGGCGAAACGCAGAACAATGCTGTTGCTCCAATAGCGATTGGCGCTCTGGCGGTGCTTCGACATCTCGCGCGTGATCCACGTACCCAGCCCAAACAGAACGAATGTCTCAAAATAGCCGATAAAGTTGATGGCGAACTGGTACCGGCCGGCACCGCCAGGCGTCAGGACGCGCAGGGTCAGCATGGCGAAAGCCATGTCGATGATGCGGTTGACTAGGGAAAGCACCATCGGGGTGAGCGCGTTCTTGGCCACGCGTTTCACAGACGAGTCCGCGTCATCCTCACTGTAAAAGCGCCTCCAGAGCCAAAGACCCAGCAACAACACCAGAATGGCACCGGCCATGAAACTCACAAACAGCCCCAGCTTCAACGAGAACGGTGTGTACTTAAAGCGCACAATGTGTTGCCCGGGTCCCAGGACGACAGCGCGGAAGGTGCCGTTGGCGCGATACAGTGGAATCTCCTGTTCGCTCTGGCCAGGGCGCGTGTCATACGCCTTCCACCCCGGGAAATGGGTGTCAGCCAGGACCAGGTATCCCCCTTGGTCCAGCACAACCTCGAGAAGCACCTCGTTAGGACCATATGCTAGGACCGTAGCAGGCTCCCATCCAGCGCCGGCAGGCACAGTGAGAGCAGGGGTCTCCTCAAGCACAACGGTCTGGCGGGGATCCAGCTGTCGCAGCGCCTCTGCACGCGCTTGTGGGTCCGGAACAACCTGGGCCCGGTGCACCACGAACGCACGCGGGAGGTAGTCGTCATTGCGGTAGACGCGTACCTCTCCGGAATGCACCAAAGTATAGTCCGCGTTCTCGATGGCCTGCGTGGTGACCACGTACTTGACGTTCAGAAGATCAAGCAGCGGCGAATCCAGCGAGCGGGGATCCCTCAGCGGCGCAATGCGGTTGTAGAGCAACTCGCCCTGCGGCTCTAGTAGCTCCATGAACTGAGCATACGGGCGCACAATGATCGAATCGTAACCGCGCACGTCGTCCAGATCATAGAACATGCCCGCGTTGGCGTTGAAGGTCTTCTCGCCAGCAGCGTCCAGCGTCGTGAAACGCCACAATCCCTCATCGGCTTGTAGGAACGAAACGACCTCGGGACGAAAGTCCAGGATCTTCGGGTCGGCTGCCGGGTTGAAGGGAACCCCAATCACAAACAGCTCAGCAATGATGACCACAAGGGTCAGCATCATCCACAGCTGCACGCCTGCGATGCGCGTGCGTGCCGCCCGTGCCATCATTGCCAGCCCCGATCCACCCAAGGCCAGGAAAAGGATCAGCAGGTTGCGGAATTGGTACGAGTAAAAGGCGCGGCCGTCGGCAAAGGCCTCCGGAGCTTTCGCCAGTGCCAGCATGACCTGCTGCGCAAGGCTGGACACTTGACCTGGAAAGCCCAGGCTCACGGCCAAGGCTGCCAGCCCGAGGACCGCCGCCGCGACCGCCAGCACCCCTATCC
>Ga0180437_10006577_pt1 | contig 15409 bp, 17 predicted proteins | sample SS_ome_4_FD_132410 | JGI IMG/M metagenome (GOLD analysis project Ga0180437, IMG submission 132410) | Hypersaline lake sediment archaeal communities from the Salton Sea, California, USA - SS_3_D_1 metaG | ecosystem: Environmental > Aquatic > Non-marine Saline and Alkaline > Hypersaline >...
CGCGGCGGCGGGGCTACAGCGCGGGTTCCAGCACGACGATCTCGGTGGGGTCGGGAAGCGTATCCTTTGTTACCTCGATCTCAGAACCCCCGACCCGCCTGACGCGCGTCTTGTCCGCCAGGAAGTCGTCCACGGGCGCGATGTCAAGGCCTACCTTCGGGGTGAGGTAGTGCATTGGGACGGCGATGCGCGGCCGGAGACGGTTCACAACCGCGGTGGCACCCTTCGCGTCGATGGTGAACGTCCCACCGACTGGAACCATCAGCACATCGATCGAGCCGAGCGCAGTGGCGTCCTCCGGGCTCAGTGTGTGGCCCAGGTCGCCGAGGTGGCACACGGTCATCCCATCGGCCTCGATGACGCGCACGATGTTCTGGCCTCGCTCTGCCCCGCGACTGCCATCGTGGTGGGTGGCGAGGGCGCGAAACACGATCGCGCCGTGAGTCTGCTCCCCCGAGCCTTTGACGACCACCGGGTCCCCCGGCACCATCTTGACATAGTTGTGGTCGGCGTGGTTGTGGCTAATGACGACGAAGTCGGCGGGCTCCCTCAGCCGCCCGTAGCCGATGGCCCCGCCGAAGCCGCCCGGCTCGTAGGGGTCGGTGACAAGCTTCGTGCCGTCCTCGGTTGTGATGAGGAATGCTGCGTGTCCCAAGAACTTGATCTTCATCGTTTTCCCTCCCGGCCCAGGCGGCTGGAGTTACCGCGTATCCAGGCGCGCGATAGTCTCTCGGAGCACTTCAGCGCTGCGCGCGAGCCCCCTGCATTCGTCTTCCGACAGGTCGATGTCCACCACTCCTCGCACCCCGCGGCGGCCCACCCGGGTAGGCAGACTGAGCGCCACGCCGCCGAACTCTCCCGAGTCGTGCAGGGTCGAGACGGGAAGCACGGCATCGCTGTCCTCGAGGATAGCAGTGACGACCTCGCGCACTGCCAGACCCACCGCATACCCGGCCCCGCCCTTCAGCTTCAGACACTGCGCCCCTGCGGTGCGCGTCGCGTCGAAGGCTTCCTGCACCGCCGCTTGCGAATAGCTCGGCAGCGCCGTCAAGGGTCGGCCCTCGTACCGCAGCCCGGACAGGACCGGCACCATGGAATCGCCATGCTCGCCCAGAATCAACGCCTCGACCCGCGACGGATCCACCCCGAGCTTCTCCCCGAGCAGGGAACGAAAGCGGAGCGTATCGAGCACGGTGCCCAGCCCGATGGCCCTGCCGGCCGGCCACCCAAGCTCGCTTGCCGCCAAATAGGTGAGCACGTCGACTGGGTTGGTCACCACCAGCAATACCGCGTCCGGCGCAAGCTCTACCGGCTGGACCTCTCTGACGATCGAGCGGAACAGCGCGGCGTTCCGCTCGATGAGCTGCAGCCGGGATTCCTCCGGCCTCCGACGCAGCCCGGCGGTTACCACCACCACGTCAGAGCCCGATAGGGCCTGGTAGTCTCCCGCTTGGACGCGCGGTCCGCCTGTCGCCGCGCGTCCGTGCCCCAGATCGAGTGCCTCCCCGCGTGCCGCTTCGGCGGCCGCGTCGACGAGGACGAGTTCCTTGCACGTGCGCCCCAGCTTCAGGGCATAGGCGCTGGTCGCGCCCACCCGCCCCGCGCCCCCGATGATACTGACCTTTCCCCTCACGAACCCAGCTTCTCCTCCACGCCAATCGAGGGGCTATCGACTCTCGGCGTCAGTTTGACCTCTTCGTGAAATGCATAGGCCGTGTGATTGTGGATCGACTCGAGGCTTTCGCACACGACCTTGAACCAGGCAACCCGCGAATCGGCGCGGAGAAGCGCGACGACGTCGCGCACTACGTCCTCGACGAACTTCGGGTTCTCGTAGGCGGCCTCCGTGACGAACTTCTCGTCCTCGCGCTTCAGCAGAGGGAAGATCTCGGCACTCCCTTGACGCTCCAGCATTGCCACCAGGTCCTCGATCCAGATCATGGCGTCGGGGCGCGTGCGTATGCGCGCGCTGATGATCGCCCGCTGGCTGTGCGCACCGAAGCGCGAGATCTCTTTGCTGCACGGACAGAGCACCGTGACCGGCACTTCTACTCCGGTTGTGAGCGAGTAGTCATCGCCGTCGAGGACACCTTCGAACGTGCAATCGTAGTCGAGCGCGCTCTCGCTCTTGCTCGATGGTGCCTTCTTCCGGATGAAGTACTTGAACGCGGCTTCAATGCGCGCACGTCGGGCCTCGAGTCGCTCGCATGCCTCTCGGAGCATCTCCTCCAGTTCGGGCTTGCTGATCGGCTTCTGGCGCCATTGGAAGAGGATGTCTACGAAGCGGCTCATGTGGGTTCCGCGATACTGATGCGATAGCTCGACGCCCAGGTCGATGCGCGCGAGCGCGCTGGCAAAGCCGTCTCCCTTCCGCCTGACCAGGATCGGAAGGTGCACGTCCTTCACACCCACTCGCTGAACCGTGATGCCGCGCAGGTCGGCGCTCGCCGCAACATCCCTCATCTGTCCGCTTTCACTGCCTCCCACTGTCCTGCCCCTCACTTCGCTTTCATGGCGCCGCGGTTCGCATCATGTCCCCCGTCGCGAAGGCTGCCCGCCCAGGCGAGCAGCGCTACCCGCATTGCTCCAATCAGTCTTCTGACTCGTCCCAGAAGAGCAGGCGCCCGCAGTTTTCACACGTCAGGTTCGCCCGGCCCCCCTGCAACGCTTTCACCGTCTCAGAGGGCAGCGCGATACGGCAGCCAGGACATGTGCTGCCGCTCACCTTCACCAGTCCCAGGTTTCCCTGCCGCGCTCGGATCTGCTCGTAGCGCTTCAAAAGTGTCGACTCGACGTGGCTCGCATGCTGCTTCCGCTCCCCCTGAAGCTCAGCGATCTCGCTTCGCAGACGGCTGCCCGTCTTGTCGTACTTGGTCCGGATCCCCTCCAGCTGCGCCCGCTTAGCCTCTAGCTCAGCCTCTCGCGCCTCGCTCTCCGCGTTCTGTGCCTCCAGGCTCTCCATCAGCTCAAGCATCCGCTCTTCCAGCTTGCCCACCTCTCGCGAGAGCATCTTCACCTCGCCCTCGAGGTCTTGGATCTGCCGGAGGTTGCGCACCGTCCCCGCGTTGAGCTGGCCCTCGAAGCGCTCCTTCTTCTCCTCCAGCGCCTTCAGCTCCAGCTCGGCGTCCACGTACTCTTTGTCGGTTCCGCGGTGTTCCCCCCCCAACCGGGAGAGTTCGGCCTCCGCGGCAGCGACCTCCTCGGCCAGCTCGTCACCATTGTCGAGACCCGCCAGCGCCGCCTCTCGCCTGGCGATCTCCGTGTCGTTCCGCTGTACCTTGTACAGATCCTTCATCGTCTCGGACACTGCTTCCCACCTCGGCAGTCGCTCAGGCACAGTTCGTCGCACCGCAGGATCACTCCTGCCGAAGGGCGGGGCCGCCGGTATGCCGAAGTCCGACTGCATGATGTCGTCCGACCTCGTCGGGATTACGGCCGATGACCTCACCGGAGCGGCCGACACAGCCGCCGCCTTCGCTGGACGTCGGGGGGCCGTCGGCGTCTCGCTCGGCCGGTGGTTTCGAGGCAGCATCTCTGCCCCGGCCTTCGCGGTGACGACGGATTCCCGTGCGTGTGCCCCAGATCAGGCCTATGAATTGGCCGCCGAGAGCGCGCACGGGCTGCTCGAAGCTGGCGCTTCCCTTGTATACAAGAAGGTAGACTCCAACCTGCGCGGGAACGTCGGCGCCGAGATCGCCGCGGTTCGGGCGGCCGTGGGGCGCCCCGTGCTCTTCGCCCCTGCCTTCCCCGCTCGCGGTCGGACCACGGTCGGGGGAGTGGCCCTCATAGACAACGTCCCCGTCGCTGAGACCGAGATGGCTGTCGATCCCGAGGCGCCGGTTCGCGACTCCGCTGTCGAGCACGTGATCCGATCGCAGAGCGCGCACCTGAGCGTGCTCAACTGCTCGCTGTCGGAGACGCGCGCCGGGGGAGCGGAGATCGCAGATCGCCTGTGCAAGTGCGACGTGCTCGTTGCCGATGCAGAGACCGAAGGTGACCTGACGCTCATCGCCGGCGCAGCGCTGGCACTCTGTCCGCGTCCTGTCGTGGCCGGCTCGGCCGGGCTGGCGCGGGCTCTTGCGACGAGGCTCCTCGGCCCGGCGGCCCGGGCGCACCTTGCCGGCACCCCGAGGGGCCCGGTTCTCGCCATCCTCGCCAGTTCGAGCGGCCGCCTGGTCGAGCAGGTCGACCGTGTGAGCCAACAGCCCGGCCTCGCGCCTGTGCCCCTGCTCTGTGAGAGGCTTTCTCGGGCGGACGATCCCGTGCCCGAACTCGCGGGCGCAATAGCTCGCGCTCGCGGAGAATTGCAGGCGGGCCGCAACGCGGTGGTCTACGCGACCGGGCCGCTGCCGGACGCCGAGCGTCCGGTCGAGCTCGTCGTCGAGCACCTCGCGCATCTGGCATTCGTCTTGGTCAAGCTCACCAGCCCGGCCGGGCTCTTGGTCGGGGGGGGCGCAACGGCCCACGCGGTGCTTGCTGCGCTCAATGCCGACGCAGTGGATGTGGATGATGAGCCGCTGCCGGGTACGGCAGCGGGGCTGGTGGTTGGGGGGCATTTCGCCGGCCGTCCGGTCGTGCTGAAGCCGGGCGTGGCCGGAGACGAGTCGGCCGTAGTTGCGCTTCTCGACTATCTCGGCCTGCGCGCAGGAGCAGAGCGATGAACCTCGATCACAGACCGTTGTTGGCGATCACCATGGGCGACCCCGCGGGCATCGGCCCCGAGATCCTCGTTGCCGCCCTCGCTCGGCGCCGAGCGCGTCAGGTCTGTCAGCCGCTGGTGGTCGGGGATATGCGGATACTACAGCGAGCGGCCGCGGCCCTGGGGAGACCGTTCAGGGCGAAAGTCGTGGCGGACGTGCTGGAGGCCCGCCGACGTCCCCGGCGCGTCTGCGTGCTCGACCTGGCGAATGCAGCCCCGGAGGCCATCTCCGTCGGGCGTGTCAGCGCTGCCGCCGGCCGGGCTGCCGCTGACTACATCCTGACGGCGGCTGAGCTGGCGAAAGCCGGCATGGTGGCGGGCCTGGTGACCGCGCCAGTCAACAAAGAGGCGCTGAGGTTGGCAGGCGTCCCCCATGCGGGCCACACCGAGATGTTGGCTGCCCTCTGCTCGGCCGAAGAGGTGGCGATGATGCTGGTGCACGGCCAGATGCGCGTCAGTCACGTCACCACCCATGTAGCTGTCCGTCAGGCATGCGACCTCGTGACACAGTCTCGCGTGCACGCGGTGATTCACCTCACCGACCGGGCGCTGCGCGGCCTTGGCGTATCTCGCCCGCGGATCGCCGTTGCCGGACTCAACCCCCACGCGGGGGAGTCGGGTCTCTTCGGCTCGGAAGAGACCCGGGAGATCACGCCCGCCGTCGCCGAGGCCAGAGCCGACGGGATCGAGGTCACCGGGCCTCTCCCGCCGGACACGACATTCGCTCGTCAGCGAGCCGGTGAGTTCGACGGCGTGATCGCTATGCTGCACGACCACGGCCACATCGCGGTGAAAACCGTGGGCTTCGCGGCTCGACCCGACGGCAGGCTGAAGTCAGCGGGCGTCAACGTCACCCTGGGGCTTCCCATCGTCCGCACATCCGTCGATCACGGCACCGCCTTTGACATCGCCGGAAAGGGTGTCGCCGATCCAACCAGTATGGTGGAAGCGATCAGACTCGCAGCGCAAATGGCGCAGGCCTAGCACAGGCTCTCTCCGACCGCCGCAGCCGCGCGTCTCCCTCGGCAGGACGCGGTCGCGCGCGTGTCGAAGGCTCACCCGTCGCTCGCCGACCCCGGGGAGGCCTCAGCCGAGGCGGGCCGCCGACTGTCTGGGGGCCTCGCGCGCGGTTGGGCGGACAGGAGGTAGTCGATGTCCAAGTGCCGGTTGTTCGCCTCGGTGATGGCTGCCGACTACAGGAACTTGGAGGCGGATATCTGTGCCGTCGTCGGGGCCGGGGTCGACGGGCTTCACTTCGATGTGATGGACGGCAACTTCGTGCCGAATATCACCTTCGGCAAGGACCTGGTCCAGGGGCTGCGGCCCTTGAGCGATCGGCCGTTCGACGTGCATCTGATGGTCACAAGACCGGACCTCATTGCGCCGCAGATGATCGAGGCTGGCGCCAACCGGGTGGCGATTCACCCGGAATCCGAGGGACACCTTCAGCGATCGCTGGCCCTCATCCGCGAGCTGGGCGCAGCGCCGGGCGTAGCCGTCGATCCCGCGCTGCCGCCTGAGATGATCGAGTGGGTGCTCGATGATGTTGACTACGTGCTCGTACTCTCGGTCAACCCCGGATACTCGGGGCAGAGCTTCATTCCGGCATCGCGGGGCAAGATCGCACGTCTGGCGGAGATGATAGGGGAGGACCGATTCGACGTGCGCATAATGCTGGACGGCGGAGTGGAGCTGGACAACGTCGCAGAGCTGGCCAAGCTCGGGGTGGACGATTTCGTCGCCGGAGGTTCCATCTTTTACCAGCGCCCGGAGGCCGGAAGGACCGACGCGGCGGCGAAGCGCGTCCGGGAGTTCCGCGAGGCCATGCCGTGACCGGGCGTCAGCTCTCGCGTTTGCTGCGCGACGTGCGAGCGGGCCGGACCTCCATCGGCGACGCCGTCGAGCGGCTCCGCGCGTTGCCGTTCGAAGACCTCGGATTCGCCAAGGTTGACACGCATCGAGAGCTTCGCACCGGTTTCCCCGAGGTGATCTACTGTACCGGAAAGACAGTGGATCAGGTGCTCGCAATTGGCCGGCGAGTGGTGGAGCGACACCGGGTGGCGCTCGCCACGCGGTGCTGTCCGGAGGTGTATGAGGCGGCCAAGGAGGAGTTCGCCGACGTCACCTATCATGAGACGGCGCGGGTCATGGTGATTGGGAAACCACCGCGGGCCTCCGGACGGGCGAAGCCGGTGGCGGTCGTGACCGCCGGAACGGCGGACGTGTCCGTGGCCGAAGAAGCTGCGGTAACGGCGGAGACGATGGGGTGCCGCGTTGAGCGGATATACGATGTGGGCGTCGCGGGGCTGCACCGACTTCTGGGACATCGCGAGAAACTGGCGGGGGCGCGCGCCATCGTCGTCGTCGCCGGGATGGAGGGAGCGCTGGCGAGCGTAGTGGGAGGGCTCGTCTCAGCGCCGGTCATCGCGGTGCCGACCTCGGTGGGCTATGGGGCCAGCTTCGAGGGGTTGTCCGCGCTGCTCACCATGCTCAACTCGTGTGCGGCCGGGGTGGTCGTGGTCAACATCGACAATGGTTTCGGGGCCGGCTACTTCGCCGGCATCCTGGTGAGGAGCGCAAAGGCGCGATGATCGCCTATCTGGACTGCTTCTCGGGGGTCAGCGGAGACATGATCCTCGGAGCTCTCGTGGACGCCGGGCTCTCGCTCCACGACCTGAGGGACGACCTCTCCCGGCTGCCGCTGTCGGGCTATGAGGTAACGGCCGAGTCCGTGGCCAAGGGTGCCATACGCGGGACGCAGGTGAGCGTGAAGGTCGAACACCAGCACCTCCATCGAGGGCTGCAGGAGATACTGGACATCATCTCCGAAGCGAAGCTCGCGTCGGATGTCGCAGCCGCGGCGGAGCAGGCCTTCAGGCGGCTCGCGGAGGCGGAGTCGCGCGTCCACGGCGAGCCCATCGACACGATCCGCTTCCACGAGGTCGGCGCGGTGGACGCGATCGTGGATATCGTTGGCGCGTTTTGCGGGCTGCACCGGCTGGGCGTCACGGAGGTCCACGCTTCGCCGCTTCCTCTCGGCGGCGGCTGGGTGGATGCCGCCCACGGACGGCTACCGGTGCCAGCCCCGGCCACCGTTGAGCTGCTGAAGGGCGTGCCCACCTACGGCGGACCTGTGGAGGCCGAGCTGGTCACGCCCACGGGTGCCGCCATTGTCACCACGATCTGTCGGCGCTTCGGGCCGATGCCGCCGATGCAGGTGCAAAAGGTCGGCTGGGGGGCGGGAAGCCGCGATCTTCCCCATCCGAATATGCTCCGCATCCTTCTCGGCGAGTCGGTCGCACGACTGCAGGAGCAGCGGCTTGTCTTGGTCGAGACCAACCTCGACAACATGAACCCTGAGCTGCTCAGTCACCTCATGGATCGGCTCTTCGAGGCCGGCGCTCTGGATGTCTTCTACACCCCTATTGTGATGAAGAAATCGCGGCCCGCAACCCTCGTCTCTGTCCTCGCCGAACCGGTGCTGTCAGATGCGCTGAGCCGAATCCTCTTTCGCGAGACAACTACGCTCGGGATCCGATTCCGAGAGGTCAGCCGGCGCTGCCTCGACCGGGAATGGCGGAAAGTCGAAACGGAACACGGCTCGATACGAGTGAAGATCGGGCGTCTTGGAAGTGAGGAAGTGACCGCTGCGCCGGAGTACGAGGACTGCCTCCGGGCCGCGCAGGAGCGCGGCGTGCCGGTGAAGGCCGTCTACGAGGCCGCCTGTGCCGCCTTCAGGCAAGCTGCCGGAGAACTTCCGCCGGCAGATCCGCCCGATTCCGAACCGTCACGGTGATGGGACGGACGTCCGGGCGCGCCTTGAGTGCGTCCGCAAACGGGTGCTTCCGCTGCATTACAGTGGCCACCACGTGCGGCACCTCGGCGAAGGCACGCTCCACGGCCTCGCGGAACCGAGCTGAGAACAGTTCCATCTTTCCGATCTCGTCCACTACAAGCACCAGGTCCCTGCCCTCAGTGGCGTCGCAGAGGGCGTCTTCCACCTCGGCTACGCCCACGGACTCGAAGCTGCTCAGATCCACTCCATAGCGGCCCACTGTATGCCCGCTCCTCAGCCCCGCCCGTGCCAGCGTGCCCCCCGCGCCTCCGACGGTCTCGATGCGAAAGCCTACTCTCGTTCGGTCTTCCCTCACCTCTTCCGTCCAGAATCCGCGAACGCTGCCGGGCGCGCGCGAGCGCCGCAGCTGTTCGACGATCGCCCGGATAACGGTGGTTTTTCCACAGCCCGGCGCGCCTGTTAGCAGGATGTGTCGTGCCATGACGCGTCACCCTGTCGGCGTCCGTTTGCTTGACACCACATAAGGTGCCTTGTACCATTACCCGGGCGGGAGGTCCTTCATGAAGACGCGCGTGGCGCTTATCCTCGTGGTCCTGGTGGTCGCCGTAGCTGTCTTCCTGATTGTGAGGCTTCCCCGCACCGAGCCGCCCGCTCCGGTCCCCGCACCCGAACCAACACCTCCGCCCGCTGCCGCTGCAACGCCGGTCGAAGCCGTCGTCGCCTATCTCGAGGCCATCTACCGGAAGGACTTCGCGGCGGCCTACGAGCACCTCTCGGCGCCTTCCCGCGAGGAGCATCCATATCACGAGTTCCTACAGCTGTGCGACAAGGGTGAGGCGACCAACTTCGATCTCGCAAGTGCCACGGCTGGACCACCCGAAGATGGTCGCGTGATGGTGACGGTCCACATGGTGGAGGACCCCGCCGAGTGGGGATTCCCGACCCTGAAGGAGGGAGACGGTTGGAAGGTGGTTTTCATCGGCGGCGCGCCCTGGTTCCCTTATCCGTAGGCGTTGCTTGCCGATGCCCGGGCGGCGCGACTCGATTTGCCGGGCTTGGGAAGGAGATTCCCACTCCCAAGCGAAGGCAATCTGCTGCTCCGCGGTAGCCGCCCGAGGAGACGGGCCCGTCGGCGTCGTGGACGGGCGGCGGCCGCGGGCCGCTCGGCCGAGGCGGGCCGCGATCGGCATGCGGAGCTGACGATTGGACCAGAGAGCACACGGAGGCAGCATCCATGAAGGTCATTCTCCTGCAGGATGTGCGCGGCGTAGGCGATGCCGGAGAAGTGGCGACGGTGGCCGACGGGCACGCGCGCAACTTCCTGATTCCTCGCAAGCTCGCGATCCCGGCGTCGGGCGGAAACATGAGGAATCTCGAACAGCACCGCGCAATGATCAGGCGTCGCCAGGCCCAAGAGACGGGCAGTGCGTCTGCCGTGGCCGAGCGGCTGTCTGAGATCACCCTCAGGCTGAAGACTAAGGCCGGCGAAGCTGGTCGTCTCTACGGCTCTATCACGAATGCCATGGTCGCAGACGCGCTGGCCGACGAGTACGGGATAACCCTGGATCGGCGGGCCATCACCTTCCCGCATCCGATCAAGGCGCTGGGGCCTCACGAGGCGCACATCCGGCTGCATAAGGAGGTCGAGGCCACCTTACGAATCGAGGTCGAGCCTGAGGTGGACGACCAAGCCGGCGAAGCAGAAGCGTAGAGACAGGAGGCTCTCTCGTGGGCGCACCGCTGCTGGAAAAGGTTCCTCCTCAGAGTCTGGAGGCCGAGCAGGCTACGCTTGGAGCGATGCTCGTGGAGCGGGAGGCCATCGCGCGGGTCGTCGACCTCCTCGACCCCGAGGACTTCTACAGCCCGCAGCATCAGATGCTCTACCGCGTCATGATCGACCTCTTCAACGACAGCCAGCCTGTCGACCTCGTGACGCTTCAGGCCCGGCTGCAAGATCGCGGTCAGTTGGAGGAGGTGGGCGGCACCACCTACCTCGTCTCTCTTCAGGAAGCCGCTCCCACCGCGGCCGCCGTCAACCACTATGGCAGGATCGTTCGGGAGAAAGCCACCCTGCGCGCCCTCCTGCGCGCGGCCGGCCAGATTCAAGACTTCGTGCAGTCAGCGGCCGACGAGGATGTCGAGACTGTCGTTGACCGGTGCGAGCAGGAGGTATTCTCAGTCGGCGAGCGTACGATAACCCCGGCCTTCACTCCGATCCGACAACTGCTCGGCGACACATATGATCGCATTGACGAGATGCAGGAATCGCATCGTCCCGGGACCGGCCTCTTGACCGGCTACGAGGACTTCGACAGCCTCACCTCCGGTCTGCAGCGCTCAGACCTCGTCGTGGTCGCGGCTCGACCCTCTATGGGCAAGACCGCTCTCGCCCTAAACATGGCCTGCTACGTAGCCAAGGCACAGAATAAGACCGTCGCCGTCTTCAGCCTCGAGATGGCGAAGGAACAGCTCGCCCTTCGGCTCCTGTGTTCCGAAGCTGGGGTGAACCAGCAGAGCGTTCGCCAGGGGTACATCGATCGGGGCGACATGGACCGCATCGCCGTCGCCGCAAGCGAACTCTACAAAGCCCCTGTCTACTTCGACGACAGCCCCACGATGAACGTGCTGCAGATGCGGGGCAAGGCGCGCCGCCTGAAGGCCGAGCACGGGCTCGACCTCATCATCGTGGACTACTTGCAGCTCGTCTCCGGCTATGGGCACTTCGAGAACAGAAACCAGGAGATATCTCAAGTGGCGCGCTCCCTCAAGGCCCTCGCCCGGGAGATGCGGGTCCCGGTGCTCGCCCTCTCCCAGTTGAGCCGCGCAGTGGAGGCGAGAGGACATCCGCGGCGGCCATTCCTCTCCGATCTGCGTGAGAGCGGATCCATCGAACAGGAGGCCGACGTCGTCGCCTTCATCTATCGCCCCTACTACTATGGAGGCGAAGAACTCCGGGCCGCCGGATATCTGGAAACCGATCGCAACCTTGCCGAGATCATCGTCTCGAAGCAGCGGAACGGGCCCACGGGAACCGTGCGGCTCGCTTGGATCGAGGAGTTTGTTCGCTTCGAGAATCTCGAGGAGCGCTTCGAAGAGCCGGAAGGGGAATGAGCAGGTCATGTCGCCGCAGCTTGCCGCAGGCCTGACCGCCTTTGTTGGAGCCTGCCTGGTGGCCGGTTGGGCGACCGGCTTCCGCAATCGTTCCTACGTCGGCTGGTTGGGCGCCGCATTTCTCACGCTGGCCGTCTCGCTCTGGAGCACTGGACAGGTGGAGGCAGCTCAGGAGGTCGGCGGGCGGAGCCCGCGCATGGGCCTGCTGGCGATGCTTTTCTTTTTTGTGTGCCTGGTGTGCTTCCTGATCGCCGCGGTGACCGCGGTACGCGAGACTGTTCGCCGGCTTCGCGATATGCGCGTCCACCACGAGGCGGCCGCGGAGGCCATGCTTGCGATGATCCGGGCCAGGCGGGAGCGCGAGGAGAAGCCGGACTCGGAAGAACCAGACGACGGAACTCCGGACGAAGGCGGGAGCTAGCCGCCCGGGCACGCTCTCCGTTCGGGTCGTGCGTGTCCCAAGATTTTCTTCGTGGAAGGTAACCGTACAGATGAGCTCACGGCTGCGGATGCTGGTGGTGGGATCCGGTGGGCGAGAGCACGCGCTGGTCTGGAAGCTGGCCCAGAGCCCGCGGGTCGAGAAGATCTACTGCGCTCCGGGCAATGCCGGCATCGCTCAGCAGGCGGAGTGCGTCGAGATCTCAGTGCTCGACCTGCCGGGGCTGGCGGACTTCGCAGCTCAAGAGAAAATCGACTTGACGGTGGCCGGGCCGGAGGCCCCACTGGCCGCCGGCATCGTCGACGTGTTCGGCGAGCGTGGCCTCCGCATCTTCGGCCCCAACCGCGGCGCGGCGCTGCTGGAGAGCAGCAAGATCTGGTGTAAGCAGATCCTAGCCAAGTACGAGATACCTTCGGGGTGCTTCATCACCTTCGAGCGGCCCGATCAGGCCCTCTCCTACGTCGAGCTGGAGGAGCCGCCGATTGTCGTTAAGGCGGACGGGCTCGCCGCCGGCAAAGGGGTGACGGTGGCAAGCACCGTGGAGGAGGCCCAGCAGGCGATCCGGGCCGCCATGGTGGAGGAAGTCTTCGGGGAGGCCGGCCGGCGCGTCGTCGTCGAGGAGTACCTGCAAGGGCCGGAGGTCTCCGTGATGGCCCTTTCGGACGGCGAGAACCTTCTGCCGTTGCCCTCGGCGCAAGATCACAAACCTGTCTTCGACGGCGACCGCGGCCCCAACACAGGGGGAATGGGCTGTTACTCGCCCGTGCCAGCTCTGACAGAAGATCTCTTCCAGGAAGCAATGGACAAGATCATGCGTCCCACCGTGCGGGCGATGGCGGCCGAGGGCAGGCCCTATGTGGGCTGCCTATACGGTGGACTTGTCCTCACCGACGAAGGGCTGAAGGTTCTCGAGTTCAACTGCCGCTTCGGCGATCCGGAATCCCAGGTCGTGCTGCCGCGACTCGACGGCGACCTGGTGGACCTGCTGGAGGCCGGAGTCGAGGGGGAGCTTCCAGACACCGATGAGCGAAGAGAGGGAGGTGCGGGCGTGTGTGTGGTGATGGCTTCGGGTGGTTACCCGGGCAATTACGAGACGGGGAGGCTCATAGACGGTCTCGATAAGGCCGAAGCCATGTCGGATGTAGTCGTCTTCCACGCCGCCACCAAGAGGACCGACGAGGGAGTGGTCACCGCCGGTGGCAGAGTGCTGGGCGTGACCGGGCTGGGCGATGCGCTGTCCGATGCCATCAGCACGGCCTACCAGGCCGTTGATCAGATATCATTCGAGGGCGCGCACTTCCGCCGCGACATCGGACGTCGGGCGGCCGCGAGGAACGAAGGTGCCTGAAGAAATCAGAGTCTTCACCGGCAACGGCAATCCTGCCCTGGCGCGGGCGATCTGCGATCATCTGGAGATCCCACTGGGGCAGTCGCACATCATGCGCTTCTCCAACGAGAACATCTTCGTTAAGATACTGGAGAACGTGCGCGAGCGGGACGTCTTCGTCGTCCAGCCCCTCTCCAGCCCAGTGAGCGAGAACCTGCTAGAACTCCTCATCATGCTCGACGCACTCCGCTCCGCCTCCGCTCGACGCATCACCGCCGTCATTCCCTACTACTCCTACGCCCGCTCCGACAAGAAGGACGAGCCGCGGATCTCTATCGCCGGCCGGCTCATCGCCGATCTGTTGGTGGCGGCCGGGGCCAATCGGGTCCTCACCATAACGCTGCACTCAGAGCAGGTGCAGGGGTTCTTCCGCTGCCAGGCCGATCACCTGTCGGCGACGCCCATCCTGTGCGATTACTTCCGCTCCCTGGCACTGGAGAACTGCGTCGCGCTGGCGGGAGACGCGGGCTCCGCGCGTCGGGCCGGGCCGTACGCCACCCGGCTCAACATCCCCCTGGCGTTCGTGGACAAGCGCCGGGTCAACGACCAAGAGGTGGAAGTGCGCGCCATCGTGGGAGACGTCAAGGGCAAGACCATCCTTTACTTCGACGACGAGATCGCCAGGGGCACCTCCCTCCTGGAGACCATCAAGTTCCTCCAGGAGTTCGGCGTCGGAGACATCTACGTTGGGGTCACTCACGGCGTTCTCACAGGTGACGCGGTGGAGCGGATCCAGCGCTCGCCCATCCGACAGGTGGTGATCACCGACACCGTGCCCCTGCCCCTAGACAAGCGCAGCAAGAAGATCGTCCAACTCTCTGTCGCCCCACTCTTCGGGGAGGCCATCAGACGCATCCACACCGGCGAATCCGTCAGCGAGATCTTCGAGTGACGCCGACACTCCTGCGAAAGGTCCTTCTCGCATGGCAAACCAGGGGAAGCCGCTCGTTCTCATCGTGATGGGCAGCGACTCCGATCTGCCGGCAGTGAAGCCGGCGGCGGAGACGCTCGACGCGCTCGGCATCGCACACGAGCTGCACGTCGCCTCCGCCCATCGCACACCCGACCGCGTGCTCGAGTTCGCGCGGCAGGCCCGCGACCGCGGAGCCCGGGTCGTCATCGCGGCCGCGGGCGGCGCGGCCCACCTCGCCGGCGTGATCGCCGCGCACACCACCTTGCCTGTGATAGGCATCCCCATCGCATCCAGCACGCTCGGCGGCATGGATGCACTGCTCGCCACCGTCCAGATGCCGAGCGGTGTGCCCGTCGCCACCGTCGCCATCAACGCCGCGCGGAACGCCGCGCTGCTCGCCGCCGAGATCCTAGCTTTGGAGGATGCGGCCCTGGCACAGCGCCTCGCCGAGATGCGGCAGGAGATGGCGCGGCGCGTGCGCGACGCCGACGAGAGGCTGAAAGACGCGCAATGATCGAACGCTACTCCTATCCCCAGATGCGCTCCGTTTGGGAGCAAGAGAACCGCTATCGCAAGTGGTTGGAGGTCGAGCTGCTCATTGCCGAGGGGTGGGCCGAGATCGGCCGCATCCCGAAGGAGGCGGCCGCGAAGCTTCGCGCAAACGGCGACAAGCTGCTCGCCGAGGGCTTCGACTTCTCCCAGATCGTCCAGCGCACCCTCGAACTCGAGGGCGACGTGCCCGGCTTCGAGCCCAAGCCCGGCCAGCCAGTCATCCGCCACGACCTCGTCGCCTTCCTCACCGCGGTCTCGGAGCACCTGGGCGAGGAGAAGGCCTACCTGCACTTCGGCGTCACCTCTTATGACATCGAGGACACCGCCACGTGCATGATGCTGCGGGAGTCGTGCGATCTGATCGAGGAGGGCGCGACGGCCCTGATCGAGGCAATCCGCGAGCGGGCGCGGGAGCACAAGTGGACGCCGATGGTCGGCCGCACCCATGGCGTGCACGCGGAGCCCATCACCTTCGGGCTGAAGCTGGCGGTGTGGCTGGCCGAGCTGGAGCG
>Ga0180437_10006578_pt1 | contig 15408 bp, 13 predicted proteins | sample SS_ome_4_FD_132410 | JGI IMG/M metagenome (GOLD analysis project Ga0180437, IMG submission 132410) | Hypersaline lake sediment archaeal communities from the Salton Sea, California, USA - SS_3_D_1 metaG | ecosystem: Environmental > Aquatic > Non-marine Saline and Alkaline > Hypersaline >...
AAGTAACTTATCTTTATGGGATAAGTTCCTGGAACTTAGATTATTAGCAGTTTTGCTTAAAACTGCTCCCCGTCGTTTCAGGGGGATAAATGAGTTCTAAGTTACTTAGAGCTTCTGGAACGGTAATACTGGACTTAGTTAAAAAACTAGACGAAAAGTGGAATCTTCTTTAATTCAACAAAGTCGGAATTTGCAATTGATAGTGTCCCTTAAACCAATTTTATTATTTGAGAACTCTTTTTGGTTCTCAAATAATAAAATTTGCTGAGCAGATCTTAATCTTAGAGTCGCCCAATCCAGACTTTCTTAATAAGACCTTCGCTATTCAAATCACATAAAATCTTGACCCTAACTGGTAGAAAGAAAATCTTAACTAAGCCATCCGCACGATAACATCTATCAACTGGTGAATAATAAGGTCGGTTCCATTCTCCTTGAAATGGATTTTTTTGTAAATATTGTCTAAGTCCATCTTTCCCCTGAAAAGTTCCATCTTTCTGAGAAACCAGAACAACATCAGGTGACATTAATTGAAGACACGCGTTAGTATCACCAGCTCTGCGAAATTGGAAGTACTGGTTCAGAGTATTCAAATTTGGGTCTGTCATATTATATACTAGATAGACAAAAACCGAATTCTCAAGTTTTCGAAGAAAAACTTGCCCATTTTCATTGTATGATCCGTTCACCCAATTTAAATTAAATTGTCCAAATTAATATTTTCATGGCGGCTAACTTCTAATGTCTCTGCTAGACTGGTCTCCAGAACCATTTTGGTTATATGGTTTTTCAATTCTGGAAAATAAAGTTGTTCCAGATTTACGGTTGTTTGACTATTGTGAAAATCTCCTCGTGGTCCCAAATATTCATTGATTCTTTGTAAAAGACGGTTTTTGATCTCATTTTCCAATAATATTTCACCGGATTCATCATAAAAATAGATGTCTTCAAATTCAATCGGAGTTACCGATATACCTGGATTCAAATCAATTGTCATATTACTTGGTTCAAATGGGGTTGTCATTAAATAGTCTTTGCCATTATATTCATAAAATATATCCAAAAGAACATAACACCCACTATTATCGAATTCAGTATCATTTCTGGTGAATGTGTCCAAGCAACATTCGGTTCCATGTTGAGACTCACTAGAAGATGTACCACTGTATTCACTATCCAATTTAGTGTCATTCATTCTGAATTTTTCAAGATCGAGACCCAAACTTTTCAGATCAAAACTATAATCACCATCTTGACCAATTGTTTGATTTATACGGAAACACTCTTTTTTGATACATTGATCACTATTTTGCCATCTGAAGTGTATGTTACTTATTTTTACAACATGGTCTTTTTCTAATGTGTGGTGTAAATGATGGTCATGACAGTCGTAACGTAGGTCCCGGATTTTTTCTCTGACCGATAAATAAAGGTCAGCACCTTTATTCGCTATCCGAAATCCATGTCGCTGGATAATATAACGACCTAAATAGTAAGTGGTGACTCCAAATAAGCCGAGAGTCAGATATGTTTTGATATCGTCAATTGGTTTAATAAAGAATGGGTGCATTCTTTTTTATATCTCTTTATTGGAATAATTTCTCTAAGTTGTTATGAAACTAACTATTTATATATGTAATATAACAAAAGTTCTAACTTGTTTTTATCTTTGTTTAGAGTAAGTATGTTTAACAGAAAACCAAAACCTAAAATGAAAACGGCTAATAGGAGACCTTGGTCCAATTTAAGGAAAACTGTCGCTCCCCTCAGAGAAACTAATAAACCACATTTTTTAGGAGTTTGTGCTATCTTTCATAGTGAACAGCCTTTTTTAGTTGAGTGGATCGAGTTTCATCTTAAACAAGGATTCAACCGATTTTACTTATATGATAATGAACTAGATCCAAAATATCATGAAATTTTGGCACCATATATTGCTAAGAATCAAGTGGTCCATCATCAATGGCCTGACAATCCCCGTCAACCAAATTGGACACAACGAAATGCATATTATCATTGTTTACAAAACTATAGTAGTGAGTGCAACTGGTTAGCTTTTTTTGATATTGACGAATTTCTCTATCCAGAAACTACACTAACCGAATTACCCAATGTGATATCCATTTTAAAGCAATATCAAAAACAAGCTAATCCAGTTACTCAAATTTCAGTTGTCCGTTATAATTATGGTAATTATTGGCATATAGATACCCCTCCGATTGGTGGGGTGCTCCGCAATTATCTTACACGCGACAAAACATTTTCTAGTGTCAAATCTATTATTAATACGTCCTATGTGTCTTTACGTAAACCACCTGATACTGTTCATCATTTGAACGAATTAATGATATGTGGAACCACTCTTAATGGAGAAAAGTTGCCATTGCCATTACGCTTTAATCATTATTTAACTAAGTCAACATCAGAGTATGAGAACCGAAACGCCTTGTGGAGAAAGAAAAGGGAGACTCAGTTATTTAATCCACCTGATTTGCGTCGTTTTAATCAAAATTTGCGACCAGAAGAGTTTAATCAAATTTACGATGATTCCATTTTGAGATATACATCAGGATAATTGGATTATAATATAGATTGAAATGGACATAGAAAAAATAAAATCATGGTGCAGTCACGGTAAAATTAAATCGTTACAAGAAGCCGCCAGGAAATCACAAATACCATCACCCGAATCATCACTGTCCCTTAACGAATCAGAACAAATTGGGTATTATTGTTATCAATTAACCAAAGACCATCGATATAAATGTAAGAATAAGGATACAATTTTAGGAGAAGATATTTATACTTATCCATTTTCCACAATTGGCGAGGACCAGCTTATTATTGATGGAGAATTATATTGTTTTACTTTAGGTGAATTGGAGGATTTGGCCAACCAAAATCGTTTCAATCTTAGTGAACTACGTCATCCATATCTAGGTAAAACTATTAAGGATATTTCACTGAATTATTTGGACAAAAATAATGTTTTAGTTTCAACAACTTATGGGGATCTGTTGCAGAAATTAGTAAAAGCAAAAACCCCTCCACGTTTAGCTCGTACTATAAGTGGATTAGAGCGTCAATTTATTGACGAGCTAAATTATGGGATTATAAGTGAAATATCTCATTTCTTTGCCGAAATAGATGATCTAGATAAATATAAAGTAGAGTTACAGAGACCACCTAATTCTAGTGATATATTAAAAAATCTTAAACGATTAGGCGCAATTAGTTTTGATCCTCTAGTAGTTGGACTGGATCTACACTTGAAAGAGTTAGTTGGTGTTCCTGACTTAAAAAAACTTATTAAACGCTTTAGTCGAGATAATTATACAGCGGAATCCGATTTTTATAGTGCCTATCGCAAACTATTAACACAATTAGTTACTTTTTATCATTATTATAACGTACTATATGATTCTCCTCATGCAGACAAATTCATTCTTGATCACATAAAATTATCAGTCATCCGTCTCTTAAAACAAGGCAACCCAGTCCCGGTTCCAATACTTGTTTTATTGGGTGACAGATTTTATTTTCCATATAGCGATAGTGACAGCGATAGCGATAGTATAAGTAGAAGTTAAGAGTATTTTTATCTGTTATATTTTATATAACAGATGTTGTTAGATTTTCTAAATAATCGAGAGGCTGTCCAAGAGTTCAGCAATTCAACATACTTTAAAAAATTCAGACATCGTGAACTATTGGTTCGTTTAGCCCCTTTCTACCCTCAAACTCAATTAGCCAAAATGGATAGGAAACGTTTAAGGGACTTACTATTCAATGTTTATTTAAATAGTACACGTGATTTTGATCCAATTGAAACTGAGGCCCTGCAATTTTATTTCAATGAAATTGAGCGTCTAGTTAAAGCCAAAGGCGGGGCCCGCTTTTTCTTGCCATCAAACCAATCAATTGGCCTTATCAAAGTAGAAGACCATCAAAAACGTCTAGATTGGGGTTATTTGTTTACTATAAATGGTACCATTGTAATACCCCTATCTTATCTAAATAATTTGGTTGATCGCTATCGCACTTATTTAAGAACATCTAGAGAAGTAGCGACACCTAGTGTTTCGGCAAGACAGATCTTTGGTGACAAGACTATATTGCAGTCTGGAATTAACAGTCTTTATCATGAAATCGTTCATATTTTACAACGACAAGGTGAAATTTCTGGTGCCGGTGCAAGTTATCTCTATGATACTGGTGTTTATAATTGTTTTTTTGGTGGACTTTATAGTGGTCTGTGGGATATGGAAAAGGTAGAAAGAAATCAATTAAAGAATGTTAGTCTTCTCGATCAAATGTTGACTTTTATAACTAATCCTGATGGACCTAATTTCCAGTGGATCACACGTGCCAGATTCGGAAATAAATATCAATATCTTTTGCCAGCCCTCAAATACAATACCAGTACAGGTCACCCTGAAGGAGTTTTAATTGTCTTGGAACCTTTACCTTTCGGTGAATACCGTTTGACTCAATCTGTTTATTCTATCGAAAATGTGCCTGATTATAGCGAGAGATTTTATGGATTAAAGGGTCAACTTTACCATCCGCATGAAATTAGTGCTCAACTTCTGAGCGATTACCTAGTTTCTGATAAATTATGGGGAAATCAACTCAATAGTTTTGCTTTTTACCAATATTTAGAAAAGTTTCTTCTAGTATAAACAAAATCAAGAATGATGTATAGCGGAGACGAAGACTATTCTGATGCAACTGGAAGTGAAGGTAATATCCAAGAAGGTGGTGTTAGCCAAATTAGAAAAGTTTTTGACTCTTTAGACGGGACCCAGATAGACATTTGGAGTGATTACAGCGAATCTGATTACTATAGTATCAATGAACATGATGATGAAGATGATGATGATAATGAAGATGATGAAGATGATGAAAATGTTGATGAAGATGAAGATGATGATGATAATGAAGATGATGAAGATGATGAAGATGATGAAGATGATGAAGATGATGAAGATGATGAAGATGATTTGCAGTCTGTGCAATCAGGTGGCGATTATGAACCAAATATGAGGTTAGTTGAAGAATATAATATTTTGCGAAATAGTCAACGCAAAGTAACCCTTCCTTCTGGTGATAAAGTTATATTATATCGACCATTTCCAAGTAATAAAGGCAAGAAAAAATTGGCGGTTTATGTTGAAACACCTGATGGATCAATAGAACTTGTGCATTTTGGTCATCGCGATTATGAAGATTACACAATTCACCGTGATGAAAATCGTCGTAAGAATTATTGTGCTAGAAGTGGAGGAATCCGATGTAGTGGAAAAGAGTGTGGTGTGAATAGCCCAAACTTTTGGAGTAGAAGTGCTTTGTGGAATTGCTAATTCAAATATGACTAAGAAAAAAAATGAACAAAATTTTCTGAAAGTAACAGGAAATCTTATTCATGATGTCTTCTATCAAAATACTTATTGCTAGAGTAAACCAAGATCCTCAAACGGTTATACCTCAACTTTCCACTCAAGAACTTTCCAATCTAGTGGAATATGCCGATCAAGCGTATTATTTAGGGGACACTAATCCTTTTACTGATGCAATATATGATGAACTGCGTGAAAAACTGGTCACATTGACTGGACCAGTTACAGTTACAAGGACTCCTATTACTGGTAGAAAGGTTAAGTTGCCATACCACATGGGATCAATGGATAAGGTCAAGTCTGGTGAACCTGCACTTAGGAATTGGTTAAGTCAATATCCAGCCCCATATATCACTTCTGTAAAACTTGATGGAGTATCGGCACTTTATACCCGGGATAGTTATAAACAAGCCAAACTATATACCAGAGGTGATGGAATAATTGGTCAGGACATTAGTTTTCTGTTGCCTCATTTAAAGCTACCTTCTTTAGGTAGATTAAATGCGGTTCGTGGAGAGATTATCATTCCTAAAGAAATATTTAGTACTAATCGATTTGTTCGTCCGAATACTGGAATTGGGTCTGCGCTTGTATATTATGAAAATCCTAGAAATGCTGTTTCCGGATTAGTTAATAGTTTGGAAGACCGTTATAATAAGGAGTTAGCAAATTCGGTTGATTTCGTAGCTTATGAGCATATAGCTCCAACAGTTCAACAACCATCTCTTAGTCAACAGCTAGAACAACTCCGTAGAAATGGATTTCAAGTTGCGCAGCATCAAAGGGTTACTAGTATAGATGAAGCGGAGCTTAGTCAATTATTTGATCAATATTTGTTGGAAAGTCCGTATGAAATTGATGGAGTAATTATTCAGATCGATCGTCCATATCAACGTAATATTAGCGGAAATCCAGAATATGCTCGAGCTTATAAGAAAAATTTGGACATTCTAACAGCCACCACGACTGTTGTTGATGTAGAGTGGAATCTTAGTCGAACTAAATTTCTAAAGCCAGTTTTACTTCTTGAACCAGTAATTGTAGATAATGTTACAATTAGTCGGGCAACTGGATATAATGCCAAATTTATAGTTGATAATAAGATTGGACCCGGTGCAGTGGTAAAAATTGTTAGAAGTGGAGGTGTTATTCCGAAAGTATTAGAAATTATCCAGCCAGCAACAAGCGGTCAAGGCAAATTACCAGATACCCTTTTTAAGTGGGGATCAACCGCGGTCGATATTATTTTGGACCAGAGTGGAGACGAATCAACACCAGAGTTAGAACAATTGAAAGAAGAAGCGAAAATTAAGGCTATAGCATACTTTCTAGCTACTTTAAAAGTGGAGAAAATGGGTGAAAAAACTGTTGAAAAGATATTCCAAAAGTTAAAACAGGATCACCAAGCTCCAAACCTGGGTGATTTTTTGCGTTTATCGATCCAACAGATTCGCTTTCTAGGTCCAAAGACTAGCGAAAACATTATACAAAATATCAGAACTAGTTTACAATACGCAACACCTAATTTATTAGCAGCAGCTAGTGGGTTATTTGGAAGAGGAATTGGTGAAAAGAAATTAGATATGATTACTGATACGTTTCCCAACTTCTGGACACGTTACTCACTACCATTCAATCCTTCTATGATTCAACAAGATCTCTTACTTGTTGATGGAGTAGCAGGAGCCACCGCTCAATTAATTAGTAATAATTATGAACAATTTTATCGATTTTATTTAGGTATTAGAGACCTGTTAAATCCTTCCAAAATGATTGACGGTCCACAACCTTATACGTTAGATCATCTAGCTAAAACAAGTGGGATGTTTCCCTATCTGCAAAATGACCAATTAGAAGATCTGTTAATACAAATAGATTTCTCTCAGTTAACGAATAATGGTTTCGCAATTCCATCTCAAATGGTTCGTCCAGCCTCAGTAAATACTGCAAATTATGCTCAATTTTTGGCTCAGTTACCAGTTTTTTTTGACTATATTAAAAGGATGCAAGAGCGTTATAGTTATTTGGTTGATCCAATAGTTAGAAAATCTAATCTTGTTCAGCCTATCGAAACAACTTCAGTGGTTACTCCAATCTCAGTCACTCAGGTATCTACACCTTCAGTTACTTATCGCAAAACAATGCCAAAATTGATAGTTTTAACAGATCTAAAGAACAAAGCCAAATACGAAAAAACAATCAAAGAATTGGGTGGTAAAACCGGCTCCAGTGTCACTCATAGTACTGATTTAGTAGTAATTGGACATAGTGACGTTTCCAGTATTAAGAGAAAAAGAGCAGAGGAAAAGGGAATCCCAGTGATCACTTTAGATGAGTTTGAATATGATTATCTTACACCTATTTCAACCGCAGTTACTGTAATGCAATCAAATCCTATACCTTATATATCCGACTCAGTTTGCGAAACAATCTGTCAGTTGCAGAGCAACGACTCATTCGTTACCGAATCTGGTGAATTCCAAGACTTTTTGGGTTCACTGGATGAGCCAAGTACACCTAGATCGACATTAGACGAAACCTTGGCCATATTGGACCAAACTTTAAGTCTTCAAGACATTTTGTTGATATTGAAAGGCGATATTCAAAACCCCCAACGAAAAAGACTTGTTGATCAGTTTAGGTTAATATTAGAACCAGTAGTTCCGGACAGAAATGAAAGAATGAGTATCTTAAAACAATTAGCAAAAAGTAAAATGCCAACAAAAAACTGACCTCAGTATGGATTCAGGCTGAAAAAAGAGGAATTGAACTAATTATAGTACTCTAATACTATAATATGACCATATTTAGGCTCTTATACTTTAAAGAGAGAATTTTTCTAATAATTAGGAAGTAATCAAATCAATGAGAGTAATATAATTTATATTCCTTAATAAAATTAGGAAGCAATATAATTTATGAGCGGAGTGCAAAGCTTTCATTTCAAGGCAAGTACAGTTCGGTAAACCAGTTTACTAATTCTTGGGCTTATCTGTAACCCTCAGAAGTTATGCTTCTAGAGGTTCGACACCTTGTGTCTTACAGCAAGATAAACTTGCTGTTGGTGATGCAATAAGAGAGTTGAGCCAAAAACTATTTTATTATTTATTTTTATAAGGAATTATAGACAATAAAATGAGATCGACAAAACGTCCCACCAATCAAGTGGTTTATGAGACACGTTGTATTGAATCTGACTCAGAAAACGAAGAAATTGTTATCAACGAAAATGATGAGGAAACTGTTGAAGAGATCAAAATCGAAACTGGAGATTGTTCCAGTGCTAACATCCCTAAATGGCAGCGACTCATTGGAGACTATACTTTAACCGATGTCAATGATATAATTGACGAACTAACTGGATTGGTTTTTGATCATCCAGATAATGAAGATTATAAACAGGCTTTAAAAGAGGCCAAAGATTACCAATTCAGCTTGTCTCTTCAGTCTAGGCAAAGAGTTAAGGTTCGTAAAGATTTAAATAACAAACAGTTCACAACTCGTGTACATATTGATTATGATCGAAAAGAGTTAGATGAACATTACCGTGTTGTTAATGAAGCCCATGACAGATCAACCAAAGAAAAGTCGGTTTATAGAGACGAGAAACCGGTCCAAAAGAACTTTGGGACCAAACGATACTTACCACATCTTCATATGAATATGACTAATACTAGATCCGGTCCCGAAGATTGGCTATAAATTACAGTGTATCTAAATTAATACTGATCATTCATTCAGACTGTTAGGTTATGTGTAGTTATTACAATATCTCTTGTAATACCACACATATCCAAATATGCATTTTTTTCTTTGTGAGTCGGCAACAATTGATAAGTTTTAATAATATCTTCATTGTCACTATGAATGACAATGCCATCAGCAAGTTGGACTAGTTCATCAGGAAAGTGAAATTCATCGGAATACTGACAAAATCTTATACCTTGATCAAAACACCTTGAACATAAATACCAATAATCAGCCATGGGTTCCAAATGGCTTTGTTCTGACGTATCTTCAAGAACAGTGGGAACATGAATAAGTTTCGCAGCAAAACAGTGAACTTTTATTTCTGTATTTGTTTGGGACTGGTCAGTTTGAAGTTTTTTTGTACAAAAACCACATTTCAGAGGAGTATCTTCTATGCTAATTTCAGTTTCCAAACAATCAGATGAACCTAATGGCAAATCTCGGTGATTCAAGAATTCAATATTCGACTGCCTAAAATCTTTCGCATGTTCCCGCATAGAATCTATAATCATAGCAGCCATGATCAGGAATCTTATAATAATTTATGTAAATTTTGGTCATTTTTTCTTGATCATAGAACCAGTATTAATTTTACGAAAATTTCAATATAGCGCAAATTAGGTTCAAATATCTACAAGAAACTCCATTTCCAAGAGGATTTTTTTACAAGCAAATCTGGGTACGTGAAATGACCGATTTCACTTTTACAAAATAGTAATATCGATTCATGGATCATTTTACTAATTTTTTATTACATACAAATTCTCTAAATTTTTCGTCTGAGTTTATAAGGTTATCAATTGATCCATTAAGTTTGGAAAGATTATGGATTGTGTTGATTTTAATTATTTCCAGCACTCGTCTTCGTATACTGTTCATTTCTGACATTTTAACTTCTTTCTTTTTGGCATAATAGTCATCAGTATATTTATTAGATATGTATCTAGGGTTATTTTCCATTGCATTATATCCCAATATTTCTCTATCATTATATTCTGTAATAATTGGTGGCATATCAAGGGCAATTAAAAATCGATAATAGATATCCAAATATCGATTAAGCTCGCGGAGACTTAATCTGCCACTAGTTGAATGTAAGTTCTTTATAAGATATAGTTCATATTTATCAAGGAAGTAGCGACGAAGAAATCCAATAAATTCTTTGAGGCCGATCTCCTCAAGATAAGTTTCCCAACTGCCATCGCGGTACATATGAAATTGTTTCAAGGATTTTTCAAATAATACATTGAGTTCATTTAGTTTGTCGCTGCTTTCAATTAAAGTTGACTTATTTACAAGATCGAATAAAGCATCTTGGCTTAAAAAATATCCAGTCCTATAACTTGAGTCCTCCAGACGTTTTATTTTATTATCAAATTCAATTTCCAATCGATCACTTACATCAATCATTGATTGTCCGTTATAATCAAGAAACATTGACATTTTCTCTAATGAGCCCATATTAGTAATCATATTATAAACTGTATTATTATTATTATTATTGACAATAGTTGGCTTATCATCCGGTTGGGATCTATGATAAAAACGATTATTTAAAACAATCTCTATGATTGTATCAGTCAATATTAAATTATTCTTATCAGGACAAACCTTTTGACGGGAGAAATGACGTTTCATATCATTCCTACGATTAGTTTTGTAATCACAACGTGGACATACATAATCCATATTGTCTTATATTTTCATTATATTATATTATATTATTCTTAAATAATTGTTTTGCAATTATTTAGCGATTTTGCGGAATATTATATCACATTCCTATTAGATATAATCACTAATATCCATATACTTGGGAACAGATTTTATTATAAGAGATACTATTTCTTATTCGGTATATCTAATGAAAGACGATGTCTGTATATGTGCAAATCCTTACTTTATTTGATAGATATTTAGGCCTTTTATATCAAATATATAAACAATTAGCCAAAAAAAATCAATACGCAAAATTGCGTCACCGAGTGTTGGTGATACTTCCTTTAAAAGATATTGCCTATTTTATTCACCGTAATAAAAATACGCAAATTCGGCAGCGGGCAAAATTTTTTTGTGCCATGCATAATTGCCGTGAATAATATTGGATACATATAATATACTTGCATTAATATATACACTCACTATATAAAGTATCTTTGCGGTATATAAAGATAAGTTCATATTGTAAAGTAAATAATATAAACGCAAGCTGGGTGAACTATACTAATGTGATCTGATTTAAGTAGGTCAACCCAATAGAAACATAACTAACTACATACATGAGTACTTCTAGTGTGTACAAGCTATATGATATTTTTGCTGGTTATTCGATATATCTTTTACCATATACCCAGAGAAACCCCCAAAAATATCAATCCGCAAAATTGCGTCTCAAATCCGCAAAATTGCGTCACCGGGTTTAGGTGGCAACTGCCTAAATAATTATAAATATTGCCTAATTTATACACCGTGAAAAAATTGCGCAAATTCCGCAGTCAAAAAAACATTTTTGTCCACTGCCGAATTTTCGGGGCAGTGCACTATACTGGATACCTGATATAAAAATGACTGGATCTAATACACTCCCTGTTCGGTCGGTGTTGATATATATACTCTCTCTTTCAGACTAGAAAAATAGATAGGATTATCTCATATAAAGATAGTCTGAGTGTTCTACATAGTTCATACGATAAAGCAAATAATATGAGCGCAAGCTGCGTGAACTAGGCGAATATAGTCTGATTTTAATAGATCAATCCAAAGAAAACAGAGCTAAACTGTACAAACTAGATGATTTATTTCTAATTCTTCTATATACCAGATATCTAAGAAGACAAACCAAATCATCAATCCGCAAAATTGCGTCGCAATTCCGCAAAATTGCGTCACCGGGTTTAGGTGGCAATTGCCTAAATAATTATAAATATTGCCTAATTTATACACCGTGAAAAAATTGCGCAAATTCCGCAGACAAAAAAAATTTTTGTCCACTGCCGAATTTTCGGGGCGCTGCGCTATACCGGATACGAAAAATGAATGTATCTAATATACTCATTGATATATACTCACTAAATGGTTTTGAATAACAATTTGTCCCTATTGAGCCTAATATACTGCACCAGGATCAGCGGTCCCTTATCTTATACTGTAGAAGACTATACGGTCAGTGAAAGTTAATTCACCATAAGTGCGGTGGATCTTTCTAAAATTTACAAGAGTGTTATATGTTAGAAAGAGTAAAATGCTATAAACACAAGCTAGCATTTTGCGTTTTCAAACAGAGATTTGCTTCGCTCATATGACTAATATAGGTGCATGGCCTGATTGCAATCAGATCTAAATGAATCAATTCATTAATCCGCAAAATTGCGTCGCAAATCCGCAATTTTGCGTCACCGAGTTTCAGTGTATGTTACCTAAATAATTATAAATATTGCCTATTTTATGCACCGTGATAAAAATGCGAAAATTCCGCAACCAAAAAAATATTTTTGTTCACTGCCGAATTTTCGTGTCTGCCGATTATTTTTAGTGGAGACGTGACTCACACACACTATACCCACGTCTCATTACATTCAGACTTCGTTAGCATTGACACATGAGATGTATTATTAGTTAAAGTTCCGATAATTCAGCTAATTTTTTAGTTAGTCTGCGTGAAGTCAGAAAAAGCATTTTGTCCGTTCAATATGGCTTGTTCGATTTTATCCTTATTGAAATCAAGAGCGCTATCAAAAATATCGGTAGTGGGTCGAATTTCAACTAAATTAATGGTATTTGGTATTGTTTTTTGTAACTCAGAAATATCTGATTTCATTTTTGTCAAGTCATAATTAGCAATCTGGTTCATGGATGTGCCAATAATCTTATCTTGTATTTCAATTATTGACATGCCGTTTTTATTTTCAGTATTTCTAGCCCTTGTAACTCCTGATGGTCTATTGGACATACATTCAACAATCAGGATAGTAATTTGTGATTTTTCGTTTTTATCGGCATCTTCTCTCGCGATTATTTCAAGTCTTTGATGAATTTGTCCAACGGGTATCACTTCGGTCATACCTCCATCAACATAAATTTCTCCAGTTTCCGGGTGTTCAATTGGTGGAACTGCTAGAGGCAAGCAGGTACTAATATCAATTCCTAATTCTAAGTCAGTTCCAGAAAACCATTCCTCTCTTTGTTGAGAAAGATTTAATCCTACTACACTACATCGTTTTTCAGAAAGAGTACGCTCTTGTGCTGATAAACTATTCATAACCATCTGAGCACCTAAGATACGTTGATATACACCATTAAATAATAAGACCTTGAGTGTAATTGGAAGCCATTTATAATACCAGCCCCAAGGTTTCAAAACTTTTTCTGGTTCAGTAACTATAGTTTTTAAAAACATTTCGGCAACATCTAATCTATCAGTCACGACCAACGGAGCGATAAGAGCACCAATTGAACAGCCAAAGACATATGAAATTTCGACATGAGGATTTGATTTGAGATATGTTGATAATGCTTTAAGGTATCCAAGTTGAAACGCACCTCTAATACCTCCACCAGGGAGAACAATTACTAACTTAGTCTTAGTTTTTTCCATTATACCATTATCAATGATATCAATTTCTAATATTTTGGAAATAATTACCGTCCAAGTTGATCCAGTGGAGTTCGTCCAATAGTGCAATTCATTAACTATTAATTGGTTTGTGGCTAACTTTTAGATATTTCTGTAATCTTGGGACCCTCCTTAAAATAGCGATTGTTAATATTATATGCAATGGTGTCAACAAGTTGTTTACCACTGAAGTAGTTCCAAGAGCTATTGTCATATCTGGATTAATTTGTGTGGGTAATTTCTTAGATATTGCATCCGACATTTTTACTAATTTTGGATGTTTTTTGATGTCTATGCCGAAGCGAAATATCAAAAACAAAATAATGAAAGTTAAAAAACTTACAGAAAGATATACTATCAATCAGGGTTTTCCATATTCTACCAATTTTTCTTTCATATTTGTAAGAGAAAATTTTGCCTTTGGTAAATGAACCCAATTTTCATAGATTTTGGTTTTTGATATTTTGGTTTTTGATGTTTTGGTTTTTGACTGATCTCCAGTCACTTCTTTTGAATAGTGAGAGTGTGGTAAATTATTGATACTTTTAGTGAGTTTCAAGGTCCGCTCGATAATGCACTATGTGATAATGCAAGTGGTTTGATGATTAACTTTCTGGTGGTTGTAACCGAAAAATTACACATAACTGATATTTATGGTAATATTTACTTAAAATTTTTTATTTTTTTACTCCATCATGTCGGTGGAATCGGCTCCAATAAATGGTTTAGTTGTTTTTCCTAAATACTTTCTTGTGCTTCTATCTTGATACGTTAATTGGTAAATATTTGCTAAAAGCCAAGATCCTGTTATGGAAATCATAGTAATACTTGCAAAATTGAAATTCCTATTAATCATTGCGAGATGATTTGGACTAGAATATTTTTCTACTAATTGACGGAATGTCGGATATCTTATTGGGTTCCATATTCTTTTTTGAATTTGCCAATTGGATAGGAAAACCAGTGCAGTAACTGGTAATTGATCAATCGCTGGATTATAACTTCCCCTATTTTTGAACAAGTTCTCTCTCATTCTTCCGTGTACTACTAATGGTAACATGCAAGCTAAATTAAATATCATCAGATTCCAAAATAAACTCGGCAAAAGTCTACGATAATATATTTCAATCTGACTATTTGCAAATCGCTTGACACAAAAATTGAGATACCAATCCTTAATATTTTTTACATAAATGCCATACTTGGTGTAATTCGGAGACATATTTATATGAATCAAAATATTATGCATTTTTTTTCAATAAAAATGCATAATATTTATTGAAAAAACTGTTAAAATTACATGTTAAAGGTTCAGAAAAATATAGTATTGTTAGTAATCAGGAATTATTGGCGGGTTGGATTGGAGTGCCCTCGGTAATTATAGTGTTCTTTCAATTGTCGGTATTGGTATATGGTAAACTATACCTGGAGAAAGAGGCAAAGTAAATTTAGTGTCACACTTGACACATATGGCATGAGAACTAGAGATTACATTTACCATAGTCTAATAACTCATGCTTATTACCACATTGATCACATGTAAAGACATGATTACTACAGCAAAATTTGAAACCATAGTTGAACGGTAAGATCAATAATTCATCAGAACAGTCTTGTTCAATTGGGCTATCAACGACGGCGCCTATT
>Ga0180437_10006580_pt1 | contig 15404 bp, 30 predicted proteins | sample SS_ome_4_FD_132410 | JGI IMG/M metagenome (GOLD analysis project Ga0180437, IMG submission 132410) | Hypersaline lake sediment archaeal communities from the Salton Sea, California, USA - SS_3_D_1 metaG | ecosystem: Environmental > Aquatic > Non-marine Saline and Alkaline > Hypersaline >...
CACCACAGGCGCAGACCTGCGAAGCATTCTCCGACGCCGCGACATCAGGGGATCGCTCCGAGCGCGCCGGCCACCGCGGCGGCGATACGTGAGATCGCATCCTGGTAGTTGCGCGGGTCAGGGTTGACCCAGTTCGCCGTGTCAGCTGCGGCCACGTAGAACCCATCTTCGCGGTTCACCGTAAGAGTCCCCGTCGCGTCGATGGACTGAACGTCAGGCCAAAGTGTCGAGGCTGAGTCGACGTCGACCTCAATCGTGCCCAGGCCGCTCATCACAGACTGTGCGTTAGACCCAAACTGGGTCGACCTCGAGAACAACCGAATCTGAGACAGCGCGTCCTCAGCATCGATGGGCTCGACCGAGTTCTGCGTGAAGCGGCAGCCGTCGGTGTAGATGGTCCAAAAGCCGCCTGCCCCCGTAGCCCGGATGATGGGGAGGGTTGCGCCAGCAAGGTTGTCGAAGGTGCAGCGAACGAACTCGATGATCTCCGTATCGCCGGCAACGTTCGACTCGAACGGGGCGGTGGCACCTGTGCCCGCGTGCTGAAAGTCGATGTCCCTGGCGCCGATGAGGTTTTGAAAAACAACGCCGGTGATGATGACGGGGTTGACCGCCTGGGCGCCGACCAGGCGCACGCGATGCTCGAAGTCGTAGGTTCCTGGGGGAATCGTCACTGTCGGCAGCGCTGCGTTCGCCGGCGGCGGCCCCGGATCGACGATGATCTCGTACTGGCCAGGGAAATCGCTGATCTGGTCGACAACCGTGCCGAAATCGCTGTACGTCAGCCCATCACCCTCAGCGCTGCTGCCGTTGGGCGCGAAGACGACTTGGGTGAGGCCCTGGTTTGGGGCCAGGTTGATGTTCGTTTGATTATGGCTGTCGGTCATTTTTTACCTCGTGTGAACGCGTATCCACCTGCAAGCACGGCGATTCCAAGAATAAGCGCAGAGCCCCCACTCTTGGACTTCTTTTTCTTACCGCTTTTGGTCTGGATTTCAGAAGTGCCCATGGTCGCCGCTCGTACATCGATAGAATGAGTTGTCTCTACGTCCTCGCCGGGCATGAGGCGCACGCCACCAATCGACGCATCGATGGTGCCAGGGGTCATCTGGACCCCTTTCAGGCTGGGGAGCTTGCCAGCCTTGATGGTGATGGGCTTAGGGGGCATGTCAGATCACCGGCGCGTAGTCGTTTCCGACCTCATCGACGATTCGGACAAGCTCGCACCACACCTGGTTTCGCATCGGGATCTGGTCAATCGTGCTGCTCGACTCTCCGCCGACCTCATCGCAGATGCTGATGCTCTCGCTGACGTTTTTGGGCCACCTCTCGAGCGGGAACATCTGCTTGCCAATCATCTTGGCAATCTCGTAGATCTCAGTGTCGTTGAGCCCCTTGCCAGCCTTGCCAGAAATGGCGACGATGTTGTTCGCCGCCTTTGCGGCGTAGTCACGGTCTTTGGCGGTCAACGGGCGAGCGACTTTCGTGTTCGTCGTGCCCACGCCTCGCTTGATCTGCGGGTCGAGCTGTGCTGGGTCGATGGTCTTCCCGGTGACGTCAGGCAGCGGGGTTCCACGATCAGGATCGGCCCCTCCTCCCGACGTCGACTTCTTTTTCTTCGACGACTTCTTGCTGCCGCCAAGAGCCAACGCCGCTGCGCCGGCCGCTGCAATGAAGAGCATGCCTTTTTTCATTTTGCTTTTCCTTTGATCATGAGCGCTGCGCCGGTCGCTGCCGCAACGGCGAGGCCCATTCCAGATGAAGACGTCGAACGCTTCTTTTTCTTTGTTCTGCCGGGCATTTTCTTTTTGACAGCCCCGGTCAAGTCCATCGCGTGCAAAGGCGTCGGCTGCGTAGTCACAGCCGCGCTAATCGGAGTCGTCTCGAGAAGCATGTCGTTCATCCGCGCAGCTCGGACTTCCTTTTCGAGAACCTGGTCAGGATTCGGCGCCGCCCAAAGCTCTTTCATGGACTTCTGCGCAAGCTTCTTCTTCGCCTCGATGATGGCGACCCGAAGCTCGGGCTCATCGACCATGTCTTCGTCAACCAAGTGCAGCTTCTCCGACTGCAAAAGCTTGCGCTTGCCATCCTCGATTTTCTGACGCAGCTCGCTGTTACGAGCCAAGGCGGGAGAGTTGGGGCGCGCGTATGCGCAAGTCACAAGCTCAGCTGCGCCGTACTGGTTGATCTTCATGTCGACGATCGACCGAACAGGTGCAGTATTCAAAATGCCGAAGTTCTCGATGTAGTAATCGAGAGACTTGTCAGGAAGCTTCCCGCCCTTGCACCGGTTGAAAATGGCGCGGTCCTTGTCGCCCCACTTTTCCCAGCCGAAGAGCGCGGCGCCTGCATTCACCATCTTTTCGCGGAGGTCTTCTTTGTAGACCCAGTTCTTCCACTTTTTATCCGCGTCGGACAAAATCCGGTACCGTGGAGACTGGAAGTTTGAGGTGTAGTACGTCAGATGGAATGATCGTCGGTAGGCGGCGAGGAACTTGACCCAGCGATCGTAGAGCTTATCAGGCCATACCCGCCAAATCTGCGGGCTCGTTGGCGACATTGCCTGAAACCAAAGATTTCCAGCAACATTGCCAGCGGTCGGAAGGTAGCGCCCAAGGTCGTACCCCTTGGGCGCTCTTTTGCTGGCCGTCAAAGCTGTGTGGACGAAGGCCATGCCGGGGATGCACCCGAATGCGAGAGGCGCATCCCTTCCGGGCACGTAGTGGCTGGGATTGTTCATGTAGGGAGCGAACTTCACCGGTTCGAAACCTCCCTCGTTGACACTGCCCATGCCCCACCAAATGCGCCCAGACTCATCTTTCATCTTGATGTCGTCAAAGCCGTAGTTCCAACGATATCGGTCCGTATTGTCATTGTCGTCCAGCACGGGGCCGGGCGGGGACCAGATGGGGGTGAGATCTTCGCTTTGAGCCTTGACTTGAAAAAGAAGCTGATCCGCAAACGCCTTGTCGAGCCCCGGGTTGAACGTCGGGGCGTCCTGAACGGTATCTCGCGGCGCGTCACTGCCTGAGTTGATGATCCCGTCCGCGATGACTTTGATGAACCCCTCGATGATTGCACCGAGTACAGGGATCGCCTCCATCGGAATCGCATCCCAGACGTTGTTGAACATCTGAGAGAAGTTGACCCCTCCCACGTTTCCGATTTTCAAAGCGTCGCCAGTGAGCCTGGACAGCGCACCACCAAAAACCTTCGCTGCGCTACGACCGAACTTATCGAAAATGTCGACCGCCTTCGCAACTTTACCGTTCGCGCCGAGCGATACGGGCACAAAGCTTCTTTCGAAAATCGGGTTGTTCGAAAGTCGCGGCTTGTCGAATAAGTCAATGACCTCGAAGAACTGACCTCCAGCTCGAGGGATGCCCTGCGACACGCTCTGATGGAATCCGATTCGGCGAACTCCAGCGTCAATGCTATCGCCCAGCGCGCCCAGGAAAACGGCGCTGTCCATACTTGTCTCCGTGCCCATGACGCCAGACGAGATGCGGCTGATGTCCGGCAGCGGCACGATCTCAGGCAAGCCTGAGGCAGCGATCTCGATCCCACCGCCAGGACCACACACGATCCTGGAGCCGCTGCTGTCTTCTCTGCAAAGGGGCATGGAGGCCCCCATTTTACCACAACACGCCCACTACTTGGGAACGCGCACGGTTACGCCTCCTTGGCGTATCGTGCGGTAACCCTTGGACTTTTGCTTGGCCTGCGCTCGGGCCCGCTTGCCCTCGAGTCGGTCCTCGTAGTCGTCAAGGTACTGCGCGACTCGCTGAAAGCCCGGCATCTTGTCGTCAAGATAGGCACCAAAAACCTTCACGAAGGAAGAGATGATTTCTTCCCCGTTTTCTCCCGAGACCTCGTCAAAAATAGACGGATCGATGCTCATGCCCGGCCCAACATGCCGGCTCATGTCGTACATCTTTCGGCGATGCGGGTCTCTGAGCACTTCGTATGCCTCAGCACACAACTTGAAGCGGTCTTCCGCCCCCTTGTCGCCAGGGTTCTTGTCTGGATGGGACTCAATCTGCACGCGACGCCAGGCCTTCTTGATTTCGGCATCAGTCGCGCTATCCGCGACCCCCAGCGCCTCGTAGTAGTCGAGCACCGAGGCATGCTAAGTGCGCAGAGCCACGGCGTCAACTTCAAGAGCGGTAAACCGCGCGATGGTATGATGGAAAGGTCATGTCCGGGTTTTACGACGAGGTGGGCGAGCTTGCGAGCCATACCTACCACCGCCTGATGCAGATCGGCGAGCTTCTCCAGCAAGTGGGGATGCCTGCCCACGCTGAAGATCTGGCCGAGCTTGCCGACAAGCACATCCAGCTATCTGGAAGATGCGTCTCCCGCGGTGAAGATCTGGATTCCCCAGAGTCCATCAACGACCTGGTCAGCGTGACTTACCACCGACTCTTGGCGGTCTCGAGGACGCTCGAAGACCTTGGCATGCCCACTCACGCAAATGACCTGCGAAGGCTCGCTGAGCAGCATCTGCGGATGAACGTCCGCTGCATGGAGCAGACGATGCCCATCGACCTGCCACTCAAGGGCAGAGGCGAGGTACACTAGCATTCCTATGGCTGAGCCCCACCATTTCCAGCACCCTGTCTGCATTTATATCCTCAGCGGGTGTCCGTACTGCAAAAAAGCAATCTCGATGCTTCGCCAGGCCGGTGTTCCGCACAAGGCTCTCAACCTGGGCCGCAACCCCCAGCTCGCGGCCCAGCTCTCGGCTGAAACCGGATCTAAAACCGTGCCAAAGATCTTCATCTTCGGCGAGTTCATCGGCGGCGCCGACCAGCTCGCGCAGATGATGCAGTCTGGCGAGCTGACGCAGCGGCTACACCGTGGTACCTACGGGTGAATCATGCTGCCCCACCACCAAGACAACGGCATCGTCCTCTATACAACCTTTGGCTGCGCGTCTTGTAAAGCTTTGGGCCGATACTTGGAGGCGAACGGCGTGCCTTTCCGCTTCGTGAACCTATCGACGCAGCCGCACCTCTCCCATCAGCTCGTCAACGAAACCGGCATGCAATCGGTGCCGCAGGTGTTTTTCCGGGGCCAGCTACTCGGCGGCTACAACGAGACCGTCGCAGCTCATCGCGCGGGCCGACTGCGTTGAGCCTTGTTGCGCGGCTCGAGGCCGCGCAGTTGGGCGATAGCTCGATGTAAGGCGCGCGGGTCAAGGCGCTCGCGTGCGTAAAGCTTCACGAGCGCCTCGTACGCCGCCTCAGCGACCTCGATGGGGGCGCCGGGCCAACACTGAAGCTCGATGTAGGCTTCAGCGCTCGCCATCGGGTCGAAGTTGAACACGACGTTGTCGAAGGGGCGGTAGTCGCCGAAGAAATCGTCGGCGAGCTGTTGTACGTCGTCGGCGGCGCGCTTGGAGATCCACCAAGCCTTGCGGTCGCCGTCCCATTTGCGCTGCTTGTACGGGATGAGGCGTTTGAAGCGGTCGATGAAGTCGGCGTTGTAGTCGAAACAGATCCAGTACCCGCCAGGAGCATCGCTCCACTTCAGCTTGGTTCGCGAAGCTCGGCTCACCGCTTCACTTTCTGAACCATCATCATCGCCATCGCCTCAGCCATCTCGCGGCGGGCGGAAGGGCGCGCGGAGACGATGCGGTAGCCGTATCCGGTGCCCATGGGAAAGGTTTCGACGATCGCGCGCCCCCCGACGTTTTGAGACACGGTGTGCGCTCCATCGGGGAAAGGTCCGTCATCGCTGCGCGAGGTGGTGACGGGAGGCCCGGCCCCGTCCTCACCCTCGCTCTCGACTCGCATCTCCCCTTGCATCTGGGGCTGCTGCACTTGTTGTGTGGCCACGCCGATATCCCGAGCACCGTTTTGCAGCATGAGCATCAGCGTGTCGGCCTGCATCTGGCCGGCGCCTACGACCTTTTGCATGGTCGCGTAAAAGGATTGCTCTTTCGGATTTTGAGGCTCGTGCCCGAAGACCTCTTGCCATGCCTGATTGAGATCGAAGTTGCTCATGTCAGTTTCCCACCTTTCGGGGACCGTTCTCGAAGTATTCTCGGAGCATGCGCGCCGTGTCGATGTTGAGAAGCGCGTTGCCGGCCGCGCTGTTGCCGATTCTTTCCGAATCTGAGGGCGCCTGAGGCGTGGCGAATCCGAAAGACTCTAGCCAGGCGAATGTGTCTTTGAGCTGAATGCTCGGCCACCCACCGGCGATCCCGTACTTGAGTTCGTCGAAGTGGTGGAAGATGTAGCCGATCATCGGGGGCGTGTCCCACGCAGCCAGCGGGGCACCCAAGCTGCCGTGCTGCTCCATGAGCTTGATCATCTGCTCACCGTTGTCACGCAAAAGATGGCGCTCACCGGCCCAGTTCGCGCGCGACTCGTTGAATACCCCCTCGTAGTCAGACGTGGCAAAAGTCTCGACGCGCGCCAGTTCTTCGTCTGGATGGCCGTACACGGTGTTCCAGATGCCGAGGACATTCAGATCTGCATCGGTCACGACACAGGCCGCTTCGAGCACAAGTGACTCCTCGAGGGTCGGCCCAAACGCGTCGATCTCGATCCAGTTTAGACGATCGAAGCCGTTCACCGCATCGCCTCCTTGAGCTTGCGGGCGATCTCGATACTCGCCAAGATGTCATCCATCGCCCGATGCGGCGGCGGCCCGCCGATATCGAGCTTGATGCCATGGCTGTCGGCAAACATCAACAGCGTTGAGGTGTCAAAGTTGCGGTAATGCATCTTCTTTTCAACCTCGGGCAAGTACCGCTTGAAGTAGGGACGGTCAAACCCGCCGATGCTGTTGCCGCCCATCGGAGCCCCGACGGCGCTATGTTTTTCCATGGCCGCGATCATGTTGAGGCTGATGGTCTCGAGGTCGAAGGAGCTTTCGTAAAAGCAGCGCGCCAAGAGCTTTTGGTGCGTTTCCCAAGCGAAGCGCGTGAGCATGAGCTTGTTGGGGTCATGTTTCACCGTCCACTCGTTTTGGCACAAGATGCGGTACTGACTGTCGGTGATGGCGTGCGCCACCTCCAAGATCGGGCAGGCTTCGACGTCGAGTCCCGTTGTTTCGATGTCGACCCAGTTGATGCGGTGCGGTGCGTAACTTTTTCTTTCGGTCATCTTCTTCTCCACTCGATTTTTCAAGAAAGGAAATCTTCCAGGCGGTGGTCAAGGCGCTTGAGAATCTCCTCACGCACCAAACCGGCTTTGCCTTCAAGGTCGGCGCGCGTGAGAGCTTTGACGCTGCGAGTAGCCTCACCAAACAAAGCATAGCTCGCCTCGTACATCCAGTGTTCGACAAGGTATGCTGCAACCTGTTGGTCACAGCTGGGATCTTCAACAAGCTCGATGGCCTGCCTGAGCTTGATCAGCGCGACGCGAGCGGCCTCGACGTCTTCGAGCATCGCTTTACTAATCGCAGCTTCGCGACGATCTTCGAGCTTCTGGCGTCGCCCCATCTGCCAAAACTTCTCAGCGATGGCGCGCTCTTTTGAGGATAGCCCCTCCGCTGCCTTGTTGAACTTTTTGCGCTCGAGGGTCTGCGCCATCAAGATACCGCCAAGCGCAACAGCGGCGAGACCGAACGGGGAAAATCTTTTCTCAGCCATCACTCACCTCCAGGCCGGTCATGAATGCGTGAGCTGATCTCCGAGCAAACAAACCCCGCGTCAATGTACTGAATGCCGCTGTTGCTGATGGTCACCACCACATCCATCTCGCCGCGCAACCACCAAAGCTCTACACTTACGTCGCTCAAAGCGCACTCCATGAGCGTACATCGGAAGTCGCCCTTTTCTTCCAGATCTTCACGGCTGATCCATTTGGCAAAAACTTCAGATGGCTTACCCTCGCCGGTGTAAATCGAAGATCTTTCATTTCCCATCATCATCCTCCATCATCGCTTTTGTACCGAGCGGCTTGACCCAACTAGGAGGCTCCACCTCGATCCCCCAGGATCGGAAAACGGTGATCGCATCATGGTATGCTCGCATCTCGCTGGGAGATGAGCCATCAGCGGTTCGCATCTTGTCAGGATGAAAAGCTCTCCAGTTCCAAAAGTTCGAGCCATCGTTTTCGACAATCAGAAAGCCGCCAGTTCCGTGCTCGCTTTTACTTTCGACCGTGAAAGACGATACCGTTGTGCGCCCCGCCCCTCTCTTCCAGCCGTTGGAAGCCGCTTCTTTTTGAGCCGTATCCTCCAGACCTTCGGCATACTTTGCCAGGTCTTCAATCATCGCGAGGAGCAAAGGCACGGTGATCACAGTTCCGTTTCGCTCAACAATGCTCTCAGCTTTTTCGACCGACTCTTTGTAGATTCCCATGACTTTACTTTCTGTAGGTGTCTTCGATGCCAGATTTCATCATCTTTTTAGTTGCTCGAAGTTCTCGCTCGAGGCTCCTGCACTCGGCGCGAGACTCTAGCCACTTGTCGAGCCAATGGAGATCGAGAATGCCGAACAGGAACATGAGCCCGAGCGATGAAAACCAGCCCAGGGTGAAGGCGGCGCAAGCAACTGCGTTGATTACTCCCCAGTTCATAGCCTCGGCCTTCCGTCCCGTCCCCGCCGAAACCCGGCGATGTAGACCTCGGCGAGCCGCCGGGCGATTTGCAAACGCTGCTCGGTGGAAAGCGGGGAGATCGGGACGGAGCCGCCCGTAATCGTTCCGCGGCCGCGCGGCCCCGACACGTCCCAGTTCACGAGAGTGACGTCTTCGACGCGCTCACACCACACGCACGCGCACAGGTCATCGCTGACGTACTCCAAGGCGGTCGGGCTGTGCTTGGTCCAGGTGAAGGTCACGGCGCCTCCAAAAACGGCTTCGGACAGCCAGCGAAGAACTTGGGGTAACCTGGGTAATACTTGCCCTCCGGATCGCCCACCCGCTGATGTGCAGGCCTGTCACTCAGCTGCGGCGGCTCCTTCTCGCGAAGCATGACCAAAACGGCATCCCTGTCCTCAGGTCGGCAAAATCCGCAAACAGAATAATCGTCCCTGCCTTCCATGATGTCGTATTCGACGCGGTAAATGGGGCACAGTTTGGTCATTTCGTTTTCTTCTCGAGTTGATCTGCAATCGCCCGAAGCAGCGACGCAACCACCTGCGGCGGCGGAAGCTCTTCAGCCTTCACCAATGTGCCAGCTTTCCATCCGCCGTCTTCGTCTTGGGTGAAGTTAATGGTCAGCATTTTTGGTGCGTCAGCCATTTTTGACCTCCCAAAACTCTTTGATTGGGTTCCAAATCTCCCACGTCACACCATCCTCTCGCAATCTCTCAGGTTGAAAAGCTGGCGCGCCGGGACGATGGCTGGATGCGATGCCGTCGCCGCTGGCAAACTCGACGGCACATTCAAATGAGCAGCAAAGCAGGCAGCCGAACAAAAGCACGTTGCCAGGCAGCCACACGCCTTCGCTGCCCATCACACCCTTGGAGCATGACGCGCATTCGTAATCAGCCATCTTTCCCCTCCAGTCTCTCCACGGCAGCCTTGAGCCCCCATACCAGCTGCTCGTAGGTGACTTTGCTGTCGCGGGCCTTGTCGACGAGAATGCGAAGGTTTGCAACCTCGCTCTCGACCGCTCGAGCCCGCATGTAAAGCACTCCGTCAATCGTTGTGGTCGTGATTTTCATCCCCAACCCCTACAATCCTGCGCAAACCCAAGCTCGCCAACGATGGCCACGGTGATGGGGCTGTTGGTTTTGTTCCCAAAGAAAAACTGCATCTCGCGGCCGTGCACGTGGCCGAAGCGGGGTGCTTCCCCAAGAGAGCGCATGCGAATGAAGTGTGAGGCCGGTGTTCCAGGCTCTACGTTGTAGAGGTAATCGCATCCCATGAGTTGGACGGACTTGAGCGTGACGCCTTCGTAATCGAATGGCTCTCGAGCTTGCGGAAGGTAGACGCGGAAGCGCAGCAGGAATGCCTCGGGGTCGTAACCCGAAGTGCAGATCACCTGCGCCTCCTCGTGAGCTGGGACCTCAGCGGCGCCGATCGTTGCTGTCCTCACGCTGTCCCAACGACGCTGGGTGTAGTAGGGCTGCGGCTCCATGCGCGTAGCGCCTATTCTTGCGCCTGCATGCCTGAAGTATCCTCTATTCCACCGGGTGACCTGGGCCTGAGGTTGGTAGATGTCAGCGCGTTCTTGGGGCGGCTCTGGGCGCGGGTCTTCATGCTCAGGCTCGGACATCATGCTCGCCAGCATTTCGTTGACGAGCGCGTTATAATCTTCCTGGGCCTTGATGCTCAGGTCGAGGTGAGCTTCGCAAAATCGGGCTCCAGGTTTTCGCTGACTTCGGCAGTCAGGGTAGTCGCACTGCGTTAGGGCTTTAGTCATCCCTCCACCTCGTTTCCAAATGCCGCCCATCCAGGCCGTGCGTTGCGGGCGAACATCTCCAGCCGCGGGCCTGGCGAACACGCCTCGATAATGTCGTAGAACAGTTCCGGCTTGGCCGAGTGCTCGGAGATCGGTGCAAACTGTACCGACTTCGGCCGCACGTCCGTGGGCGGCATGTGGGCCTTACCGCGCGTGCCGAACAGCAAGATCTCGTGCGAGCCGCGGGCATACTGACCGAGACCGGAGCGGCACAGGCCGAGCTTGCGCGAGTTCAAAAACCCGCCTTCAAGCGCCTTGGCTATGAAGTCCCGCATGAGCATTTCCCTGCGCTTGTCGGCCGCAGGGTATCGGCTCGGAGCGAACGGCTCTCTTACGTGCTCGACGACCAGCTTGGCCCACTTCTTGATGTTCCCCGGTGAGATCTTCACCCACACGAGCGTGCGCTTGTACTTGAACCCCATGCTCGCCATGATGGAAAGCCCGGCTTCCAAATAGTTGTCCGTTACCCACATCCAGCAGTGCGCGTCGTTGGCGATCTTGCGCCAGTGCGGGGGCGGGAGGGGTTTGCCCTTGTCGATCAGAGCTTTGAGCTGCTCGATGGGGACCCCGCGTTGGCATGGACCGTCGAGCGCGACGTCGAGGGTATTTCGGATCTCCCCCACGGTCATCGTCTCGTAGTGCCGATCCGCACCACGCTTGCTCTTCCCAGCCCCACGCTCAGGCCACGGCGGGTCAAGATAGATACATCGGTACGGCCCGCGCGGACCCACGATTTTGCTGATTTTCACGTTCACTCCACATTCGAGTTACTCCACGACGCTGAAAGATAGCGTCGATTGTTTTGTGAGCCATTCTTGGCTCGCGTCGATGATGAAGTCCTCAACGTCCTCATCATCCATGGTGTCGAGCCGCTCTTGGCTCAACCCCGTCCACTCCTCTACGGAGCGAGTAGAGGCGAAAACTCCGCCGTCCACGAACCCAGTGTGCCGGAAAGTGAATCGGACTGGGGTTCCAGCTTGATACGTCGCTGACATACCTCTCCGCTTACCTCATCCGCCTCATGCAAGTAGCCCGAGAAGTTTGCGACCCCGCGCACGGCATAGCCGGGCTGTTCGCGAAACTGCTCGAGCCACTGCTCGTATTCTGGAGAGAGTTCCTCACGTTGGGCGTACCCGGTGCCACCACAAGCGCGACACCTCAAAGAGCAGAGGGAGTAGATGTCCCCCTTGAAGGCCCACACACTACCAGCACCCCCGCACTGAGGGCAAGCGCCCTGGCCCACTTCCCGAGGTCGAAGGACAGAAATCTTGCCGGCCGGAGCGCTCATGGCTATTCCACCCCTGCCGCTTCCGGCGATGAATCTTCGGGGTCGGCCCCGATGGCAGATTGGATCTTCTCGAGCTTGCGATGAAGCTCGGAGATCTGCTCATCACGTTTCGAGATCTCTTGAGACAAGAGCATGAACACCGCCTCGGCGGCCGGCTCCATCTGAAACGGGCTGGCAATCTTTGAGGCCTCAGCATTCCCGCGAACAACCGCATCCTCTTGCGAGACCCCCTTGACCATCAGCTGCTGGGCGACCTGGGCGACAGCCATCTGACGCGCACCCTGAAGAGCAGTGTTGAGCCGATCGTTGGGTGTTTCAGTGGAGATGATCTGGACTTCACCAACCGCGTAGCGGTTCGGCTTTTTGCTCAACTTGGCCATGTCGAGAGGATTGCCATCTACCCCTATGATCTTGCTCATGATGTCTTCCTTTTCTTCTTTTTTCGGCGATAGTCCTTCACGATGACTACGGCCCGCGGGAACTCTTTATCGTAACGCGGCGGAGTAAAAAGCCCGCCAAAATGCTTGTCGTCGCCCTTGCGCTTTCGTGCCGTATCATATGCTAACGCATCAGCGATCCCCTTGCGGACATTTTCTGGGTCGGGATGCGTGCCATTTTCAAAATACGAGTAGACGTTGACCATCACTTGGTTTTCCGCGTCTGCAGACAGTGGAAGCGGAAGCCCCGCGGCCTCTGCGAGCATGCGAACGTCCTTTGCGTATCTCGCGTACTTCCGGTAGCGGGGCTGAAACTTCCCTTTGTGGGTGGTTGCAGTGTGCCCTACCGGGGGTCCGGGGATGACGAAGCGATATTTTTTACCGAGCGGCATTCAGATTTTGATTTGCAAAGTCCCAGTTGATGAGGTTGTCGAGGACTGCGTCGAGGTATGCTTCTTTGTCGTGCTTGTAGTCGATGTACCAGGCGTGCTCCCAGACATCGATGACGAGGAGCGGGTGGTAGCCTTGGTAAGCGATGGGGCATTCAGCGTCGTGCCCCTCGATGATGGCGAGTTCGCCCTGGATGAGACAGATCCATATCCACCCGCTCCCAAAGGACATCATGCCGCGCTCTTTTACGAGCCTGCGGAAGTTTTCGGGGCTCGAGAATGAGGCTCGGATGAGCTTGGCGATGAGGCCTGTTGGCTCGCCCCCGCCATTTTTGCGCATCGAGTGCCAGTAGAAGGCGTGGTTGTAGACTTGTGCGGCCATGTTGTAGACCGCGACTGCCTGTGGTGCAGGGGGGAGGAAGCCGATGCCGCGCTGTGCTCTTTCCGGCGCGGAGCGAAGGACGATCTCCTCGAGCGTGGTGCCTTTGGGCATCTGCTCGATGATGCTGAGGCCGTTGAGCTTCTCGAGGTATCCCATCTGGTGATGGGAGTAGTGTTCCTTGAGCGTTTTTCGGCTGATGTGGGGCTCGAGCGCGGCGAACGAGTAGGGGAGCGGGGGTTTAGGGAAGCGCACGAGGACTCCATTCTACTGAATCGGGGAGCGGTCATCCATGATCGAGATCAGCTCGGACATGCGCTCGTTTTGACTTTCGCGGGGTATGGGAGTGCCCAGCATGGGTTTGGTGACTCTCTCGAGGCTGGGCAGGTTGTTTTTCCGGGCACGGCGGCCGAAGGCGGCCATGGACTTCTCGCCTGAGGGGCACAGGCTGCCGCGCTGTGTGGCGTTGTGGATGTCGTACCAGCTGGGGTAGCAGTGCTCTTCGTCGCAAGAGGTGCCGTGGTACTCGCGTTCTCCGTCGCCATCGCAGTCGACGCCGGACTCGAGCTTGCCCACTACGCGGCGCGCGCGGCGCAGGGCCACTTCGGTGGCGATGACTTCGTTGCACAAAATCTCGGGTGGCGCCTTGGGGTCCCAGACGAATGTCCAAAGCGCTGCGTTTTGGCCGTACCACCCAAGCCCCGTTGTCCACCGCAGGTCTTGAATGTAGTAGGGGTTCGCGCCGTCGCCGATCTCAACAAGGCCGCGGTCGCGCTCGAAGCTGTACCCGTAGTGCTTGGCCTGGTGGAAGTACGACCTCGAGTTTGCCTGCAGGTCTGGGTTGAGACGGTGTCGCTTCCAGGGGCGCCAGGACGATTCCTTGAGCGCCTCGAGAGATAGGTAAGCGAAGAGGTGGTCCGGCTTGCAGCCCTTACCTCGATGACAGATCTGTCCGACCAAAGTCTTGAGCCGGCTCCTCCAGGCGAGCTTCTCTTTGTGCGTGTGCCTGGCCACACAATGCCTCCCCTCGCCCCTGAAGACACCGACACACTTCATCTGCCGCCCACCCCACTCAGGGCAATCATCGGAAGTCTCGCAAAGGTACGTCTGGCGAGGCTCGCACCAAAGCTCAGCCCCCTCGTAGGGGTCAACGTGAGGAGCCTCTTGCTTGGGCGTCGGTGGTGGAGATGAAGTGGACGGCGCCATCGACGGTGCTGGCGGCTCTGTGATCGCCGTCGATTCACGTTCCGCAGATGGGGGCACGTCAGCCTCAGAAGCTGAGCATGCGATGAGAAAAACAAAAGCCAGCAAAGCTGGCCACCGTTTCACATGTTGCGCAAAACGCATAACGTTGAGAATACCATGCGGCAAACTGCGTCAAAACATGTTGACGCCGCCGCCGGTGAAGTCGGTTGACTTATCCTTCGGCTTGATCTCTTTGGCAGGCTCGCCCTTCGAAAGCCTTTCTCTGTCAGCAGGTTTGAAATCGGGTGAGGGAATCGCCCGATCTTCAGGCTCTAGTTCGACCGCCTTGCTTGCTTTCGGAAGCTCTGGGAACAGGTTTTTCATCAACCTTTTTCGATCCTTGCGCTTGGGCGGCGTGAGCCTGGGGTCAACCCCCCTGTAGCTCTCCCAGTTCTCATACGCCCATTGGGGAACGGGTGGAAGAGCGCCGAGCAATATCAACCCGGATACCTCCGTCGTGGAGTAGCCGTATCCGACTTGGTTCGGGATCCGTGCGGAGGTGTCACCCTCCCACACCTTTTCCTCATTGAGCTTGGCAGTGTAACCCACGAGCGCGAAGTATAGGTCTTCGCGCATGCTGACAGAGCGTCGCTTCATGCCTGAATACTCTCTCGGAACTTCTTGACCATTTCTTTTTGCTCGCTCGTCATTCCCATGACAAGCGAAGCCGCCTTAAGAGGCTTTTGGGTGAGGAAGTCGATGAACTCCTGAACTTTGCCCTTGGCTTCTTCCTCGCTGGAAACGTTGAGCATCTGCTCAAAAAGCTCCGTACCGGTTGAGCCCAACTTCTTGGCGAACTTGGCCCTTTGCTCGTCGGTAATGGTCTTGTTGAATGTACGAATATCTTCGATCATGTCGCTCACCAGTCGTCGTCCTCATCCTCGTCTTCATCTCGGGGTTCGGGCCGACTGCGAGAGTCGCCCCGGCCTCGATCGCCCCGATCCTCGCCACGGTCTCGGTCTCGACCTCCCCCGTCATCACGCCCTCGCCCCCCATCACTTTCCTTGCCGCCGAGAAACTGCACCGTCTCAGCGACGATTTCGGTGGAGTACTTGTCAGACCCGTCTTCCTTGTCTTTGTACTTGCTGGTCCGAAGTCGCCCCTCGACGTAGACCTGGCGGCCCTTCGAGAGAAACTTCTCGCAAGACTCAGCCTGCTTGCCCCACACCGAAACACGATGCCACTCGGTCTCCTCCACGGTTTCCCCGTCGTTGTTTGTCCACCTCCGCGTCGTAGCGACGCTGAGCCGACAGATCGCCGTGCCGTTCTCGAGGTATTTGAGTTCCGGGTCTCGGCCGAGA
>Ga0180437_10006581_pt1 | contig 15399 bp, 7 predicted proteins | sample SS_ome_4_FD_132410 | JGI IMG/M metagenome (GOLD analysis project Ga0180437, IMG submission 132410) | Hypersaline lake sediment archaeal communities from the Salton Sea, California, USA - SS_3_D_1 metaG | ecosystem: Environmental > Aquatic > Non-marine Saline and Alkaline > Hypersaline > Sediment...
ATACCATCTTCGCGCCGTTTTGCCAATCTGGTTCTATCACCGCGCCCGGGGGATTGTATGGTTGCGGAGCGTTGCCGGCGCAGCTTTGCCCCATAGCTTGTTGTTGCCAACAGGGGACCGCAGGGCGTGCGAGCGCGCTTGAAACCACGACCTTTGAGCAAACCGGGGTATGGCACTACAGGCATATACGCCTATAGTGCGCTGCACCGGCAAGCATCAACCGAACTGAGAACTAGCCGTCAACAGGCTGCCCACAGTGGACGCAGAAGCGCTTGCCGGGCTCTAGCGGTTGGCCGCAGTGCCCGCAGAACCTGGGTGCAGGCGCAGGTGTCTGTACGCCAGGCGGCGGTTGCTGGGGTGGGTGCTGAACATAAGCCGGTGCCACAGGCTCGCGGCGGCGGCCTCTGCGCGCGAGTATCACCACCAGCAGCAGGATCACCACCAGGGCCAGCAGGGCAAGGGCTACTAACAGGGCCAGGGGCAGGCCGGAAGAGCCCACTGTGAGCTGTCCGGGTTCGAGCTCGACGGCGAGTTCAAACCCCTCACCGTCCCATGCCTGCGAATACTCCAGGTCGAGAGCGGTGGTCTGGCCTTTCTCCCCACTCACTAGGAAGCTGGCTACTGCCAACGTACCATCGCCGGCGATCTCGTCGGCGGCGGCCAGGCTGATGATGATCCGCCCGGGCTCGTCGGTGTTAAAGGCCATCAAGGCGTTGCCTGCTACCAGAGAGCCTTGCTCCACGCCTTCCACAGCCAGCAGGGCAGGATCGTAGATCAACTCCAGGTGCATGGCGCCGATGCCGGGCGAGCCCTCGAGCGTGACGAGGACTTCAGCCACCTCCCCCGGCGCCGCCTCGACTGATCCAACACGTATGGTGACTGAAGCGGCATAGATGGACGCTGCGCCCACCAATGCCATTGTGAGCAGCAGGACCAGGACCAACGGACGAATGCGTGAATTCATCATGGGTGCACCTCCTAGCGGCCAGCCCGCGAGACGTTGGCCTGTTGTAGAATGATGGTCGCGTCGCGGGAGGTGACATCCCCGCTGCCATCCATATCGATCCATGGCTGCGGTGGCCGCAAGTTCACCGACATCTGCAGGGCGCAGGCAGCATCACGCTCGTCCAGTACCCCATCGGGGATGCAGTCACCCTGCACCACACCAGAGCCCGGTCCGCTGGGGCCAGAGCCATCGGGGTTTACAATCTCGACAAAGCCGTGGATACGGTCCGTGGGCAACACGGTGCCGTTGGGATCGTTGACGGTCGTTACCTCCAGACACAGGTCGGTACGGCTGCCCGGCTGGCCTACGGCCCGGAAGGGCACATAGGTGATGGGTCCCGTGCCATAGATGCCCCCTTGCTGGGCAAAGCCGACACGGATCCGGTTGGGCTCGCCGGTGTTGTACTCAAAGAGCGACTGGCCCAACAGCCAGCCCTGGATCAGGTCGCCTTCGGGTCGGGCCACACTGTTGTCGTGGATCAGATTGAAGTTCATGTTGGCCACGTTGGCTCCATTGAGAAGATACACGGGCACATAGACCAGCGCTCCCTGGGGCACCCGTCGCTGGCCGGCCTGCAGCGCCATGGCGCCTACCGGGGCCGGCTCGGGGTACGCCCCATAGGGCGGCGGCGCCAAGTCAGCGCCCGGGATGGTGGAGAGGGGCGTGATGCCCGGGATGAACGGGCTGCCCGTGGGGTCAGAAACAGTGCCTCCTGTCTCGGCCAGGCAGCGCAGCACAAAGGCCCGCAGGGGCGGCACCTGCGCCCCCTGCCAGTTTTCATCTTTGTAATCCCAGATCGAGTCCTCCGGGAACCCATCCCACATATACCAGTATTTGTTGTTATTATAGGCGCCAAAATCATCGGGCGCGGCGACCGATGTCGGTCCAAACTGGGGATTACCCTCGATCAGCCCAAACTCATTGATGCTCCACGGCTTGCGGGCATTAAAGTCATCAGTGCCGTTGTAGGCATTCAAGCGGGCAGTGGCCTCGCGGATCCAGCGCTCGAAGCAGTTCTGCCCGGCGGCCGTCTCCCAAGGGGCGGCGGTGCTGCCCGGCGCCACCGACACCCCGGTGTACACTCCGCAGACGGATCCCTGCACCACCGGCCCTGGTGGCTGGGGCTGGCCGGCGCCGGGGTCTGCCGTGTTGGAGCCGGTATCCCCTGTATCCCTTGTGTCAGTACCCGTGCCGCTGCCGGAACCGGTGTCCCCTGTTTCCCCAGTGCCGGTACCCGTGCCGCTGCCGGAACCGGTGTCCCCCGTGTCTGTGTCGCCGGTCTCGGGTGGAAGCATCTCCTCGGCTTCGGACCGGAGCACTGCCCTATATCTCCAGGTGACAAGACAGGGCGCGTTGTTCCAAACGGAGGCGCTGAGGGCGATCTCTCCCCCGCTGGACGCCGGTGGCACCTCAACGGTATACGTGGCAGAGGTTGTGCCGCCAAAGTTGGGGTCCCAGGGAGCGTAGGCAAATACTGTGTCCGGTTGCACAGACATGTCCTCGCTGGAGTACCAGAACTGCATCCAGGTCCCACTCCCTCCCTCGTTCAGGGTGCCGTCATGGGAAAACACCGCCTCCAGCGCGAGGGTGTCTCCAGGGACAAGCATGGCTGGGGGCTTTTCGCGGGTAACCTGAATGCTCACATCGTGGTACACGTAGCCGTGGTCGACCTCCCGATCGTCGATCCTGCAGGTCACTTCCGAGATGGCGTACTTGAGGTGCTTGCCTTCGAAGCGCGCTTCGCCAAACCAGTTAGGCGTTGCCCCCCCACCGTAGAACTCGGTCTGTGCGTTGTCGGGATTGATGAGCGTTTCGGCCAGAACCCAGACGTATTCAGAATCCTCCTGCGCCCGCAGGGTGCTCACCTGGCCAGCCTGGAGCAAAGATAGGATCACTACCACAATCGCACACGCAGTTGCCAGCCTAGCTCTTGTTGCGCTGAATAATCGCATCTATCCCTCCTCTATGCAGCTCTGATGATTGCCAGATGGATCTCGTCCTCTGCCTTCCACCCGCGAAGGGGGGGTGACTGGTGGCGCGCTCATTATACCATAGGTGAGGCGCATAGGCAACTCCCGTTTTTTGGGGTTGGGTATCAATTTCAGTGGACATTGTGCGGGTCAGGGGGTCCAATTCCAGGATAGAGACCACCGAGCGATGATAATAGCGAAATCCACGATGAGCGAACGCAGCCCCTAACTCCTATCCTGGCCGAAAATGCACATCCATTCGAGTTCTGGCCTGGCCTGGCTCACTTTGGGGCGTCAGATCGGGTGCAGGTGTCCTGTGCGCAGCAGCGATCGACATTCAGATGCCTGGTCCATGATGACAAGATTCGGCTACGATAGCTCGCCATCTGCATCTTGCTGGACTGGGCGAACTGGGGTATAATTCTCACCAAGGTACTGGGCGACACACGCTCTGGCTGGCTACAAAGTCCCCAAGCACGTCGAGTTCCGCGATACCTTGCCCAAGACCATGGTCGGCAAAGTACTGCGCCGAGAGCTGGTGGGTGACGAAACCGCGCCGCGCACGCAGTGACGCGGCCACCACGACAAAGGAGCAAGCGATGATCCTACTTAATCCCCGAAAACTCAGCCGCCCCTATCCCGACGAGCGCTCGCGGGCGATCATGCACGCGACCGTCGACTTTTTTGAGCAGAAGGGGAAGCGGAAACTCAAGGAGCACGACCGCGAGCGGGTGTGGTATGCTGATTTTCTGGACTTTCAGCGGGATGAGAAGCTGTTCGCCACTCTCCTCACACCTGCCGCTTACGGCGACGGCAACTGCCGTTGGGACACGTACCGCAACTGCGAATTTAACGAGATCCTCGCCTTCTATGGCCTTCACTACTGGTACACGTGGCAGGTCTCCATACTGGGCCTCGGCCCCATCTGGATGAGCGCCAACGAGGCCCTTAAGCAGCGTGCCGCCGGCCTGCTCCAGGACGGTGCTGTCTTTGCCTTCGGCCTTTCGGAGCGCGCCCACGGGGCCGACATCTACTCAACCGAGATGTCGCTCACCCCAGAACCCGATGGCACCTATCGCGCCAACGGTGAAAAGTATTACATCGGCAACGGCAACATTGCGCCGATGGTGTCGACCTTTGGCAAGATGGCCGATACAGGCGATTACGTATTTTTCGTGGCCGACTATCGCCACCGCAGCTACGAATTGGTGGCCAACGTCGTCAACACCCAGTCTTATGTCGCCGATTTCGTCCTGCGCGATTATCCCGTTACCCAGGCCGACATCCTGTCCCAGGGCCGGGAAGCGTGGGACACCGCCCTAAACACGGTCAACGTCGGCAAGTACAACCTTGGCTGGGCGTCGATTGGCATTTGTACCCACGCCTTCTACGAGGCCATCCACCACGCTGCCAACCGCCGGCTGTATGGCATGCACGTCACCGATATGTCCCACGTCCGGCGCATGTTCGTCGACGCCTACGCCCGCCTGGTGGCGATGAAGCTCTTTGCCCTCCGCGCCTCCGACTACCAGCGCGTCGCCTCGCCCGACGACCGGCGCTATCTCCTCTACAACCCGGTCGTCAAGATGAAGGTCACCACCCAGGGCGAAGAGGTGATCAACCTCCTGTGGGACGTCATTGCCGCCAAAGGTTTCGAGCGGGACATGTACTTTGAGATGGCCACCCGCGACATCCGCGCCCTTCCCAAGCTCGAGGGCACCGTCCACGTCAACATCGCTCTCATCGTCAAGTTCATGGCCAACTACTTTTTCAACCCGGTGCCCTATCCTGAGGTCCCGCTGGTTGACGATCCCATCAGCGATGACTTTCTCTTCCGCCAGGGCCCGGCCCGTGGTCTCGGCCAGATCCGCTTTCATGACTACAACCCCATCCTTGCTCGCTATGACCTGCCCAACGTCCGCGTTTTCCAGAAGCAGATCGACACCTTTAGGGCACTCCTCGCCCGGGCTACGCCGGTAGGCCCGCAGACGGAGGACGTCGACTTTCTCCTGGCCCTGGGCGAGATCTTTACCCTGGTCGTCTACGGTCAGCTCATCCTGGAAGCGGCTGGCTTGTACGGCGTCGACGACGACTTCGTCGACCAGATGTTCGACGTCCTGGTGCGCGACGTGTCCAAGTTCGCCCTCCAGCTCCACAGTAAGCCGGCGAGCACGGCCGAGCAGATGGAGTACTGCCTGCAGATGATCCGCCGGCCGGTCCAGGACACGGGCCGGTACGACCGGGTCTGGCGTGAGGTCCACGGCCTGAAGGATGCTTACGAGATGAATCCCTGATCTCCGGGGTGGGGTGACTACACCTGAGGGACGATTCTCCGTGCACCCCATTCCACGGTGCTTGGTAAGAAAGCAGCAAATCGTAACTTCCCCTGAGCTCGCTCACCCCGCTGGGGCGTCAGGGTAGGTGCAGGGATCCAGCGGGGAGTTGTAATTGGCATTCAGTTGCCTGCCCAACATCGTGGCAATGCAGCGGTTGCAGTGGTCGCAGTCTGATACCTTGAGGGCATCGGCTTGCAGCTTCTTGACGAAATCGGCCCGCTTTCCTTCGGATGCTCGCGCAGTGAAAACGTGAGCAAGTACACCACTTTGGGTAAATACCATCTTCACGCCGTTTTGTCAACTTGGTTCTGGCGCCGCGCCGGGGCGATAGGGCGGCTGCGCCTACTGTACGAAGGTACCCTGTAATCTGTTACCTGCGGCCAGAGATGGTGATGCACGACCGCGGGTTTGCTAGGCCGACTCCCCTTGGGATAGAAAGTTAGATCAACTACAGGATGGAACTTGGGGCGAATTGAGACATGGGCAGAATCTGGAAGCGCAACCCGAGCCAGTGTGTCAGGGAAACTTGACCTCCAAGTCCGAATTTGTTATAATGCATATGACCTTGAACAAGGTTGCTCGCAGTTCATTGTAGCCTGATTGAAAATTGAAGCGGTGACCAAGGCGGCAGGTGTGCCTTGGTAGCAGTCATTACGATACAACGCCCGTCCACCGTCAAGGTGTAGCGGGCGTTTTTCTGTGACAGACAGAGGCGAAAGGAGGTGATGCCAGCGCGTCTTACGTGAGTTCCCCAGCCCAGCAACGTATTGGAGCAGTCAGTCGAGCCAAGATTCCCTACAAACCCCCAGCAGAATGAGAAAGGAGCGAGAAATGAAAAGGTTCAAGACGATCGCTGCCCTGGTGCTCGCTGCACTGTTGGCGATCACCACATTCGGCATACCGAGCGCAACAACGTACGCCCAGGGTGCACCTCCCCAGGTAGTCTGTGTCCCGGCATCAGCTCTCAACCCTGCCATACCCCACGACACCTGGAGCGATCTGGAGATCACGTTGAAGGGCACCGCCCACGATGCAGATGGAGATGGCACCTTGGCTACCTACGAATGGGACTTTGGTGACGGCTCTCCGCCAGAGACCGGGACCGTGACCGATCCCTACGTCATCGAAGCCAGGCATACGTACGTTGGCAATATCGGAGACATCTTTGTTGCCAGCCTGACAGTAACGGACTTGAACGGCCAAAGCGGCAGCGACCAGTACCTGGTCGAGATCAAGGACGAAACCAAGCTGGCGGTGCAGGTCAACGTTGCCATCGACGAGGGGTTGTGGCGCCTGCACAAAGATATGGTGCGCGGCACCTTGGGTGACGGCACCCCCTACGGCTACTGGGACTATGGCTGGAACTCGGTTGCTGCCACAGCCGGCAGTACCGAGGCATTCGAGATCCAGGGCAGCCTGCCCACCGGTGACCCCGGCCAAGACCCCTACGTCGAGACGGTCCAGCGCGGGCTCAACTACCTGTTGAGCCAGCTATATCGTCAGGACGTGGCTCAAGACGTAAACTGCCCTCAGGGCGACCCCGACACAAATGGCAACGGCTATGGTTTGCTTAGTTGTTGCACTACCATGTATGAAAGCGGGATGTCCTTGATGGCCCTGTCCAGCAGCCGCTGCCCCGGTTGCACCGCCGCGACTGGCATCGCCGAGGTGGTCGGCCGGAGCTACGCTGACATCGCCCAAGATATGGTGGACGCGTTCGCCTATTGCCAGACCGACCCCAGCCATGGTGACTACAGGGGAGGCTGGCGATACAACTGCAACTCTGGGGATTCGGACAACTCGGTCTCACAGTGGCCCGTCATTGGCATGGAGTCTGCCGAGGTGAACTTTGGCTCGACCGTGCCCCAGTTCGTGAAAGATGAGCTGAGCATGTGGATCGACTGGATCCAGAACGACGATCCGGATGATAGGAATGGCGGCTCAGGCTACACTCATCCTAGCGGGCCAAATGTTGCCAGGACCGGTGGGCTCCTGGCCGAGATGAAGTTCTTTGGCGACACGATCGCAGAGGAAAGGGTGCAAAGGGCTGCCAACTACATCAACACCCACTGGCAAACGGACTGGGAGCACTTTCCGGCGAACAGCTACTACGCTTTCTATTCGGTAATGAAGGGCTTCCGTCTGCTGGGCATCAATACCATTGACCCCATCAACGATCCCTTGGGCTTTGACTGGTACGGTGACCCGGACAGTGGATATGCCCAGCACATTGTGGCAGATCAGAATCCCGATGGTGCGTGGTACAGCGAGTACTGGTCCAACCATCCGCTTCAGAGCGCTTGGGCTATCCTGACGCTGAAAAAGACGGTCGTCCAGCCTGGGCCGGTGGCCGACGCAGGTCCTGACGTGCCCAGCCAACCCCCGGTCATCGAGATCACGTTCGACGGCACTGGTTCCTACCACCGCGACCCCGACCGCAACATCGTGCAATACATCTGGGACTTTGGCGACGGTTCGCCACCGCAGGAGGGCGCCAACGTACAACACGCCTTCCCGGCCTTCTATAATCCTGATGGTACCATCGATTGGGCCGCCACCACCCGCGATTACGTGGTCACCCTGACAGTGGTCGACGACAGCGATCCGGCTCTGTCGGACAGCGCCACGGCTGTCGTCCATATCACCGCCCCACCCTACCCGCCGGTAGCCGACGCCGACGGGCCGTACACCCTCTATCCCTGCTGGCTGGTGACCCTCGATGGCTCTGGTTCCTACGACCCCAACGGCGAGCTCTATCCTGATCCCAGCCACCCCTGGCACGGCTACCTCGTAAGCTGGGAGTGGGATTTGGACAACGACGGTGAGTACGACGACGCCGCGGGCGAGACAGTCACCTGGTCGGTCTGCGAACTGGGTGTCCATGTCGTCGGCCTACGCGTGACCAATTCCTTCGGCGAATCGGACGAAGTAGACACCGTGGTCAACGTAATCCAGCCACCGGCCACTCGGGCGGTGGCTGTCGATATCAAGCCCCAGTCCTGCCCCAACCCGATCAGTACCTCGGACAAGGGCGTTCTGCCTGTCGCCATCCTGGGTAGTGACACCTTCTACGTCAGCCAGATCGACCCCGCCTCCGTGAAGTTGGAGGGGGTCGCCCCCCTCAGGTGGGCGCTGGAGGATATCGCCGCGCCCTACGAGCCCTTCCTCGGCAAAGAAGACATCTACGACTGCAACGAAGCTGGGCCTGACGGCTTCCTTGACCTCACCCTCAAGTTCAAGATGCAAGAAGTAGTCGCCGCCCTGGGCGAAGTCAACGATGGCGATGTGCTCGTGCTGCACCTAACCGGCAACTTGCTGGAGGAATATGGCGGCACGCCCATCGTCGGCGAGGACGTGGTCTGGATCCTTGAGAAGTAAGAGTCGTACGCCGGAAACCAGTTGCCTTCAGACTCTGTAGACCCTGAGGGGTTGCAATGCACCTTCGGTTCACCAACCAGGAGGTGTGCCCCTCAGGGTCTCGCCATGCTCAAAACTGCTCCATTGTTCCTACACCTTCGCCGTGAAGTGAGTAGGGCAGGGATGCAGTTGCACCGCTACGCCTGCACTTCCTGCGCTACGCGAAGGTCTCTTGACTAGGGCCTGTTGGTCATCAATGTCGTTGTGAACAGCACTGTGTTCTTGTCCATGCTGATGCCGCCCGTTCCTCCGGCGAAAAGGTCAGCCAGAACGGCACTTTGGGCAAACACCATCTTCTGGCAGATTTGTCGTCTTGACGGCATTGCCGCGCCGCGTGAGGACGGTCTGGCTGGAGGGCACCCCTGGTGCCTGAATGTCATACAGCTTGCTACCCCCAGCGGCGGGCGGCGCGATGCGCCAATGCGGAATCGGATGTATCCAAGGACTGCCGAGTTGAACCGGGGGAGCATTGGGCGAAAGCGCACCGACCGGCTGGGAGCACGTACGTATTGACTCCTGCAGCAGAGCGTGCCCCAGGCCCTTGAAGCATGCTTGAGCTTTGCTCGAATCCCCCAGCCACTCCCCAAATTTGATGATGACAACTCCCCCAATGCGGTGCTATACTCAAGGCGCGGCAAGGGCGCAATGCGGGAAGGCAGATCTGACGCCCTGCTGCCACCTGGCGTCTGAAGGAGGTCCAGCGGTGCGGAAATGATCCGGCGGACGTTAACCGGAAGCTTGACCGCTCATGGCAGCCCTTTGTTCGGTTCTCGGTGGCTATCTGATAGCAAAAGGACAGGTACAGAGGCCAGAAGTGTGGTATCCTGTTTTGTACAGGGAAGTGGCGAGCGTGTATAGTGCGGCGCAGGAGTGTCACCCATGTTTGGACGCAAACGTAGGCCAAAGGGCACGGGAGAGGGCTTGACCGGCATCCGATATCGCAACGGAAACGATCATCTTATCGAGTGCCGACAGCTGGTGAAAACATACCACACCACTGCGGGGGACTTTCCCGCCCTCAAAGAGATCGATCTCCAGGTGGATGGCGGCGAGTTCGTGGCGGTCATCGGTAAATCTGGCAGCGGCAAGTCGACACTGGTCAACATGATCACGGGCATCGACCGGCCCACCGCCGGAGAGGTGCTGGTGGGCGACACGTCGGTAGGCACCCTCAGCGAGGGCCAACTCGCCCAGTGGCGAGGGCGGACCATTGGGGTGATCTTTCAGTTTTTCCAGCTTCTGCCGACGCTCACGGTCGTGGAGAACGTGATGTTGCCCATGGACTTCTGCCACATGTACACCATGCGAGAGCGGCGGGAGCGGGCCATGCACCTCTTGGAACAGGTCGACGTGGCAGACCATGCGCATAAGCTGCCCTCGGCGGTTTCGGGGGGGCAACAGCAGCGCGTAGCCATCGCCCGGGCGCTGGCCAACGATCCACCGATTCTGGCAGCCGATGAGCCCACTGGCAATCTTGACTCCAAAACAGCGGACTCGGTCTTCAAGTTGTTTGAGGGCTTGGTAGCCGAGGGCAAGACGATCCTCATGGTGACCCACGACCGGGACCTCTCCCGGCGCGCCAGCCGGACCGTCATGCTCTCCGACGGCGAGATCATTGAAGAGTTCCTGATCGAGACTTTTCCCGCGCTGACTGACCAGCAGCTGATCCAGGCCACGCGAAACCTGCAGCGGCAGGCCTATGCACCCGGCGCGATCATCCTTCGGGAAGGTGGCCCGCCGGGCAGCTTTTACATTGTCACCAAGGGCCAAGTCGAGGTGTTGGTAGAGGCCTCCGATGGCGACAGGATGGTGGTTGCCCGGATGGACAGGGGCCAATACTTCGGGGAGATCGAGCTGCTGCGTGGTGGCGCGAACTTGGCTACCATCCGCGCCGATTGGGACACCGGGGCTGAGGTCGTGGCTCTTGAGGCGGATACCTTCACGAGCCTACTGGACGGGTCGCAGTCCACCCGCGAGGCGCTGGAACGGGTAGTGCACCAGCGGATCATCGAGAACGAGAACGGCCGGAACGGAGTGCACCATGCTTAGCCCACGCTGGCGCAAGATCCTGCGCGATCTGTGGGGCAACAAGACGCGCACCGTGCTCGTCGTCCTGTCCATCGCCGTCGGCGTCTTTGCGGTGGGCATGATAGCCGGTTCACAGGTTATCTTTACCAGGGAGCTGAACCAGAGCTGGATGGCCGTCAATCCCTATGACGCGCAGGTCTTTGCCGCACTTTTTGACGATGAACTGCTGGGGATGGTGCGGAACATGCCCGAGGTGGAAGAGGCTGACGGGCGTCGCAGCTTCACAGTGCGCTTCAAGGCAGATCCAGAAGATGCCCAGTGGCGCAACCTGCAGATCTATACCGTCGCCGATTATGATGACATCCGGGTCCTCAAAGTCCAGCCAGAGTATGGGGCCTGGCCGCCACCAGATCACGAAATCCTGATCGAGCGGGCGTCGCTGGAGTGGATGGGTGTGCAGGTGGGCGACGTGCTGGCAGTGGAGGTGCCCAACGGCAAGCTGCGAGAGCTGCGGGTGGCTGGTGTCATCCACGATGTGAACTCGATGTCGGCCGCCTGGACGGGCTGGCCTGCCGGCTATATCAGTCCTGATTCGCTGGAGTGGTTCGGCCTCTCGCAAGGCTTTGACGAGTTGAACATCATCGTTGCCGGCGCGTCAAAGGATGAGCAGCTCATCACGGAGGTTGCAGAGCAGGTCAGGGACAAGGTTGAGAGGACCGGGCGTACGGTGTACGGCGTCTGGATCCCACCTCCGGGCCGGCATCCGGCAGACGAGGTGGTGCAACCCATCATCGTCCTCCTCGGAGCGCTGGGCTTTCTCGCCCTTCTGGTCAGTGGCTTCCTGGTATTCAATACGTTGCAGGCCCTTCTGGCGCAGCAGATCCGCCAGATCGGCATCATGAAGGCCGTGGGCGCCCGCGCCAACCAGATCATGGGCCTCTACTACGGCATGGTTCTCTTCTACGGCCTGCTGTCCCTGGCCATCTCCGTGCCGCTGGGGGCGATAGCCGGCAACGCCATGACCAGTTTTATGGCCGGGCTGATCAATTTCGACATAACAAGCTTTGAGATCCCGCTGCGGGTATTCGCTATTGAGGTGGCAGTGGGTCTGGTGGTGCCGTTCCTGGCCGCGCTCTATCCCGTGGTCTCGGCGGTGCGCACCACGGCAGCCAGGGCCATGAGCGACTACGGACTGAGCGAGAGTGCCTTTGGGCAGGGCCTTCTTGACCGGATCCTGGAGCGGGTACGTGGTCTGTCCCGCCCGATGTTGCTGTCCCTGCGCAACACTTTCCGCCGCAAGGGGCGGCTGGTACTCACCCTGATCACCCTGACGCTGGGGGGCGCAATTTTTATCGCCGTGTTCAGCGTACGCGCGTCGTTGCTGGACTCGCTGGACGATTGGTTTGACTATGTGGATTACGACGTCCTCGTTGGCTTCCGGCGCGCCTATCGCACCGATCAGCTAGAGAGCGAAGCGCTGCGGGTGCCGGGCGTCGTCGCAGCCGAGGGCTGGCGATTTGGCAACGCGCGGCGGATCCGCGCCGATGGCACCGAGAGCGGCGACATCTGGCTGCGAGCGCCTCGACCCGATAGCGACCTGGTCCATCCAACCCTGGCCGATGGCCGCTGGCTGCTGCCCGAGGACGAGAATGCCGTCGTGGTCAACACCTATCTTCTGAAGGATGAGCCCGATGTGGGAGTAGGTGACGATATCGTGCTCAAGATCGGAGAAGATGAGCTGACCTGGCGCGTTGTGGGCATCCTGTCGGCCACGCCGCCAGCGCCGATGGCCTACGTAAACCTGCCCTACTTCACTCAGGTCACCGGGGGTGTGGGCCGGTCCGGCGTAGTATTCGTGGTGAGCAAGGAGCATGATGTTGCAACCCAGTCACGGTTGGCATTGGCACTGGAGGAGCGATTCGAGAGGTTGGGCTATCAGGTTAACTGGACACAGACCAGTCACACAGAGCGGGCCCAGGCAGAGTCTCAATTCAACGTGCTGGTCATGTTCCTGCTGATCATGGCTGTGCTCCTGGCCGTGGTTGGGGCCATCGGCCTGATGGGAACCATGAGTTTGAACGTTCTGGAGCGGACGCGGGAGATAGGCGTCATGCGCGCCATCGGGGCGTCAGATGGCGCCGTCCTGCAGATCGTGATTGTCGAAGGCATCCTGATTGGGACGCTGAGCTGGTTCATCGGCGCGCTCTTTGCCCTTCCCTTGAGTCGGGCACTCAGCAACATGGTGGGCGAGGCGATCATGGAGGCCAATCTCAGCTACACCTTCTCGACCTCGGGTGTTTGGCTCTGGCTGGCCCTGGTGGTGGTCCTTTCTGCCATGGCCAGCTTCTTTCCCGCGCGCAATGCCTCGCGGGTTACAGTGCGTGACGTATTGGCTTATGAATAGAGGCGGTCTCTGACCGCTGAGCGGCGGAGGGGGCTTTGCCCGATACAGGAAAGACAAGACAGGTGGGAGGTGCAGAGTGAGAAAGTGGATGATCGGCCTCGTCGCCCTGGGCATTTTGGCGGCAGCGGCCATCGTGTTCGTATACCGTGGAGAGGTACTGGGGGTGGCAGTGCCGCAGGAGACGGTCCGGGCGGCGGAGCTGCCAGCCGTCAAGGCGAGCAACGACGTTGTTGCAGACGCCGTGGTAGTTCCGATCAAAAGCGCCCAGCTCAGCCTGCCTTCGGGGGGCATCGTCGCTGACATTGCGGTCGAAGAGGGTGAGCAGGTAGAGGCAGGCCAGGTGCTAGTGCGTCTGGAGGCATCTCGCCAGGCGGCAGCAGTGGCCCAGGCGGAGGCCCAGTTGCTCCGGGCCCAGCTCGCTGTGCAGGACCTGCAAGCGGGTCCACGTCCTGAGGAGATTGCGGCAGCCCAGGCCGCTGTGGAAGCGGCTCAGGCCCAGTTGGCCAGGGTCGAACAGGGTGCCCGCCCCGAGGAGATTTCCGCTGCAGAAGCTGCCCTGGCCGGGGCCAATGCCTCGTTGGCCAAGGTCAACGAAGGTCCGCGGGAGGGAGAACTCGTCGCCGCCCGTGCCGACGTCGCCAATGCCAAAGCCGCCCTGCAACAGGCCCAGGCAGCCTACGACCGGGTGGTGGGCAGAGCAGACATAAGCGCTCGGCCCGAATCACTGCAGCTGGAGCAGGCGACCAACGCCTACCAGGCAGCCAAGGCTCGACTGGAGGCGCTGCAAGAGGGGGCCACAGCGGCGGACATTGCGGCGGCTCGCGCCGGCGTGCGCCAGGCACAGGCCCAGCTCGAGATCCTCGAAGCACCTGCCCGCTCAGCCGACGTCGCTGCGGCCCAGGCCGAGATCCGCCGGGCGCAGGCCCAGCTCGACCTACTGGAGGCCGGCACGCGACCCGAGACCGTTGCCGCAGCCCAGGCCGAGGTGAAAGCGGCTGAGGCAGGCCTGGAACAGGCCCAGGCTGCCATAGAAGAGACGGAGTTGTTGGCGCCTTTCGCGGGCACCATCGCCTCCCTGGATGCCCAAGTCGGTGAGCTTGTGTCACCAGGCGTACCGGTCGTGTGGTTGGCCGACCTCTCGGCCTGGCGGATCGAGACCGATGATTTAACGGAGCTGAGTGTCGTGCGGGTGAGGGAGGGCGATGTGGTCACCATCAGTTTTGACGCCATCCCCGATCTGGAGTTGGCCGGCAAGGTGTTGCGAATTGAGGAAATCGGAGAGACCAAGATGGGTGACATCACGTACACTGTCGTGATAGCACCCAGCGAGCACGACCCACGTCTGCGCTGGAACATGACGGCCTCTGTCGTCATCGAGGCCAACTAGGTCAGGTCAGGGCTGGTTTGGGTAAATGCTATCTTCCGGCCAAATGGTCATATTTCCTCAGTCGTAGCCCATGGCGAGGCGTCGGCTGCGACGCACCGTGAGCGCAAGGCGTTCAGCTCTCCTGTCGACCACGGCGCATGTCCTCCAGGTCGATGTAGCTATGGACCGTCCCACCTTCGATGGCCCACAGGCTGGTGGCAAAGTGCTCGATGAAGTAGCGGTCGTGCACGATGGCCAGCACGGTGCCCTCAAAGGCGGCCATGGCCTGCTCGAACCGGCTGCGCGACGGGATGTCCAGGTGATTGATCGGCTCGTCGAGGAGCAGAAAATTGCAGCCCTGGGCCACCAACCGGGCCAGGGCCAGCCGCGCCCGCTCACCAAAGCTGAGGCTGCCCACCGGCAGGAACACCTCGTCGCCGCGGAACAAAAAGTAGTGCAGAAAGCTGCGTGCTTGTGTCTCGTTCATGGGGGCCACACCACGCAGGGCCTCGTAGGGCGTGCTGCCAGGGTCCAGGTCTTCCTGTTCCTGAGCATAGTAGCCCAGCTTGACGCCCGCGCCCAGCCGCACCCGGCCCGCCAGGGGCTCCAGTTCCCCCAGGACGAGGCGGGCCAGGGTCGTCTTGCCCGAGCCGTTGGGGCCCACCAGGGCCACGCGCTCGCCGGCGCGTAGGGTCAGGTCCACGTCCTGGAACAGCTCGTGCTTGCCAAAGCCCATGGCCACACCTTCCAGGTGCAGTACATCGCGCCCGCTGGTTGGCGTATTCACGAACTCGAGCTTCATCTGCCAGGTGCGCCCCGGCTTGTCGATCCGCTCCTCCGAGTCGAGGAGGCGCTCGAGCCGCCGTTGCTGG
>Ga0180437_10006582_pt1 | contig 15398 bp, 11 predicted proteins | sample SS_ome_4_FD_132410 | JGI IMG/M metagenome (GOLD analysis project Ga0180437, IMG submission 132410) | Hypersaline lake sediment archaeal communities from the Salton Sea, California, USA - SS_3_D_1 metaG | ecosystem: Environmental > Aquatic > Non-marine Saline and Alkaline > Hypersaline >...
CGAGGCCGGATGCCAATTGCACGCCGATCTGACCGCGATGGCCGTGATGTGGTTTGCCCGGGCGTTGCTGAACCTGCACAAGTTCTGGGACCTGCTGCGGCGTGCCGACCGTTTCTTTCGCCAACACCGGCCCGACGCGGTGGTGCTGATCGACTATCCAGGCTTCAACTGGTGGATTGCACGGCGGGCCAAGGCCCATGGGATTCCCGTGTTCTATTACACGCCGCCACAGATCTGGTCGTGGGCGAGTTGGCGGGTGAAGAAGATGCGGCGACTGGTCGACCACGTGCTGTGCAGTCTGCCGTTCGAGGAAGAGTGGTTCCGCCAGCGGGGATGCAATGCGACGTTCGTGGGCCACCCGTTCTTCGACGAGGTCCGCCGGCAGCAATACGACGAAGCGTTCCTCGACGAGCACCGCGGCCGCCAGGGCCCGTTGGTGGCGATTCTCCCGGGTTCGCGGACGCAGGAAGTCACGCACAACCTGAAATGGTTCCTCAAGGCGGCGGCACGGATCCGCCGTCGGGTGCCGAACGTTCGATTTGCGGTGGCCGCCTTCAGGCCGCACCAAGCCGATTTGGCCCGGCGCGAAGTGGCCGCCTCCGGCTTGCCGATCGAGGTCTGCCTGGGCAAGACGCCCGAGTTGATGCGCCTGGCCGATTGCTGCATGTCGGTCTCGGGTTCGGTGTCGCTGGAGCTGCTCTACCACACCACGCCGACCGTGATTCTGTATTGGATCAGCCGCCCGGCGTACTTCGTGCAAGGGCTGTTCCGCAACGTGAAGTACATCACGCTGGTCAACCTGCTCTCGACCGGCGAATTGTATCCCGAGGACCTCACGCCGTTCGATCCGTCGCAGGAGGACGCCGACAAGGTGCTGTTTCCGGAGTATCTTACCTGCGAGGACCGTTCCGACCGCATCGCCGAACACGTGATCGAGTGGCTCACCGATCCAGCCAGGCGGCGGTCGCGGGTTGCCGAGTTGGCCGCGTTGAAGGCCGAGGTTGGCGCGGGCGGCGCGTCGCGCAGAGCGGCCGAATACATTCTGGATGCCTTGGCCCAGAGGCCCTCGCGAACGCCGCGGCCGCACTTCATACCGGCCGATCGGACGAAAACGCGCTCCGCGTGACTTTTCGCCAGAGTCTGGATATAATTCGACGCCCTCGAACGGACACGGACGCAGAACCACGCAGGAGCCACACCGGTGCTACTGGGCGAACCGCAACGAACTCCCTGGGACCTGAGTTTCTCACTGTTCGGCATTCCGGTGCGGATCCACCCGTTCTTCTGGCTGGTGGCGTTGCTGCTGGGGGCCAACAGCCGCGACGCGATGGATATTCTCACGTGGGTCGTGGCGCTGCTGGTCTCGATCCTTTTTCACGAACTAGGACACGCGCTGGCGTTGCGGGCGTTCGGGGCCCATTCGTGGATCGTTTTGTATGGATTGGGAGGAATTACCGCCCACAACCCGGCCCAGGCCCGCTACAGCCGAGGATCCGGTTCCTTAAGCCAGATTCTCGTTTCGCTGGCGGGGCCGGGAGCCGGATTCCTGCTGGCCGGGGTGATTGCCGCCGCCGTTGTGCTGAGCGGGCATCGCGTGCAAGTTCTTGTAGGCGCTCCCTTTGGGCTGTTGGTTCTTGTGCCTGCCGGGGAAACGATCGCATCGCCTCAATTTACCGAGTTGATTCAACAACTGCTGTTTATCAACGTGCTCTGGGGAATCGTCAACTTGCTGCCCGTCTATCCGCTCGACGGCGGGCAGATCGCCCGGGAGGTCCTTGTGGCAGTCAATCCACGCGCGGGCATTCAACAGTCGCTGATGCTGTCGGCGCTGACGGCGACCGCCCTGGCCGTGGTCGGTCTGGCCTTGTGGAAGAGTCCGTTTGTGACGTTGTTGTTCGGCTACCTTGCGTACTCGAGCTACATGGCGCTGCAGGCGTATAACCGCCGCGGACCGTGGTAAGCGTTTGTCGCGGCGCTTCGCACTGATCGCGTCTCTTCGCGCGGCGAACAGCGCACATTTCGCTTTCTGATTGACATAAACACTCCAACGCGAAAACTTTTTGTGCAAAACCATGGTGAATTCGCCGATAACATGTTGCAATACGCCATACGAGTTGTACAAAAACGTGTATGGGGTTTCTCAGAACGTGTCTTGAAGTCGATGCAAGCAAGGGATCGGCACGTACGACGGGCCTCCGAGCCCGTCGATTTCCAGCGGTCATACGGCGCGTCGACGGCTTCGGAGAGCCGTCGTACGTGTTTCAGAACACGTTTTTGAACGACAGGATGCAGACCTCGGCAGTGAGACGAAAGCAGGTTCTCGACGATCGAGACTTGGAGATAGTAAACGGCTCTTTCGTAACGGGCGAAATTCGCGGGCAACCTGCTGCTGTTTGAGGTTGACCCCACGCGATTCGCCCTGAACCCTTGGATGGAGGTATCGTAGTGGCCAAAAAGAAGAAGACGGCCAAGAAAAAGGTCGCCAAGAAGAAAGTGGCCAAGAAGAAGGCAACCAAGAAGAAGGTCGCGAAGAAGAAGGCGGCCAAAAAGAAGGTAGCCAAGAAAAAGACTGCCAAGAAGAAGACGAAAAAGAAGGCCACCAAGAAGAAAGCGACCAAGAAGAAGGTTGCTAAGAAGAAGACCACCAAGAAGAAGGGCTGCCGCTGCTGACGCACCGGCTGCCTCGACTGACGGCAGCACGAATACGACGAGAAAGAGCCGCCGGGACGACGGGTTTCGGCGGCTCTAAGTGCTTTCTGGGTAACGCTTTGCGACCCCGATAGGATTACTCCTTCTCCTCGGAGGTCTCCGGCAGGGCGGGCGGCTGCTTCAGCAGCCGCAGCAGTTCGCTGTCGGTGGTCAGAATCAGCCGCGTGCGGGAGCCCAACGCCGTCTCGTAGGCCTCCAGGGTGCGAATAAAGTTGTAGAATTCGCCCGTCTCCCGGATCGCCTTGGCGTAGGCGTCGATGATCTCCGCATCGACCTGGCCCTTGATGGTATTGGCCTGCTGGCTTCCTTCGCCGAGGATCTTTTGCACCTCGGCCTCGGTGCGGTTGAGGATCTCCTTACGGCGGCGCTCGCCTTCATTGGTGTGCTTGCTGGCGATCGACTCCATGAAGGCGATCTGGCGGTCGAAGGCGGCCTCACGGACGATGGGCACGAAATCGATCCGCGAAATGCCCACGTCGACCAGTTCGATGCCGCGTCCCAGCGGCTCCCCTTCCGCTTCACCGTCTTCTGTCTCCGCCAGTTCCTTCTGCACGGTCTCCTTGATGCCTGCGACGATCTTCTTGCGCCCGACGGTGATTTGCCTGTTCGGATCGGGCGAAGGGGTCAACGGGGCGGTGGGCGGTTCAGTCACGTTCGCTTCCGCGGACGGAGCGACGGAATCGTCCCCGTCGGCTGGGGGCATCATTTTTTCAGGTTCCACCGCGAAAGAATAGGTCAGTTCCCGATTCGTGCTGCGGACCGCGTCCACCAGGTCGTAACTGGTGATGGCGTTCCGCATCGCGCTGCGTACGACGTTCTTCACCAACCGTTCCGCGTTCTCCACCGTCTGCAAGACCTCGACGAAACGTTTCGGGTCGGTAATCTTCCACACGGCCCAGGGCGTGACCTCGATCTTCTTGCTGTCGGCGGTCGGCAGGTCGTCGAGGACTTCGCCGCCGGCCTCGCTCCAGAACTGGTGTGTCTTGGGAAGACGGCGGACCTGCTGGACGAAGGGAATCTTGAAGTACAGCTTGGGCTCGGTACAAATGCCAACCGGTTCGCCGAATTGCAGAACCACGGCCATCTCGCGCTCGTTGACCGTGAACATCATGGACCGACCCAGCGGGACGATCAACAGCAGAACGACCGTCAGTCCAATGAAGAAGGATCGCTTGCGGGTGCTCATGGCTGGGCTCCTTGTTGAAGCGGCAGCAGCGGCAGCATGTTGCTCTGCAACTCGGAATCGATGATCATTTTCGACTCCACCTTGCCCAGGATCTCTTGCATGGCCTCGATGTAAAGCCGCTGCTGGGTCACGTCCGGCGCCTTTTCGTAAGCGCGGTACTTGGCCAAGAGGGCTTCGATCTCTCCGGCGGCCTCGGCGCGGCGACGGTCGGCGTAACCCTCGGCGTCGCGAATCATCTGGTCTTTTTCCGCCTGGGCGGTGGGCAACAGCTTGTTGCGTTCCTTGTTCGCTTCGTTCTCCAACTGATCGCGCCGCTGGATCGAGGCGTTCACCTGGTCGAAGGCGGGCCGGACCTTTGCCGGCGGACTCACCCGCTGCATCTGCAAATCCCGGATGCCCACGCCGCAGGAGTAGTCGTCCAAAATCTCCTGGGTCCCCTGTCGGGCCAGCTCCTCGATCTCACTGCGCTTCTTGGTCAACACCTCGTCGATCGAATAGTCGCCCACCAGCCGGTTCATGACCGTCTCGGCGACCGTGGTGATCACCCGTTCCGGATAGTTCGGGTCGGTCTTGCGGTAGAAGCGGAACAGGAACTCCTGCGGGTCGACCACCTTCCACTGGATGGTCCATTCCACGGCGGCCGCGTTCAGATCGCCCGTGAGCATCAAGGTGCTCTCTTCGCCGACGCTCGGCGGCCGCTCGGGACCGGCACCGAACGGCAGGCGCAGGTTGCGCTCGGCGACGCTGACCTTCAGCACCTCCTCGACCAGCGGGATGCGAAACTGCAAGCCGGGGGAGACGGTCCGCGTATACTTGCCAAACTGCAGCACCACGGCCTTTTCGTGCGGCTCGACCGTGTAGACGCAGCTCACCAGTAGATACAGCAGCATCAGGCCGAGGATCACAAACGGAGCCAGCACCACGATCGCGTCCCAAGGGACGTCGTTGGAACGAGGTCGGCGGCCTTCACGGCGGCTGAATTCGAATTCCATGCGGAGTGCTCCTGTCGATTGAGCGGCGGCTGGAACCGGGGGACAGCTACCAACTTCCATCGACCCGGGGGGGGACGTTTGTCGAGCACTTTTGCGCTCGTACCGATTGCAGCGACGCCAACGAGCCGCTAAGCCCCGCGGTTGCCGATCCAAAGCGGACAGACGGGAAGACCGGACCGGATGCGCCAAGCCGCTGCTATCACCCAGACGGATGGTATTGGCTTGCGGGAGTGGTTTTCAGTTGTCGTTTGTCAGTTTTCAATCGTCGGTTCTCAGTAGTCAGTTCCTGACTCGACCTGCAGCATCAAGAGGGCCGCACCTCCTCCACGTTCCGCTTCCCGGCAAAAAAACACCCGCAATGTCGGACGTGAGGACTAACAACTGGCGACTGAGAACTGACAACTGACCACCAACAGCTGACGCCCGACTTCTCATCGTGTCCGCGGTGCATCTTTCCACGGCAATCCTGCCCAGATTCGCTGCGTGATCGTCTGTGGCGGTGTGGGCACTTGGGCCAGATGCCGGCATGCCAGCCGGGTGACGGGACCGAGTTGCCGGGGAGAACAGGTGAAGTGGACCGCCCCGGCCTCGCGGATCAACCACTCGTAGCGTGCCAGGCAGCGATCGGCCACCACCGCCACCCGGGCCAGAGGGAAGTCGCGCGGCAGCCGCGCCATGCGGTCAAGCAAGGCTTCGGCGATCCTGGGAGTCCATTCGACGAGCACGAAGCTGGCCGGGGCCTCGGCAAGCATGTTCCAGCAATCCTTCAGGCTTCGGGTCTCGTAAACGCGGATAGGGTCGGCATCGAGTTCCCGGCGCAGCGCCACCGCCCAACGGCCGGACCGCTCGCAGACAATCAGTCGGGCCGCGGCGGCACCCGGCGGAAAGAGCGTGGATTCAGAGACCGGTCCTTCCATTGCCGCGGTCCTCGTGCGCGGAGGAGTTGGAAAGAAATGGCAAAACGGTGTGCCCCCGCAAGTTTCTTCGATCGAACGGCGAAACTCAAGGCCCTCCGCGAGGTCCGGCCCCATTTCTTGGTCGGGGCGGCAACAGCATAGCATGTGCCACAAATGGAGAGGAGCGGGTCGGATCTCAAACCACACGGCAAGAAGTGTGCTCGCCGGTCAACAACTGTCCTTCTCTTGGTCAGGGGGTCACGGACAATCGGCGGGTAATCGCCCGTGTTTTTCGAGCCCTGCCTCTTCCAAGACCGGTTCTAACCGCCATGATCGGCGCAGCCGGTTCGCGCGAGCCGGTTGCATGATGAAAATGGATTACCGCTACCGGCGACATTTTCAAGCCGGCTGTATTTCACAACCTATCCTTTTTCAGAGGGGCCAGGGCAAGTCCGGTAACGAGGGGATGGGTAACCGTTCGGCTTGGCCGTCCGTTCTCCATTCACAGTAGGCTTGAAGGACTGTTTTCGCTTTTGCGGGGCAGACCGGTCCGGCGGCAGGCACGCATCGGGAGTGGCGCGGTGCTGCTTGGTTCGTTTCGCCGGACTTCAACGTGCCGACGGCTGTTGGGGTTCAACAAGACGGCGTCTCATACCTGCCGAGGGAACACCGGATGAGTGATGAGCGTATCCGCATTCTGCTGGTCGACGGCGACCGGGTAGACCGGATGGCCGTGGTGCGCCACGTCAGCGCACAAGAGTTGCCCTACGACGTGCAGGAGGCGGAGTCGCTGGCCGAGGCGCGCCGGCGGGTCGCTGAGTCGACTTTCGAGGTCGTGCTGCTCGACTGTTTACTCGGGGATGGCAACGGTTTGGAGCTACTGACGGAGTTCCGCAACACGCCTGCCATCGTGCTTACGGGAACGGGAAATGAAGAGGTTGCCGCCTCGGCAATGCGGCTGGGCGCCTACGACTACCTGATCAAAGACACCGACCGCAAGTACCTCGCCGTGCTGCCCGCCGCGATCGAAAGCGCCATTGCCCGCAAGAGGTCCGAAAATGCCTCGTGCGAGAGCGAAGCTCGCTACCGCGCGTTGTTCGAGGCCGCCAACGACGCCATCGCCTTGATGAAGGGAGACCGTTTCGTCGCATGCAATCCCATGACCTTGAAGATGTTCGGCTGCATCAGGGAGCAGATCATCGGCGAGACGCCGGTCCGTTTCTCTCCGCAGCAGCAGCCCGATGGACGTTCTTCGAAGCAGCGAGTTCGCGAAATTCTCGATCTGGCAATCCAAGGAGTCCCTCAGTGTTTCCAGTGGCGCCACGTCCGCTGCGACGGCAAACCGTTCGATGCCGAGGTCTCGCTGAACCGGATCAAACTTTCCAACGAAATGTACGTGCAAGCCATCGTTCGCGACATTACGGGGCGGAAACAGGCCGAGGAGGAGTTGACCAATTACGCCGTGGCGCTGGAATCGGCCAATCGCACTCTGGAGCAACTGAACGTCGCCGCCCAGGCCGCTACCCGAGCCAAGAGCGAATTCCTGGCCAACATGAGCCACGAGATCCGGACCCCGCTGACGGCGATCATGGGCTATGCCGAAACGCTGCTGTTTGAAGGCGACCTTTCCAAGGCCCCGGCGCAACGCGTCGAAGCGATCAACACCATCATCCGCAACGGAAAACACCTGCTGCAAGTCCTCGATGACGTGCTCGACCTTTCCAAGATCGAGGCCGGGAAGCTCGAAGTGGAACCTATCCCGTGTTCGCCGGTCTGGCTCGTCGGCGAAGTGCGGCAACTGATGCAGGTCCGCGCCGAGGCGAAAGGCTTGGACTTGCTGGCCGAGTACACGGGCACCATCCCCGAGACCATTCAGAGCGACCCCACGCGGCTGCGGCAAATCCTCATCAATCTGGTGGGCAACGCCATCAAGTTCACCGAGACCGGATCGGTCCGGATCGTAACGCAGCTGCTGGACCGGCACGATGCGGAGCCGGCTCTACAGTTCGACGTCATCGATACCGGGATCGGCATGACGTCGCAACAGGTGCGGGGACTGTTCCAACCTTTCCGCCAGGCCGACAACTCGACGACACGGCGTTTCGGCGGCACGGGTTTGGGGTTGGCGATCAGCAAGCGGTTGGCCGAGAAACTGGGGGGTGACGTGACGGTGGAAAGCCGGCCTGGCCAGGGCAGCACGTTTCGGGTGACCGTGGCCATCGGCCGGCTCGACGGCGTGAAGCTGCTCGATCACCCGGAGGAAGCCGCCACGTGCGATGCCGAATTGGACGAAACGGCGGAAACCGGCCAAGCACGGCCCCGGCTCGATTGTCGCGTGCTGCTGGCCGACGATTCGCCGGACATCCTGCGGTTGACTTCCTTCATGCTTTCGCGCGCCGGGGCTCAGGTCACCGCGGTAGAAAACGGCCACCTCGCCGTCAAGCAGGCCATGGGGGCGCACGATGCGGACCGGCCGTTCGATCTGATCCTGATGGACATGCAGATGCCCGTGCTCGACGGTTACCAGGCCACCGCCAGTCTTCGCCGGCGAGGCTACGCCGGCCCGATCATCGCGCTCACGGCCCATGCCATGTCCGAACAGCGCGAGGAGTGCCTGCGAGTGGGCTGCAGCGACCACGTCACCAAGCCGGTCCGAGAAGAGAAGCTGTTGCAGGTAGTATCCCGCTACACCTCCGAGAATCTCCCGCAGCCGGCCGAATCGGCCCCGGAACACCATTGACGCAAGAACGCGAGAAGTCCGCGAGCGGCTATTTGTCCTCGACCATCCGCGCCAGGCGGATGACTTCGGCTCGGACGCCTTCCAGGTCGGGGTTCAAGCGGAGGGCGCGGCGAAAACACTCCAGTGCGGAAACGGGGTTCTTCAACTCCAGATACGCCTGGCCCATGCTGGTGGCCGCCACAAAGTGATAGGGATTGATCTCCAGGGCCTGGTGGCCGTCGCGGATCGACTCGGCAAACTGGCCCAGGTTGAATCGAGCGATGGCACGCTGGTTCCAAACCTCGGCAAACCAGGGCGCCTTGTCGATCAATTCGGATGCCCGGCGGGCCGCCTCCTTGTATTGCTGGGCGGTGTTCAGCCGGATGATGACCCCCAACTCCTGGCGTTCCTCTTCATTTCCGGCCCGGGTCCACACGGAGCGAATGCCGTTTTCGGCGAGCATGCGGACGGTTCGATCGTCGTCCAAGAGGGCGCGGCCCATGGCATGATTCACGGCGTAGTCGCCGATGAATCCCAAGGCCAGCACGGCTGCCCGGCGGACTTCACGCGTGTGATGGTCCGCCAGCCGTTGCAGCGTTCCCGGCGTATAGCGCTGGGAGACCTGGCTGATGAACCCCGCCGCGTCCTGGTTGTCCAGGTACTGCTCGTAGAGGGTCGATAAGAATGGAATTCGACGCTGGTTGTCGCTCACCCCGGAGCCTCCCACAATTCGCAAAACGCCAGACTGCCCGCCAATCGGCCTCGTGGAAGTTGCTCCCCGAGTCCGATTGCCCGTCTAGTTTCGATTGTAATAAGAACCGGGCCACCGCGGCAATGAAAAACCTCCCCCCCGACTGGCTTTTTGCCCTTTTCGGCCGAAATGATTCGGGGCACAATGAGGGTAATAGACTGGTTCTAGCTACCAGTGGCGGGCCGAACGAGTGATACGCTCCACGTTTTCAGGCTTCAGAAGACGCTGCATTGCCACCGTGGCGCCCGCGGCGATTACCGTCTTGGTGGCATCTGCGCCGCGTGCGCTTGGAGCGGCCCCTTGGGCCACCGAGGCCGCCGTGCAGCAGCAGCTTGCCGCACCGGTTGACGTTTTTTGGTCGGGCAACCCGTTGCGGTCGGCGCTTCGCGGCCTTTCGCAAGCGCAGCGTGTGGCGGTTCTGATCGACCGCCGCGCCGATCCCGGCCAAAAACTGGACCTGCAGCTGGATCGTGTCCCGCTGGAAACGGCATTTCGAGAAGTGGCCGGAAACTGCCACCTGGGCGTTTCCCTGTTGGGGCCGGTGGTCTATTTCGGGCCGCCCGAGGCCAGCAGACGGCTTCGCACGATCAGTGCGTTGCGCCTGGAGGAGATTCGGCAGTTGCCGGCCGCGACGGGGCGTACCTTCTTGCAGCCGCGACGGATCGCGTGGAACGACTTTGTCACGCCGCGGGCGTTGCTTACACAACTGGCCGAGGAAAACGGTCTGGAACTGATCGGCCTGGATCAGGTGCCACACGACCTTTGGGCCGCTGCGGATCTGCCGCCCCTGTCGTTGATCGACCGGCTGACACTGATCGCCGTGCAGTTTGACCTGACGTTCGAAGTCGCGCCCGGGGGACGTGGCGTGAGACTAGTGCCCGTGCCCGATGACGTGGGACTCGTCCGCAAATACCCCGGCGGGCGGCAACCCGACGAGACGGCCGAGAAGTTCGCCGCGCTGGCTCCCAATGCCCGGATCAAAGTCGTCGGCAGCGACATCTTCGTGAAGGGGTTGGTCGAAGATCACCAGCGGCTGACTTCGCCGCCGCGGCCGCCGCAGCACGCAGCGGGTGACCCGCCCGTGGACATCGAGAGGATTCGCATCGACAAGCTTTCGGTCCAAGAGGTGCCCGTCGGACAACTTCTCGAGCAATTGGCCGCAAGACTGAAGCTCGATCTGCGGATCCGGCGCAACGCCTTTCAGGAAGCAAACATCTCGCTGCAGCAGTTGGTTTCCGTCAACGTCGAGAACGCGACGGTCGACGAACTGTTTCAAGAAATCGCCGAATCGGCCGGACTGCGATACTGCCGCCGCGGAACCGTGGTCGAGATCAGTCCGGCGGAATGATCAGCAGCCGTGCTTCTCGAGCTTCTCGCGGAGCGTATCGGCCGTGAAGGGCTTGACCAGGTAATCCGACACGCCGGCCTGGATGGCTTGCATCACGCGCCCCTTTTCCGCCTCCGTGGTCACCATGATGACCGGCACGTCTTTGTCTTGTGCGCGAATCTCCTGAACGACTTCCAGCCCCGTCTTGCCGGGCATGTTCCAGTCGGTCAGCACCATATCGAACTCACCCGGCTTGAACTGTGCGACGGCTTCGGCCCCGTCTCCCGCCTCGGTCACATCGTTGACTCCCACAGCCTGCAGTGATCGCAAGATGATCTTTCGCATGGTACTCGAATCGTCGGCCACGAGTACTCGCGCGCCCATGGTGTTCTCCCCTTCTATTCTCAGAAGAATCGTGTAACGGGTAGCGACAGCAACGTCGCCACCGACGGTGGTTTTCGACCGTACGGAAAGATAGGTTAGGCATGAGAACAGTCAAGGTCCGATGGCCGAGATTTCGGCGCGGAGCGTGGGCAGCTGTCCGCGGAGTGGAATAACGCGGCGATCCGACGCGCACCGGGCACGGATGCATTTGTCGCGGGGCGATATCCCGGCCCGAGGGGTCCGGTTGTCCGAGTGAGTGCGACTGAGCGGCCGGCTCGAGAACGACAACCGTTCCGGCAAACCGCGCCTAAAACCATGACCTATAGTTGCGCGATAGAATCACCCGGCGGCAGGAGGTGGTGAACGGTTGCACCGCCGGAACTTGCCGGGTGGGAATAAAAGGCCTGTATCGTCTTCGTACGTTACTGTTTTGCAGACCATTAAGGAGCAAGCCTGTGTCCAGCACCACACCAGAAGCCCCGATCCAGGAGGCCACCCAGGCTGAAGGGACGGGCACCATGCAGTTGGTCAGCTTTCGGCTGGCCCAAGAGGAATACGGGATCGAAATCACCAAGGTTCAGGAGATTATCCTGATGGGGGAGATCACGCGGGTTCCGCAGACCCCCGACTACATCAAGGGGTTGATCAATCTGCGAAGCACGGTGATTCCCATCGTCGATCTGCGCCTTCGCTTCGGACTTGCGCAACAAGAGACGACGGAGGAAACGCGGATCATGGTAGTCAACGTGGCGGGCAAGACGATCGGGATCATCGTGGACGCGGTCAGCGAGGTGTTGCGGATTTCGCAGGACCAGATTGCCCCGCCGCCGCCGACCGTGGCCGGCTTGGGGCGGGAATACTTGACCGGACTGGTCAAGCTGGAGCACCGGCTGCTGATCCTGTTGGATATCGACAAGATCTTAGGTGAAGAAGAAACCGCGGCTTTGGAGGCTGCTACGGCCGGGATGTGATCCGGTTCCGAAGAGAAGACCACTGAACCTGGACGAGAACCTATCGACGGATTCAGGTCGGCATTGTCGCGGGGGACAGGCGCGTTGCCTCTCGCCCCTCGCCGCAGCCCGCCTGAGTCCGACGCCAACGCGAACCGGATGTACATGGCCCTGCCCGAATTAGTCAAACCGGTCATTCCACCGAGCAACCTGGAGCAGGTGACGGACTCCCAGTTGGCTCAGTTTGCCGGCCTGATCTACAACCGAACCGGGATTCGTGTCTCGCCGCAGAAGAAGACTCTGCTGTCGAATCGGGTGCGACGTCGGCTGCGGAAGACCGGAATCGAAAGATTCGGCGACTACTATCAGCACCTCAAGCGGCTCCGACCGAACGATTCGGAGTGGGACGCTTTTCTCCAGGAAATCACGACCCACGAAACCTATCTCTTCCGCGACGAATCCCAGTGGAAGTGGTTCCGCCGCGACTTCTTGGCGCAGTGTGCGGATGAAGCCCGGTCCGGTGAAAGGCAGCACTGCTTGCGAATCTGGTCGGCGGCCTGCAGCACCGGGGACGAGGTGGTGACGATGGCGTGCTGTATTGCCGACGCCCTGCCAAACCTGAAACAGTGGAAGATCCAGATCCTGGGAACCGACATCGGCATCGGTGCATTGGAGCAAGCCAAAAGTGCGGTTTTTGGGGAGCGGGCGATGCGGCTGGTATCGGAGAGTTACCGCCGCCGCTTCTTCACCAAGGCCAAGGACGCCAATATCTGGCAAGCCAAGCCGATCCTTACCGACATGCTTGCCTTCCGCCAACACAACCTGATGCATCGATTGCGAGACAAGGCATTCGACCTGGTGTTCCTGAAGAACGTGTTGATCTATTTCGACGCCGCGTCCAAGCAGACGGTCATCAGCAACGTTCGGGCGACGATTCGCTCCGGAGGATTCCTGGTCGCGGGGGCCGCGGAGGGAGTGGCCGACCTGATCAGAGATTTCCAACGGATTCAGCCCTGGTTGTACCGTAAACCGTTCAAGTAGGATCAACCGGCCGGAGTGAAACATGAGTGACTCGGATCCCCTCGCACGAGACGAGTTCTTCGACAGCTTGCTGGGAGATTTCCTGGACGAGTCGGAACAACTGCTCGATCGCCTCAACGAAAGCCTGCTCCAACTCGACGAGTGGGTTCGCAGCCTAGAGGGGGAATACGGTCAGCGCTGTGATGATGATTTGATGAACGACATGTTCCGCTCGGCCCACAGCCTAAAAGGCCTCTCGGCCATGTTGGGCCTGCGCGACATCAATCATCTCACCCACAAGGTCGAGAACGTCTTCGACGCGGCGCGAAAAGACGAACTGGTCATCGACGGCGACGTGGTGGAACTGATGTTCCAGGCCGTCGACCGGCTGGTGAGTTTGGTCGATGCCCTGAAGGAACCCGACGCCGACTCAGTGGAATGTGAATCCGTTATCCAGAATATCGGCAGACTGCTCCAAACGGCCGGAGTCGCTCGCGAGCAAACCTCCCAGGAAGACGCCGAGCGGGCGTTGCAGGAGGAACTTGCGGCAGCCGAGACGGCGGCGGGCCAGGAACCGATGCCGCCTGCGCCCGCGGAAGCGGAAACGCCGCCCTCGCCCCCGGAACTGCCCGACGAACCGCCGCCGGAAACCGTCGTCGATTTCTTCCAGGATCTGGAAGACGAATGGGACGCCCAATCGAAGTACGTTTCCATCTTCATCGACGAGACCGAACTCTCTCTGGACCAATTGACCGAGACGTTGCTGGCGTTGGAAGGCGGCGGGAGCCCCGAGGCCATCGAGAACTTGCTGGTGACGTCCCACCGGATCAAGGGCTCGGCCGCCTCGATCGGGCTGAACCGCCCCGCCAAATTGGCCCACTTGATGGAGGACTTGCTGCAAAACCTGGTGGACACCGGCCGGGTCCTCTCCGCGGAAGTAACCGACGCCATGCTGCAGTGCTCCGACGCATTGCGTCAATACGTCGAGGGTTTGAAGCGGGGCGCGCCTCAATCCGATCAGTTCAACCCGTTGGCCCACGAGTTACTTGCGGCCCAAGTGACCGAGAGCCCCCAAGAGCCCGCCGGGGAGCCGACCAGTCCTCTCCCCGAGGCAACCGCGCCGCCGGCCGGGAAAGCAGCAGCACCGGAGGGCATCTCTGAGACGCTACGCACGATGGTCACGAAAGCCGCCGCCGATCTCGATGCCACGTTCGTCGGCACGGCGAAGTTCGCTCCCGAACTGCCACTGGTGGGCTTGAAAGCGCGACTGCTTTACGAGAAGCTCTCCAATTTGGGGGAGATTTGCTACTTCGACCCGCCGTCTGAGGGTCTCGACGATATCGAGAAGCTCCCGGGGATCGCGTTTGGCGTAACGACCGACAAACCGTTGGAGACCGTGCAGCGCTGTTTACGGGTAGCGGGTGTACGCCAAACGGAAGTTGAGCCCCTGGTACCCCAGGAGACTGCACCCGCTGCAGAACTCGTGCAGCCCGCAGAATCGGCGGCAGGAGACGTTGCCGCAGCCCAAAGCCTCGGAGCGGCGAAGATCGCGCAACCGGAAGCGAAGACAAGAACTCGGCCCCAGGAAGGCGGCAGCAGGCCCACGGAGACTCTGCGGGTGGACATCGAGCGTCTCGACCAACTGATGAGTCTCGCCGGCCAACTAGTGATCAACAAGGCCCGCTTCGCCCGAATCGGCGATATCCTGAAGAACGTGCTGGGGAACGAGCAATCGTCGCGTGTGTTGCGCCACGTGTTCGGCACGCTGGAGAAGATGAGCACGGGGGCCGGCGGGCGCAGCCGCCAAGACAACCTGCGAGCGGAACTGGAGCAGTTTCGCAGCCAGGCCCGCCGCGTCCAGAACGATCTCGAGGCCGTTCGCCGTGACGTCGAGGTGCTCAGCCAGGTCCGCACGTCGGTCAACGATCTGTTCGAAACCATCCACCAGCTCGACCGTGTCAGCGACGGAATCCAGCAAAGCGTGATGGATACGCGAATGCTGCCGATCGGTCCGCTGTTTGCGCGGTTCAAGCGCGTGATCCGCGACATCACGCGCACCAACAACAAGCTTATCAACCTGCTGATCAACGGCGAGAAGACCGAATTGGACAAGCGGATGATCGACGAGTTGGGAGATCCGCTGATTCACATGGTCCGCAACTCGGCCGACCACGGGATCGAAATGCCCGACGTCCGCGAGGCGGCCGGCAAGCCGCGGCAGGGAACGATTACTCTCGATGCGTTCCATCGCGGCAACAGCATCATTATCCAAGTGACCGATGACGGGCAAGGTCTCAACCCGGACCGTATTCGCCGCAAAGCACTGGAGAAAGGGCTTCACACCGAAGCCGACCTCGACCGGATGACGCGACATCAGATCTACCAGCTGATTTGGGAGCCGGGACTGAGCACGGCGGAGAAAGTGACCGAGGTGTCCGGGCGCGGGATGGGGATGGACATTGTC
>Ga0180437_10006583_pt1 | contig 15397 bp, 27 predicted proteins | sample SS_ome_4_FD_132410 | JGI IMG/M metagenome (GOLD analysis project Ga0180437, IMG submission 132410) | Hypersaline lake sediment archaeal communities from the Salton Sea, California, USA - SS_3_D_1 metaG | ecosystem: Environmental > Aquatic > Non-marine Saline and Alkaline > Hypersaline >...
ATATAAAATTAGTATTTTCTCTCCCGGTTGACCACTGGGCAACTTTGGACAAACGCGCAATCCTTGCCGGTATCCAAGATTATGCGTTGGGTGTCAAAATAGTTAATGAGGCACCTCATGAGGAATTGCGACGTGAGAATCTGTCTAAGATTAAAAAAGCAAAGACAATTGAGGAAGAGTTGGCTGTTATAATTGAGGAAGATTCCTACGGTTTGCCTTCTGATAAGTTGCTCCATTTTTGTAAGCGATATTTGTGATAGAAAAGAAAAAGTGTAAAGACTGCGAATGGGGTAATACCGATAATGGTAGAATATCCTGTCCATTGCGGGGTATTATTGGTACAACTCCAGAATCGTTTTGGTGTGGTGTTAGGTCCCAGTGGGAAAAGGATAAACGAAAGTGGGGCAAGTTGTTAAATGCAGTGCATATGCAAATTAGACGAGCACGAGAACTGGAAGAAAAGATTGATTCTATGCATGAGAATTATATTCCTAGGATTTTATGGAATATAGCTGTAGAAGATGTGGCTAATAAGGAATTTATGTTAGAAGAACTGGGTCGGGATCTTGCCAAACTTAGAAAAAAATACCTAAAAATGAAAGCTAGAGTGGAGAAGCTAGAAAAGTATGCTGACTATCAAGACACTGAAGCTTGAAGGTTTTTTGTCGTATGAAAAATGTGTTGTGGATTTGGCAAAGCCTGGTATCACAGTTATTACCGGATCTATTGGGGTTGGTAAATCTGCTTTGTTAGAGGGGGTTTTATATCTTTTGTATGGGCAAACTCTGAGAAAAAAAGGATCTGTGAACAACCTTATAAATAAAGTTTTGCAAAGAGGTTTTGATATATCGTTGACCTATACAAGTGACGGTATTGATCATGAGATTAGAGAAGTTAGAGAAAAAGGTAAGGTTAGTATTTATCATACCAAGAATGGGGTGACAAAAGAGATTCAGCGGTCTGATTTCGAGAAAGACTCTGGTTTAAATATGTCGTTTGATGAGTTTAATAGTAGAGCTTGTTTAGGACAAAGACAATCTCAGATTTTGATGACAGGTACATCGGCGGCCAAAGGATCTTTATTATCAAAGATTTTTGGGCTTAGTCGATATGACAATATCATTAGTATTTGCAGTGCTGATATTAAGTCTGTTACCATTGTTCAAAAAGATCTTAGAGAAAAAATAGAATCCTATGAAAAAGATATTAATGATTTGAAGGAATCTTTGGTTCCTAAGAATACTAGTAGTTTGGATTGGGCACAATTGGAGGATACCGAAAATAACCTACATAAAGTGCGTATGCGTCTTGACGATCTTAAGGGCAAGGATCAGCAACTAAGGGATTTGATTAGTAAGCAGGAGGTTATTCAAGATCATTGCGCTAGGATACGAGAACTGGATAATGATATAGAGGATTTACGGGCTAGATTAAAGAGCAAGGAAAAATATAGAATTGATACGAGTGTAACTAACAAGTTAGAAGATAAGCTCGGTATATATCGGAATGCCCTTGATGAAGCAAAATCGGAGGTACATAAGGCTAGTAAAGATCTAGCTAGAGTTAAAAGTATGCCCGATGCCTGTCCTTTGAATAATAAACCATGCCCTATTGATGTACCTATTGCTTATAAGGACGTAATACAAAAGCGGGCAAAGAATAACTTAGAAACGTACCAAAAGACCCAAGAAGATCTTGGAACTAAGATACTGAAGATAAGAAAAAGATTAAATAATTTTCAGGAATATGAAGAATTGTATCAGCAATATAAACAAAAAAAACTTTCTAGAGCCCAATTTAGGATTAAGGATTATGGAAATCTTGAATCTTCTAGATCTGAGTTACAGGAAATCCAGTCCCGTATTGCGAAGGGTGTAAAGATTAAGGAAAAATTGGTTAATAAAAGAGATGAGCTGTTGTCTGCTAAGGCTGCAGAAGAAGAAAGAAAGGCAACTTTGGCATCTCTTCATGGGATTATCGATGATAAGAAATCTTTATGGAAAGAAGCTAAAGAAGCATTAGGGAAAGTTACAAAGGATTTGCAATATATGGCTGGTGCTTTATCTGTTTTCAAAAAGGCAAAACTTTTTAAGATTGATACTGTTCTAGAAAGATTAAATACTAATGTGCAAGATATTCTTGATGAAATTTCAGATCATAAATATAGGGCATCGTTTGTGTCTCAAAAACTAAACGCTTCAGGAAAAAAGTTATTGGATGACGTTGACATTGTAGTAACCGATGGGTATAAAAAGCTACCAATTGACTTGTGGTCAGAGGGGCAGAGGGCATTGATAGGTTTAAGTGTTTTACTAGGTGTATGGCAAACTGATCATGAGCTTGCAGATCGTGGTGTTTCTGTTCTTTTTTTGGATGAGGTTTTTGGCCCTTTAAGTTCTGATATTATTGATAGGGTTTTTGATACAATAATTCGTTTATCTAAAGATCTTTGTACTGAATCGGTCAAGATTATAACACACCACAAAGTTAATTTTAGAAACGTAGACCATCATTGGCATATTACTATGGCTGGTGGATTATCTAATTTGGAGCAAGTTTTTTGACAATGTTGTTGACAACTTTGTTTAACTATGTAATCTTTTGATTAATATGATCATAGATTGCTGCTTGCTACGAAAAGTTAATCTTCCACTAGTACCTTGTGATGCAAATAAATGTGAATGGTATATACATAATGATGATTACAATAATTGCTTTTGGGTGCTGGCTAATGCATTGAGTCAGGTCCCGAGGGGTCTTTCGATTGAAGAGATTGCATCGTATGAGCATTTGTCAGTAGAGGAGACCGATGTTATTTTACAGGAAGCTATTCGTAAGTATCGGTCACGAGTAAGAAAAGTTAACCGGGACCTTGAATGAAAGTTAAACATTATGAGCGTTGATATGGTATATCAGATTAACGATACCATCGATAACCATATACTTGACGAGATCAGTAATCTTGAGGTTGAAAATGCTTTATTGAAAAATTGGATAAGGAGCAATGCTGAGAAGGCTAGATGTGCTGCTTGTGGTGAGCCTATTTATCAGTTATCTATGCAGCGTATGATGCGGCCTTTTTTGTGGCATAGTCGTAAGTGTTTTGAGAATAAGCCAGGTAAGATTATAGCACTAGAACGGGATTTCGGTTGCGACATTGTAGAGATACTCAAAGAGACAACAAAAAAATGTGGCAATATTCGTGCGCAGTGTCACGTACTTGGTGTTTCGATTCCTTATTTGTACATTATAATGAACAAATATTGTGGGGATCGTATTGCTTTTATGGCTCAACATGCGACTGGAAAGCGTAGAGAGCTTTATGCCAAAAAGATTGCTAAAAGAAAAGCACGAATCCAAGCTAAAAATAACGGCAACGGACATTGATCGCAGAGCTACGTGGGGCGGGTATAATCAACCATACGTTCAAAATATTGTAAAGGGAGCTATGAAGGCTCTCAAGATTTTGGCTACTCTTACCTTTGATCCTGGTTTGTATTTTTGGACCAACGGTTTGCAAAAGCATTTAGAAAGTAGAATGGAAGAAGCTCGAAAAGAAAAAGAACGAGAGGAAGCTGAACGTAAACGGTATACGTTTCACTGAGATTAAAAGGAGAGGCTCACTATGGCTAGAAATTTAGGGCAGAGGTTACAGGCCATAAGTCACAGGCAGTCGGCAAACTCTTCTGAGATGAGGGGCCGATTCCTTAGTAATTTACGTGATAAGTTGGCTGAGAGAAAGTATCGTGCTGACATGACACTTTCTACTGATGATCAGGATACGGCTAGGAAGTTTGCTGCTGTTGTTCGCTACAATCCTGCATTAGGTTACCCATCGGAGTACGATTTGATGTCGATTGTAGCTCAAAGCTACAGTGATCATAATATTGATTGGGAGCATATCAACGTTGATGAAGCGAACGGCGTTGTAATGCTCTATCTCCAACCCTCTGTTGAGGTTATTCCTGTCAATAGTGTTAAAGAAGTCCCACCGGAGTTTACCGCTATTGGGACTGCTCTGTATAAAAGGGCAGCCGATGCGAGCGGTAAAGTCCAGGAAATATGGTCTTTGAAAAAGACTGATAATGGCTTGGCTCTCTACCGTAGCCCAGAAGATCTAGAGGTTACTGCTGAGGGTAGTTCCGGCCCTGTTAAGGGTAGCGTTGTGGATACCCCGTATGGTCCTGCCATAGTTCAGCGATTTGATGAGATGGGCAATGTTTTTGTTCAGGTTGGTAATAAGACGCATTTGGTTGCGGCTACAGATACTATGCCTTACGATATTGACAAAGAGCGAAAAGCTTTAGAAGATTACTATGCGCAGGTGTACGGGGATCGGGAGTTTGCAAAAGAATTGGTTCAAAAGCTCCCACAAGAAGATAAAAAGTAACATTTAAAGAGAGAGAGAAATGAATAGTCGAGTTGCTTTGAGAAAAGCTATAGGTTCTATTAGGCGTATGGGGATTGGTCTGAAACAAATTGCACCAAATATGTCTGAATTAGACGTGGGTAATTACTTAGTGTTGTTTAGCTATAGTACGCCTGTTGCCTACTTGGATAAAGCTTCTGGGCAGTATTTTAAGACTGATCAGAGATTTTCGAATACAACTAGTAGACATATTAGCAAGTGGCTTGCGGGTAACCCTGCAGATACTATACCTCAATCGGAGATTGAAGCTTTGGTAGGTTAATCTTAAAGAGAGAGAAATGAGACGCAAAGCGGAATACAATGGTTGGACAAATTATGAAACTTGGGCTGTAAATTTGTGGTTTTATAATGATGCTGGGTTTGAGGAGATGCTTCGAGAAGAAGCTGAACGGTTTTGGGAGGATGATCCTGAAACTGCGGTAGGTCAGTTAGCAGAGTATATGAAGAGTGTAGTTGAGGATGAGAATCCTTTGGCCGGGCAAGCATCGATGTATTCTGACTTACTGGGTGGTGCTATTAGTGACGTTGATTGGTTTGAGATTGCAGAGCCGTATTTCGAAAATTTTGAATAAATTAATGAGGAGAAGGTCTCCATGAAAAAGAAACAAGCTGCATCCTTCAAGGGTTTATTCTCCAGTGATTATGAAAAATGGATTCCCATGGAGGCCAGACTTCTTGCTACCAATAATTATGGCTCATGGGCATCTGTGGAAGAAGCAAACGCCAATGTTGACAAGGCAATCCAAGAGCTTTCCGAAACTATCAAGAGTGGGGTTGAGGAGGAGGTGAGACGCCTTGTTGACGAAGAGCGGGATGATCTTATTGAAGCAATGACTGAAAACATCGTTGCTGGTCCTGATTTACCAAAGATGGGGCCAAGCGATGAGAATATGCCTTTGAAGCCTGGAGAAGCGCGTAGGGTTTCGATGAAGCATGTTCTAAGACGTGCTAAAAGGAATGCATCCAATAGAGAAACCGCTATACCCTACGTAAGAAGATCTATAAAAATTGCTCAGGATTTTGAGAATTGGTATGACATTAAAGAGATCCAATATAAAAAGTATGGGCCAGGAAAATTTAGGGATAACATAGAAGAGTTTGTGTACAGGGCTGCTATGGAAGGCTTTGGGGACACTCTAGGTGATGAAGGTTTTGGTGTCTACGACCTTGTTACTTTTGATCAACCGATTAAAGTAATCCAGAACGGTAATGATTGGGAATTTGCTGGGGCTATTATTTATTACATGGATATTGGTTTTGTCGATGTTGAATATTACGGCACAGTAGCAGAAGCGGAAGAGGCATGGGAAAAGTTGGAAATGGAGTATGAGGAGCATATAGCTGAATACGGTGAAGAAGAGGATTGGTAACCTTAGCTGAGAGAGGGAGAGTTATGCCAAGGAATCGTTGGACACGAGATAGTGCTAAAGAACTCCGTGATATGATTAATGGGGTAGTTCTTAGAGACGGTGGTGGGGATATTATTGTAGGGGATGAGTATTACTCTAAAGCATATATTGCAATTATCCACGATAGTAGTGGCTTCTGCTATCCAAGTGCGGGTATCTGTGCGGCACAAGATCCTGACACTGCTATCCAAGAAGCCTTTGGTTATTTAGAAGACTGGTATTTAGAAGACATAGAGTATGTTAAAGAAGTACAAGAAGAGTGGGGCGATCAATGGTCTGAAATTCTTACAGAGGGTTTTGACGGTTTGGTATTTGAATTAGACCCTGAAGAGGCAGCTCAAGTTATTGAAAGCTCGGATGCTAAAAAATATATCGAGATTGATTATCGAGAACCTGAAGAAGATTATGATTGATAAGGAAAAGATAAAAGAGTATATCAGGCAAGCATCCAAGCCATTCATAGGCCAAAAGACAGTTGATAAGCATGTGGTTGAGCAGTGCCTAGAACAAGTCATTAGAAACAAGATACCAGATTTTAAGGTAAGCAAAGATGTAGTGGAAGTTGTGGAAAGCAACGTGAGATTAACATTGCCGATTGAGACAGTGCTTAAGCTATTTCAATAAGGAGTTTATTTATGGTTTTGCTATCTAACGTTGAGTTTGCGAAGCTGGTTGAAGGGCAATCTCCTATGCTTAGAGCTATCGCTAATAAGCGTTGTGATAGCTCATCTAATGGATCTGTTACACTAGACGAAATCAAGCGCATGATTAGTACATGTGCTTATTGTGGAGATGCCCAAGGAAATCGATATTTGAAGTCCTTGGCAAGTCTAGCTCAAAGTGGTCAATTACAGGATTTAAGATCGGGAAGAGAGTCATTTGATACCCATCGGGTTTATATCGGAAGTCTTGTAAAAAAAGGAGAGGTACCTTTTGATATCTTTGATTCTGTTGTATTGAAAGAGTCAGGGCAAAGAGGAACAATCGTTGACTATAATGCCGATACGAAAGAGTACCTAGTTTCGCTGGATCCATTTCACTTGAGGGTTTATCCTAAAGGCGAGCTTGAGAAAGTTGCAAGAAAACAATAATGCGTATTACGGCTAAAGATCTAGATAAGCATTACGAGCTTAAGATTAAAGATCCGGGAACTGGGGGTATTAAACGGGTCACGAAGATAGCTGAGATTAAAGAGCATGCAGTAGAGTTTGCCTATGATGTTTTGCTAGACCTTGACCTGCCCGGTGCGCCAAGTGTGCAGGTTGGTCGTATGGTTGGCTTTGAGAATGTTAATATACCTTTGGAACATGTTGTAGGTGTGGTCCATGTACATGCTTCGTTTTCTACTTTAAACAATAGACGTATACAAATGGATCTGCCTATCCCAGTAGTACGTGGGGCTTTTAGGCGTCCGTCTCTTGTTATCATTAATAATAAAAAGCATGTCCTATCGCAGGATTTGATTGAGCGTCTCATTTCTACGTTAGATTATAAGGTACCAAAGACCTTTAACTACATGACACCTAGCAGCTCGATACTTTGGCAGGATAATGCGGAAAAACCTATGTATAGCTCACCTAATCTACCTATGGGTATAGACTTAGACTATGAGGATTACTCGCTTTTCTAGGTTTTTTGTATTATGGTTACATGGCACGTAAGAATAATTTACCCAAACTAGATAAAAATATAAAAGATATATGCCCCTTTGCTGATCCAAAGTGCCCTATTTGTACTTTGCCTCTTTTTCAGATTGCTACTCTGCATGAATTAAGATTCAAACATAAGTGGAAGTTTAAGAAGCTTTATGAGTATGCTCATATTGAGCTTGCGAATCCTATTAGTCAAAAACATCTTTCAACGCATTTTAAGAAACATGTAGATCTGAAGTCTATGATCTATAAAGATGTCGAAAATAACGAAGAGCTGGCTATTGCGTCCTTGATTAACAAAACGAATAAGGATTTACCAGCTCACCACAATAAAGACGTTGAAACTGCCTATGCCCGAATAACCAAAATGACTGCTGACTTTTCTCAGCGCGTAGAATGTGTGGCAGATCTGATAGCTATTGATAAAGTACAATTAGAAAAAGAATTAAGTAAATTACCGACCATGAAAAAGTTGGAATGGTATGCCAAACTACACAAAGAGGCTCGGGATCAAGTAAAGGACATTGAATCGCTGCGGTCGCCTAGAATTATGGTGGCTGAGTTTTTGAAAAGTGCTATTGACGATACCATACGGGAGGTATCTGGTATTTTGCGTGATATATGTAGTATGATGCAAGGGGCTGCTATAGAAACTATGAAGGATACCCCATATGCGCATGCTATTACTTCGGATACATTTGTTGAAGTATTTAGGAAAGCTGCTATAGAATATCGGGAAAGAATGACTAATTTGAGGCGAGAACATTTATCTAAAGCTGCCTCTGCTTTAGCGGATTTGGAAAAGATCAAATGATTATACTTACGGCAATGAATGTCGATGACCTGATGCGAGATCTTGAGTATGGCAGTGAGCAAAGATCTCATGCGTGTAACTCTGATCTATATAGTTGGGATCCCGACTACGCCTTTTTGACTTTTTATACTCGCTGTGCGGGTTCTGGGAGGGTTTGGGCACAAAAGGTTCAATTGATGGACTACAATTATGTAGTACCGGAAGAAGATCGTGACATAGATACATTTGAGGAAGCCAAACTTTTATATCCTGAGATTTTAGATTCGGATGTTAAAGTTGATTGCACATGCCCAGACTTTGCTTTTAGGTATAGGTACATTGTGGATGGCTTAGGCTCTAGCTTAGAAGAGGAGCCCATACCACCTAAAGAAAGAAACCCCCATGAGTTAGGTACTGTGTGTAAGCATTTAATATCTGTCTTTAGAAAATATTTTCGCTGAGATATTTTATGATACTCTATCTATGCTCTCGTTGTAATAGACCTGGGTATAATAATGGATCTGAGAGGAAGGTGATGCTTCTTTAAGAAAAACAGAATTTTTATTTATGCAAGCGATAGACCGTGTATATCAATGTTACGATACAGTTGGGATTGATTGGGATCAAAAGAAAAAGATACTTGGATTTTTACAGCAGTATTTGCTCGATTTTGTAAATATATTTGAGGTAGATTATATCGATTAGTGGCCTACCTGTATAAAGTTAAGTTACAATCCCTTGCTTAATTTTTATTGGTAGGCTACACTTTTTTGGTAAAAGTTATGGATATTTTAAAAACATTTTTTCCAGAAGTTAAATTGATAATACCTAGAGTTTTTGAGGATGATCGTGGATACTTCTTTGAGAGTTTCAATCAAAGAGAATTCGAAAAAGGAATTGGATTACCGATTAAGTTTGTCCAAGATAACCAATCATTGTCTAAACAGTATGTTTTTAGGGGTATTCATTATCAGGTAGTAAAGCCGCAAGGAAAACTAGTAAGAGTAGTGGAAGGTGCTATACTGGATTTTGTTGTTGATCTTCGTCGCAGTTCCGCTACCTTTTCACGGTGTATCGTAATTCATTTATCCTCTGGTAACTTTAAGCAGCTTTGGATTCCAGAAGGTTTTGGTCATGGGTTTTTTGCTTTGAGTGATAAGGTAGTTATAGCTTATAAGACTACTGAATACTACGATCCGGTTTATGATCGATGTATAATTTGGAATGACCCAGATATAAATTTGGTTGAGTGTTTATGTAAAGATCCTATAGTGTCTGAGAAGGATGCACAGGGTAAAAGATTATTTGAAAGTGAGGTATTTTTATGACTTCTGCCATAGTGACAGGAGGAGCAGGTTTTATTGGGTCGAATGCTGTTAATATTTTACTCGATTTGGGGTGGTCTGTTTTTGTGGTTGATAAATTGACTTATGCTGGTGATAGATCAAGGTTGCCTAGTAATGTTCCTTTGCTAGAACAGGACATAACGCAAATTAATTGGAAGGCTTTATTAAAAGAAGCTAGACCTGATTACATTATAAATTTTGCGGCTGAGACGCATGTAGATCGATCTATAAAAAATGCTGACAGTTTTCTGCAGTCTAACTGTGTTGGTGTTTACAATATTGTGCAGGGGCTTAGAAATTATACGAAGGAGTACAATGCAAAGTGTGTCCTAATCCATATATCTACTGATGAGGTTTACGGGGATACTTCGGTATGTGATAGATATGAGTTTTCTGAAAGTGATATGCTTTTACCGAACAATCCCTATAGTGCTACAAAGGCATCTGCAGACCTGCTGATCAGGTCGTGTTTTTGTACTTACAATGATTTTAATTATTTAATCTTTCGAGGATCAAACAATTTTGGCCCAAACCAACATATGGAGAAATTTATCCCGACTGTGATCCGATCAGCGATACAGGATCTTCCTATACCTATATACGGTACTGGGGAAAACATTAGGGAATGGTTATGGGTCGAAGATTTTGTAAAAGGTATAGTCCACTTTAGTAATTTAAGAAACGTTGTTATTAATTTGGGATCGTGTGTTAGACTTACTAACCTAGAATTGGTTAAGAAAATTTTGAGTATAATGGGGAAGCCAGAGAGCTTGCTTGGGTTCGTACCGGATAGACCTGGACACGATGCCAGATATGCATTAAATTCTTCTTGGGCATGTTCACTTGGGTATGAACCTACTATGCTTGGATCTTTTGATGATCGTATTAAAATTGTAGTTGAGGATATAACAAAAAGGATGAGACAAGGTGAGCGATGAGAATCTGATCCCGATTAATTGTACGGTATCGAAGGGAACATTTCGCCGTCCAGATCATTATGATGCTCGGACAGACCCGAATCGTTTAGTATTCGTTTCTGTCTTTGGTCGTAGAAAGATGGGTGCTCAAAAAGAGCTTGAATCAATACTGAAAAAACTAGGATACAAGCCTGTGTGGGTTTCACCTGAAGATCTAGAGATCCGAGATTATCGTGATAAGGATAAAGAAAACAATTAGTTATGAAAAACAAAACATTTCCCTATAATTTTTACGTTTGGTACAATACTATTTGTGATGGTTGAGATTTCCAACATAGACCGTGCGAATAAGGTAGCTGCCAGGTACTTCTGTTCATGTTTGAAAAGGTCACCCAAAGCGCAGCGATACATTAGTTCTAGGGTATCGGGGAATACTGCTAGGCTATTTCGGTTGGGTTATGTCCCCAATACGGGAGTATGGGATGCGCTCTGTGCTAAAGGTATAAAAGTTAAAGTACTTAATAGCTTAGGGATCTTTAAAGATAAAGAATGTATTTTTAGAAACAGGATAGTTTTTCCTGTTGTCCATAATAGTCGTTTGGTTGGTTTTGGTGCGCGTGCTTTAGATGATAATTATTTACCTAAGTACATTAATTCCCGCTCTACTATATTGTACGATAAAAAATCTATATTATACGTAAGTGATATAGCAAAAAAATACATACACAACCGTGGTTGGGTTCTGTTAGTTGAAGGTTATTTTGATGTGCTGTCTTTGTACGATATTGGGATAAAGAATGCTGTTGCTACCTGCGGTACCGCGTTTACTGATTACCATGCTAGGTATATTAAACGATGGGCTAATAAGGTGGTAATTTGTTATGATGGCGATTTTGCCGGGGTGCATGCTACTAAAAAAGCCGTAGGAGTTTTACGAGAAAACCGTATGGCGATGTGTAAAGTACCTTTACCAGAAGATTGCGATCCTGACGATTATATAAAAAAGAATGGCAGAAAAAAATTTATAAAATTAATAAAAGGAGCTATGAAAAAGAATGGAATACTTGGGATTAGAAAAGGATGACAATATGACACGCAGTATTAGCCCAGAGGATAGAAAAGATTTTGCTAGGAAGCAGTATGATTTTTTGAGGAAGCAAGGTATTGAGGATAGGTTATATCTTAGGCGTATCTTCAAAGTAGCAGGTCCTGGGCAAGTACAAGAAGCATGGGATTTAGCGCATTGTGATGATTGGGAAGCAGACCCCATATCCAAAGATTTGTTATATTGTATATTGACCACGGGTATATCATCTGGTTGGTCGGCTGAACGCATTGCAAAGATATTGAAAGAGGCTGATTTTGCTGTTCCGGATACTACTCAGCCGGGTCGTTTTTTTAGAATACTAAAAGGTGCTCGTGAGGTACTGTTTCCGTATTCGCATGAATTTACTGCTGAGGAAATTCAAGAGCTAAAGAGTAACTTGTGACTCATTGGTATATTATGAGTGATCTGCATTTAGAGTTTCATGCGGATCATGGGGATTCTTTTTTTAGTAGCATTGGAGATGTTTCTGATTCTGGTTTAGTGTCCGCTGGGGATCTATGTGATAGTCGCTTTTTAGCAGAGGATTATGCTCGTTTAGCGAACAAGTTTAAGCATGTTGTGTTTGTACTTGGGAACCATGAATACTACCATAGCTGCCCTACTGATGTCCACGATTGTATAGCTAGATTAGTTAAGAGCCATAGCAATCTATATTGGCTTCATGATTCTAGTGTTACTATTGAAGGCCAAAGGTTTGTTGGGTGTACATTATGGTTCGAAGAACACCCCATGAATGCGCACTACGAAAAAGATCTTAATGATTTTTTGGTTATTTATAACTTTCGTCCGTGGGTATACAAGACACATAAAAGATCTGTTGAGTATCTTAAGCGTACAGTTAAACAAAGCGACATTGTTGTAACCCACCACATACCAACTGACCTGGGCATAGATCCTTTGTACAAAGATTCTACCCTTAATAGGTTTTTTGTATCTGATCAAACTAATTTTATTAATGATAGGCAACCGCGCTATTGGATTTATGGCCATACCCATCGACAAAATAATTTTAAGATTGGTAAAACAGCTATGATATGTAACCCATTGGGTTATGTCTTTCGTGAAGATACTTCTAAGTTTAATGACCAGCTAACTATTGAAATTTCTTGATACGCTACTTAATCTTTTCTTAGGTGATTAACATACGATACCTGTATGAAGAGGATAGCTGTTATTAAGCAGTGTCAAGAAAAGGATATCGATCCGGATCGCCCACGATCCGAGCAAAAATATTGTTTGTATACTCATGATGGAAGCCGGTTACTGGGTAGGCATCCGACTAAGGAATCTGCAATTAATCAAGAACAAGCAATAAAGGCGCAATCATCAAAGCGCGTGCTTGGATTTATAATTAAATACCTAAGAATTAGTCATGGCTAGGATACTAGTAGTTGAACCGGAAAAGTCTGCCAGTGAGTTTATTGTTGAGATAGTTAGAAGATATGCAGTTAATAAGTACGTTTCTGAGTGGTCGTTACGTTTTACTGAAGTTTCAAATAGCGCGGAAGCACTAGATCGGATCAAAGAGCATAATTTTGAGTTGATTATCTCGGATATATCAATCGCACGGGCTGATAATTGGGAGTTTATTCGTGTATTGCGTAAAGGAACAGACCACTTTGATTTACCTATTGTGGTCACATCAGCTATTGGAGGTATAGAGTTAGAATATATGAGTAAGCGAGCTGGGGCGAGTATGTTTTTTACAAAGCCCCTTGAGCCGAAAAAGTTTGTTGATGATATCTTTACGCTAATTATGGAACGCTAATGGACTGGTCCCCGAGTTTAGTATTAAGTATTATAGCCTTGATTGTTTCTGTGATCGGGGGTGCTCTTGTAAGAATTTTCGTGGGTAGAACGTTCAAGGGTATTGATGATAGCATAGCGTCTTTGACGGGTGCTTTAGAAACATTAAATATTAAAGTGCAAAATGGGTGTTGGATATCCCCTAATACCTGCGATATGCGAATGCGGGGCGTTGAGAAATTAACCGATCTTATTCCTGATCTAGATAAACAAGTGGCTTTGCTTATATCTTATAAAAAAAGAATAGAAGAGGTACAGGATCGGGTCAAAAATATAGATGCTATCCGTGTAGAATTCCTGGAAAAATTTGTTCCCATTCCAGAATTTTCTCGTCAAATAAAAATTATAACTTCTCAGCTAGAAGGCATATACAAAAAGATTGATTCTCTTGATAACAAATTGGATTCATATAGGAGGGGGTAAAGTTTATGCTTGATAACAAATTGATTAATGATTTAGTCGATAAGATTAAGAATGAGAATGGGCAAGGACATGCTTTACTAGAACGTAAATTTAATTCTGGTAAGATTAGCGAAATTGAACGGGACATAGTGTTAATGCGGGTTGCGTTGAATCATATAAAAAATAAATTAGATAGTATTTTAAATAAGTGTGCATTATGATCTTATATGAAACATTAGCTCGTAGAATACAAACTCATGATGTTGTTAAAGTAGAATGTTATGACGGCTTGGTTTTTTATCTGTTTTCTGCTATGAATGACGGCAAAAATTTTTTGGGGAATGCTCAACCTTGTATGGCTGGAAAAAATATTAAAGTACCAATTTACACTATTCGTGAAATCCTACCACATGACCCTACCTAAGTTTTTCTAGTATTTTCAGTAACATATAAAAAAGTTAATCTAATAGTTATTAAAGTGTTGACAGCGCATTACGAAAGTCTTACAATTGTCTTAGATAGCCAATACTGAAACAGAAAGGGGTCTAAGATGGTTGAAAAGGGAATTATTGTAATTGGTTACTTTATTTGGTGGGCCGTTCGGGACGTGCTTATCCTGAGAGAAGAGCTGAAAGCTCTTCTCAAAACTTTTAAAATCCCCCACCCATTTGCTGAGGTAGACGACCCTGAGAAGGTCGTTGCCTTCCACCGCTCCGCATTCCTAAAAGCTAAGAGGGAAGTACAGCAGGAGTTTGGTCAGAAATTTCTGATCAGAAAGATTGCTAAGAATGCTGACGCCTACACTTTTGGTCTGGTAGACGAGTCTATCAGTCAGGCCGATAAAAGGCTGAATTATAGGCACTCAGCCACGATGACTTTCCTTCCCGCCACGGGGGATCTGCTCTGTGACTTTCCCCACCGTGCCTTCGAGGAAATCCAAAAAAAGTACGAGCAGTACAAAGACTATTGCAACAGTGATGATGTTCGGCAGATCCTTCTCGAAACCATTGATCAATACCACAGAGTCTCTGTTCGATCTCGCGGGGGAATCTATTTTATTCCTGCTAAATTCTCTCAGCAAGTTGCGAATATCGAACAATTCGTAAGCGCTCTTCCCGGCGAATGCTCCCTCGCTGTGGCACCTCAGGTGGACTTCGAGGAGAGCAAAAAGGCTATTTACAAAGCCTTTGTTGACGACCTGAAAAATAAGATTGCTAACTATAAGCAAGAGCTAGAGGACAATGCGTTTTCGAGACAGAGCGCATGGGCTGCTCGCTTAGATGCCTTCAAAGACCTCAGAAACGAGATCGAATTCTATGCGGATGCTATGGCCTTCCGAGCTGAGAATCTCAAAGAAGAGATCGCAGAGTTGGAAGGTCGGGTCAGGGCAAAGCTGGCAAGCTAGGATAAGAAAGGGGATCGATAATGAAAGCCATAGAAAAGGTTAAGGCGCTGCGAGACGAACTTAGCAATGCCGTGTTTGAGCGGGAAGAGCAAATTGTAGCGATGATCGCCGCTATACTTGCAGGGGTTCA
>Ga0180437_10006584_pt1 | contig 15397 bp, 11 predicted proteins | sample SS_ome_4_FD_132410 | JGI IMG/M metagenome (GOLD analysis project Ga0180437, IMG submission 132410) | Hypersaline lake sediment archaeal communities from the Salton Sea, California, USA - SS_3_D_1 metaG | ecosystem: Environmental > Aquatic > Non-marine Saline and Alkaline > Hypersaline >...
AATGGTCATGAAAAAGCTCATTAACAGAACTGAAGACATCGTCAAGGAACTCATGGAGGGACTTGTAAAATCCCACAGCGACATCATTCAGCTCGCTGCACCTGACATCATCATACGGAAAAAGCCGAAGGCAAAGGGAAAAGTGTGGATCGTATTCGGCCAGGGGGCTGGCCACGAGCCAGGCTACAACGGCATGATGGGGTACGGCATGCATGATGTGGAGGTACCGGGCGGCATTTTTGCATGCGCCGGGGGGGACAGAATATATGAAGGGATCAAGATAGCCTGGGAGGGAAGCGGCCATCATCCGGTCCTCCTGCTCATCGCCAACCACGAAGGTGACGTGATGAATGCAGGACTTGCGCTGGACATGGCGCGGGACGACGGGATCGATGTGGAGAGCGTCCTGCTCTACGATGACATCGCAAGCGCACCCAAGGGCGAGGAGAAGAAGAGACGGGGTATGGCGGGAATGACCTTCAGCTTCAAGATCGCAGGGGCCATGGCGGAAGCGGGGAAAAAGAGGGATGAAATCATCAGAAAGGTGGAGGAGGTTACATCGAGCACGAGAACTCTCGCAGTGGCGCTGAAGCCTGCCACCATTCCGACGACTGGCCAGCCGCTCTTCACCCTGGCTGATGATGAGCTGCTCGTCGGACCAGGTGTGCACGGAGAGCCTGGTCCGGAGGGTCCTTTGAAAATGATGAGCGCCAACGAGGTCATGGACAGAGTGGCCGAAAAACTGCTCACCGACGGTGAGTTCAAGAGCGGCGATGAGCTCCTCGTGCACATCAACGGGAGCGGTTCCACCACCCTCATGGAGATGTTCATTCTCTATAACAGGCTCGACGAGATTCTGAAGAAAAAGAACATAAAACCCTTCAAGCCTCTCATCGGCAACTACATCACAACCCAGGAAATGGCAGGCTTCTCCCTATCCCTGTGCAGGGCAGACAGTGAGGTGAAGCGGCTGTGGGCCGCTCCTGCACACACTCCGTATTTCAAAGTGATGGGAGAACTGCAATGAGCGGAGTGACGAAGGAGAATCTGGTTGATATTCTTGAGAAAATCTATGCGACCATCGAAGAAAACAAGTCGTACCTGTCAAAGCTCGACACCGAGATCGGAGACGGAGACCACGGGTTCAGCATCTCAAACGGCTTTAAGAACGTGCACGACAAGCTCGGTGAGTTCTCAGCGGGCGGAATCGGTGATCTTCTGAAAAAGAGCGGTTTTGAAATCATCAAGGTGGTGGGCGGCGCATCAGGCGCCGTGTTTGGAACCCTCTTCACCGGACAGGCTTCTTTTTATGCAAAAAATCTGGACGGAAAGGATTCACTGAGTCTGGAAGACTTCACCGGCATGCTCACCGAGGCGCTCCAGCAGATAAAGCAGCGGGGGGGAGCACAGCCTGGTGACAAAACGATGATCGATGCGCTTGAGCCCGCGATCGAGGAGCTCAAAAACGGGGTGAAGGAGGGCCTGGGCTTCGGGGAAGCTTTTACAAAAGCGGCTCAGCGGGCGAAGGCCGGCGCTGAGAGCACAAAGAACATGGTGGCGAAGCGCGGCAGGTCAAAAAACGTCGGTGAAAGGAGCATCGGGTATATGGACCCAGGAGCGATGAGCACTGCCCTCATCTTCACTGCGATTGCTGAATATTTCACCGAGAAGAAGCTGTAGAGGCTGTACTTCCCGAAGAAATCATCTCACAGACAGGAGAAACCGCATCATGAAAGCTGCTGCCTATTTCGGCGTCAGGGACATCAGGATCGTGGAAGTGCAGAAACCGGAAGTTCCCGACGACGGGGTGCTCATAAAGATGAGGGCCTGCGGGATATGCGGATCGGACATTCATGTGTACAATTCGGGGCTCCTCATGGAGGACTCGACGAAAGAGATCGACGGCTACAGGATAATCGGTCACGAGTACACCGGTGAAATAGTGGAAAAGGGCCCTCAGGTGACCGGCTTTGAGGTCGGCGACCGGGTGGCAAGCGTTCACAACAAGGGGGGCATGGCAGAGTACGTGGAGGTGCCGGGCGACCGGCTGAAAAATCTCTACAAGCTTCCCGACTCCCTGAAATTCGAGACTGCTGCAACACTCGAGCCTTTCTGCAATCCCACCCACTCCTTTCATCTCCGGGAACCAAAGGATAACGAGACAGTGGCAATATTCGGTTCCGGAATCATCGGGCTGGGCTATCTGCAGAATGTAAAGGCCCGCACGAAGGCCAAAACGATCATTGTGGATGTGTCAGACCGCAGGCTCGAGACTGCGAAAAAGTGCGGGTCAGACGTGGTGATCGATGCCCGCAGGGAGGACCCGGTAAAAAAAATAAAGGAGATCACCGGGGATAACTACGTTCGGTATCAGAAAAAGAGCGCAGGCGGGTGCGACATCTCCATCGACTGCGCCGGCATCCCGCTGACCCTCCTGCAGTGCCTCGAGGTGCTGAATCCTGAAAACGGCACCGCAATCATCGCTGCAATCTATGAAGATGAAGTCAGCATAGACCCCAACATGCTCGTGTTCAAGTACATGACCATCTACGGCTCCATGGGGTACTACGATCACGAAGCACAGGAGGCGCTCGACCTCATCGCAAGCGGAAGGGTAAACCGGGACATATTGATCAGCCACAGGCTTCCGCTGGAAAAGGCTCCAGAGGGATTTGCCATCCAGGCTGACCCGGTGGAGTCGATGAAGGTCATCCTCACAAGCGGCTGAGCCACCAGATGAGAAGAGAAGACAGGGAAATACAAAATATCGAAGAAATCGAAGAGATAATCGAAAAAGCCGATGTGTGCAGAATCGCGCTCTCTGACAGAGACATGCCCTACATCGTGACCATGAACTTTGGCTACCGGGGGGGTGAAAAGCCGGCTCTGTTCCTGCACTGCGCCCATGAAGGCAAAAAAGTAGAAATCATCAAACGAAACAACCGTGCCTGCTTCGCAATCGATGTGGATCACGAGCTGGTGAAGACCGATTCTGGCTGCAACTTCAGCATGAACTACAGGAGTGTGGTTGGGACCGGGAGAATCTTCTTCGTAGAGGAGAGAGAGAAAAAAATCGAGGCGTTACGTATTTTAATGAAGCACTATACTGGGGTCGATCAGCAGAGCTTCGATGAGAAAAAAGTCGAAGGTACCACTCTGCTCAGGCTCGAGATCGACGGCATGAGTGGAAAAAAGCGGCCGTCTGCGTAGTATCACGTTCCCGCGCTCATGCAGAGTGCTCATTCTGCAAAGGTGCCTGGAAGCTGAACAGTGACCACGTCTTTTTTCCCTCCGAGAAGTCTATTTACCTCTTCCTTTGCGCTGAAGTAAAGGATCTGCCAGCCGAATCCTGTTATTTTTCGAAGCGTTTCCATCTGCCTCGCAAGTCTTTCGGAATCCGCCCGCAGGAAGGGGTCGTCCATTATGAAAAAACCCTTCCCTTCCTTCAGGAGCTGCTCCCCCAGTGCAAGCCGTATGGAGAGGTAGAGCTGATCGTAAGCGCCGGCTGAAAGCCTGTGCGCCTCCATCGTTCTCCCATCTGCACGCACCACCTCTACAGTTCCGTCCTCGCTGCGAAATTTCACCCCGGTGTATCTTCCGTCAGTTATATAGCTGAAATAGCGAGTGACCGCGCTCTCTTCCCCGAATAGCCGGGACACTTTTTCCCTTCTCCCAGATTCTATCAGCGAAAAGATGTTTAGAAGCTCAAGTGAATCCTCTTTCTCCTCTTCATGCCGATCCATGAACTCCTCGAGCCTGTCCCTGATACCGATGAGATCAACCGAGGTATCGCAGTGGAGATAATCTCCCACAAGGTCCAGAACCTGATTCGCCTCCCGCTCCACCTCCATGAGCTTTCCGCGGATACGGTCTGCCTTCTCCTGTATATCACTCACCTTCTGCTTCTGTGCATCGAGCTCATTCTTTGCCCTTTCCAGCGTTTTCTCGCTGAACACGATGTCCCCTGCATCGTCTCTGTAGGGCTCGAGCTCTGAGACTGCGCTCTTCCAAAAGGACACTCCGCCGTTTTGACCCGCTTCTGGTCTGTCCCCGAAGAGACTCTTCAAAATGCCCTCCTGCCTCAGGACCTCTTCACTGAGTTCGCGCTTCTTCGCAAGCTTTTCCCCATAGAGGCTCACAGAGCCTGTTCCGGTTCTCTTCTTCAGCTCCTCAACACGCCCGAGCTCCTGAGCCAGCTTCCCCTTGCACTCTGGAATCTTCTGCTCGCTCAGATTGGATATCCGGCCTTCCACCACGCCCTCTTCGACCCTGAGCTGCGTGAGCTCCTGTTCCTGTCTCCGGTTCGACTCTTCAAGCTCCTGAATGCTCAGAACAGTTTTTTTCAGGTTTTCTGCTTCAAGACCGAACCGTGATGCGTCCGAAAGCAGCTGATTCTGTGTCTTGGCAAGCCAGGAACCCTGCCTGAGATACCGAAACTTCAAAATGCTGAAAACCGCAGCGCCCGCAACGAACACAGTAGCCGACACTATGAAGAATGGATTGGTTCTGAAAATCGCACCGAAAATCGAAAGCCCGGTAAGCGATCCGCACAGGAGTAAAAGCATTGTGTAGAAGCCTGCTTTTCGTTTTTCCCCCTCGAAAATGCCCTTTCTTCTCTCGTGCTCACGCAAGAGCGGCTTCAGCTCCTCATCGACCCTTTTTTTCTTCTCCTCGAGAAGGGAAAAACTCCGCTCAGCCTTTCGCAGCTGCCCCTGAAGCTCCTTCAGCTCTTCTCTCTTCAACGAGAGCTCGTGTTCGAGGTCCTGAAGCGCTTCAGTGAGACGGCCGGTGTTCCTGTCACTCTCAAGCCATGTATCGTATTCCTCTTCGTTGAAAGAACCATGCGCACGGTGCCCCACCAGTGCGCGATCGAGCGCTTCGATCGCCTGGCTCCCCTTCTCGAACTGCTCTCTCCTTCTTGCGCTTTCCAGGGAGCTCATCCGACCTTCAAGCGCTTCGATCTTCTCGATTGACTGCACCAGCTCGTACATCAGCGCATCATGCCCCTCGTTCTTCATCTCTTCTAAGAGCGGCTCTACCTGTGAGACGAGCGATTGAGCCTTCTCGATCCTCGTTTTGAGCTTCTCGCCCTTGATATCCCGAAAAATGCCCCCCTGTGTGAGCTTCCCAATGTCCACCAGTGCCGCTTTCACCCTGCTGATTTCCTCCATTCTCAAGCCGGTGAGCCGGTCTGTGAGCGCGGTAAAAAAATCCCCCTCCCTCAGTATCGAGAGGTCACTGTTTCTGATGATAAATATGTTGCGGCACTCAGACGACGTGATGCCGAGAAGGCCGGTGAGGTCGCCGGCCCGCGGGAGCTTGATCTCATTCCCCTCACCGTCTTCGAGCACGAGAAAGCCTTCGGGTTGTTCTTCCACCCTGTCAATTGCACGAAAATCACGCACCTTCCTGCCCAGCAGGAGCTTGATAAGCGCGTCAATGGTGAGCGTTTTCCCGTCTTCATTGCTCCCGTAGAAGAGGTTGAACTTTCCGAGCGTGACCTGCTTTTGATACACCAGCGGACCGTACCGGGTAATGTGAAAGCTCTTTATCTTCACAGCTCCGCCTCCATCATTGCCCTGAGCGCGACATTGACGAGACGCTGCCTTCTCTGTTCATCGTGCCCTCTTTTTCCCAGAGTCTCCAAAAACTCCCGGTACAACTCATCCTCGAGCACCGATCCTATGTCTCTGAAGAGATAGGCGATTTCGGCGCAGCGTTCCCTGAGCAAACTGTCCATCCTCCCGACGAGCTCACCTTCGTCCAAGCCCCCGGTCCTGCTGTTGACATACCCTCTCACGCTCAGCAGAACCCTGGCTCGAGGGTGGCATGCTCCGACGCGCTCGGTCACCACCAGCACCGGGTCCCGATCATCCATCGGGTCCAGTTCGACATCCACACCCTGGTAGTGCGGGGAGTCAAGAATTCGTTCAACCGGAGATGACCCCACATCGAAAAGGTTCACCCTCCTTCGCCCGGTTTCCTTTCTGGTCACCGAGACTGGAGAGCCGGGATAGACGAAATAGCCGCCACCAGGAAGCAGACGGATATCGAATTTGCTGTGGAAATGTCCGGCGAGAATGTAGGCCAGAGGGATGCCCTCAAAGGAGGCAAGCCGCACCGGCATGGAACGTTCATTCCCCTCCCTGCCGAAGTCTTCTCTCGAATAGAAACTATCCAGAAGCTCTCCGTGAAACAGGAGGATGTTCTTTTTATCCACATCCAAACTGGATTTCATCCGGCGGAGCCTGTGCAGAAGCTCCTTTTCTGAGGTGGGCTCGAAGGGGAGACCCCTGATCACCACGTCCCCAAAAGTGAGCGCATCCAGAGGGTCCTGGATGACATGCACGTCCTCCCCAAAATATTTTCCCTCACCATAGGAGCGGTGATCGTGGTTTCCAGGAAGGATGACGATGGAGAATCCATTACCGGTGAAAAGCGAACGTATGTGCGGCCTGAGCTCTTCTGAAGCGGACTCACTGTCGAAGAGATCACCGCAAATGATGAAGAGATCTATTTTTTCTGCCTGTCCGATCTGAAGCAGTTCGGTCAGCGTCTGCCATCTTTCGTCCTGGAGGCTGTTGAGGTGTACATCAGCTGTGTGCAGGATCCTCATCCTCTGATCCTCCCATCACAGCGGGAAATCACGGATTTGCGGAAAACAAAAAAATGGGAGAAGAAAAAAGACAGGCTCACTGGTTCGTGTCTGTTATGTCGATACCGATATCCACTTCTGTTCCCGGCTCCTCTGCCTCTTTCGGCTGTTCTCCGACCGTTTCCTCGATCTTCTTGAGCTCTTCGGTCTCGACTCTTCCCTGCCGGGAGTTCAAATATCCCAGAACGAAGCTCACAAGGAGGAAGAGCGCCGCAAGAACAGTGGTGAACTTGGTCATCACGTTCCCCGTTTTTGCGCCGAAGGCCGACTGGCTCCCCCCGCCGAATATGCCCATCCCTCCACTGCTGCCGGGCTGTATGAGCACGATTGTAATCAGAATGACGCTGACGAGGAAAAAGAGAATGGTGAGTGCCAGTATCATCAAATACCACCTTCTTTTCGTTTTATGAGCGTATCGCTCACCTGAATCCTGTATAATATACTCTGAAATAGGATGTTTACAAAATAATTAAATGTATTTTACTATCCTCAGGAAAGAGTCTGCCTTGAGAGAGGCTCCCCCCACGAGAGCGCCGTCGATGTGCGCCATTGCCATCAGACCGTCGATGTTGTCTGGTTTCACCGAGCCTCCGTAGATGATCCTCAGGTTTTCGGCCACCCTGCTGCTGTATTGAGCGGATATCATGCTTCGGATTAAGCTGTGCACGCTGTTGGCATCTTCAGGAGTTGCAGTCTTTCCAGTGCCGATCGCCCACACCGGTTCATAGGCAACCACGATCTTCTCCAAATCCTCCTGTCCTATTCCCGCAAGCCCGGTGGTTATCTGTTCCTCCACCACTCTTTCGGTCTTCCCTTCCTCCCTCTGTTCGAGGAGCTCACCCACGCAGAAGACAGGAGCAACCTCTGCTTCAAGTGCGGCGATCAGCTTTTTTTGAAGCAGGTCGTTGCTCTCCCCAAATATGTGCCGTCTCTCGCTGTGCCCGATAATGACGTGGGTGCACCCGCAGCTCTTTATCATTTCTGTCGAAACTTCACCGGTGAAGGCGCCCTCCTTTTCGAAATAGACATTCTGGGCTCCGAGCCGGATCGAGCTCCCCGCGAGTTCCCTTCCGATGTCCGAAAGTAGGGGAAAGGCGGGGCAGATGAGGATGTCCCTGTCACGCACGCCTGCTGCACCAGTGACGAGTGCTCTGGCAAGCTCGATACCGCTTTCTCTATCCAGATACATCTTCCAATTTCCGCCGATGAACGGTCTTCTCATGATCCACACCCTCTCTCTAAAAATACAGCCTGCTGCAATAAGGATACTCCGCAGAGGCTGTACTTACTCTCCATTCCTCCCTTTATTTGTCCTGGAGAGCCGTAATCCCGGGGAGCTCCTTGCCTTCGAGAAGCTCCAGCGATGCACCTCCCCCTGTGGAAACGTGATCCATCTTGTCTGCAATGCCGATCTTGTTGACTGCGGCAACCGAATCCCCTCCACCGATCACCGTCGTTCCCCTGCAGGATGCGAGCGCCTTCGCGATCTGATTTGTGCCTTTCGCGAACCTGTCGATCTCAAAGACCCCCATAGGTCCGTTCCACAGCACCGTTTTTCCACCCTTGATTTCCTTCTTGTAGGCCCGAATCGTCTTTGGTCCTATGTCGACTCCGATCATGTTTGCAGGCATCGCGTTTGTATCGACGGTTCTGGTCTTCGCTGTCTCCTCTATTTTTTCAGCAACGAGGTGATCAAGGGGAAGCATCAGCTTCACACCTCTGTCATCAGATTTTTTTATGAGCTCGAAGGCAAGGCTCACTTTTTCAGTTTCGACGAGGGAGTTACCCACCTGAAAGCCTTTTGCCTTGAGGAAGGTGTAGCACATCGCACCGCCGATTATGAGCACATCCACCTTCTCCAGGAGTTTTTCGAGTACACCGATTTTCGAAGAGACCTTTGCACCGCCGATCACCGCGATATATGGCTTCTCAGGCCCCCAGAGCAGCTTTCCGAGGAAATTGATCTCCTTCTCCATGAGGAAACCCGCGACTGCGGGCAGGTGGTGCGCGATTCCCTCCGTGGATGCGTGCGCCCTGTGCGCGGTCCCGAAGGCATCGTTCACATAGATGTCCGCAAAGGACGCAAGGGCTTTTGCGAATTCAGGATCATTCGCCTCCTCTTCCTTGTGGAACCTGAGATTCTCCAGGAGCGCCACGTCACCGGTCTGCATGCCGGTCATGATCTTCTTCGTCTCCTCCCCGATGGAGTCCCTGCACTGGATGACCTCTTTTCCGAGCAGCTCGGAGAGGCGCTGTGAGACCGGAGTAAGCCGCATCTCCTCTTTCACCTGGCCCTTCGGCCTTCCAAGGTGACTCATGAGGACGAGCTTGGTTCCCTGCTCCAGCACGTACTGGATCGTGGGAAGCGCAGCAGTAATTCTTGTATCGTCGGTAATATTGCCTTCCTTGTCCAGAGGAACGTTGAAGTCCACGCGCATGATGACCCTCTTCCCCTTCAGGTCAATGTCCCGAACACTTTTTTTCATGATCATTGGAGCCCTCTCCGAAGTTAGAATAGTTTCCCTATCAGATCGACGACCCTGTTGGAGTACCCCCACTCGTTGTCGTACCAGGACAGCACCTTCACGAGTCTCTTGGAGAGTACCATGGTCGAGAGCGCATCAAATACCGAGGAGGCGGGATTCTTCACGACATCCGAAGAAACGATCGGGTCTTCCGTATATTCCAGGAATCCCTTCATCGGACCGCCTGCCGCCTTCTTCATTGCGGCGTTGATCTCCTCCTTTGTGACGTCCTTCTCAAGCACTGCAACCAGATCTACCAGGGAGCCGGTGGGAAGAGGTACCCTCATTGCCATACCGTCCATCTTTCCCTTGAGCTCTGGAATCACCTCACCAATTGCCTTTGCCGCTCCGGTGGTTGTTGGAATGACGTTTATCGCAGCGGAGCGTGCCCTTCTCGCATCGCTGTGGGGCAGATCGAGCAGACGCTGATCATTCGTGTACGCATGTATCGTGGTCATGAATCCGTGTATGACCTTGAAGTTGTCATTGAGGACTTTTGCAACTGGCGCAAGACAGTTCGTCGTACATGACGCATTGGAGACGATCTGGTCTCCGGGCTTCAGCATCTCATCATTGACGCCCAGCACGATCGTCCTGTCAATCGGGTCTTTTGACGGCACCGTGAGTATCACCTTCTTTGCGCCTGCAGCGATGTGCATCGCACACTGCTCCCTCTTCCTGAAGACACCGGTGGACTCTATGACAAGGTCCACACCGAGCTCCTTCCATGGGAGCTTCGAGGGATCCTTTTCCTTCAGCACCCTGATCTTTTTTCCATTCACCGTGAAGCCATCTGAGGTGACGTCAACCGTCCCCTCGAACCTTCCGTACACAGAATCGTACTTTAGAAGAATACCGAGCTGAGCGGGATCGAACATATCGTTTATGGCAACAACCTGAACGTCGGATTTCTTCTCAGCAATCCTGAACACATGCCTTCCGATTCTCCCGAAACCATTGATACCTACCTTCACTGCCATCGCCTTCCCTCCAATCGAGCGTAATTTTCAAAGAAGGTAATAAAAAACCGGATGAGTATCAAGAACTATCTGCTGCGGAGCACCGCCATGAAGGCGCTCTGGGGTATGCTCACATTTCCCACCTGCTTCATTCGCTTCTTGCCCTCTTTCTGCTTCTCCAGAAGCTTTCGTTTTCTCGTGATGTCTCCGCCGTAGCACTTGGCGATCACGTTTTTTCCGACTGCGCCTATGGTCTCGCGTGCAATGATCTGACCTCCAATCGCTGCCTGGAGCGGAATCTTGAAAAGGTGACGGGGGATCTCCTCCTTCAGCGCCTTGATTATTTCACGCCCTCTCTCGGAGGCTTTCTCCCTCCGAACGATCTGTGAGAGGGCGTCCACCTGTTTCCCACCGACAAGAATGTCCAGCCGCACCAGGTTTGCCGTGCGGTAATCGATGTATTCGTAGTCAAGTGATGCATATCCTCTACTCACCGATTTGAGCTTGTCGTGGAAGTCGTAGATGATCTCTGCAAGCGGTATCTCGTAGGTGACCTCCAATCTCCTCTCTCCGATGTACTGCATCGACTTCTGAATACCGAATCGATCCAGGGCAATCTGCATGATGTTGCCCAGGTACTCTTCAGGGGTGAAGATCATGGCACGCACGTAGGGTTCTTCAGCATGATCGAGCTTTGCCGGGTCTGGGAAGTGAAACGGGTTGTCGACAACTGCAGACTGACCGTTCTTGTAGTGTACCCGGAACTCGACAGAAGGTGCCGTGACCACGATCGAGAGATCGAACTCCCTCTCGAGCCTCTCCTGGACAACCTCCATATGGAGGAGCCCCAGGAAACCGCATCGATACCCGAATCCAAGAGCGGTCGAAGACTCGGCCTCAAAGATGAGGGATGCATCGTTCAGCTTGAGCTTTTCCAGCGCCTTGGTTAGCTCCTCGTAGTCATCAACGGAAACAGGATAGACACTGGAATAGACCATGGGCTTTGCCGCCCTGTAGCCGAGAAGCGGCGAGGACGCGCCGCCCTGGGCTGTGGTGATCGTGTCACCAACCCGCGTTCTCGAGATGTCCCTGATGCCTGCGATGAGATACCCCACTTCTCCAGCCACAAGACGTTCCTGCTTCACAATTTCCGGTTTGAAAATCCCTGCCTCCTCCACTGTGTACTCCGCCCCGGTCGACATGAGCCGGATGCTCGTTCCCGGCTTGATTGTCCCTGAAAACACCCGAAGGCTCACTACAACCCCGCGGTATGTGTCGAAATGGGAATCGAAGATCAGTGCCCTCAGAATACCGTCGCTCTCCAGTTTGGGCGGAGGTATCCTCTCGATCACTGCGTCCAGGACCTCCCGCACCCCTCTCCCCTCCTTTGCGCTCACCAGGAGAATCTCCTCTTCCCTGAAACCCAGGTCCTGCACGATCTGTTTTTTCGTGCCCTGTACATCAGCCGCGGGAAGGTCTATCTTGTTCACCACCGGTATGATCTCAAGGTCATGCTCCAGCGCCATGTAGAAGTTTGAAAGCGTCTGCGCCTCGATTCCCTGGGAGGCATCCACTAGAAGGATCACCCCCTCACAGGCAGCCAGGGAGCGGGAGACCTCATAGGTGAAATCCACATGGCCGGGAGTGTCAAGCAGATTCATGGTGTACAGGACGCCGCCGGGGCCCTCGTGCTCGAAGGTCACCGGATGGGATTTGATGGTAATACCCCTCTCCCGCTCGATGTCCATGCTGTCCAGAAACTGCTGGGGAGCGGTGCCTGGAGTAAGGATTCCCGCGATCTCCAGGAACCGGTCAGCAAGGGTCGATTTCCCGTGATCGATGTGGGCGATGATCGAGAAGTTTCGGATGTAATTCACTTTTTCCATGCCATCGCAAAAACGGATGGGTGAAGCACCCATCCGTTTGTGTTCCTTCAAGATATATGGCGAACCTCAAAAATCCGCCTAATTTTCCGTTGACTTGTACTGTTTTTTCACAACCGATTGGGCTGCAGCGAGGCGGGCAATCGGTACCCTGAATGGAGAGCAGCTCACATAGTTCATACCAACCGAGTGGCAGAACTCCACAGACGAGGGCTCGCCCCCGTGCTCCCCACAGATCCCGACTTTCAGATCTTTCCGCGCTTTTCTGCCGCGCTCAATTCCAAGCTTCACGAGCTCACCGACTCCCTCCTGATCCAGCACCTGGAACGGGTCTTTCTCGAGAATTCCCTTGCCGATGTAATCCGGAAGAAATACCCCTGCATCGTCTCTTGAATATCCAAAAGTCATTTGTGTGAGGTCGTTGGTTCCGAAGGAGAAGAACTCCGCAATCTTGGCAATTTTATCCGCCACGAGCGCCGCGCGCGGGATCTCGATCATGGTCCCCACCATGTATTTCAGCTTCACACCGCTCTCCTCGATGATTCTCTTCGCCGTCTGCACGGTGAGCTCCCTCAGAATCGAAAGCTCCTTCTCGGTGCCGATCAACGGTATCATTACCTCTGGTTCGATCGTGATTCCCCTCTTCTGCATCGCGCAGGCAGCCCTGAATATGGCCTCTACCTGCATCTCGTAGATCTCAGGGTAGGTGATGCCGAGTCTGCAGCCGCGATGCCCGAGCATCGGGTTGAACTCTTTCAGAGACTCAACCTTCTGCTTCAACTTTTCGAGTGGCACACCCATTGAGTGTGCGAGCTCCTTGATCTCTTCATCCGTGTGCGGGAGGAACTCGTGGAGCGGAGGATCGAGAAGGCGGATGGTGACGGGAAGCCCGTCCATGACCTCGAAAATCTCTTCGAAGTCACCCTGCTGCATGGGCAGGAGCTTTTTCAGCGCCTTCCTTCTCCCTGCTTCGTCCTCTGAGAGTATCATCTCGCGGACCGAATCTATTCTGTTTCCCTCGAAGAACATGTGCTCCGTTCGGCAGAGTCCAATGCCTTCGGCCCCCAGCTTCCGGGCGTTCTCGGCGTCGTGAGGTGTGTCCGCATTGGTTCTGACCTTGAGCTTCCTGATCTCATCCGCCCACGTCATGAGCTCGGCGAAGTCTCCGGTCGGTTCCGGTTCGATGAGCGTCACCCTTCCCTCGATCACCTCACCGGTGGAACCGTTGAGTGTGATGAAATCACCTCCCTTGAACTTTTTCCCCGCGATTTCGCACACAGACTCGTCCGTGATGTGTACCGCTGAACAGCCTGCGACGCAGCACTTGCCCATCCCGCGTGCCACAACCGCAGCATGGGAGGTCATCCCTCCGCGCGCGGTGAGAATGCCTTTCGCAACGTTCATTCCTCCGATGTCCTCAGGTGAGGTTTCGATTCTCACCAGAATGACGCTCTTCCCCTTTGCAGCTTCCTCTTCGGCCTGCTGCGCGGTGAACACGATCTGTCCGACAGCAGCTCCAGGTGAAGCAGGAAGCCCCTTTGCAATGACCTTGACCTTCTCATTCGGGTCGATCATGGGATGCAGAAGCTGATCGAGCTGTGCCGGAGAAACCCTCATGACCGCTGTTTTCTTGTCAATCAGCTTTTCCTTGACCATATCAACCGCAATCTTCACCGCAGCCTGAGCAGTGCGTTTCCCGGTCCTGGTCTGCAGCATGTACAGAGTACCGCTCTCGATGGTGAACTCCATGTCCTGCATCTCCCGGTAGTGCTTCTCGAGCTTGAGCCGTATCTCATCAAGCTGCTTGTATTTGTCCGGCATTTCATTCTTCATTTCATCCAGGGACTCGGGAGTTCTGATTCCAGCGACCACATCCTCACCCTGCGCGTTCATGAGGTACTCGCCGTAGAACTTGTTCTCCCCTGTGGACGGGTCGCGGGTGAAGCACACCCCCGTGCCAGAGCTATCACCAAAATTGCCGAAAACCATGGTCTGCACATTCACCGCGGTCCCCAAAAGCCCTTTAATATCGTTTATCTCCCGGTATTTGATCGCACGTTTGTTGTTCCATGACCCGAACACCGCATCTATGGATTTCCACATCTGCTTCATGGGGTCCTGCGGAAAATCCTCTCTCGTATGCTTCTTATAGAGCTTCTTGTATTCAGAGACGATTTCCTTGAGATCTTCGTCATTGAGCTCGATGTCGAGCTTTACTCCTTTTTTCTCCTTCTGCGCGTCCAGTATCTTCTCGAAGGCCTCATGCTCGACTCCCATGACCACGTTCCCGAACATCTGAATGAACCTGCGGTAAGAGTCCCACACAAACCGTTTGTTCCCCGAGATTTTCTCGAGCCCCTCTACCACTTCGTCGTTCAGGCCGAGGTTCAGAACGGTATCCATCATCCCGGGCATCGAAATCGCAGCACCGGACCTGACCGACACGAGCAGCGGGTTGTCCCGGTTCCCGAACTCCTTTCCCAGTGTCTTCTCGAGCTTCTTCAGATTGCTCTCGACTTCCTCCTTCAACCCCTTGGGGTACTGATTGTTGTTTTTATAGTAAAGGTCGCAGACTTCCGTGCTTATGGTGAATCCTGGGGGTACCGGAACCTTGAGGTTGGTCATCTCTGCCAGATTCGCTCCCTTTCCACCCAAAAGCTCTTTCATCTCCGCTTTGCCCTCTGCCTTACCCCCTCCGAAAAAGTATACGAATTTCCGCTGCGCCATTGAAAACCCTCCGCTTCCAAAAATATTTTGTGATTAATATATACGTGCAGCCATGTCCTGGTCAAGGATTACTCAAGAGGGACCTTGGAAGCCATAGAACCACCTCGAGCACCTCAAGTCTCAGCTCCTCGAAAGATTTTCCAGGCACAGGGGCCTCTCTTTCTGCGAATAATGGATGAATCCCATTTCACAAATTTCATCTCTTTTCTTCCAAAATTTGTTAACTAACTGGTTATTTACATGTAGCCTTTCTGAGCAAGCTTACGATGGGAACATGCGCTTCTTTCTTTGCGAGCATCATTGCGGTCAAGCCATCCGTACTCTTCACTTCCACATCGGCCCCCGCCTCCAACAGATTTTTCACGACTGCAGTGCGACCCTCGGACGCTGCCCACATCAGGGCGGTCATACCGTATCTGTCCACTGCATCTACATCAGCTCCTGCTTCAAGCAGTATTTGTACGATTTGGGCATTGCGAACTCTCGCCGCCATTATCAGGGGTGTCCCGCCTTCCTTCCCCTTCGCATGTACATCAGCGTTTGCATCCACCAGGATCTGCACGATTTCAGTTTTACCGCCCTGCGCCGCACTCATCAGAGCTGACTGTCCATCCTCATCACGTGCATTCACATCGGCTCCCGCATTCA
>Ga0180437_10006585_pt1 | contig 15392 bp, 14 predicted proteins | sample SS_ome_4_FD_132410 | JGI IMG/M metagenome (GOLD analysis project Ga0180437, IMG submission 132410) | Hypersaline lake sediment archaeal communities from the Salton Sea, California, USA - SS_3_D_1 metaG | ecosystem: Environmental > Aquatic > Non-marine Saline and Alkaline > Hypersaline >...
AACAATGTTCTTCCATTTGCATCTTCAATATGTACATTTGCACCAGCTTTAATTAATAATGTTGTCATTTCGATATTATCTTTAAATACTGCATGCATAAGTGCCGTAAGGCCATATCTATCTTTGATGCTTATATCAGCTTGATGCTCCAATAACATCTGCATCGTAGCAGGATTATCTTTTTGGGCTGTAACCATAAGCGCAGTACGTCCCTCTGATTCTTGCAGATTTGGATTGGCTCCTTTTTCCAAAAACAATTGTACTAATGCAGGTTTATTTTCATATGCTGCAAGCATCAGAACGTTTATACCTTTGTTGTCTTGAAGATTTATATTGGCTCCCTTATCAATGAGTAACTTAGCTATTTCTTTATTGTGGGTAGCAAACAAGGAATGTCTATCGGTTTTATCCTGTAGATTAGGATTAGCGCCTTTTTCTAGAAAAAGTTTTACCAGTTCAGAATTATTTTCAAATGCTGCAAACATAAGAGCATACCCGCCGTTATTAGTGATAGCATTTATGTCAGCATTATGTTCAAGCAATAGCTTGGCCATATGGTTATGGCCTTTCAAGGTCGCAACCATTAACGGGGTAAAGCCATGCTTATCTGCAATATTTACGTTAGCATTATGTTTTAACAGGAGTTTGAGTATCTGGCTATCACCTGACTCAGCAGCTACTATGACAATAGGAATACCTTTTTCATCAAGGGCATTTGGATTGCCGCCTCGGTCGAGTAGCTGCTCAAGTTTATTAAGAACAGCTTGGCGATCTACTTTTTTGTATTGGGTTGCATATTTGTAGGATCTCAGGAGATATAGAATAAGCACTGTTATAGCTATAACTGAAAGATATATAATATATTTTAATAGTATCATTACTACCTATTTTATAACAAAATTAATAAGTCTATTTTTTACAAAAATAACCTTAATTATTTCTTTATTCTCTAACCATTTTGCAATGGCTTTTTCGGCTTCAGGCCTGATTTTAGCCTCAGCTACTCCTCGTTCAGTTTCTATATTGGCTCGAACTTTTCCATTAACCTGGACAACCATAGTAATGTGCTCTTCTTTTGCTAGTTCTGGATCAAATGTGGGCCATGAATACTGCTCAATTTTTTTATTGAATAGTTTTTCAAGCAGTTCGCTCGAAAGATGGGGCGCTAATATTGAGATTGATACTAAGATAGCTTCAGCGCTGGACTTTCCAAACTTTAACTGTTTTGCATTTGCATCGTTGATCAGTTCCATCGTAGCCGATATGGCAGTATTTGGTTTGAAATTGGCAAGCCGATCTTGATAATCACTTAAAAACTGATGGACTCTTTTTTTTGCCTCAACTGTTTCTTGTTGATCTGCAACGATATTATCACTGTTACTCATAAAATTGTAGAACTTATTTACAAATCTTTTTATACCATCTAAGCCTGAATCTTGCCACTCACATTCCTGTTCCGGGGGGCCCATAAACATGACGTACATGCGTAATACATCGGAGCCATATTTTTCGATCATATCATCTGGATTTACAACGTTGCCTTTTGATTTTGACATTTTTTCCACAAGGCCAGACTGTTCTGAATATTTAAGAACCATGCCTTGATTGAAAAGCTGCTTAAATGGTTCATCAAAAGGTAAAAAACCAAGATCGTGAAGTACTTTTACATAAAAACGGGCATAAAGAAGGTGTAATATCGCGTGTTCGATACCGCCAACGTATAGATCTACTGGAAGCCAGTATTCCATGTCCTTTTTATCAAATGGTTTATCATCAAGAAACGGATTTGGATATCGGAGGAAATACCAACAAGAGCCTGCCCATTGAGGCATCGTATTGGTTTCTCTTTTTGCAGGCCCTCCACACGTAGGGCATGTTGTATTAACCCACTCATCAATTGCAGCCAACGGGGACTCTCCTGTTCCTGTAGGTTGATATTTTTCAACATCAGGGAGTTCTACTGGGAGTTGATCCTCATCTACAGGAACAATACCACAGGTTTCACAATGTACAAGGGGAATTGGCTCACCCCAATATCGCTGTCTAGAAAAAACCCAGTCTCGTAATTTATAATTTATTTTCTGTTTACCAATTCCTTTTTCTTCTAAATAGGCAGTGGCTTTTTTAATGCCTTGGGTCTGGGCATCAAGACCATCTAAAAAGCTGCTATTTATATTTTTCCCATCTCCGGTATAGGCTTCTGTCAAATTACCTTGATCATCATGTTTTGCTTCAGGCGATGCTATAACCTGGACAATAGGCAAATCGAATTTTTTTGCAAACTCAAAATCTCGTTGATCATGAGCCGGGACGGCCATTATTATCCCCGTGCCATACTCTTTTAGCACATAGCTTGCCAGATAAATAGGAATTTCGTTGCCGGTTACAGGGTTTAATGCATATGCGCCAGAAAAGATGCCCGTTTTATCTTTTTGTTCTGCCATTCGTTCTACATTAGACATGCTCATAACCTGCTCTTGATATTTTTTAACGGCATTTTCATGATCTTTTGGAACAATCTTATTAACCAGTTCTAAGTCGGGGGCCATGACCATAAAGGTTGCTCCAAAAATAGTATCAGGTCGTGTTGTATAAACGGGAAGGTCTATCTGGTTTCCATCTTTATCTTTTGTCTTGAAAATAATCTCAGCGCCTTGGCTTTTTCCAATCCAATTACGCTGCATCTGTTTGACTTTTTCTGGCCAATCAAGGCTTTCAAGCCCATCTAATAATTTTTGGGCATATTTTGTAATTTTTAACATCCATTGGGTAATATTTTTTTGTGTAACTGGTGAGCCACATCGTTCACAGGATCCATTAACAACTTCTTCATTTGCCAAGCCGGTAAGGCATTGGGGGCACCAATTTATAGGCATTTTTTTTCTGTATGCCAGTCCAGCTTTAAACATTTGCAAGAATATCCACTGGGTCCATTTGTAGTATCGTGGGTCGGTTGTATCAAGCTCCTTATCCCAATTATGGACAGCGGCAATTTGTTTTAGTTGTCTTTTAAAATTGGCAATGTTTTGTGCGGTACTTACGGTTGGGTGCACTCCCATTTTTATTGCATAATTTTCTGCAGGGAGACCAAATGCATCCCAACCCATGGGGTGTAAGACGTTATAGCCTTGAAGTAATTTGATTCGAGCGTATATATCGGCAAGTACGTATGCACGCCAGTGGCCCATATGAATACCGGAGCCAGAAGGATAAGGAAACATATCTAAGCAATAGAATTTTTTCTTTTCAGGTGAGTGAAATGCCTTGTAAATAGGAGTTTCTTCCCATCTATTTTGCCATTTTTTTTCTATCTCTTTAAAATTATGACTCATTTTATATATCCTTTTGATTCCTTTCGTGAACGTCTCTCTCTATTATTATGATATTGAAACTGTGTCTTTTTACAACCGGAAATAGGATGGATAGCTATATTGATAGATTATCTTTAATTTTTTTCATTGTTTCATAATGGCTCGGGATCTTTTCATTAATAGCGTCCAGAACTTCTTGATCACGTGTTTCTTGGGCCTTTTTAGCATCATTGTCCATACTCGTAAGTTTTATAAACTGATCTTTGGTTATAAAGCTATTGTCTAAACAGTTAAGAAATATCTTATCTGGAGTGGGAGCTTTGATTATACTATCTTTTGATTCAAGATATATTCTGAGAAATTCCCAAAAATCAGTAAAACATATCTCAAATCGTTTTATGGTTGCGTCTCTGAGAATGTCATATATTTGGGACAGTTCATACGTATCCATCTGTTCAATGGCTCTTTTGAGCTCTATGAGAGATTTTGCTAAAAGTTCACGTCTTATTTTAAGCTCTTCCATGTTTTGCTCCCCTTACTCTTTGAGTTTTTTATTTTATAGTAAGTGGGAGCAAACTTTTTTTGAATAGAAAGCAAAAAATAGGTCAAAAAAGGTTACCGTTTATTTCTTTTTGGTAACTATTACCGTATCTATAAATTTTTGCTTGTCTCGAACTTTGTCTTCTATCTGTTCACCTAATATCTCTCATTTATACTTTAAGTGACAGACTAACTGTGATACACTGAGATCCACATTAATTGTAAGGGTGAAGTATAACGCAAGAAAGAATCTTTTATTTGTATAGAAGGAGAAAATGATGAGTTATAAAAAGCAAGTTTTCAGGTGTTTTTTGATCACATTTTTGCTTATGGCGTGTGGTACTGTAGGTGCCGATAAGGGTGATATGACCAAAGAGCATGTATTAAAACTCTATCAGATGATGAAGGATACCCATGAAATTTGTACGGCACATGGTATTGAGTATTGGATAGATTGTGGTACCCTGCTTGGGGCAGTACGTCACAAGGGTCATATTTTGTGGGATGATGATCTTGATATTGGTATGTTAGAAAAATATGAGTCTTTATTTGTTTCGTTAGAGCCTTTATTTAATAAAATTGGCTATAAGTATCTTAAAACCGGTTTTGGATATTCCATTATAACGGAAGTTCGCACCGATGCCTGTTATCCATTTCTTGATATTTTTTTTATGAAAAAGCAAAATCAGAAAATATATCGCCGGGTGCATCCACGGTTTTGTTTTGCGATTGATGAACTCTATCCACTCAAAGAGTATACCTTTGGTGAATTAAAACTGTATGGGCCAAATAAACCTATAGCAGTTTTAAACCGATATTATGGGAAACAGTGGAATGAGATTGCCTATAAATTTAATCATAGATGGAATTATGATAACAAGAAAGCCAGAATAAAAGTTACACTGACTGATGAGGACAGAAAGCCTGCGCAACCGACTGGACCATTGGAAGATCGAGTGGCATCCATTCTTTTTGATAGTTGAAGGAGCCTATGAAAGTATTAGAAACATATGATCCTCAGGTATATACCATTATAAAAAAAGAACAAGAGCGGCAAGAAAGTCAAATAGACCTTATAGCTTCAGAAAATTACACGAGCAAACCAGTATTGCAGGCAAATGCCTCCGTATTAACTAACAAATATGCGGAAGGTTCTGTTGGGAAAAGATACTATGCAGGATGTCAATTTGTAGATGAGATTGAACTTCTTGCTATCAAAAGGTGCAAAGATCTCTTTGGGGCAGATCATGTTAATGTTCAGCCTCATTCTGGATCACAGGCTAATATGGCCGTCTATTTTTCTGTATTAGAACCTGGAGATACCATTATGGGTATGGGACTTGCTGAAGGAGGACATCTTACTCATGGGCATAAGGTTAATTTTTCTGGGACCTTTTTTAACTCAATATCATACAAAGTAAATCCTGAGACTGAGCTTATTGATTATGATGAGATTGCTCAATTGGCACACCGATATAAACCAAAAATAATCATTGCCGGTGCATCAGCATACTCGAGGAAGATCAATTTCCAAAAGTTTGCCGAGATAGCACAATCGGTTGGAGCCTATTTATTGGCAGATATTGCTCACATTGCAGGGTTAATTGCTGCTAAATTACACCCAGACCCTGTTGCTTATTCCGATTTTGTGAGTAGTACTACACACAAAACATTGCGAGGACCAAGAGGTGCCATTATCATGTGTAGGCAAAACTATGCTCAAGAAATTGATCGAGCCGTTATGCCCGGAATACAGGGCGGTCCTTTTATGCATGTAATTGCTGCAAAAGCGGTTGCGTTTAAAGAGGCCCAATTACCTTCATTTATTACATACCAAAAGCAAGTTATAACCAATGCTCAGGCAATGGTTAGGGCTTTGCAAGCGTTGGGTTATCGAATTGTTACTGGCGGTACTGATAACCATATGTTTGTTGTAGATTTGAGGTCAAAAAATATTTCAGGAAGGGCAGCCGAAGTTGCACTAGAAAAGGCCGGAATTACGGCAAGCAGAAGTTGTATTCCATTTGATCCCGCAAAACCCTGGATCACCAGCGGTATACGATTTGGAACGCCAGCTATTACAACCAGAGGGATGAAAGAGGAACAGATGCAGGAGATTATAACGTTTGTTGATGAAGTTATAACAAAACATGACGATGAGATTGTCTTAGAGAAAATAAAAAAGAAAGTTGCTCAGATTTGTAACCAATTTCCAATATATTGAAATGCACTAGGTTCCATTGAGTTTTTAAAATATCACAAATTTGATGACATAGCAAAAATAAAATATTATCAAAAAAATAACGGCAAAAGGGCTTCTCAGACGTCCTCCCTGAGCTTGACGAAGGGTCTATATTTGAGTATTAAATTTATTTATTTTTCTCTTGATTGGATAATTTTTTAAATTTTCTTTCTGCTTCTTGGGCTTGTGATCTTTCTAAAAATGTTTCACTATAAACAAGGTTTAAGGGCTTTCTCTTAGATGCATAGCAACTTATATTTCCAAAACAGCATTGTTCGAGTCTGGTTTCTAAATTAAATGTAAACGTAAAATTCTTCCATTCTTTTAACTTTATATAATTGATAACCAGCTTCAAAAAACTATTTACATGTGCTAATCTTATATCAGAAGCGAGCTCGAGATGAAGAAAAGACTTTAATATAAGCCCTTCGTCAGGCTCAGGGATGACGGGAAAAAAATCTATTTCAAAAAAAAAATTATAAAGTTTATATTAGTGAAATGAAAAATCAACGGAACCTAGAAAAAAGAAAAAAACTTCTAATGGACCGTATAAATAGTAATGTTTACCAAACTGTTTAAATCAAAGGTTATAAAACATTTTTTTATATATTCCTTTGGCTCAGTTGCCCAAAAAGCTGTCTATCTATTTGCAGCTCCAATTATAATGCGTATTCTTTCTCCTGCCGACTATGGCCTTTTATCGTTAACAAATAGCTTCATAAATATTGTCGTTACATTGGTTGGGCTAGGGTTACGGCAATTTCTCTCGATAGAATATTTTCACGTTGACTCCCAGGGTAAAAAAAGCATGATAAATGATATTTTATCGGTCTACCTCATTGTAATGATACCTTTTTTTTTATTACTTTTTTTAAATGTAAAGGCAATAGATACCTATATATTTGTCAATCATCAATGCTCTACGTTGGTTATTATTGGTCTCATAATCTGTTTTTTTAAGTTTTTTACCGAACTTTTCTATCAATTGTTACAATATAATGGAATTGCGCTGAAAGTAGTTGCAATTCAAGTTTGTGCTGAACTTTTTATGGTATCATTTGCTCTCATACTGTTGTATGTGTTTGGGTTTGGAGTTACGGGTATTTTTATTGCTCAGTTGGCAACGCTATTGTTGGTGTTTTTGCTAGCCCTCTTTGTCTATTTTAGTGTATCATACTATGTTAGTCTGTGTAGCTTTTTTCATTTCAAAAAAACCTTCTGGTATATAAAAAAGGGACTTCCTTTTGTCCCTCGCTTTTTGTTTGCCTGGTTTCTGGCTGTGGGGGATAGGTGGATCTTAGCAACTTATTCTACTATGACTAATGTAGGAATTTATTCCGTTGCAGATACGTTTGGACAGGTGTTTCAGTTGATGATCATAATGCCGGTTATTTACGCATATATACCCTATTTATTAAAAAAATTTGCAGCAGATAAAGAGAATGTATGCAGTATCGAAAAATGGAATCAAAAAAATATGTTTCTCAGTATGATAGTCTTATTTTTTTTAGTAACTATTGGATATATTGTATTAAAGCCAATTATTCAAATTATTCTTCCCTCAACCTATCAGGCTGCAATACGTTATGTGTGGCTTTTACTCGTGGGATATATTTTTTTGCTTGGAACACACATAGCCTCTACATTTATACATTTTAAAAAGAAGGTTTATTTTCTTGTACTGGCGTTATGTATCCCGGCCATCCTAAATATTATGCTTAACATCTTTTTAATTCCTCAGTTTCAAATTTGGGGATGTGTCTTTGCAACGGTGATCTCCTACATTGTCTACTTCATTGTTACCATTATCTACAATTATTATCTTCAGAGAGGGTAGGCTTAATTGCAGATATGTATATCGTCGAGACACCATACACCTATCCACCTCAACCATTTTTTCTTATCTCTTTCTCCTGTAAGTTCTTCAAATAGCATGACCGGTTTCGGAAAATAAAAAGGGTATGACATGAGGTTTATAGGTCTAAAATGGCCGGTAATTATGTCTTGGTCATTGATTTTTATATGAGGATAGGTTGTTACTAGAAGATAGGTAGCGCCACTTTTTTTGAAGTTTTGTATGGTCTGTTTAATAGCATCAAACGACATATGAATCAGACAATCTCGGCATAAGATCAGGTCTACTTTTGGAATCTCGTCTGTAACGATATCTGCACAATAGAATTGGTGTGTTTCATTTTCATATCTTTTTTTATTCTCTTTTATAACACTTTCTACAATATCGGCACCTATATATTGTTTTACCGATATATCTGTCTTACTCATCCAGGTAAAATCACCACACCCAGCGTCAAAGATAGTTTCAATATTAAGTATTTTTATTATATCTGGTAATAATATTCGCAATGTTTCTGTTGCTTCTAGTGTTGAGCCAACGCCAGAAAGGGGAGTTGTCTCATCTTTGCACCAGAAATGTTTATCATATATCCATGTGAATGCATTTTTTCTCCATTGAGGTCCCTTCTTAACTTGTTTAGCTTCTGTATTGAATATTGGTGATACCATCAAAATAGTAAAAAAAATGTATACGTGACGATTCATTTACATCCCCTCGATTATCTCATTAAATACTTTTTTCCATCTTTGTAGCATAGTTTCTCTATGTTTTTTTCCAAATGCTCGTATCTTTTTTCTCATATATTCGTAATCAGTGTTTTTGATTTTATATTGCAGATCTTCCCAGGAGTTAAAATATATCAAATAATCTCTATTTTCCTTATTATACCACTCACACACTATTTCTTGTGAATACCATACAAAAGGAATCTGTAGCTCGTTGGTAGCTCGCTTTTCTTTCAAAAATGTTTCGGATGGAACAAACTGTACAATGCCCCGTTGAAAATTTTCAAATAATGATATATTTGATGCCTGATAGGGAAAAAACAATACACCTTTAAATTCTTTAAGATCTTCTGGTCCATTATATTTTCCACAAAAATGAGAGATGCCTTGTTTTTCCAGATTAGCTTTTATATAGGCATAATTTTTGCCACCATATAAACGTGGACTTATAAATATAGTTTCTTTTTTATTGATTTGTTTGGGAATCTTAGATTTGAATTCTGGACCAATTCTTTTTTCCTGTAAGCCTATAGGCTTTATCACTTTTTCACCCAAATAGACCCCTTTATTTCGAGCATATAGATGTTCATAATCGGTATATGATATTATTTTTACATTATCCATGGTAGCTGCTTTATTTATGAGATAATAATATTCTGGATCGGGAAATTCACAATCCATATCAACTTCATGATGATAATCAAACCGATTGCATACCCACACGATAAGTGGTTTTTTCCAATTATTTTGTAAAAAAATCCTGGAAAGAGGAGCAGTATCGGAGGTTACTATCAAATCAAATTGGTTAAAGTAATCTTTATGGCAGTTCCAAACCTTTTGCGCTCTTTTATGACTTATGTTGTAGACATTGAAATTTGTTGTTTCCCCATCAAAGAAAGTAGGATTTTTTGTACTGTACGTATGCAAAGGAATTTGTTTATGATTTTTATCTAATATGATGAAAAACGCTTTTTCCCCATCAAATACTTTTATGGAAGAACTAGGAAGGAGCCATGACCAGACCTGTAAACCAAATGTGCGGCATACCTCTTCAAAATCCTTAAGACACCCTTTATGAAATCCTAAGTGCAATATTTTAGGCTTTTTATTGATCGTATGTATTTTTGTTAATCCAAAGAAAGTTAATACCAATAAAGCAATATATATTGTTTTTTTCATTAACTGCTTCCTTCTTACTCTATTTCAATATCTTCAAGTCTCCATAGTACAATACATTTGTGTAATTGGTTCATCTCTTTTTCTGAGGTAAGCTCTCGAAATAGCATAACGGGGATTGGAAAAGAGAATGGGTATGCTCGTAGGTTTATCGGTCTAAAGAATCCAGATGCAATATCTTTTGTATTTGATCTAATGTTGGTGTAATCAGTTGTTAAAAGATATGTTGAGCCGCTTTTTTTAAAATTTTTAATTGCAGCTTTTATATCTTCAAACGATAGGTGGGCAAAGCAATCTCGACATAAAATAAGATCAACTTTGGGCAGCGTATCAACCGTGACGTCTGCACAGTAGAATGAGCATACTTCGTTTTTATATTTTTGTTGATTTGTTGCAATAACGCTTTCAACGATATCAACTCCTATGTACTGTTTCACCTGAATGGGTGTTTTTTGCATCCATGTAAAATCACCGCAACCGGCGTCTAATACCGTTTCCGCTTCTATTGCCTTTAAAATGCTTGGCAAAAGGGCTCGCAAAAGCTGCGTTGCCTCCAGTGTTGATCCGTAACCAGAAAGAGGTATATTCTCTTTTTTTTCATTCCACACCCCATGATTATAGACATAGTTAAATGCATATTTTCTCCATTCTGGCCCCTTTTGCTCAGGATTTATTCCCTGCATTGGTATGTGTAAAGACAGTATGAGAGTGGCCAAAGATCCAAGATATGCTGTATGCTTCATATAAACCCTTTCTTTTATTTTATTTTTTTTCCTGTTTCTTATGATATTTACTCAATTTTAGTAATGATTTTATCATTCCGATACCGGAGCCTAATAACTTGAATTTGCTATCGTCTTGGTCATACCAGACAGTGGGAATTTCTTTAACAGAAAAGCCATATTTTTTACATAAATACAGAAGTTCAACATCGAAAGTCCATTGTGTATCCTGTATATGGGGAACTATTTTTTTGAGAACGTGTGGTTTAAATAGTTTGGCACCACATTGAAAATCTATAAAATTAATGCCAAACAATCTTCTAATCAGTGGATTGAATATAAGTTTTCGTCCCCAGCCTTTAATAAATGGTCTTGGTGGAATAACTTTTGCATCTTTCATGTATCGGCTCGCAATTATACCATCTTTTTGTGCTATCTTTTCTATAAGGTCGAGGAAATATTGGGGCCTGGTTGCCATATCTGCATCTACAAATCCTATAAGATCGTTAGGATGCTTGAGTGCCGATTTAAATCCTTCAATAACAGCATGCCCTTTTCCAGGTTGCTTAAGATTAATTACCTGAATAGAATGAAATTTTTTTTGCAGGTCTAAGACAATATCGTGGGTCCTATCCGTACATCCGTTCAGAACAATGGTAAATGTTGTGTCAATAGCCTTTTCTTCTTTGACTTCATAAAAAAAGCTGCAATAATTACTTAACGTTTCCTCTATCCTTTTTTCTTCATTATGTGCAGGAATAACTATGGTTACCTTCATATGTTTCGTCTCAATATATTGTCTTATATGTTTATCAACAAGTTTTATACATTAGGCAAAATTTTTATGCTACCTAGTGTAACCGTTATTTTCTAGACGTGCAACTGCTTACCGTTAAAAACTGCTTGTGAATTTGTAATAGTTTCTGTCTTATGCTACATTGATTCCCACTTATTTTTTAGGGAACCATTTGGTCTATATTACAGGAGACACAATGAAGAAAAAAAAGATTTCTTTTGTATTAATATTATCTGCGACTGTTTGTGCTCTCGCTTTTTTCCTTTTGCTGTTTTTCCATGGAATGTGTAACAAACAAGAGAGACATATCTATTCTGATAGAGATTATGTTGGTATGGCCGACTTTCTGAAAAAATCTGGCGAAAATCATGATGCTCTTTATCATTATCGTAGAGCATTAAAGATAAATCCTCGTAACCAAAAAGCTAACGTAGCACTGGCGCTTGACTATTATAGTAAGCAGGAAAATGATCGGGCTATTTGGCATCTTCAGCAAATAATTGCTGGAGGGGGCTGTCAAAATAGTGCTGTTTTTTTTAGATTGGGATTTGCTCAATATAATCAAGGTTATTTCTACGAGGCGATAAAATCTTTACAAGAGGCTATAAAATTAAGGCCAAAAAATCCCCAATCTTATAAATGGCTTGGTTTTTCTTATCTCACCATAGGAGAATTGGACAAAGGGCATGAGGCCCATGAAAAGGCCTATAGAATGAAAGCGGAAAAAGATGTGAGAAATTATGAATGGGAGGGGTCTGATTTAAGGGGAAAAACGCTCTTTATAATTGATAATATAGGTATGGGAGATATTTTTTGTTTTATACGTTATGCAAAGCTCTTTAAACAGATGGGAGCAAAAGTTATTTTTGGTGTAAGAGAGGCAATGATACCTATTTTATCAACATTTCCATTTATTGATGAATGTATTCCAAGGATTGCAAAGCCCTCTGGTTCACGACTTGCATTTGCAAAGATGCCACAGTTTGATGAAATTCTCTGTATCGATAGAATTCCCGCTGCAATACACCAGTATGCGCCTCAGGCAAGAGTAGAGCCACCCTATTTAGAAGCGGATCCAAAGCTTATTGCTCAATGGGCCGATTCTCTTTCGCAAGATTCCAATTTTAAGGTAGGTATTTGTTGGGATGCTCGTAGATATAAAAATTTAAAAACGGGTATGTTTGAGAAAACCAGACGCGCAATGCCACTCCATTACTTTTATCCTTTAGGAAACATAAAGGGAGTAAGCCTGTATAGTTTGCAGCAAATGAATGGTCAAGATCAGCTTTTGAGCACTCCTTCAGGCTTTAAAATTAATTCATTTGGTGAAACATTTGATAAAAAGCATGGAAGTTTTATGGACACTGCTGCTGTTATGAAAAATTTAGATCTTGTTATTACTGTCGACACCTCAATTGCTCACCTTGCAGGCGCCCTGGGCGTACCGGTATGGGTTATACTGCCGTATGTGCCGGATTGGCGCTGGTTGCTCGGCAGAGCAGATACCGATCTTTATCCAACTATGAGATTATTTAGACAAAAAGAATTAGGTGATTGGGAGTCTGCGATGAAAGAAGTTGTGGTACGCTTGGCAAGTATTATAGCTGATGCTCCAGATTTTGGGTAACCCAGTTGATTACTAATTCTATGAGGTTCTCCCTTATGGGAATATAAGCCGTAGGATTTTTAGGTGGATTGTCAAAATCAAAATTGACGTTTCCATCCAGTAACGCTTTTTTAGAACAGCTTCTTACCAATTGGCGTAATCCTCCAAATCTATATCTGTCTTCCTTGATTAATAATACTGGAGTTTTGAATGCCAGGCATGGCATTGCCGCATGCAACCTACTTGTAATAACGCATTTTGCTTTGCGATATTTTTCTAAAAAAGTTTCTGCATATTGAAACCTTTCTTCACCCTTGAGAGACATTAATTTTCGTTTCTCATGGTGTAACCGTTCCACTTTATATTTTGTTTTTGATTTAATAAAATTTATACAGGCATTATCGAGGTCAACGACGTATATAACATCCTCTCTTTTTGTATATGGATTATCTAAGGTTAATGTGAGGCAACCAGAAAAATAGGATGGTATGCCTCTTTTTTGTAGTTCTGTAAGCGTATAATAATCTCGGGCGCCGACAGGCCCATGTTTTTTAAGATAGGCTATACCTTCTTTTGATAATGCGGAAGAAATAAATTTTGGTGCAAAATGGATCGATATCAAAAGGGGATTGAGTACGGGTGAAGGGGGCCAACTTTTTTCAGGAGCTTTGACATGAGGGAGATACCAGCCAAGCTTCTTTGTTTGCATAAACCAACCATTTATTATGGTATTAACCTTTGAGTTGTGTTCAAATTGGCTAATAAATTCCCTATCAATGCCAATACTATTTTCGGGTAAAAATCTTTTTGCAGCTATTGCTTGTATGTCGTCTCCCACGTTGTAGGTAGAATAAGATATATATGCAAAAGGTGGAATTGCAGTTGCTGTTTTAAACAAATAACATAAAAAGAATAGAAGAAATAGGGATACTTTTTTTTGCTTCATGCGTATGCTCCGATATTACAAAAATAAGAACTACTTTCAAAAATGTAAAAGAAGTATATTGTTTCAGGTCATAAAAAGCAAGAAAAAATAGAAGCCCTCATAAATTTCTTTTTTTCCACCACTCATCGGTTTTAAATTCCTCTGGTGTGCTTTCTGTTTCTCTAGGAAAATCAAATTCATTTGAAGAAATATCGAAATACTTTCCCGTAGGGACATCAAACGATATATCATATTTATCGGATAAAATAGTAATATAAGTGTCGATAAGACTTGGTGAAAACTGTTTTCCGCACCACGGGCAGTAGTAGATAGCATGTTTTCCATCTTTGTATGACCTTAAGCCTATAAAATATTCCCTAAATATTGGATTATAAAAAATTAAAACTTTTTTCTCATTTAGAAAATATTCCATATTTTTACAGCAGTGTACTATTTTGGCATCCTGTTTTTTTCCCATTTTCTCCTCATAAATTTCTTTTTTTCCACCACTCATCAGTTTTAAATTCCTCTGGAATTAATTTTGATTGTTCTTCATCAAAAGGTGAATCTATATTATATTGTTCTTCTAAAATATCAAATAGTGTATCTCTAAGCCTGGCGGGTAATTTTTTGCCACAAAAGGGACAATGAGAAATCATTTGATATGCGCCGGAAGTTGTTTCAATGCTATATTCTCTGAATCTTTTAGAGTAGTAGATGGATATTCTTGGATCTATCACAAATGTACTCATTAGTTTGCAACAGTGTTCATTTTCATTTGCTTTATTTTTCATTTTTCATCATTAAACTCTCATCAATAAAATTAGCTATTTCAGCACCTAATAAAAGTATCGATTTTTGTAAGAGATAACAATGGTTTACATAAACTGGGTCCAAATTTTCTCTTAGGTTGAGCTTATATTATGTTAATCAGAATGAGGTTCCGTTCGTGGTGACTACCCGTTATACACATCTTATATGAAACATTTTTTAATTTTTTTGATGATTTTGCGCTCATTTAGTAAAATAATTATGTTAAAATTAATATCAACCCCCCGTCTTCCCTGAGTAAAAACACTCTGTGTTTTGTAGCGAAGGGTGCGGGATTCCTTTTTTAAAAAAGTAAAATTTATGCAATCATTTTATGTTTATATAATTAAGTGTGCTGATGGATCATATTACACAGGCCATACAGATAATATTGAAGCAAGATTTGAACAACATGTGTTAAGTAAAACCAAAAGTTATACTTCTTCTCGTAAACCTTTAAAGCTTGTTTTTTGTGAGGGATTTCCAGAGCGTAGTCAGGCTCAAGAAGCAGAAAGGCAAATCAAGGGTTGGTCAAGAAAAAAGAAAGATGCTTTGATTAAAAGAGATTTTGTTTTATTAAAAAAACTAGCAAAAAAGAAGTTTAAAAAATAAATTTCACCCTTCGCTACAAAAACACAAACTGTTTTTTACTCAGGGAAGACGGAAGAATAATCAGTTTTTCAA
>Ga0180437_10006586_pt1 | contig 15392 bp, 19 predicted proteins | sample SS_ome_4_FD_132410 | JGI IMG/M metagenome (GOLD analysis project Ga0180437, IMG submission 132410) | Hypersaline lake sediment archaeal communities from the Salton Sea, California, USA - SS_3_D_1 metaG | ecosystem: Environmental > Aquatic > Non-marine Saline and Alkaline > Hypersaline >...
AAGGGCGTCTTCGCTATCATGTTGCTGAGAAGGGACATCACCACCATCTTGTTTGCTACAGCTGTGGCAAGGTAATAGATTTGGAAGACTCTGCACTGTATCCGTTGAAAGACACTTTACTTCACGATTACGGCTTTGATGCTGACTTAAGACACCTGGCCATCTCAGGTAAGTGCGGTGGATGCCGCGGAAAAAAAAGAGACAAGCTTAGCCAACCATTTTAAACAAAAGCACTGCCATGGATGACATTCAGGAAAAACTGAACATTCTGCTTGACTACTGGATTGAGCATAACAGCGAGCATGAGCAAGAATTCCGTGATTGGGCTGACAAAGTTGCGTCTTTATCCGGCGAGGTAGCACTACAGCTACAAGAAGCAGCCACCAAGATGGCTGCGGCTAGCAACGATCTAATGAAAGCAAAACAGGCTCTACCAAAGAGCAAGGGGAGGCATTAGGATGTGTATGGCTAAACTCTATGAGGTTACGGAAAGTGACAAGCCAATTCTGGAGGACATCGCACGTATGATAATTGATGACCGACGAGTGCAAGTGGAGACCCTCTTCGGAGAAAAGAGGGTTTTCCGGGGCAAGGTGCGCCAGATAGATTTCTTAAAGTCTCAAGTACAACTGGAAAAGGACTAATTTTTTTGCCGTTTTGTTGCAATTAATTGCAAAGGCATGGAATATATAAGGAAGGGTTCGTGACAGGAAAAATTTGCCTGGGCTTCTTGGTAGTATTCCTCCTGTTAACTTTACCTGCGCCCTTATCCTGTGTTCAATCATCGGCTGACATCATTACCGGGAACTCACTTATCGCTGACGTGGCGCAGGATTTGGCTGATGGCAAGCTGGAAGTGCGCAATCTTATACCCCCTGGTATGTGCCCGGGGCACTACGATGTTAAACCAAGCGATGTGGAGACATTAGCCAATAGCAAAGCCCTCCTTATCCACAATTGGCAGCAGGATAAGGCGACCATACTGGGGCTTATTGAAGCTGCCCAAAACCCAAACTTAATTATCAAAGTTATCGATGTTCCAGACGCCCCGATGGTGCCTGATGTCCAGGCTGAAACCATAGACAAAATTGCCCAGGCTTTGAGCGAAATAGATCCAGAAAACTCAACGTATTATCATCAGAGAGGCGAGCAGAGAAAACAGGCAGTCTTAGCTAAGGGCGAGGAAATACGAGGTAGACTAAAAGAGGCAAAGGTAAGCGAAGCAAGAGTAGTTTGCTCTGCTATGCAAGCAGGATTTGTGGACTGGGCAGGATTTAACGTAGTAGCCACCTATGGCAGACCTGAAGAGCTAAGTGTGGCAGAAGTGGAACAATTGGTAACTCAAGCCAAACAGGCTGGCGTAGCTTTGGTCATCGATAATCTCCAGAGTGGTGCAACTGGTAGTAGCGAAGCAATAGCACCAGACATTGGGGCTATACAGGTAACTATATCCAACTTCCCCGGTGGCTTCGAAGATACCGAGACCTGGGAGAAGACAGTAGACAAGAACGTTGACTTACTGCTGGAAGCTTTGAATGAATGGAGGCAGCATGGTGGATAATCCGATTATTAAGATTAAAGACGCTGTGGTTTCTTACAGGGAGGATGTAGCCTTACAGGGTGTTTCTCTAGAGGTCAGCCAGGGAGAGTTCATTGGCATCATTGGCCCTAATGGTGCCGGCAAAACAACCTTGCTTACCGTCATTAATGGCTTGGGCAAACTAGTTCACGGTCAGGCCTGGGTATTAGGAATGCCAGTGAATAGAAGAAATGGAACTAGGTTAAGAAAGCGCACAGGCTATGTAGCTCAGGTGGAAAACATTGATCCCAGGTTGCCCATCAGTGTTAGAGAGACAGTGATGGTAGGATGCTATGGCCGTCTGGGCTTGCTGCACCGACCAACACGGGCTCAGTGGGAAAATGTAGATAAGGTGTTGGACATAGTCGGCGTGGCTCATCTCTCTCAACGCCCCATAGGACACCTTTCCGGAGGTGAGTACCAAAAGGCAGCAATAGCCCGAGCTTTAGTTCAACAACCTGAGATATTTCTTCTCGATGAGCCCATAGCCTCGATAGACCCACAAGCCCAACAAGAAATCTTGAGCCTAATACAGCTTATCCATAGGGAATACCATACGACCACTTTATTCGTTACCCACGACCTGGGGACGCTGCCCCCCATTTGTCAACGAGTAATTCTAATGAAGGAGGGTAAGATATGGCAGCAAGGTAGCCCGGAGTCAACGCTCAGGGAAGAGGTGCTGAGTCAGCTTTATGGAACCCCGACCTCAGTAGCAGCTGATACTGCCTCACTTTGTTCATAGCTAATAAGAGTGACATGAATCTCTCTATCCTACAATATCAATTTATGCAAAACGCCATTCTTGCCGGCTTATGCGGCGGCATAACCTGTTCTGTGGTGGGCGTCTTCGTAGTTACCATGCACCTCTCCTTCATTGGAGTATGCATTGCCCACGCTGCTTTTGCTGGAGCTCTCCTTGGCCTTTGGCTGGGATTTAACCCCCTGGTTGGAGCCTTACTTTTTAGCTTAACTTCGGCAGGCATCATCGGACCTATGGCTGACCGTGGGGAGCTGAATCCTGACACCTCAATTGGCATTATTTTTTCTTTGATGCTTGGGCTAGCCTTCTTTTTCCTGGGCTTGATGCCCGGCTCCAGAACCGAAGCCTTAAACCTGTTCTGGGGGAGCATATTAACTGTTACGCAACAGGACCTTATATTTTTAGCTGTAGTGACAGCCATAATAGTCGGGCTGGTAGTCATTTTCTATAAGGAAATTCAGGCCGTAATCTGTCACCGGGATATAGCTCTAGCCGTGGGCATACCGGCAACGATTGTTTTCTATGGCTTGTTGTTTTCCACTGGGGTGACTATAACTGCCTCGCTGCGGAGCATTGGCGGTTTGCTTATATATTGCCTTATTCTCAATCCCGCGGCCGCTGCCTACCAACTCACTTATAGCTTAAAGCGGATGCTCCTTATTGCCGTTGCCTTCGGCGTTATTTCTTGTTGGGCTGGACTTGCAGCTTCTTATTTCCTAGACGTTCCATCAGGTGCTTCTATCGTGATAACTTCGTCCATTATCTTTGGCCTGGCAACAGCATTCTCTCCTAAGAGAAAAGTGAAGGGATGGCAGCAAATTCAGTTAGCAGGTTAGCTATGCAACTTCAAGAGTATTTCGACCAACTAGCCCCAACCTGGGATAAAGAGCCTACTCAGGAGAAGCGAGAATGTCTCAACAACATCGTCAAGGAATTAGGCATTAAACCTGGCTATTGTGTGCTTGACATTGGTAGCGGTACGGGCGTTCTTTTACCCTTTCTGATAGCAGAGCTGGGTGAGGAAGGAAAAATTGTAGCCCTGGATTTTTCAGCAGAGATGCTAGGCCAAGCAAAAGCCAAAACCTTCCAGTCCATCGTTGATTTTGCTCAAGCCGATGTTATCGCTCTTCCCTTGGCTGATAATTCTGTGGACCTAGCCATGTGCAACAGCGTCTTCCCTCATTTCAACGACAAAGCCAAGGCCCTAAGGGAAATAGCCAGGGTACTCAAAAACAATGGCAGGCTAGCCATATGCCACACTATGAGCCGAGAGATGATTAACCAACTCCATCAATCTATTGGTGGCGCAGTCGCTAATGACCTTCTACCCCACGAATTTCAGCTGAGAGAGTTAATAAAGGAGGCTGGTTTGAGGATAAGCTATTTCGAGGACAACCCAAAACGATATCTGGTTATTGCTGAGAAGAGCCCCACTCCATAGGCATTCCATTCCCCTAACTCCTTCGGCATCACCAGGGATAGGTAATACTATATCCTGCGTCCTAAACGAGTCCTTAAGATTGCTAAGTAAAACAACTGCGCCTTGAACAAAGGACTCTAATCGAGATGCGTTGGGTGCGGTGTTGGATGTGGCACAAGAGAGTGAGGTTTTTCTTGGCCGTGGGTCTGCATCAATTTGTCATCGCCCATGACCACGCGAGGTTTACCGCCGGCGACAATACGTCCCTCGTCTATCAGAATGACACGGTCACATACCTCCAGGACAAGTTCCAGATCATGAGTGGCGACTAGGATCGTCTCCTTTGATGCCTGTAAAAGGCGGATGAGACGGCGCCGAGAGCGGATATCGAGGCTAGCGCTCGGTTCATCATATAGTATCAGTGGTGGATGCATCGCCAGCACACCGGCAATCGAGACCATGCGCTTCTCTCCCCCTGAGAGATGATGGGCCGGCCTGTCGGCAAGTTCCTCCACCCCTACTATCGAGAGCGCCTCTGTTACTCTCTCTTTGACCTCGTCCTTTGCTAGACCCATATTCCGCGGACCGAAGGCTACGTCATCCCATACCGAAGGACAAAATAGTTGATCGTCTGGATTTTGAAAGACCATGCCAATCTCAGGCCGAAACTCTCCATTCACCACAGAATTACCCGTTACAACCACTTCCCCAGCAGATGGCTTCAATACACCACAGATCACTAAAAATAAGGTAGTCTTACCAGACCCATTAGGGCCAACCAGTCCAACTCGCTCTCCTGACATGACCTCGATACTTATGTCGTGCAAGACGTCGGGCCTGTCTGGATAGGAGAAGCATAGCCCGGAAATAGTGAGCAAAGGTTCGGTCAAGCTGCCCTGTTTATGGGGCAGCATCTGTTCTTTTGTTGCGCACATCCGAGTCATTATAGCAAAGCCGCTAGATATGTCCATATAGTATGCCCCCTATAATGAATCCTGCTGCGACTAGGAGAGTAAGGGCGAGGCCAACTATGTCGCGAGAACAGGCGTGAAATTCGTCCTGGGTATGCCCAGCGTGGCCATAGCCTCGTAAAATCATTGCTTTGTAGACCCCCTCGGACCGCTCATAACTGCGCACCAAGACGCTGCCACCTAGTGAGGACAGGATTCCGAGGCCGTGGATACTAAGGCGCTTTGCCTGAAATCCCCGGAGCCACATGGCTGTCCTCATTCTCTGCAAATCATCGCCGATCTCGTAAAGGTAGCGAAAGGCGAGAAGCGTCATATCAGTCAAAATAGCAGGCAAGCCCAAAGCGCGCATCGCCTTGATGGAGGTTAAGAAAGAAGCAGTACTGAAGATAATCAAGCCGATCGTCAGGATGGAGATAAACCTGGTAGCTATCAAAAGCACCGAGATGAGCCCTTCCTGCCTCACGTCAAGTGGACCGATGCTCATAACAACAGTGTGGCCCGAAATAAAGGGCAGGACGAGAACCACCACCAGGAGGAAAAACGAAGGGTAGCGCAATCGTGCCGCTATGAAGGAGAGGGGTAATCTAGAGATAATTAAGATAGCAAAGGTAACCACCACCATTGCCGGCAATATACGCAAATCTCTGACAAAGGAGAAAGCGAAGATTAACACCATGAGGCCGATGAATTTATACCTCGGGTCCCAGCGGTGCAATGGGGAATCGAGGTGAACATATTCGTCAAATCCGAGTTTCATACCGCTTCCAAAAGTCTCGGCCGTACCCGCTGGAGGAATACAGTCACCAAGGCAGTAAAGACACCCTCGATGGCTATTAATGGAACATGGGCCAGAGCCAGTGCGTAGATTGCTGCCTGCTCAGTTTTAACGTCGATATCAGCAGGGATGTTGGTGAGAAGAATGACTACAAACAGTACAACCGACACAGCAATTCCTACAAAGCCGGCCAGAAATCCAAAAATTCCCGTAGTCAGACGGCTATCTTTTCTCCAGACCTTACGTAGCCGAAATATATAGTAGGACAATATTACCGGTAATCCCATTATTACTGCGTTCACTCCCAGAGTAGTCAGGCCTCCGTGTTGAAACATCACCGCTTGAAAGAACAGGCCAATGAGAATGGCAGGAAAGGCAAAATAACCCAGCATGGCACCCAACAATCCATTCAGCACCAAGTGAACACTGGCAGGCGGCACTGGGATATGAATCCATGAGACCACAAAGAAAGCCGCAGTGAGTAAGGAGGCTTTGGGAATGTCCTCACGGAAGTTTTCCTTCTGGTTTATTTTACGAATTGAATACCAGGTACTCGCCGCCGTTACGGCATAGCCTGCAGCACACACACCAGCGGGAAGAAAACCATCAGGTATATGCATCAGGCTCTCCTCCGTGAAAAATATAGTGCCGTGCCAATGAATCCCCAAATACCGCAAACAGCCATCACTACAATCTGAAGGACGGAATAGCCACCGCCACCTGTTACTGCGGTATCTTCACCGATATGAATATGGACGATATCGCCGTGGCCTGATTGACGCACCTGGATGCTCCAATTACCTGGCTTGGAGGTGTCGGGCGTGAAGCTATAGCGGCCCTCATCGTCACAAACCCCGGTTAGCCAGGGATTGGAGGGGTCATCAGGCGCATAGACCACCACCTGAGCACCACCCATCGGTTCGCCAGTGTCATACTTGGCAACAATATCAATTGTCATGTTCACCGTGTAATCTATCTTGGCACCATGGGCATAAGCTGTCGCGGGCAAGCAAAGTAAAAGCAGAAGAAGGAACGGTATGGTTAATTTCCATTTCATATCCATTTTTACGGCTCCTAGATCCAAGGGACTCTAGCCTACTATGGCAAAACCCCTTCAGAGCACGGCTTAATGACATTCACAATAGCAGTGTCCTTCGCCTACGTGACCCAAGTGAAGCTCCCCCATATTCAAATCTACCCTTCCACCTTCTGCAGTGTCCGCAAAAGTCTCAAAGCCGAGAGCAGCTCGGTTAAGCTCATCATCCAGTGGCGTCTCGGCGTCACCAAATATATGGTCAAAGTGGAAGGTCATCTCTAAGTCTGCTGTACCACCCTTCTCCAGGATACCTTTGCGCTCGTCGCCAACATACTCGCCACAACTGTAACTACATTCCTCATCGACATTGATAGTAAACTCAACACTTCGGCCATCCTTCTCGGCTGTTCCCACCATGACCAGGCTGTAGCCACTGGCAGGGCCTGATGATGCTTTTGCCATCCTCCAGAAGATGGCGTTGTAATGACCTGCCGGAGCATTTTGTACTTCACCCACCCGGATAGGTGGGGCATCAGTGCCACCTTCTGCCAGGTCCACGGTATAAACTTTGTCAAGGTTTACCTCGACTTCGCCTTCCAACTCGCCCCTCACGTGTGGATCATATGGGGGATCCGTCTGGTAAGCGGTGATATCAGCCAATGTAATATAAACATGATCAAAGTTGATGCTCCAGCCATCTTTGGAAACAAAGCCCTCTCGTACAAAATCTTCACCATTTGCATGGAACTGAAGCGTCCCAACTGCCCCATCACCGGCACACCCGATAAGAGCGATAATGAAAAGAGACAACACGCTGACGGCTAGAATAGATATTTGTTTCTTCATTAGACTCCCCCTAACATAAGAGTTTTACAAATGTACCGCGTAAGTGGCTTAACCAGAGCCCGGTTATTTATCGTTAACTCCCTAAACCAACTTTTCTACACTTCCAATCCTTTTTTCTATTTTCGGAAATACTCGTTTTTGCAATTAGTTGCAACAAATTAGCAAAAAAAGAACAGCTCATCTAACAACCCAGCGTTTCTTCCTCGAGCGGGGTTAAGTTCTCACTGATAGTTTGCCTTACGATATCGTTAAAGACTTCCCTTATGAAATGCATCTCCTTGTCCTTCCTTTGCATTTTACGAGTCCTACTGTTTTGCAATGGTTCTTAATTGCAACCTATTGCATTGAGCGCTCTGAATGCTAGCACATACCCCTTATTGTGTCAAATCAACTTTGCTATCACAGCCCGGTGGCCCTCTACCATACGTTCAATTACTTCTCGGGCGGGAATAATCTCATTTACTATTCCTGCAATAGCTCCACAAGGTGCCGAACCGTGAGTGATATTGCCATTCATGACCGCTGCTGGCACTCAAAGCCAACCTCCTAGATCATTGTGCGAACGCTCATAGTCCCGCAGCTGGTCAAAATTAGCGCCACTGGCTTCCATTTCCTTGTGCCGGTTGGTGCAGACATTCTTGAGGCATCTTGATATACCAGTGCAAAGACCAAATACAACAGTGCTGGTATCACCTGCCTCCAGTACAGCTTGTTTCGTCTTGGCATGAGCACTACACTCCTGGGTTGCTAGGAAACGGGTCCCCATACACACCCCTTCTGCTCCCAGCGCTTGAGTAGCCACAAGACCTCGGCTGTCAGCAATCCCACCCCCAGCAATCACTGGTATCTCTACTGCATCTACAACCTAGGGAATCAGGACAAAGGTTGGCAGCTCGTCGGCTCCGATATACCCCCCTGCTCCATAGCCGATGCAAACAACTGCATCCACTCCAGCTTTCTCAGCCTCTCGAGCCTTTTCCACCGAAATCACAATATGGATAACATTAATTCCAGCATTGTGTAATTCTTGAGTAAATAGGTCATGTGAGCCCATGGAGACGATAGCTATGTGTATTTCTTCATCAATGGCCGCAGCTATCCGCCGCTCATTAAATATCTTCTGCTTTCCTCAAGCAATGGGAAAGTTAACAGCGAACGGCTTATCGGTAAGGGTCTTCACTTTGCGGATTTGCTCTCTTAAGCACCTTTCCACGGTATCCAGGTCCTCAGCCTCCTTCTGGGTCATTTCCCCCGCTTCAGGGCCAAGGGTGCCTAATGCCCCCGCATTGGAAACTGCTGCCACCAATTCAGCACAAGTAACCCAAGCCATCGGCGCCTGGATTATGGGATACTCAATGCCCAATAGCTGGCAAAGCCTTGTCTTCTTCATCTACGCCTCATTAATCACTCAGCCTCAAGTTCAAGACTGATATCTAAAGCCTTTGCTGAGTGGGTAAGGGCGCCAATTGAAATAAAATCAACGCCGGTTTCCGCTACAGCTCGAACATTATCCAGCGCAATTCCACCCGAGGCTTCGATTAAAGCACGGCCATGAACAAACTTTACCGCCCTGCGCATATCCTTGAGATTCATATTGTCAAGCATGACGATATCTGCCCCAGCCTCAGCGGCTTCCAAAGCTTCCGGCACAGTCCTGACTTCCACTTCGATTTTTAGCCGTTGTGGAGCACTCTGCCTTGCTTTGGCTATAATCTCCTTGATACTCAATCCCTGGCTACGGAGCGCCACCAGATGGTTATCCTTGATAAGTATGCCATCACCTAAATTCATACGGTGATTTTCACCACCACCCAACCTGACTGCATACTTTTCCAGCTCCCTCAAGCTTGGTGTAGTTTTTCTGGTATCCATAATGCGCACCGGCAATCCTTTAACTCTTTCTACATAACGACCTGTCTCTGAAGCAATGCCACTCAAGCGCTGGAGGAAATTAAGAGCCACTCTCTCTGCCTTGAGAATGCTAACGATATTGCCTGCTACCCTGGCCGCTTTGTTGCCCGGCTTAACTCTAGACCCATCTTCTAAAAGAATTCCCAACTTCAAATTTGGATCAACCCGATGGAAAACCTTCCTGGCTACTTCTATACCAGCTATGATGCCCTCCCGCTTGACTATAATAAGGCCAATCCCTTGCTGGTCGCCGTGTATTAAAGCCTCGGTAGTAATATCACCTCTGCCAAGATCCTCGGCCAAAGCGCGGTCGATAATCTCCTCAATCTGAGCTTCGTTTAGCGGCATCTTTCTCAAAAACGATGTGTTGCTGCCATTTTGGCAAAGTCTGGGGGAAATCGGTGCGGAAGTGAGCGCCGCGGCTTTCTTTGCGGAACAAAGCAGCCTCGGTCATGAGCCGGGCGCATAATACCAGATTATTTATTTCATAAGAGGGTCGGTCACTGGCTTGAGGCAGGTAGTTTTGCCAGGTGGCCAAGATGTTTGCGGCCTCTTCGAGGCCTTTACCGGAACGAATGATACCTACTTTATCCCACATAAGAGACTGCAGGTTGGGTAAATTAAGCAGTGGTGCACTGGACAATGGCTCTCGATTCGGAAAAGAGCAAGATATTGTGGAACTCGTTCCAGCAGCAAGCGAGGAATCTCGCTTGGGGTCCTTCGCTTTCTCCTCTCCTTCAGAATGATAAGAGGAGGTGACTGTCTCAGTTCTTTGCATTACCCTCTTGCCAAAAACGACTGATTCAAGCAGGGAATTTGATGCCAGCCTGTTAGCGCCATGCACTCCGGTACAGGCAGTCTCGCCAGCAGCAAATAAACCCGGGATATTTGTCTCTCCCCAATTATTGACCTTCACTCCTCCCATAAGGTAGTGCGCGGCTGGGGCTACGGGAACAAGCCCTTTTGTGATATCCAAGCCGTGGTCCCGACAAAAGCGATATATTTGGGGAAAGCGGGTGGTAATCAACCGAGGTGGCAGATGGGTAACATCCAGAAAAACTCTATCACTGTGAGTTTTCTGCATCTCGTAGACTATGCTGCGAGCTACTATATCCCTCGGCGCCAGCTCAGCCTCAGCAACATAATCTGGCATAAAGCGATGGCCTTCCACATTCTTAAGTATGCCACCCTCCCCCCTGACCGCTTCAGAAATGAGGAAAGGGGCTACCCCCGGCAGGCGAAGAACGCTGGGATGAAACTGGAAAAATTCTATATCGCTTATTTCGGCACCAGCTTCAAAAGCCAACGCTATTCCATCGCCAGCGACCACATCGGAGTTAGTAGTATATTTAAACAAGCGCCCGGCGCCACCAGTAGCTAAGATGAGAAATTGGCAACCATACTCTTCCACAGAGCCAGTCCGGCAATCGAGAGACCTCACACCCTTAACCTTGCCACTCTGAACCAAAATTTCGCTAGCCAGGCAATTTTCTAGGACCTTAATATGCGTGGAGCGCACACGGCGACTTAGGGTAACCTCAATATGCTCCCCGGTGGCATCTCCGCCAGCATGCATAATACGCGGGACGCTATGAGCTGCCTCTCTAGTTAAAGTAATTTCCCCATTCAAGGTATCAAAGGGCACTCCAGATTTGATTAGGTCAGCAATGCAATCAGCAGCCTCATCAGTCAAAATGCGCACTGCCTCAGCATCACACAAGCCATCTCCAGCAGCCATGGTATCCCTGAAATGAAGCTCAGGAGAATCATCCTTAGCCATGGCAGCAGCAATGCCGCCTTGAGCATATTTGGTGTTGCAGTCATCTATGCTCCCTTTGGTCAGGATAAGAACACTGCCCTGTTCTATAGCAAGCAAGGCAATATAAAGCCCAGCAATGCCGGTGCCAACTATAATATAGTCGTAGTGATTCATTCTCCCTCACCTTGTCCCTCTTCCATCAAGGAGGAAGATTTTCCCTTCCAGGTTACGGCTAACATCTTATCAATAGCCTGCTTGGCTCTTATCCTTATTTCTTCGGGCACAGTAACCGCATTTCTCCTTGTCTCCATGGTCTCAACAACTACCTCCAAGGTAGTTTTCTTCATATCGGGACAGAACAGCTTATCAGAAAGGAGATGAAACTCTTTTTCTGGATTTTCCTTTCGTAAAGGATACAATATCCCTTCTTCCGTGCCAATAAGAAAAGCCCTGTGCGTGCTTTGTTTAGCAAAGCGGAGTATTTGCGAAGTGCTGAGAGCAGCATCAGCTAAGTTTACGACCTCTGGACGGCACTCCGGATGGACCATAACTTCAGCCTGAGGATAGCGTATCTTAGCCAAACTAAGTTCCTCGGCAGTAATACCATCATGAACATGACAAAAGCCAGGATAAAGAATCATCTTCTTGCTGGTCTTGGTAGAGATATAGTGTCCCAGATTTCGATCGGGGATAAAAAGGACTTCTTCGTTGGGCACGGCCTCTACTACCTCAACACCATTAGCCGAAGTGCAGCAAATATCGCTTTCTGCTTTGATTGCTGCTTTAGTATTGACGTAGGCTACAACGGCAGCTTGGGGGTATTTCTCTTTCCACTGTCTCAGCGTTTTCACATCAATCTTATCTGCCAAAGGACAGCCAGCCTCATGGTGGGATAGAAGCACCAGGGAAGAGGGATTAAGTATAGCAGCCGTCTCTGCCATAAAGAGAACGCCACAGAAGACAATCACTTCCGCTTTGGTCCCCACACACTTTTGTGCTAGCTCGAGAGAGTCACCAGTAAGGTCAGCAATATCCTGAATTTCAGGCCGCTGGTAGTTATGTGCTAGGATAACAGCGTTAAGCTCCTTTTTTAAGTCCAGTACTTTTTGTTGAAGCCTGGTTAATCTAAGTTCGGGTGTGATCGTCACCATTATCTACAACCTCGCCCTGTAGTGCCCAGGGGCCGGTTTTGCCAATTTTAACCTCGACCAACTGCGCAAGTCGATTAGCATCATCTTTAAAAAATACCAGCTTATCACTTCGTGTACGTCCAAACCATTTTCCTTTCTTACTGCCTTCTACCAGCACCTCCAGCCGCCTGCCTTGAAGCTGCGAATTTATCCTGCTAGCTATACCCACTTGAAGCGCTTCAATCTTATTTAGCCTTTCTTTCTTAACCTCTGAAGGAATGTTATCTTCATATTGCTGCCAGGCAATGGTACCAGGGCGAGGGGAATAAGCTGCTATGTGAACAACATCAAACTCCATTTCCTTAAGCAGAGAAAAAGTGTGCTCAAATTGCTCCTCTTTTTCTCCGGGAAAGCCAACTATTATATCAGTACTCAGAGATATTTGAGGGACCTTTTGGCGAACAGTTTGCACAAGCTCTCTATATCTCTCCACTGTATACCCTCGCCTCATAGCCCTCAATATATCATCATCACCAGCTTGAACAGGCAGCTCCAGATGCTCACAGACCTTGTTCAAAGAAGCTACAGTCTCAATGAGCTTCAGGCTTATATCTTTGGGATGATTTGTCAGAAAGCGAATCCTCGAAAGTTCATCAACGCTGCCTAATGCCTTCAGTAAATCAGCCAGGTCAGGATGACCGGGCAAATCGTGCCCGTAAGAATCAACATTCTGCCCTAGCAAAGTTACCTCTTTTATGCCTCGCCTTGCTAATTCCTTAACTTCACAGATTATCTCCCCCAGAGGGCGACTCTCCTCTCTCCCTCTCCTGTAGGGGACAATACAATATGAGCAAAAATTATCACAGCCCTGGATGATGGGGATAAAAGCGCATGGTGAGAGAGTCATGGGGAGACTTGCTTCCTGCTCAACAGGTACGCCCCGCCTCTGACTCCAAGAGATTAGCTCAGGGTAATCACCAGGCTTAAACAATAAGTCAACGTGAGGAAATCGTCTCTTCAATCCTTCAGTGTCGGAATCGACAAAACATCCGGTAACAAGTATCTCGAGATTTGGATGTTTATTTTTTAGGCCTTTCAATAAACCCAGGGTGCCTAAAACCCTACTCTCAGCGCTTTGTCTTACCACGCAGGTGTTGAGAACCACTAAACCGGCATCGGAAAAAGAAGTCGCTGCCTGATAGCCAGCAGAATCTAAGTAGCCAGCTAATCGCTGTGATTCTGCCTTATTCATCTGGCAGCCGATGGTCCAAATAAAATAGCGCAGCATAATACCTAATCCCTAGCAGTCCGCGCAGCAACGACCACATCAGCTCCAAACTCAGCTAAACTCAAGGCTATCGCTTTCCCGATTCCTCGGCCAGCTCCTGTTACAATTGCGACCTTGTCTCCCGGACTAAATAAAGATAAGCTCATTTCGCCTTGGTTGTCCCAATTATAATTTAAAGTGCCTAATTTTGGAAAAATCAGCGCAGACGCTAAAAGTTGGGATAAGATTTTAGTTTGCAGGGAATACCTCTCCCAAGTGCACATTTATGGTCTGGAACTGTAAATACCAAGAGTGACTAAACGAGCATGATTCGAGCATCGACCACCACATAGCCATTATCCCGCTCTAAGCTTTTTACTGGATTAAGGTCTAGTTCCGCTATCTGGGGCAGGTCTTCTACCATAGCTGAGATCCTCAGCAAGAGTTCCGCAAGGGCTTCTATATCAGATGGTTCAGACCCTCGCCAGCCTTTGAGAAGCTGATAAGTCTTGACTGAGCGTATCATCTCCTGAGCATCGACGTCGGTCAAGGGATGGATTCGGAACGCAACGTCTTTAAATAACTCAGCATAAATCCCACCCATGCCGAACAAAATGAGTGGGCCAAAGGAAGGATCCTGACTTACACCGACAATTACCTCGGTTCCCCCAGTTACCATTTCCTGAACGACCACGCCTTGCATCTCATCTTCCTTTCCCATGCTGACCAGGCGCTCTTTAATCTGGGTAAAGGCTTGCTCCACCTCCATCTGAGAATGGAGATTAAGAATTACACCACCAAGCTCTGTCTTATGAGTTATAGTGTCAGAGAGAAGCTTTACGGCAACGGGGAAACCGATTTTCTGGGCTGCTTTCGCTGCTTCCTCGGCAGTCCCGGCCGATTTTGACCGCACTATGCGAATCCCATAGGAGTTGAGAAGTTCAGCGATAGAGCCGGCGCCGAGCCATAAAGGGCAAGCCGTGCTTCCCTCCAAAGCGGTCTTGATTATCTGGTCAGCCTTCTCTTTATTAATGCTTCCCAGCTCCGGAATTATGCCCTTTGGCCTTTTTAGCCAATCGCTGTACTCACAAGCGTTGGCGAGTGCAGTAGCGGTAGCCTCTGGGAAAATAAATGATGGAACATATCCTTCTTCCCGGGATCCCAGTTCGATAGAGGCGCCACGCGAACCCATGAATGAAGCTACAAGCGTCTTACTTTGTTGGCGAAACCGCGGCGCCTTCTCTCGGATAGCCCTTGCTACTGCTTCAGGTTGTGTAACTATCGGAGGGATGAAAATAACGATCACAATGTCTACGTTCTTATCCTGCGCCAAAAGCTCAAGTGCCTGACCATATTCTTCAGCAGTAGCCTCAGCAGTCATGTCTATGGGGTTGCTAAGGCTCGCTCCGGGTGGCAGGAAGCTCTTAAGCTCCGAAAGGGTCTTGTCTGAAAGGGTTGGCACTTCAAGGCCTTGGGCAGCACAAGCATCGGCAGTCAGGATTCCGGGACCCCCGCCATTAGTGAGAATAACTACTCTTCTTCCCAGGGGTAGAGGTTGGTGAGACAGTAAGCTAGCCAAATCGAAGAGCTCCTCTAGCATATCTACCCTGATTATCCCGGCCTGCCTGAACAAGGCTTCAGAAGCTACTTCAGCAGTTGCCAGTGCCCCGGTATGAGACGCAGCAGCTCTTGACCCAGCCGGAGTGCGCCCACTTTTTACCGCTACTACCGGCTTCGTGGCTGTTATGCTTCGGCCTATGCGAGAAAACTTCCTGGGATTGCCGAAAGATTCCAAATAAAGGAGGATGACATCAGTAGCGGGATCTTCCTCCCAGTACTGTAGCAAGTCATTACTCGATACGTCAGCTCTATTTCCTATGCTGACAAAAGTGGAAAGGCCAATATTTAAGTTTCGCGCGTATTCTAATATGGCAA
>Ga0180437_10006587_pt1 | contig 15389 bp, 14 predicted proteins | sample SS_ome_4_FD_132410 | JGI IMG/M metagenome (GOLD analysis project Ga0180437, IMG submission 132410) | Hypersaline lake sediment archaeal communities from the Salton Sea, California, USA - SS_3_D_1 metaG | ecosystem: Environmental > Aquatic > Non-marine Saline and Alkaline > Hypersaline >...
GATCAGATAAGCTTCCGCAGGTTCTCGATGCTCAGGGCCAGGACGAGATCCTCGTCGTTTTCGTAGTCCGAGTGCAGGTAGTCGAGCTCCACGGTCAGCATGCCGCCATAACCGGCAGCTCCCAGGATTTTCACGATCCGCGGCAGGTCCACCACCCCCTCTCCGGCCGGCACGCAGGCGAAGAACTGCCACATATTCGTAGGCATTCCACTCTGAAACCGGATATCCTTGATGTGGGTGGCGAAAACCCTGTGCGCCAGACGCTCCAGCCCCTTTATGGGATCGTCGAGGATGCGCAGGCAGTTGCCTGAGTCGAAGGTGAGCCCGAAGTAGGGAGAGTCCACGTTCTCGAGCAGGGTTGCCAGCTCTTCCAGCGTAAAATCCTGGTGATTCTCTATAGCAAGGCGGATCCCCTGCGCTTCGGCCTCCTTGACCGCATCTGCGAAGAGACCGGACAGCCTGTCGATCTGTTTTTCGTGCTCGTCGCAGCGGTAGCGCCCGTTGTTACCCACCACCCGCATCACCTCGGCTTTGACGGCCCCGGCCTGCTCCAGGTTCTGCAGCATGTCCTCGTAGGCTTCCGGGCTCTTTCCGCCGAGAAGCCCGTTCGGATGGCCCCAGGCGTAGACCCGCTCCAGCTCAAGCTCGTCGAGCCGCCCGCACAGCTCGGACAGGTAGGCGGGATCACGCTGGGGCAGGAAGCAGGACTCCAGGGAGACCCCGTCCGCTCCCAGCTGGACTGTGCGGTCAAGAAAATCCGCGATGGTCATGGTGGTATTCGCCGCGCTTTGCACGGGATAGACCTCCCCGAAGTAGCGGTGGTAGCAGTAGCTGTCGATCCCGATCGTCATATTCAAACGAAGCGGCCGAAGCCCATGGGACGTTTGCTGGAGCTGCGGTCCCGGATGATCTCCACCACCGCAGCCTTGCCCCGGGGCAGGGCGCGGGGTTTGCTCACCTTGACCTCCACCCCCTCCACCTTAGGGTGGGCCAGAGCCAGGGAGGCGACCTCCTCGGCCAGGCGCTCCACTAGCTGAAAAGAGGAGCTCTCCGCCATGGCCGTGATCTCGCCGGCCAGATAGCCATAGTCCACCGTATCCTCGAGTTTGTCGCTGCGCCCGGGCTCCTCCAGATCGAGGTGAAGGCAGACATCGATGCCGATCTCCTGACTCCGGCGCCTTTCCTCCGGCCTGGTGCCTATGACACAGGCCACCCTGAGATCCTGCAGGTAGATCCTGTCGCGGGATTCAGCCATACAGATCCTCCTTGATGAAAGCCCCGCCGTCTACGTAGATGACCTGGCCGGTGAGGTAGTCGTTGCGCATCAGGAACACGACGGCGTTGGCCACGTCCTCCGGCCCACCCCAGCGCCCCAGAGGAGCGCGGGCTGCCAGCCGTTCCAGCTCCTCCCCGCTCGGCCCCTCCGGAGCAAGGATCATACCGGGGGCTACGGCGTTGACCCGTACTTCGGGAGCCAGCTCCAGGGCCAGCATACGGGTAAGAATGAAGAGCACTCTCTTGCTCAGGGCGTAGGAAACATGCTGCTTCATGTAGCCGCCGATGCGGCTGTCCAGCAGGTTGATCACGCAGCGTGCCTGTTCCGGAGATCCCGCCTCGCGGGTGTGGCCGGCTCCGCCTTCCGGCGCCTGGTCCACAAACAGCCGGATCAACCGCAGCGGGGCCATGGCGTTGACCCTCAGGTTTTGATCCAGGCTCTGCAGATCGAGGGAGCTCAATGTATCCGAAGGAAAAATCGAGGCATTGTTCACCAGAAGCGAGATTCCTCCCCGGGGCACGCACTCCAGAGCCTGCTCCCACATCTGCTCGATCTGAGGCGGATCGTCCAGAGAGGCCCTGAGCGCCCAGGCTCCGATACCCAGATCCCGCAGCTCGGCGACAAGAGCCTCGGCTTCTGCCCTGGATGTGTTGTAATGCACGACGATATTGACGCCCTCATCGGCCAGGGCAAAAGCGATGGACCGCCCTACCCTTTTGGCGGCTCCCGTTATCAGGGCTGTCCGGCCGGCCAGATCGATCAGGCCCATACAGCTTTACACGTGGATGACCCAGCCCTCGGACATGCGGGCCATCTCCATAACCCCCTCGGAGAGGGTCGGATGTGCATGAGTCATCACGGCGATGTCCTCCGGCAGGAGCTCCGCGGTCTTGGCCAGCAGGATCTCATGGATCAACTCTGTCGCTTCCGCGCCCACCAAATGGGCGCCCAGGATCTCCCGGGTCTCCTTGTCCACGAGCAGCTTGAGGATTCCTTCGGTCTTGCCGACGGCAACTGATTTGCCGGCGCCTCGGTAGGGGAACACGGCTTTTTCGAACTCAAGGCCCGCCTCTTTTGCCGCCTTCTCCGTGTATCCGAAGCTGGCCAGCTGGGGCTCGCTGTACACCGCCCCCGGAATGGCATTGGGATCGAGCTTTGTCGGGGTCTGATGCCCGGCCAGATGCTCCGCGGTGATCTCTCCCTCCTTGGAGGCCACGTGAGCCAGCATCGGCGAGTTCACCACGTCCCCGATGGCGTAGATGCCCGCCGCCGAGGTCTGGTAATAATCGCCGACCGGGATGAAGCCCTTCTCCAGCTTGATTCCCAGCCTCTCCAGGCCGATGCCGTCGGTGTTGGGAGCCCTGCCCACGACCAGGAGGATCTGATCCACCTCGAGCTCCTGCTTCCCCTCCTTGCCCTCCAGGTTCACCTTCACGGTTTTGCCGCTCTTCGTGTACCCGGTTGCCTTGGTGGATGTGTACATCTTGACGCCCCGCTTCTTGAACGAGCGTACCAGAATCTCCACCACCTCCTCGTCCTCCAGGGGCAGCAGGTGATCCAGCATCTCCACCAGGTGCACCTCCACCCCGAAGGCGTTCATGATGTGGGCAAACTCTACACCGATCGCCCCGCCCCCGAGAACGCAGATGCGCCCCGGCAGCTTCTCCAACATGAGCGCTCCGGTGGAGGAAAGTACGGTTTTTTCATCGAACTCGAATCCGGGAATCGACCGGGGTCGGGAACCCGTGGCAATCAGCAGATTCTCACCCGTTACCTTGCCGTGCCCCTTGACCTCGATCTCGTGGGCCGAGGCGATCACCCCTTCCCCGCTGATAAGGTCGATCTTGTTCTTCTTGAGCAGAAATCCCACGCCCCGGGACAGCGTATCCGCTGCCTTGCGGGAGAACGCAAAAACCTTGCCGTAATCCAGCCCCGAGGCATCGACTTTGACGCCGATCTGCTCGAGCTCTTTGGCGCAGCGCATCAACTCCGCCTGGTGGATCAGTGCCTTGGAGGGGATGCAGCCGATGTTCAAGCAGACACCACCGGGCTTGTCTTTTTCGATAACCGCCGCTTTTAATCCAAGCTGGGTGGCTCGAATAGCGGCCACATATCCTCCAGGGCCGGCTCCCAATACCAAGAGGTCGTAGTCGTAGTTGGCCATAAATATTTTCTCCTTATCAGTACAAATGATCGATCGGGTACTCGATCATGGCTTTCAAATCGGACAGGAATGCCGCCCCGACCGCTCCATCGATGACCCGGTGATCGCAGGATAGGGTCAGCATCATCTGAGAGCGGACGCCGATCGATCCGTCATCCTCGACAACTGGAACCTTATGGATCCGTCCCACGGCCAGGATCGCCGAACCCGGCGGATTGATGATAGCCGTGAACTCCAGGATCCCGGAGGTTCCCAGACTGCTGATGGTGAAGGTGGCACCGCTGTATTCCTCCGGCGCGAGCTTGTTAGTGAGGGCCTTGTCGATCAGGACCTTGAGCTCCCTGTCGATCTGGACGATCCCCTTGGATCCACAGTCCCTAACGACCGGTGTGATCAGCCCGTCTTCCTGGGCTACGGCCAGAGCGATGTCGATCTTGCCGAACCGCAGGATCGTGTCTCCCTGCCAGCTGGCGTTGACCGACGGGTATTTCTTGAGCGTCTCTGCTGCGAACTTGATCAGAAAGGCGTTGGGGGACACCTTTCCTCCGGCATCTTTGGGTAGCCGGGAATTGATCCTCCCCCGGGCGGCCATCATCGGCCCGGCATCCACTTCGATGCGCAGGTAGTAGTGGGGAGCCGAATACTTGGACTCCGACAGGCGCTGGGCGATGATCTTGCGCTTTCCCGACACGGGAATCTTCTCGTCCCTGCCGCTGCCGGTCGGACCTGCCGCTGCCGGAATACCGGCAATGGCCGGACCCGCTACCTCGACGGCTGCCGCCGGCCCGTAGGAAGCCGCCTGGCGCAGCGCCTTTTCGATATCCCGCTTGACGATCCGGCCCCCGGGCCCGCTCCCGCGCAGGGCACGGATATCGATGCCCTGTTCACCGGCCATCTTTCGAGCCAGCGGAGAAGCCTTGAGCCCTCCCGTTGCCGGTATTCCGGCAGCAGAAACCTGGGCTGCTGCCTTTGCCGGCTCTGCCTTTGCCGGCTCTGCAGCGGCAGCAGCAGACGGCTCGGGTGCGGCCTCCGGCTTCGGCATTGCCGGTACTCCGGCAGCAGCGGCGGGTTTTTCTTCAGGCTCTGCCTTTGCAGGCGCCGCGGCGGCTGCCGCAGCGGCGCTCTCGGCCTTCTGTTCGGCCGCTTCAACCAGCGCGCTTATGTCCTCTCCGGATTCCCCCACCACGGCGATGGGATCGCCGACCTTCGCCTGTCCGCCCTCGGGGACCAGGATCTTGAGCAGGGTGCCCTCGTTCACCGATTCGTACTCCATCGTGGCTTTGTCGGTCTCCACCTCACAGATGATATCGCTCTGGGCGATCGAATCGCCCTCCTTCTTGTGCCAGCTGACAATAGTTCCCTCCTCCATGGTGGGAGAGAGGGCCAACATCAATACCTGCTCAGCCATCTGCTTGATCTCCTCTATGTGATTGCCTCATGACCGGTTCATACGTACATCACCCGCTTGGCCGCGTTCATGATCTTTTCCACCGAGGGCTGCACGGCCAGCTCCATCGCGTGGTTGTAGGGCATGGGCACGTCCTCCATGGTCACCAGTTCCACCGGCGCGTCCAGGCTGTCGAAACAGTTCTTCGAAATCAACCAGCCCAGATAGGAGCCGAAGCCGGCCACGGGCCAATCGTTGTCGATGAGGACGCAGCGGTTGGTCTTGCGTACCGATTCATAGATGGCCTGCTCATCCAGCGGCCTCAGAGAGCGCAGGTCGAGCACTTCGGCGCTGTAGCCCTCCTTCTCCAGAGCCTCGGCCGCCTCCAGGACCATCTGCATCGGCTTGGAGAAGCTTATCAGGGTCACCTCTTCACCGACGCGCTTGATATCCGCCTTGCCCAGGGGAACCAGGTACTCTTCCTCCGGAACCTCTCCCTTCCAGGAGTACATCAGCTCCGCCTCCAGAAAGACCACCGGGTTGTCGTCCCGAATCGCAGATTTCAGCATTCCCTTGGCATCGTAGGGTGTGGAGGGGGCGGCCACCTTGATCCCGGGAATATGGCTGTAGAAGGCCTGAAAGGATTGAGAATGCTGGCTGGAGAGATACTCAGCCGGACCGTTAGGGCCGCGGAACACGACCGGCACCCTCAGCTGGCCACCGGACATATGCAGCATCTTCGCCGCGTTGTTCAGGACCTGGTCGAAGGCCTGGGCCGAGAAGTTCAGGGTCATCCATTCGACGATCGGCCGCAAACCCACCAGAGCAGCGCCGATGCCCACGCCGGTGAATCCCTCTTCGGTGATCGGTGTGTCGATGACCCGCTCGCTCCCGTACTTGTCCAACAAACCCTGGCTGACCTTGTAGGCGCCGTTGTACTGAGCCACCTCTTCGCCCATGAGGATCACATTCTGATCCCGGGCCATCTCCTCGTCCATGGCATCTTTCAAGGCCTGGCGAAAGGTAATCACTGGCATAAGCTGTTCCTCCCCTACACCAACACGTCTTCGTACAGCGTTTCTACCGCCGGCTGCGGGCTGTCTTCTGCAAATTTGGCCGCCTCATTGCTGATCTTCTTGCATTCGGCGTCGATCTTGTCGAACTGCTCATTGCTGATCTGTTTGGAATCGAGCATCTGGGCTTTCAATATCAGGATCGGATCCTGATTCTTGTACTCCTCCAGCTCCTCTTTTGTCCGGTAGGTGGCGGGATCGCTCATCGAGTGGCCCTTGTAGCGGTAGGTAACCGCTTCGATGAAGCTGGGCTGATGAACTTTCCTGGCCCTCTCCACGGCCTCTTTCACGGCGGCGTGAACCTTCAGCACATCCATACCGTCCATCTGAGATCCGGGGATGTCGTAGGATACCCCCATCTTCGAAAAATCGGTTACCGAGGAAACCCGGCGGAAGTCGGTGCCCATCCCGTACTGGTTGTTCTCGCAGATGTAGACGATCGGGAGATTCCAGATCTTGGCCAGGTTGAGGCTTTCGTGAAAAGATCCCTGGTGAATCGCCCCGTCGCCGAAGAAGCAGAGCACCACACCCTTTTCCTTCTTGTACTTGATCTTCAGGGCCGCTCCTGTTGCGACCGGGATGTGGGCCCCCACGATGCCGTTTCCCCCGAGAAAGTGCTTTTCTGCGTCGAAGAGGTGCATGGAACCGCCCTTGCCCCTGGAGCAGCCCGTAACTTTTCCGTACAGCTCGGCCATCAGGGCATTGGGATCCATGCCGCAGGCCAGAGCATGGCCATGATCCCGGTAAGCGGTGAACACGTAGTCTTTCTTGAGATCCAATGCCGCCACTGCTCCGACAGCTACCGCTTCCTGGCCGATGTAGAGGTGACAGAATCCTCCGATCTTGCGCAGTCCGTACATCTGGGCGGATTTCTCCTCCACCCGGCGGATCAGCAGCATCTGCCGCAGCAGTTCGGCACGTAAGGTCTTTTCACCACCGGCGGGAGTTTTTGATTTGGCGGTTTTCGCGCCCCCTCTGCCCGCGCCTCGGCCGGCCGCACCTGTCTTGCTCTTACCCATATCAGCTTCCCTTTCCCCAATCTCCAACGACTTCCTTCACGCCCTTCATGGGCTTGTAATAAATCGCCTCGTCAATGATCGTCTCCAGGACCACCAGATCCCTCTCATCCCCTTTGAGCTTCCAGAAGGAACGCATGAAGGGTCCCAAAGTCTCCAGGACCTCCGAGAGGATCGAGGGATTGTCAACGATATTGATCCGGCCGCGTACGGTGACGATGGTGTCCAGAACCGGAGTTTGAAACATCCACTCCACCTCCGGATGCGCCTCCAACTGAACGACCTTCCCGAAGCGGGGGGAGGTGACCGCATAAACGGCTCCACTCCGGCCGCGCAAGAGGGCGGGGGTCATCCAACGAATGTGAGGTCTACCCTCCTGATCCGTCGTGGCCAGCACCGCGGTGTGGGCTTCATTGAGAATCATTTCCAGGGTGTTGAGTATCTCCTGCTTGGTCATAGGCTTCTCTCCTACCCGCATGTTATGTTTTTTTTGATAACGTCGCTGAAGTGCTCGGCTATTAACTTACTATATAGAATACTATCTGTATAGGCGAAAGACAAAAACGCGGTGGTCGGGATTTTCTTGCCAACCGGAGGTATTTGATTTAGGCTTTCCTTTAGGATATCACCGAGAAGGAGTGGATTATGAACGAGGAGGAACTGAAGTACACTGAAGAGCATCTCTGGGTGCACATCGAAGGGTCCAACGCCAGGTTCGGTATCACCGACCACGCCCAGAAGGAGCTGGAGGAGATCGTGTATGTAGAGCTTCCGGAAAAGGGCAAAAAGGTACACAAGGGGGACATCGTATGCACCATCGAATCAGTGAAATCGACTAACGATCTGCCCTGCCCGCTCAGCGGTGAAATCCATTCGATCAATACCCAGCTTCGGGATGAACCGGAGATCATCAACGAGGATCCCATGGGAGCCGGCTGGATCTTCACCCTCCACATAGCCAAACCGAAAGAGGTAGATGATCTGATGGACACGGCGGCGTACAAGAAATCTCTCGAGTCGTGATGGCTCTATCCCTTACCCCCGAAGAAAACCAGCGCTACCATCGCCAGATGAACCTGCCCTCCTGGGGCGGGGAGGCTCAAGCAGTGCTCAAGGAAAGCTGCGTGTTTATCGCCGGGGCCGGAGGGTTGGGCAGCCCGGTTGCCTTATACCTGGCTGCCGCCGGAGTGGGGACTTTGCGGATCTGCGATTCCGGCGAGGTGGAGCTTTCCAACCTCAACCGCCAGATACTGCACGGAGATGACCGAATCGGGGAAAACAAAGCCCTCTCCGCCGTCAAGACCTTGCGAGCGGTCAATCCCGCGGTGCAGGTCATGCCCCTGACCGACACGATCACCGGGGATAATGTCGAATCCCTGATCGGGGAAGCCCGGCTGGTGGTCGATTGTCTTGACAACTTCCGGACCCGCTACATCCTGAATGATCACGCCGTGAAAACCGGTCTTCCCCTGGTTCACGCCGGGGTAAACGGTTTTTGCGGACAAATCGCATTCATCCATCCGCCGCAGACAGCGTGCCTCGCCTGCCTCGTAGCTGAAGCACCGCCGCCGGATATCTTTCCGATTCTCGGTGCGACCGCGGGCGCAGTGGGCTGCCTGGAGGCGCTGGAAGCTTTGAAGTATCTGACCGGAACGGGAGAGCTGCTGGAAGGTCGCCTGCTGTTCTTTGACGGGGAGACCATGCAGATCCAGGAGGTCAGCTTTGACAAGGACCCGGAATGCCGGGTCTGCGGCGCCGAGGGCGGCCGCAAAGGTGGCGTTGCGCGCTCTATTTGACTTTTTTTCTCATATTTATTTTCTTAGTAGAAACACGATCGTCCGCTATGTCCCCGCGACTCTGCTGTTTTTGCTGTTCACCGCAGCCATTGCCTCTGCCGCGGGTGGCTCCAAGGAGAAGGAACCAACATTGAACCGCCTTCAGCACGAGCAAAGCCCCTATCTGCTGCAGCACGCCGACAATCCGGTGGACTGGTATCCATGGGGGGAGGAGGCCTTCCGAATTGCCAGAGAGCAGGACAAGCCTATCTTCCTGTCCATCGGATACGCGACCTGCCATTGGTGCCACGTGATGGAGCACGAGTCCTTCGAGGATCCTGAGGTGGCCCGCTTGATGAACCGGACCTTCATCAACATAAAAGTGGATCGGGAGGAGCGTCCGGATATCGACGGGCTGTACATGACAGTGGCGCAGCTGCTGACGGGCCGGGGGGGGTGGCCGCTGACCATCATTATGGGACCGGACCAGAGACCCTTCTTCGCCACGACCTACGTCCCCAAGGAGAGCCGCTACGGACGACCGGGCATGCTGGAGCTGATCCCCAAGCTTGCGGAGGTTTGGAATACCCGTCGGGAGGAAGTCAACAGCTCCGGCGAATCGATCCTCCAAGCCCTGCAGAGCGCATCTCAAAGCCGGGCCGGTGGTCCCCTGTTGGAGGAATCCATTCTCAGGCAGGCCTACGAGGAGCTGTCTGAGCAGTTCGACGAGCAAAACGGAGGATTCGGTTCCGCTCCCAAGTTCCCCAGCGCCCACAATCTCCTCTTTCTTCTGCGCTACTGGCTGCGCAGCGGAGAGCGGCGAGCCGTGGAGATGGTGGAGAAGACCCTGAGGGAAATGCGCCGGGGCGGCATCTTCGATCACCTGGGCTACGGTTTTCATCGCTACTCCACGGATGCCCGCTGGCGGGTGCCCCATTTCGAGAAGATGCTCTACGATCAGGCTATGCTGACCCTGGCCTACACCGAAACCTACCAGGCGACGGAAGAGGAGTTCTACGCCGATACGGCAAGAGAGATCCTGACCTACGTCCTGCGGGACATGCGTTCCCCTGAGGGAGGATTCGCCTCGGCGGAGGACGCGGACAGCGATGGAGAGGAAGGTAAGTTCTATACATGGAGCTCCGAGGAACTGGCCGCGCTACTCGGTACCGCGGAGCTGGCCGAGCTTGAAAACCTCTACGAGCTGCAATCAGGGGGGAACTATCGGGAAGAGGCCACCGGAGAGCAGACCGGAGCGAACATACTGTTCATGCGCCCCGGCGCTTCCGACGGGCTAGGACTGTCCGACAGCGTGCGATCCAAACTGTTGCAGCATCGCGCCCGGCGGATTCGGCCCCTCAAGGACGACAAAATCCTCACCAGCTGGAACGGTCTGATGATTGCCGCCCTGGCCAGGGCAGGCGGCGTTCTGCGGGAACCATCCTACCTCGATGCTGCTGAACAGGCGGCGGGATTCATTTGGGAGCGGCTCCGTACGCCGGACGGACGCCTCCTTCATCGCTACCGCGAAGCCCAGGCGGGCATCCCCGCCTACGCCACGGACTATGCCTACCTGATCTGGGGGCTGACCGAGCTGTACGAGGCCACCTTCGACGGCACCTACCTGCGCCGGGCCGGAGAGCTGATGGAGCTGTTCATCGAAGATTTCTGGGACGAGCAGGGAGGCGGAGGTTTCTTCCTCACCTCCGATGAAGCGCAGCAGCTGTTGGTGCGCCAGCGCAACGACACCGACGGTGCGCTGCCCTCCGCCGGATCCGTAGCCCTGCTCGATCTGCTCAAGTTGGGCCGCATGCTGCAGAACTCGGAGTACGAAGACAAGGCCCTGGCCCTGATTCGCAGCACCTCACGGTTCGTGCAAAGCAGCCCACTGGCCTTCACCTTTGTGCTGAGCGCCCTGGATTTCCAGATCGGCCCTTCCTTCGAGGTTGTCATAGCCGGAAAGCTGTCCGCCTCTGACACCCGGCACATGGCTCAGAACCTGCGCCGGGCATTTTTACCCAACAAGGTCGTGCTGTTTCGGCCGGCCGAGGTAGAGCGGCCGGAGATTGCGGAGCTGGCCCCCTTCACCCTTTATCAGACAAGCGTCGACGGAAAGGCCACAGCTTTTGTCTGCCGGGACTACGCCTGCGAGCTGCCCGTGACGAACAGCGAAGAAATGCTCACGCTACTGCAAAGCGGTCCACCCAAATCAAAACAGCAAGATTAGAGTAACAAAGACGGCGTCGGTAACATCAACCATGTTGCCCCTCGGCACCGAAGCACCGGCGTTCGACTGACAGCCCCCGGCTCATGGCCCAAGATGTCAAGACTTACGGCTATACCTTTCCCTACCTCTACGATCAAATCCAGGAGGTGGCCAGGGCTTACAGGGCGGCTGCAACATCAAGTGGAAGCCGGGCAATGAGCCGGATTACTCCAAGGTGGGATGAGCGGCAGCCTGCTGCGCATGTCATTTATAGAGGTGCGCCCTAGGGATTGCTGAAGGCCAGCCGCGCCGGCCCCGCATCGTAGGGCTGTCCCGCTTCCGCCTCCCGGAGGGAAGCATGCATCATTCCCGCCCGTTCCCGGTAGTACTCGAGCCAGTCCTCGGGCAGTGCTCTGCCGGCCACCCCCGGCATCGTGTCGATCAGGATTTCACCTCTGCTGTTTCTGTAGTTGGCAATCGGGACGGGTCTGACCCGGTCGATCGAGGCGCTACCATGATCGACCCGGACCGTCACCAGCCAAAGGGCGGAGTCCGCTGTCCAAGCCAGTTCGTGCTCCGGCTCTTCCGGATTTAGTCCGATCAGCATCCCGGATATCAGATTCCCCGTAGAGGGCATGATGAGACCCCTGCCCTCTTCCCGTTCAACCGGCCGCTGCGGCTGAACCACATGGGGATGGTGGGCCCAGACAATGTCCACCCCCGCTTCGATGAGGCGCTCGAAAAACCGCATCTTCTCCTCCTCCGGTCTGCGGGAGTACTCCCGGCCTCCATGATAGGAGAGGATGAACAGATCGTACCGGGGCGCGACCTCCTCGATATAGGGCAGAAAGTACTCGCGATGGCGGCGATTGCGGTAGTCCACGATATTCACGTAGAAATGGGGCATGGGCAGGTTGACCATCTGGCAGGCGGCCAGAAATCCGATGCGCAGCCCTTTGCATCGGATCTCCACGGGTTCAAAGGGCGCCTGCAGATTTCCGCGAATGCCCCCCGCGTACAGGCGCCGGTGGGATTGTTCCCCCATGATGCTCAGCACCCGCAGGGTTTGGAACACACCGTCCCTGCCCTGGTCGAAGGCGTGATTGTTGGCCAGGGAAAACACGTCGATTCCCGCCTCCACCGCGGCACGCAGGTATTCCGGGCTGCCGTTGAAGCGGGGATAGCTGGAGAAGGGGCGGGAGGGATCCACGGGGAACTCGAGATTGGCGAAACTGAGGTCGTCTTTCCGCAACAGGGGCGCAATGGAGCGGTAGATCGCCGGGTAGTCTGCCGTGAGGTAGTTAGCCGTGTGTATCATGATATCCCCGGCAAAGGTCAGCTGCAGGATCGTATCCCGGGCGTGTGTGGAGGTGCCGGAGACCAGCACAAGGAGGATGGCAAAAGGAAAAAATCGACGGAATCCGACCATCTGTAATCCATTGTAACCCCGGATACGGTCTCGACAAGGGGCGATGAAAAAAAGTGCGGGGAGCTGCACCCTTGCTGTTCCCTTTGCTTGACTTTCTTCATTCCCCCGGTACAATTATTTCAAATGCTATTTTGATTTTGATTTGGAGGTTCTGATGGGTAGCGACAAGTTGAGGATAAACGGTAAACGGCTGCAGTCGACTCTGGAGGAGATGGCCAAGATCGGCGGAACTCCCGGCGGCGGTGTGACCCGCCTGGCCCTGTCGGAGGAGGACAAGCGGGCTCGGGATCTGTTCGTGAGGTGGCTGGAAGAGCTCGATCTGGAGATCACCATCGATGAGATGGGCAATATCTTCGGCCGACGTCCGGGGAAGAACAACGATTCGCCGCCGGTGATGACCGGGTCCCACGTCGACAGCCAGCCCAAAGGCGGACGCTTCGACGGCATCCTGGGCGTGATGGGCGCCCTGGAAGTGATGCGGACCCTCCAGGAGAACAAGGTCGAAACCGAACATCCCGTGGTCATCGTAGACTGGACCAACGAAGAGGGCTCCCGCTTCGCCCCCGCCATGGTCGCCTCCGGAGTATGGGCCGGCGCATTGGAGCGGGACTGGGCCTATGGGCGCACCGATATCAATGGCAAGAAGCAGGGGGAGGAGCTGGAGCGTATCGGCTACAAGGGCTCAGTACCTGCCAGGAAGTGGCCCGTCCATGCCTACTTCGAGTACCACGTCGAGCAGGGACCGATGCTCGAAAGGGAGAACAAGACAATCGGCGCGCCCAAGGGGATCCTCTGCCTGCACTGGTACGATATCTATCTGGAGGGAGAAGCCAACCAGGTCGGACCCACCCCGATGGAGGGTCGCCACGACGCCCTCTGCGCCGCCGCTGAGATGATTCTCAAGGTCAACGAGCTGCCCGGCCGTATGGGCGGCAACATGGTGGCCACCGTGGGAGAGATCCAGAACTACCCCAACTCTCGCAACATCATCCCCGACAAGGTGCACTTCACGGTGGATATCCGCTCCTGGGACGACGAGCACGCTTTGAAGGCTTGGGAGCTGGTCAAGAAGGACTTCCAGGATATCGCGGTGAGGCGGGGCTGCCCTATCCGCATCGAAGAGACCTGGCGCGTCGAGCATGCACCCTTCGACCAGAAGCTGGTTCGGATGGTCATGGACAGCGCCCAGGAGCTGGGCTACTCCTACCTGCACATGGTCAGCGGCGCCGGCCACGACGCCAGCTACATGAACCAGATCTGCCCCACGGCTATGATCTTCGTCCCTTCGATCGGGGGGCGCAGCCACGTGGAGGTGGAAAAAACCACCTGGGAGGATTGCGAGGCCGGAGGCAACGTGCTGCTGCACTGCGTCTTGAAAACCGCGGGAGCGAAGTAGCGGACAGCCTGTGTAGAGGAAACACCCCTCTCAGCTGTAGCGCCGGCAGGGGCTAGGCGCCTACGTATTCGGGAACGTAGGTAATCTTGTTGAGGACTCGGATCACACCGGATACATCCGCTGCCACTGTTTCGCAACGGGCGATAGATTCGCGGGTCCCCGCCGTACCTTTGAGCGTTATGACCCCGTCCACGGCATCGATTTCCAGGAGGTGGATCGGTAGTTGCTGCTCATACAGGATGTCGATTCTGACTCGTTGAGCGAGATAAAGATCCTCCAGCTTCCGGGCCCGCTCCTTTTTCACAGCGGCCACCTCTTTCCTACCCAGCGCGTTTCTGATCAGCTCCGCGGCGGAGATTTCCGAAATGAAGCGGGTACTGATGATCAGATCGTAGAGATCGGGGGAGTCCCAATTCGCATGAAAGAAGAATCGGTGGAATCCCGCCCGTTCATTATCTTCATGCTGGACGGCCTGCCTGGCCCGCCGCTCCTCGTAATCGTACTTCTCCCGCACCGCCTCGACCCGATCCTGCAGAGGCGCCACCACCCGAACCCGGATGGCTCCGGGAACATCCCTGAACAGGATCTGTCCGCCCCTGCCCACAATCACGCAGCTTCCCCGGCGAGCAAAATCATAGCTGACCATCTTCAGGAAGTGCAGATACCTGTCTCTTTCGGCGGAAAACCGATGCCAGAGACCCGGCTTCTTCTCGTCGTAAATCTCAAACTCCACCTTGGGAAATCCCCGCTCGGCGAGAAGTCGCTCCAGGGCTTCTTTGTCGAGAAAGTTCCACCTGAGTTTCTTGGCCAGAAGCCGGGCGATCTCATCCCCGCCGGCACCGGCCTCTCGAGAAATGGTGACCATGATCCATCTACCTCCTACTTCTAGTGTAATCCATGGTAAACAAATCAGGCAAAAAAAAACGGCGATTATATATGCGTGAGCGCTACTCGCTCACCCGGATGATTTCCTCCCAGTCGTAGACGGCCCGGGTCCTGCGCCCCGGTTCCACGATCAGAAACTCCTCTTGATTCCAGGAGCCTTCCAGCAAATGGCGAATCAGGCGGATGTCCCCCTCCACCCGAAGGAACTGCCTGCCATCCTTCTCCGCATTTTCCCTGCACAGGGAGGCGTACTCCTCCCGGGAGGTTTCGGGCACGTCGATGTAGATGACCTTGTCGTCTATATTACCATCCCTGGACAGGTTCAGGGTCTCCATGATGTACTTCGCATTCTCCTCCCCGTACTCAGCCACGAAATCCTCGTAGCTCCTGTCCAGACCGAGAAGGCGGCCGGTTTCCCCGTCGTGGAGGTAGGAGTCCCCCCGCTCCATGTAGCCCGCCGAACTAAAGGGCCGGCTCGGATTGTCGGAGAACAGCTCCTTGAAACGCTCCCGGGAGCCCAGATAGATCGTGCAGCAGTCATGAGCCCGGGGAAGCACCAGCCGGGTATTGCGGGCTTCAAGCTGAACCGTGGCGTTGCCGCACAACCCGTAGGCCAGCAGGATGGCATCGTAAGGTGTGCCGATGTCGGCGGTGCGATCGATTTTCTCCTGCAGCAGAAGACGCAAACGATCGCTGTCCTCGTGCTGTCCCTTTTCGGTGAACTCCACATCCACGGTGTGGGGTGTGCGGGCGATGCAGTAGCTGACTTCCCGGGTCAGAAC
>Ga0180437_10006588_pt1 | contig 15389 bp, 7 predicted proteins | sample SS_ome_4_FD_132410 | JGI IMG/M metagenome (GOLD analysis project Ga0180437, IMG submission 132410) | Hypersaline lake sediment archaeal communities from the Salton Sea, California, USA - SS_3_D_1 metaG | ecosystem: Environmental > Aquatic > Non-marine Saline and Alkaline > Hypersaline > Sediment...
GTTTTATGGTCGACAACGGCGGATTCGGCTGCACAAGAAATTTAGTAAAGGTTTAAACCGGAGCCAATTAAAAATGCTCCGCCGCGGCGATTTTGTCGTGCATAATGATTTTGGAATAGGGATTTTTCTGGGACTCAAGAAAATACAAATAGGGGGTCACGAAAGAGAGTGCATTGAAATCGAATATCAGAATAAAGATGTTGTTTATGTTCCGCTAGATCGAATGATGTCAGTTCAAAAATATTCAGCTAAAGAGGGAGTTGTTCCTACCATTAGTAAATTGGGCGGCACTGATTGGGACCGTTTAAAAAAAAGAACAAAAAAAAAGATTAAAAATATTGCCAAAGACTTGATTGCGATTTATGCGGCCAGGAAAGCCAGTCCTGGTTTTGCCTTTTCTAAAGATACGCTCTGGCAAAAGGAGCTCGAGGCTTCCTTCCCGTATGAAGATACTCCTGACCAGGTTCAGGCGACGCAGGCAATTAAGGCAGATATGGAAACGGATCGCCCGATGGATCGGTTGATTTGTGGTGATGTAGGTTTTGGAAAAACCGAATTAGCAATTCGGGCTGCTTTTAAAGCGGTCAATGACAGTAAGCAGGTGGCGGTGCTGGCACCGACGACCGTGCTGGCGCAACAGCATTTTCGAACATTTAAACAACGGTTAGCTAATTACCCCATTCAAGTTGAAGTTTTATCAAGATTTAAAAGCAAATCTGAACAAATAAAAATCATTCAAAATGTTAACAACGGTGCGATTGATATTATCATCGGGACCCATAAAATATTATCTAACAATTTGAAATTTAATAATCTAGGTCTTTTAATAATTGATGAAGAGCAGCGTTTTGGTGTTCGGCAAAAAGAGCGCTTAAAGCAACATCACACTGCCGTTGATACTCTAACCTTAACGGCCACGCCAATTCCCCGCACGCTTCACATGTCGCTCATGGGGGCGCGTGACATGTCGAATATCAATACGCCACCGAAAGATCGCTTGCCCATAATCACTGAAGTCATTGAATTTGATGAAGATATAATTCGAGATGCTATCATTCGTGAGATGCAACGGGGGGGACAGGTCTTTTATGTTTATAATCGGGTTAAATCCATCGAAACGGCGGCGAATATGTTGCGTCGGATCGTTCCCGAGGCCCGGATTGCCGTTGCTCACGGGCAAATGTATGAAGCTGGCCTGCAACGGGTGATGCTTCGCTTTCTGGACAAGCAGTTTGATGTGTTGGTTTGTACAACAATTATCGAAAATGGGCTGGATATCCCAAACGTAAATACTATTATTATTCATCGAGCGGATCGCTTTGGCCTGGCTGATTTGTACCAATTAAGGGGGCGCGTGGGACGAACCAATCAACATGCTTTTGCCTATCTGGTTGTTCCGCATATTTCCAGGATTAATAATACTGCCTTAAAACGGGTTCAAACCATTGAAGAATTTACTGATTTAGGTTCAGGATTTCAGATTGCGATGCGTGATCTGGAAATTAGAGGGGCAGGTAACTTGCTGGGAGCTGAGCAAAGTGGTTTCATTGCCGCCCTGGGTTTTCATTTATATTGTAAAATATTGGATGAAGCAGTAAAAGAACTAACCGGTGATGCCGCAGCCGAACAAAAAGAGACCCTTATTGACCCAATGGATGTTCAGGTTGACGTCGATACGGACGTTTTTATTCCTGATAACTACATTAATCGAGGTGATTTACGGCTCGATTTTTATCGACGGTTGGTGGATGCTCAAGACCTTTTTGAAATCGAGAAAATTGCTGAAGAATTGAGAGATCGTTTCGGCAAATTGCCATCACCCGTTAAAAATTTGCTTAATGTGTTATCATTGAAATTTATAAGCAGTAAATTGGGGATTTCGAAATTATCGCTCGATGACGTTCGATTTCAAGCTGAATTTGTTCCTGAGATTTACGAGTTAAAAGGCAGAGAATTCAAAAGGTGGGTCGGTTCACTGGTTGAAAAATCCACGGCTCCCTTCGAGTTTGTCCCTCAGGATATTTTAAAAATTCGGCTTAATTTAACGAGTCGAACTAATGGAAATGAGCTTGAATTTATTAAAAATTTCTTGCAAAGTTTGCTTTAATTTTTTACATTTACGCTTTCTAAATTCTTATAACATTAAAAACGGACGGAGGAACCAAATGACACCAAGATTTTCTAAGCTGATTTTTGTCGTTGGCTTGTTGACATTATTAATGATGTGTGGTAAAAAAGGTGAACTTCCGATTGCAAATGTTGGTGGAAGAGTGATTACACTGACAGATTTTGAAGAAAGTTTTACCGCGGGCAAGGCGAAAAATGTTCTTGAAACGGCTACTGATTCAATGAAATTGGCATTTTTAGACCGGATGGTTGATGACCAGTTACTCATTGTAGAAGCCTACCGTCAACAGCTTGAACAAGATAGTTCAATTGATATTCGAGTAAAACGCGCCCTCAAGGATCGAGTTGCCCGGAAAGTTTGGGATCAGGATGTCGTGGCTTTTGTCGTGCCGGAGTCAGAAATCAAGGAATTATATAAGAATCAACAAAAAGAGGTTAGAATCAGGGACATTGTTTTACGTTTTGTAAAAAATGATAGTGTCGATACTGAAGCCGATGTAAAGGACATGATCGAGCGGATTCACGAGTATCTGAAAGATGGCGCCAGTTTTGATTCACTGGCCAGAAGGTATTCACAAGATCGAATCTCCGCTGCGAAAGGTGGGGATAAAGGCTTTCTGAAGTGGAGTTCGGTGGTGGCTGATAATGAAGTTTATAAAAAGGCTTTTCAGTTGCCCGAAGGTGAGATCTCATCGCCTTTTAAGCAAAAAGATGAATACCATATTATTCAGGTGGAAGAAATTCGTCCGCAGATGGCCGGGGAATATAAAATTGAGAAACAAAGAATAATCAATCAACTATTTTCACGCCGACGACCAAAAGTAGAGGAGCGACGAAAGGAAATGGTTGAAAACCTGATGACCAAATATAACGGCCAATTTGTCGATGAAAATATTAATTTAATGGTCGAAAAGATAAATGGGGCGGACGCGACCGAGGATTCAATTCGGCGACAACATCACTTACGTCCGGATATGTTTTCCAATTTATCGGATGAAGATACCACCAAGGCATTATATCTCTGGGGCGATGGGATGAAGCTCAGTATCGGTTATGTCGTCCGTTTGTTAAAGGATGTTCATCCGAATCGGCGCCCCCCAATTACGACCGGAGAAGAGTTGAAAAATTTGGTCGAACGGATGCTGTTGTTTGAATTGTTTGCGTATGAAGGGAAGCAAAGGGGGTATATGAAAGACGAGGAAGTGCTTCAGGAAATCAGCCGAATCAAGGAAGATGCAATGCTCAAACAAATCAAGCGGCAGGAAATCGATCAAAAGGTTAATCCAACGGAAGAGGATTTAATCGCGTATTATGAAGCGAATCGCGAAAAATATTTCCATCCCGAACGACGAGATGTTCAGGAAATTTGGATAACAGAGGCATCAAAAGCCCAAATCGCTTTCGCCGAGGTAAAAAGTGGAAGAGATTTTAGTACGGTGGCGGATAAATACAATGAACGCGCTTCCACCAAGAAAAAAAGCGGTCGATTAGGTTTGATTAATGAAAACCAGTATGGCGATATTGGCAAAAAAGCATTTGAAATGCAAAAAGGTGAGGTTTCAGAGCTCATTAGAATGGGGCGGAATTTCTCGATTGTGAAAGTGCTGGATATTAAACCTCCCGAACAACGGCCATTTGAAGAAGTTAAGTTTCAGGTGAGAAATGAAGTTCGCGCCAAACAACGGGACGAGCGAGAAAAAGAGTTGCTTTCAAAGCTACGTGAAGATATTAATGTTACCATTTATCAAGATCGTTTGTTGAATGCTTTTAAAAGCGAGAGTTGAGCCTGTTTTTTTATTATTGCTTGACTGAGAACGCTTGTCATTCCGTCCGTCAACTGACAGAGCAGCGGAATGCCGGAATCTCCTAATTTAACGTCTCTGAGGTGGGAATGAAAAACGACGCTTTTTTAAAAAAGCGAATTTTCATTCAAGCATGAAGCAAAAATTTTTAAGAAATCAAGACAAAATTTTATCCTTATCAGGAGCCGCATATTACTATTTATGCGGCTTCTTGGTATTATGTTGTCATTCCAGTCTTTTCTCATCCGTTAACTGACGGATGAGAATAGTGCCGGAATCTCCTCACTGAATCAGCTTATTAAGATTAAGCTTGAATCTCAAAACACTTTGTTTGTAATAATATTAAATGGTTCTTAATTCTATATCTGTTTGTAAAACGGTGGGAACTTTAACCGGTAAAATGTATTTTAAGGAGGTGAGATAAAACAACTTACTTATACTAAACCAGTAAGGTGTTATTTTTATTTTACACCAATATTTTAAATGGGAAAGTTATTTAACCTCACCTCCTAAGCAGCAGGTGTTATTTATCATTTATAGTAAAATTAATTTAACTTTTTAATTATGGAAATGGGATTTATGAAAACAAATTGGATTTATATGATTCTGTCTCTAACATTATTGGGTTTGATTGTTTCATGCGGAAAAGACACTCTAAATGATGAGAAAGTAGTCGCCCGGGTTGGCTCGGAAGTTTTAATGCTCGATGATATTATCCAACGGGTTCCAGATGGGATGCAAAAAAAAATCACCCTTGATCAAATAAAAGGCTTTGTTGATCACTGGGTAAATACGCAACTGGTTTATCAGCAGGCCTATCGGCTGGGATTGCACAATACCCTGAACGACGAATTGCAGCAAGAATTGAAAAAGTTCGAGATTGAATTTCTGGCCAATAAGCTGGTTGAAAGAGAAATCAATCGAAAGATAAAAGTCACCGAAGAAGAGATTTCGGCCTATTATGAGAAAAATAAAGAGCAGTTTACCAGACTCACTACCGAAATTCGCGCTTTTCATTTACTCACTTCTTCTCAGGAAAATTCAAATCAAATTCAGCAGGAATTGAGGAAAGGGAGTAATCTGGAAGCGCTGGTTGAAAGTTACGGCGAACCCAATAGTCTTTGGCCAAATGGTGATTTAGGCTATTTTCCCGAGGAAGTTCTACCCGAAAATATTCAACGGGGGATTGCCCGTTTGAAAAAGGGAGAGACTTCCCGACCCATTCAATCCGATTTTGGCTATCATTTTTTTCACATTTTTGATCGTCAATCAAAGGGCAGTATCAAAGCGCTGGACCAGGTTCACCAGCAGATTGAAGAAAAACTAAAGGTCGAAAAGCGCAATGAAGCTTATCGGGCTTATCTTGTAAAACTGAAAACACGCGCCAATGAACAAAATTCTTTGTCGCTTAATTATGAGGTTTTAAAAGAATTTCAAAAGGATACCACACATATTATTTTTAATTAAGAGGAAAAAGTATGCAAAAAATAAAGCTAATTTTAATAACATGTTTTTTAATAATACTCCAACAAACTTATTTTGTTGGTGCACAAGAAGAGCAGGTGCTGGATCAGGTGGTAGCGGTGGTTGATAATGAAATTATCTTATTGTCAGATCTAAAGCAGCAGTCACTCACCTACGCGGTTCAATATGGTATTAATCCACAAACTGAACCGGATAAATTTAATGAACTCATGGAACAGGTTTTAGACAATTTGGTTACCCAAAAAATATTATATGTGAAGGCAATTGAAGATTCGGTGGTGGTTGATGATCGAATGGTGAATGATGAACTTGATCGACGGATTGAAATGATGGTTCAACAATACGGATCACGAGAAAAAGTAAAGGAATATTTTGGGGCCTCGATTGAGAAAATTAAACGAGATTTTGCCGAAGAAGCCCGTGAGGGGATGATGGCCCAAATGGTTATGAATAAAAAAGAAACCCAGGTAAAAGTAACCCGACGCGAAGTTGAAGAATTTTTTCGAAATATGAAGGACAGTTTACCTGAATTACCCGAAACCTATTTACTCGCGAATATTTTGCTACAAATTAAACCCGGTGAAGCGGCTGAAAAAAAAGCGCGCGCTCGCATAGAAAATATCCGCGAACGATTAAATGCCGGTGAAGATTTTGAAGAGCTGGCAAAATTTTCTGACGATCCGGCTACCGCGGAGAATGGCGGTGAATTGGGCTTCTTTCAACGGGGTGAATTGGTAAGAGAGTTCGAAGAAGTTGCCTTTCAGTTAAAACCAGGTGAAATTTCTGACATTGTAAAGACCAGCTACGGTCTGCACATTATTCAATTAATAGAACGCCAGGGGGAAAAAATTAATTGCCGGCACATTCTGGTAGCCCTGGAGCCGACGCTTGAGGATGAAAAAGAGGTTGTCCAAAAGATTAAAGAGATTCATCAAAAAATAGAATCCGGTGAAGCGACTTTTGAAGAAATGGTGGAAAAATATTCAGAAGATGAATCTTCAAAGGAAAACCAGGGAGACCTGGGTTGGTGGCAGAAAGACATGATCCAGCCCAAAGAATTTCAGTGGGTGTTGGCAGGAATGAAACCCGGAGACATCTCTGAACCCGTCAAGACCAAGCTGGGTTATCATATTTTAAAACTAAAAGACGTCCAGGAATCTCGTCCGCTGGAGCTGAAAAAAGATTGGGAACGAGTGGAAGCATTTGCCCTGCAGATGAAAAAACAGGAAGAGCTTAGAAAATGGATAGATAAATTGAAGGAAAATGTTTATATTAATATAAAGGAAGTGACGATTAATTAGAAAGTTTGATTAACTTTTAAAAATATTTATTATCAAATCGATTTATTGAATTTAAAAATCACTAAACAAAACTATTTCCCTTGGTTTTAATTATTTTGTCCAATAATCATTATGCCATTTCAGGGTTATTTTTAAAAGCCATATTTTAATTCGAAATATAGTTTCAACGTTTCCAACAAATTTTAGGTAAATTGAAGGGGGCACCGATACTAATTAAAACATTATTTGATTTATCCTGTCCAAATACATCATAAATCACATAGTATTTGGCTTCGGCGATTATTCTCCACAGATCAGTTAGTTGGATATTCAATCCACCTTTAAAGTATAAAAATCCACCGCTATGTGGAGATGACAACTTTCTGAATGTTAACCACCCTCCTCCAAGACTAAAATACGGATCATAATTCCACCTGGTTATTGGATGAAAAGCGATACCCCCGCCAATATCAAACAGGAATCCACTCTTTGCAACTTGAGTTGACTCATTAAAGTTTTCTTTTACAGTAGAATAACCCGCCTCTGCTTCTAATCCAAATCTTGAGCTTAAACGAGGAGTAAGTCGCAATCGATAAGACGGTGAATCGTTGAGGTGAAGTTCATCGTCGAAATAAAAATAAGCAAAAAGTGGTGTTGCTGTCCATTTTATACAGGTAGTTTTAGTAGTATCAACAATAGTAGTAGTAGTATCTTCTGGAACAACGTACCTGATTTTTTCGAAGGAACTTGTTCGAAATCTTTGTTGTTGTTGCTCGTCCAAATAGCTGTAATTTAATCTAATATGATAACGACCAGAGTCTGAAAAACATAACAATTTGCTTTTATAAGCCCCATAAGTGGAATCATAGACTAGTGGCACCTGTACTTGTGACATATCTGAGTTTTCTGGCGGAAAAACATCCGCAACAAATGCTTTGACAGGCATTTTCCCAGGATTATCGAGCGCAACCACAATGCACCCTTTATTGGAGAGTAAGGGACCAATGGGGCTGGCTACAACATCTTTTTGCATAAATTTTGGTGGCGGTGAACTTTCACCACTATTCAAGCCGATAAAAACGTTTTCAGAATTTAGGCCGTCATAGTATGGTGAAGTCTCATTGGAATCAAAATTACCATCAGGTTTATTATCAATTCCATTGTCATCCAACTGTGGAAGAATAGGAGATTCTCTGGATTCATAAAATGCTTCTTTAATTCCACAGTCACAATCAATGTAATCAAAAAATTGACCCAGAAAGTCATTAGATAGATCACAATCACATAAATTGTCAGATGTATTTCTGTCTGTACTAGTGATCACGATATTTAGACCATAGCTGCTCGATTCAACAGGATGGAACAGGAAGTCACCTGAATAATCACAAGCCGTAAGCCAAGTGACCTGTGCAAAATCGCTGAGATAATTAGTATTAACATCAATTTTAAATAATTCTATCAAATTTTCTGCAGGAAGTTTTTGTTCACAAAACTCGATTGTATTTTTATCGGTTTGATCTAGATCTCCTTGACCGATTACGATGATAATTAATGAATCATCGCTGATTCCATTTTCTGACTCAAGCATTATACCTTCAAAAAAATCTTGAAGCTCTTGCTTACAATCCTCTATGCTTCGATTACAGGTATCATCGGTACATCTAAAAGGGAGAATGTTTTGAATTTGACGTCGTTCAAGAATTTCTATTATTTTATTTGCTACATAATTCTGGGAAGGGTAACAGGTGCCACCGCCTTCAAGAATAATTGCATGTTCAAATTCTCCAATATTGAATTCGGCTTTTCCAACAGGGGGAGAGGAAGGAGCTGGATTATCATCTTCATTAGCTTCTCCATGATAATTTGATGAGAAGGCGTAAAGAGTGGAGGATTCTGGTGAATATTGTAAAGAAAAAGACTCCCCAATCGGAGAAGCAACGATACGATGAAAACCTGAGTCTGTGACCAAATATTTATAAGAAAACTGACCTTCCGTACCAAGCGGCACTTGCACCGAAGTATCCCTACTGGGTGCATGAATAGTTAATTCAGCCGTTAACTTTGCAATATCATCTTCGTCTGCGACTATTTGTCCCACAATATCGAGCGTGTCACCTATATTTTTCTTCCACGGTTCAATGGTGGTAACAGCAATTCGTGGCTTGCGTTTCGATATTGTGAAGCTAATTTTATTACTCTTTGCGACGGTCTCTTCTTTGGAGCGTTTGAAAGTAGCCTGGGCAGACCAGCGACCGGAATGCCTGAAAATATAATTATGAGCAAAATATCCCAGCGAATCTAATGCTAGCGGAATTGTTAATTGCTTATTATCTGGATCTAATATGTTAAGAATGACATTTCCAGTCGAGTTGGGAACCACTCGACCTTCAATGGGTTGAATGGTACCATATTCCAAAGGTTGCTCTGGTGATACGCCTAAAGATATCGCATAATTTAGGGGCGGAGGATTTGCCACAAATATCAACACCTTAAGGAATTTTTCTTTACCGTCACCGCTTGCTTTCACCGTTAACGAATCCTGTTTTAGAACACCTGTTGTTTTTTTGATTTTAACACTAAGTTGGACTATTTTTGTATTTTTGACAATACTATCAGGCAAGGCGCATTCAGCACCTTTGGGACATTCTGCTACTTCTAGTAAAACCGGGAATGTATAATCGCTCAGGAAAAATACCTCAATATTAAGCAAACCAATTTCTTTGGGCGTGACTGTTAAAGCAATATGATCGGCTGAAAGCGAGAAGTCACCGTATACCTGTTGTTCCTGGGTCACTGGTTTCTCGACCAAAATCCTTTCCTGAGCGGACAGGCTAGTAGCAATTAGCAGAAAAAATAACCACTGAGTTAGAGAAATATTATAAATTTTCATGTCGCTTCTCCTAATTTATTGGTTCAATTAATTTAAATGCACCACTACTTTGTATGTGATTATGTAGTAAAATATAGAGTCTTCTCTCGTCATCTGATAATGTGTAACGAATTTGGTATGCTTTTATAACATCATTATTATCTATTTCTTTGATTTTGAGAAATGTAGCTTCAGGGATATTGTTTTGAACTCGAATGATATATGAAAAAATTGAAGCTACACCCGAATTGTTTATACCCAGAATGAATAGTAGATCTCCTAGTGGGCATTCTGGAACTGGAACGAAAGCAACACTGATCGCTTTATATTGTTCATAAATTTCGGGTAATATTATGCTACCGACAAGTGTTCGGCTACCAATATCTATAATTAACACATGCTCAGGTCCACCATAATTAGCTATATATAACCACTTACCATCAGATGAAATCGCACAATCCGCCGCTTTATTAAGTCCGTCTACTGTCATTGGTTCTATAGTAAGCGATTTGCTTTCGATTAAAAATATCTCGTTGGCGTTATCGGAAATAACAATTATTTTATTGGAATCCGGCAAGTAAAGAAGCGAGTGATCGTCTGGTGTAATAGCTATTGCTGTGTCTTTAACCAAAAAATCTTGATCTACTACAATAATCTTGTGCAAAGAATCATCGGTGGCAGCCACAAATATCGTATCAATTGAGATCGCAACAACAGCCTCTGGACGGGAGCCAATGTTTATTTTACTCAACTCCGAACACATTCCATAATTTAATTCTCTGCGATGAAGGGAAACAGTTCTGTCTCCCCAATTACAAACAAAAATATAGTCGATGTTCTCCTCATTCCAAACGATTAAAGCTTCTGGTTTTTTTCCAACTTCACACTTGTCAATATATTTATCATCACTATTCAGAATATAGACAGTATTGTTCCAGCTATCCGCAATATATCGATCCTGTCTGTATGATGGAGAAAAGGCAATGGCTATAGGTTCTGTAGTTGTTAATTCGATTTCTTCAAGCGAATCGGGAAACCAATAGGTAGAAACCGGCCCAATTTGAGAAAAATCACTCGCATCATTTCCCCTTACGGCTTGTAATTTGTAATAATATTGTATGTCACTTACTACAGAACTATCAGTAAAACAAGAAGAATCCTTGGATATGTCTGCCAAAAGCGACCAGACGCCTTTTGTCCCTTTTTTATATATTCGATAGAAATCAATTGGCATTGGCTTGCCATCCAACATTGGATGTTTCCAGGTAAGTTTAATTTCTCCAAATCCAGCGCTTTCACTTAGGTTAAATGGCCTTCCCTTCGTTTGTTCATTTTTCGGGTCAAATGGATTTTCGTGACTGGTACATCCATAAATGATTAGGATTAAAATGAGTACAACAATGTCGGTCGTTATCCAGATAAGCCAACGAGTCATTTGAGATCTCAAATTTTGTAAAATGAAACGATACATTATTTCCTCTTAATTTCTTCAAATACAGGTCTTCTGGGATTAAATTTTGCGTAGATTATCGGAGCTATTAAAAGACATGATAAAGTCCCAAATGAATTTCTCGATATTTCATACGCCCTTAATTTATTAAAGCTGCTTTTGGCATCTTTGCTCGTCAAGGCCATTCGATAAGTCGTTTTTTCATTTCCGGCCTGATTATTCAATAAGACAGAAGCAAGCGCAGAAATGCCGCTCGCGAATGCAAAATATTTAATCGGAAGCCTGACACCAATGAATTCTGTTTTATAACCAAAATAATCAGCTACCCAAACCCCAACACTTTCAGCCAGACCTCGTTGATCCCTTGCCGTAACCGTATCTCTCCAGACTTCTCTTAATTTGGGCATTTCTTTTAGAGAAATATCAAGTCTGAAAATTTTATCTTCTTTTTGACAATTGCCTGAAAGAAGGAAATAATATTGGTTATAGACTTTTTGATATTTGTAATCAGCTTCCATCATCAGATCAATGCTGTCACACTTTGAAAAAAAATTTTTGAGAGACTTGTTAAATTCTTTTAACCATTTTATCCCTTTTACAGAATCAGCAAAATCAATCGTTCTGAGTAAGATTTGGGGCAATTTAGGTGGAGGTGGTAGTTTTGATTTTAAATCCTTCAGAGTAATGATAAACTTCGTTCGATCTTTCGGATTTGGTAAATAATTATAGTTCCAAAATAGTAGATCTATTATTGCCTCTTCGGCTTTATTTTCTTTATTTAAACCGAAATAGGCATGGGCCAGCAGTCTGTAAGCTTCAATCTTTTCAGCCGTGGAAATGTCTTCTGTTAAATAAGAATTTAGAAGATCAATCGTCTCGCGAAAATATCCTTGTTCATATAATTTTTCAGCATCAGATAGTACATTTTTTAGATCCTTTTGAGGGAAACCAGGCGAAAATTTAAATAAAATAAGAATGATTACCAGGACCACGGTTTTGATCAAAGTATTTTCAAGGCGAAAAAATCTAATTATATTGTTACTCATATCGTATTTCTCCACCTGTTCGTTCATTTTTTCGCTTCAGGAATATTACCTTTGTCCAAGTTTAAATCAGGACACGTCAGTTCATAATCTATTTCAGGGTCAATAAATTTGCGCCATTCATCTTTGCTTAAATTGCGTTGAGCTTTTTCACAGGCTTTTTGAGCCAAACATGACGTTTCTGGCGTCCAAAAATATATATTTTTGTCGCGGCAACCGGAAACGAGTAATTTATCATCGGGACTGAAAGCAATCGCCCAAACTCCGGATTCATGTTTGAGTGTTAAAAAATTGTCAGTTGCTGTTTTACGTAAATCCCAAATGCGCACTTCGCTATCGAGACTGCCTGATGCCAACATTTTTCCTTTCGAGTCAAATTTAACTGAACTCACAGTATTTTTATGAGATGGAAATTTTTGTTTCGGGGCTTCCGGATGGTCCATGTCCCAGAGGAGCACGGCCCCATTTTCATGGCCTGAGACTAATATGCGCCCGTTTGGACTAAATGCTATTGCTTCGGTACTTTTTTCGTGACTTGTCAGGATTTGCAGGGGTTTATCAGATCGCCGTAAATCCCAAAACCAAATGTTCCCATCCGCGATGCCTGCAGCAATCAGATTATTATTAGTCGGATTGAAATCTATTGCCTTAATCGGTGCATCATGTTTAAGTGCACGAACCAGAATGGCTTTAAAACGATTCAATTTCCAGATACAAATCGTGCTGTCAGCACCTCCCGACGCAAGTATGTTGCCCTCTCGATTAAAAGCCACTGACCAAATCGCGCCTTTGTGGCCTTTTAGAACAACTGGATTAGAACCAGGCTTCTGGGTATTCCATAAATTTACCGTACGATCATCGCTTCCTGAAGCAAGAATATATCCCTCGGGAGAAAACGCCAGGCATCTGACTTCCTTTGTGTGACCACGCAGGATTAAAGGATCCTTTTTTAGTGGATGAATATCCAAAAGGTGGATCGCCCCATCTGCACTGCCTGAAGCTAATTTTTCACCATCTGGACTAATTTCAACTGCTCTTACCCAGTCCTTGTGGCCAGATACTGGTACAGGTTCCTTTAAAGCCACACATAATGCATCATAGATCGCTTGATTGATTTTTTCTCCTTCATATCTCCTGTGGAACAGATATGCATGACGCGCAAGCAAGGCGGCTAATTCAGAATCACCTGATTCTGCTTGCTGGGTTGCTAAACCCGCTAGCGCTCGCGCTAAAAAGACAAAGCTCAGGGTGTCAGCTTTAGCACGAGCAATCGTTTCTGCATCTTTGGCTGCATTTGCTTTTGCCTCATTTTTCTTTGCCATTTCAGCCTTCTCTTGAGCTATTTTGCTTAAAGAATCGGCTTTAATTCGGGCTTTTTCTTTTGCTTGTGCTTCCGATTTTGCGATTTCTTCGCTTTTTTTAGCATGTACAGCACTTACTTGCGCCTCAGCTTCTTTCTGTTTCGCTTTCTCCCACTGTGTAAAAGCAAAATATCCAAAAGCCAACGAGATCAGAAATGCAACCGCAAGTATTCCAGCAAAAATACGAGTGCGTCTCAGTTCTTTTTTCTGTCGACGCTCTTTAGCGCTAACTTCAGCGTCACGGTTTCTTTTACTCTCATCTAAAAAATGAATAGCTTGGTCGTATTCGGGATTGTATCGTCGGGCCCAGATTTTATTGGGATTATTTTGCTGATACCACAGTAAATCGATTTGTAGTTCCGGATCGTGCAGCAGACCTGCTTTTTTTTCAGAATAAAGTGCGGCAGTTTCTGCCAATCGACGATATATCTGGGCAGATTGAGCTTCTTCATCAACCCAGTCTTTCAGTCGCTTCCAGTTGCGAATCAAACTTTCATGGGAAATATCAATCAATGTTTCATTGTTTAACTTTATATCGGGCGGAGGCATTAAAAATGACCGTCCCTGGCTTCGGAAATTTTCTATAACATCAATAACCTCAATTTCCTTTGCCTGGGCCACCTCACAAATTTCCTGCACTTTTGCCGAGTGACGAACTTCTCGATTATCCGGTCCTTTTTCAGTTAATCGTTTAAAGAGAATTTCAGCTATTTTTTTGTTTCTGGTTGTCAGTTCATTATAAGCTTCATCCGCGTGAAGTGACAAAGCGCTGTCCATCCCACCAATATTTTCGTAGTGTTGCGAGTCAATTGGTTCTACATCTTTTCGATTATCAGACCAGTAATCCCACGTCCGCATTAAGGCATGTTGCAGGATCGGCAGTTGATCCGGATTATCACCGACATCGTTTAGTAGTCTCTGTACCAGGCGATTAGTTATTTCAGCCCCACCTACAGTAATTGGTCCGGTAATGGCTTCGCGGATTTGGTCCCGTGTCATACGAGGAACCAGATACTGCCCATCATTTATCGTTTCTGGCAAATCTCTAAATTGTGCGCATTCTCCTAAAAAATCAGAACGCATTGTTAATACGACATAAATCGGGATTTCCTTTTGATGGGTTGCTTCGAGTAATAGCTTTACAAATGCAGCCGCTTCATCTCCGGATTCAGCAAGTTTTGCATGTTCTTTGAATCGAAATATTTCTTCAAATTGATCAATTACTACTAGTAGATTTTCATGAGAGGGTAGCTTTGCCCGCTTAATGACTTCAATTAATCCGAGATTGCCCCGTCGCAATGTTGCCTCGGTAATTTTTGTTTTAATATCCGAAGCTATCTTTGCTTTTCCTAATATATCTCCAGTGTTTAAGGCAGAAGCTAAATTACCGATTGGATTATTGCCGGGACGAAATAAAGCGATCCGCCAATCAGAACCGGCTTCACTCATTAAACCGCCATGTAATGAAGGCAGTAAGCCCGCCCGAACAAGCGAAGATTTCCCGCACCCGGAAACACCAACCACGGCTACAAAACGTGTAAGTCTTAACCGTCTGAGTATTTCATCGCTTTGACCATCTCGACCAAAGAACAGGTAATCTTCATCTTGTTCAAATGGTCGCAAACCAGGGAAGGGATTGAAGTATTGATGTTCCTGGTGCATCTTCACTCCCTTACTTTTTCTATTTCAATAAGAAATGGTCTTAGAAATTCTGGGATAAATCTATTAAAATTTTTTATAACCGAAGCTTCCAGTGTTCGAAACTGTTCTTTCCAGGCTGTAACGGGAGCTCCAATAAAAATCGCTTTTACCAATTTAGGCCTGAAATCAGGATATCCACGAATTTTTTTCAACTCACGTAGCTTAGATCGAAGCCAGGATTCATTTGAATTGTTACAAAAAATGATGATAGCATCACACATTGAAAGATTTTCTTTATGATCCTCACGTATCTCATGCTCTTCTCCCTGGA
>Ga0180437_10006589_pt1 | contig 15388 bp, 10 predicted proteins | sample SS_ome_4_FD_132410 | JGI IMG/M metagenome (GOLD analysis project Ga0180437, IMG submission 132410) | Hypersaline lake sediment archaeal communities from the Salton Sea, California, USA - SS_3_D_1 metaG | ecosystem: Environmental > Aquatic > Non-marine Saline and Alkaline > Hypersaline >...
AAACGCAGAGCCTGCAGCAAAAGGGGCAGGTTCTTGCGCTGCAAGAGACCGCCCAGGTAGAGCAGCACGCGTTTGTCAAGCACACCCAAGCGCTCTGCCAGTGCCTGGTCCTTGGCTAGTGGACGATAGGCGCAGCTCACCCCGTAGTAGACCACTTCGATCTGCTGGGGCAGCACATCCAGTTCATTGCTCAACTGTTGTTTCGAGAATTGACTACCGGTGATGACGCGGTCAACGCGCCGAGCAACTCGACGCTCAACCAGTCCACTCCATCGGTCGAGATCCAGATGGTGATGGTGGGCAACGATGGGGACGGACAGCCCAAACAGCCGACGGGATGCCAGTGCTGCGGGTCCAGTGAAGCGCAGCGAATGTACCCGCAGCAGGTCAAACGGTTCTTTCCTATACGCCTGGCGGATGTACCATGGAAAGATCAGGTTTGACACGAACCAGCGATACCCGCGGCGCAGAGGGATGTGCGTCACCTCCAGGCTGGCCAGTTCGGGGAAGGGAAGCCCTGCCGGGAGGATGACATCGATCTCCACATGCCGCTGTGCCAGTCTGGTCAGTAGTTCTCGATCGTAGACTTCTCCACCGAGGGCGGATTCAGGTGACAGACCGAGCTGAGGCGAGCAGATGCGCACCTAGATTGTACTCCTGCACTTCGGGCTACCGAGCAACATGGTGGGACGTTGTTGGGGCACAAGACTGCATCGTGCTTGCCAGCGTGATTGGACCTTACACACCGACGGGTCAACGTCTGCGGCGTGTCGGCGCAAGCCGAATGTCCAGCCCAAGGCCCAAGCGAAGTTACGGCGGGTTCCCGGTGTGATTGAGAGCACGTTGTCTGCGCCAATCCGTGCGTCAGGGACCAGCTCTGATGCCAATTGCTCTGTCAACCTTCGAAAGCTATCCCGGCCAAGCACGGATGGGTATCTCGTACGAAAAGTCTGGCCGCGTCGACTCCGGCGCAGCAACCTTGTCCTACAGTTGACGAGTGCCGTCTTAGTCATCGTACCGGCCGCTCTGGTGCAGGTCTCGATACAAGCTCTCTAACTGACGTGACACCGCATGCTCCCCGAACCTGGACAGGACAAAGTCGTGCGCTCGGCGACCCATCTGTTCTCTCCTATCCTCGTCACAGAGCAGCTCATACAAGGCCTGCTGCAAGCCTTGGACATCAAGCCTCTCCACAAGGAGGCCGGTTGCTCCGTGGACAACTGCCTCGGGGATCCCTCCCACCCGCGTCGCCACAATGGGCTTGCTGTGCTGCCCCGCTTCCAGCGTGGCCCAACCAAGTGGTTCGGGCCATGTAGAGGGCGCTGCGACCACATCGCAGGACTGGTACAACGCGCGAAGCTGATCGCGCCCTACAAAGCCCAGCAACAAGGTTCTGCTTGGTTCATAATCCCAAGCGCTTCTGTTGACATTGCCAGCCACGACCAGATAGGCGTCAGGCAGACGCTGAAGCAACTGACGGTGGGCTTTGAACAGAATGTCGCTTCCCTTGCCCTTTGAGACCTTGCCCACGTACAAGATGACTCTATTGCCTTGCTCTTTGAGCCGCGGCAATTCCTGCGGAAGGCACTCCAGCGACTCACGGCCGCTTGGGACACTCTCTTCGAGGACTGGGGCGTAGACTACCCGGTGTTTCACGCTGGAGCCAAAGTGCCCCACACGCTCGCACAGTTCCCGCAGGCCATGCGATGCGAACACGATTCTCGATGCCCGCTGATATACATGGCGACGCCACGAGAAGTCAACGTAGTTGGTTGGCAAAGAGAGGAGCAGCCCTGCCAGCCGACGTGCCGGCCGTGAGTCTGGGGCGTACAGAGGGACATTTCGCTGGAAGTAACATCTCACATGCTGCGCGATAGAGCAACTTGCTGGTGGGTACCGCGTCTCGCGGTCCAGGAGGCAGGTGGCCCCCAAGGCACAGATGGCATTCATGTCTCGCACATGGGCGATCAAAGGCACAGCAAGCCGCTGCGCTGCCAAGTAGGATCCAATCACGGAGTGCGTGTTCTGAGCGTGAATGCACAGAACCTCTCTGTCACGCAGCAGGCTGAGAATCTGCTGAGCGAGATGCCAGTGGTGGTAGGGGTTGGATAACCATCTCGGGTGGACCTGCTGGCCGATCTCGCTCAGCTTGATGCGGAATGGGAATCTGAGGATCTCGACGCCGCTCACGATTTCCCTGGACTCGGCGCCATAGTTCGGGGTGATTACCGTGACAGAGTACCCCGCTCTGACCAGCATCTTCGCATGCAACGAACAAGTGCGCTCGGCCCCCCCAGCTCCAAAGGGCGGGTAGTACTCATTCACATAGCAGATCAGAGGCGGCGCCACCGCAATTGTCCTGTACCGGCGGTTGGGGTAGTCTGGTCGAGCTCGCCAACCCTGCGCAACCTAGCGATCATAGAACTGCCGGATCGCGTCGACGACGGTCTCGACTTCAGCATCGCTTAGGAACGGGTGAATGGGCAGCGAGAGCACCGTCCCCGAGAAGGCAAGCGATGTGGGGTACAGCGTGTCGTCGTGAGGCAAATTGGAGAAGCACGGTTGGCGATGGAGCGGCAGCGGGTAGTGAACCTGAACTTGCACGTTGTGTTCAGCCAGGTGGGACCTAAGGGCATCGCGCTCAGATGAGCGTATCACGAACTTGTGGTAGACGTGCACCGCATTGGGCTGTTCTCCGGGGGTCACCAAGTCAAGGCCCGACAGCCGGTCAATGTAAAAGTGAGCGATCTCCCGCCGGCGAGCCAGCCACGCAGCGGCATGATCCAATTTCAAGTCCAGCACAGCTGCCGTGAGTGACGGCATCTGAGAGTTGTAGCCAAGGGTCACAAACCGTCTGTCCTGTGCCCTGCCATGATAGCGCAGCCATTGAACGTGGGTAGCGATTCCTAGATCATCGGTCAGCAACATGCCGGCACTGCCTGGTGCGCTGACCGGCTTTGTGGGGTCAAAACTAAAGCAGCTTGCCTGGCCGAGAGAGCCGGCGGGGCGGCCCCCATAGCTGCCAGAGATGGCCTGAGCAGCATCTTCGATCAATACAAGGCCATGTTCTTGCGCGAAGCCTTCGACTGTCTCGGGGTCGCCCATCTGCCCGTACAGATGGACGTAGACCATGGCCTTTGTTTGCGGTGTGAGTTGCGCAACGGCCTGCTTCAAGTCCAAATTGTACGTATTATCCACGTCCACGAATACCGGCACAGCGCCAAGTCGCGATACGCAGGATGCGGAGGCAATAAAGGTAAAGTCGGGGACCAGCACCTCATCGCCTGGTTGGATGCCGCTCGCAAGGAGAGCGAAGAACAAGGCGTCAGTAGCCGAGTTCACCGCAACGGCGTACTTGCGTCCGGCCAGCTTTGCCATTCGGCTTTCGAGGCTCGGTATTTCCTTGCCCTGCAACACTTGCCCGGAGGAAAGCACGGCTTCGATGCGTGCCATCATCTCCTGGCGATGCGCGGCAAACTCGCGTGCCACGCCGAAGAACGGTATTTGATGATCCGCCATCACCCTTTTCCTCCGTGGGCTCTGGAAGTTGCAGGGACGCCAGCCACGGTGTCATGATCAAGCACGTCTCGAACAACTACTGCACCCGCGGCAACGACTGCCCAACTCCCAATCTTCACGTCGGGGACTATGCTGGCGCCGGTGTAAATGTATGTACCTTCGCCCACAGTGACGCGGCCGGCCAAGGACACGCCCGGCGCTATGTTGGCAAAGTCCCCGATAACGTTGTCGTGCTCAACTACGCACAGTGAATGAAGGACGACATGCCGCCGGACTTGGGCATTTGGCATGACTACCGCCATAGGATTGACGATGCAGCCCTCGCCAACTAGCGCTGTCGGCGACACGTGGGCCAGCGGACTGATTGCCTGACCGAACTCGAAACTATACTCTTCTACCTGCTGTACCACCTCGCGTTTCCGAGCATTGTATCCGTAGGCGACGATCAGTTTGCAGTCACCTGGCTTGAAGCAAGTAGGCAGGTCGTCGAGCACGCAGACGATCGGCACGCCGTTGACCCGCTTGCCCACATTGAGAGGGTTCTCAACATCGACGATGCCGACGATTTCGTAGAACGGTCCTGCGCGCGCGGTGTCAATGACGTAGCGGGCCTGAGATCCTGAGCCAATGATGACGAGGTTTTCCATTCGATGCTCTTACACTAGGGATGGTCTGTGAATAGACTGCGATTGTGTGCTTGTATGAATTCCAGGTACTTTGCCAGGCCCGCCTCCAGCGAGTGGCTTGGGTTGTAGCCGACCAACCGACGCGCCTTGCTGATGTCCAAGGTACCCCGGTTAGGGCGGTAGCTCTCGGCCTCTATCTTGACGCTGACTTCAAGGTCGGGAAATCGGCCACGCAGGATCTCGACCGCCTCTGCCAGGCTGCGCGCTTCGCCCCGCGTGATGTTCACGTCCTCATTCTCCACGTTTGCCGAGAGTGTGACTAGCTGCATACCCTGCGCAACGTCCTCAACGTAGGAGAAATCCAAGAATGTTGTGTCTGGATTGACCGCCGTAATGGGCTGGCCGCGTATCGCGCTCTCGACAAAGATCTGCAGGACACGTCGATTGTTGTCGGTAGGCCCGTACACAGCCGAAGGGCGCACAATCACGTACGGTATGCTATAGCGTCGAGAAAAGACCCGCACCAGAATCTCGCCGGCTAACTTCATGCCTCCGTATATTTCTTTGGGATCCTTGGCGCCATCCTCGGGCATGGGCACTTGGGCAAAGTCACCGTAGACCATGCTGGAGGACACGTAGACAAACTTCTGCAGATTGCTCATGTCACGCAGTATCTCCAACATGTTGACCGTGCCTGCCACGATGCTGTCGAATGCTTCCTCGGTCTGACGCAAGGCGATGTTAGCCAGCGGTAGGGCTGCCAGGTGTATGATATAGTCTGGGCTGATGTCCATCACCTGGCGGCGCAGTTCGTCCTTGTTGTGTGTGCTGCCTCGCAGGATGTGGGCTCCTTTCAGCAACACCTCAAACCGGTACTGCATGTTCTCGAGAAACGTGGGCTGGATAGGAAAGACATACTGATGGAAGAAATCGTAGACCGCGACTTCTTCGCCCAAATCTAGTAGCCTGCGTGCTGTGTGCGAGCCGATAAAGCCCGCGCCGCCCGTTATGAGAACTCGCGCCATCCTGACTGCTCCTTAACCCCCCGTGGATCAGTGAACCGATCTTTGGGGTCGCCCCACATGCTTCGGCCCGCAACGTTGCTGAGCTGCCGCCACGAGCCACTCCACCTGTCGCCGCAAGCCCTCCCCGATGCCCACGCGCGGTTCGTAACCCAGCAACTTGCGAGCGCGTGTCACGTCCGCTGATGTGTGCGCGGCGTCGCCCTTTTGGCGGGACACGTAGGAGCGCCGCGCTGGCTTGCCCACGATCTGCTCGAGCAGGTCGATAACCGCGTTGACAGATACGCGCACGCCACCCCCAATGTTAAAGACCTGGCCGGCGTGCGGGTGCTCCATGGCCAGCATATTGGCCTGGACAATATCCGATACATAGGTGAAATCGCGCGTCTGTTCTCCATCCCCGTATATGGTGACGGCCTCGTCGCGTTGCATAGCCGAGATGAACCTGCAAAAGGCCATGTCCGGCCGCTGGCGCGGGCCATATGCCGTGAAGTAGCGCAACGTCACCACCGGCACGTCGTAGCTCTGATGGTAGACCCGGCACAGGTGCTCGCAGGCCACCTTGGTCACGCCATAAGGGGACACCGGACGCGGGATTACGTCCTCCGGTGTTGGCAAAGCCTCAGCTTCGCCGTAGACAGAAGAGGAGGAGGCGAATATGAGGCCCTTGAGCAGAGGGGCTTGTCTGGCTGCTTCCAAGAGGTGCTGGGTGGCGAGCACATTGTTGCGCACATAGATGCCAAAGCTGTCGCCCCAGCTTCCGCGTACGCCGGCCTGCGCTGCCTGGTGAAACAGATACTCCGTCCCTGCCAGCAACGGAGCCCAATCCAGCTCTACGATGTCGGCCTCAATAAGCTGAAACTGCGACGATCCGAGCAGACCGTTCAGATTGGCTTCTTTGATGGCTCGAGGGTAATAGTCGGTGAAACAATCGATGCCCACCACCTGGTAGCCCTCGTCGACGAGGCGCTCGGCCAGGTGGGAGCCGACGAAACCGGCCACACCGGTGACGATGACTTGAGAAGGATTCACTGACATGGTTTGTCCCCGCTCCCGCGGACCAAGCGGCGCTAAGACCCTCCGATACGGTGCGTGCCTGGCCGAATGGGGCCGACCGCACCGCCTATAATAGCCCACAAGCACGCCATCCACAATCGCAGGCACCTGTTCGACGGGAGACCGCGCTTTAGGTCGATAGCCTTGGCTGCGGCAGGAGAGGCGCCTGTAGGAGTCAGGGGCTCGGCTCGAGATTCAGCCTGGTGCCGATTTCCGTCGCCAGCGATTCGAACCAGGGTGCGGGTTTCCCGGTGGTGGCTAGGTGCAGGATAGTCTCCTCTCGAAGCTGCTCAGACCATGCCCAAATCTGCCTTCTGGGCCGCCACGCGCTGAGCACCATTCCCAGCCCTGTCACAACTGCGCCGACAATCAGGACGCCCAACCCATAGTCTTGGCCGAACCTGACGACCGCGTAGCGCTGGGGCTGCAATGTGTACCAGTCGCCAGCGATCTCAACAGAGCTCGCGGCGTCCAGTTCGTACTCCTCAAAGGGCGAGCTCTCATTGCCGCGGTAGGCCTCCACGTGATACTGGGCAGGCTGGGCCGGTGTCGCCTCATGCACGAAGCGCAGCGACAGATTTCGACTCGGCACGAGCACATAACGCTCATTGGCGCGCTGCTCGAACTGCCGTCCGACCTGCCTGCCGCGGGTGAGGTCGAGAACGACGATGTACTGCGGACTCTCTTCCACTTCCTGTTCGCGAAAGCGTAACGCCACCTGCGTGAACTGCGTTGTGCCGGTCTCGGGTGTCTGCAAGGCCAAGCTTGCTCCTGTGCTGTCCTGGGCCTGTATGAGCAGGGCCGGCTCGGTCGACACGGCGTAGAACAGCAGGCCGTCGTAGAGCGCCGGGAAACGATCGGGCAGTTGCCCCGTGGCGATGGCCTCACCCTCTCGCAGCAACGTGACCTGGGTGTGGAAGCTGGCGCCAGGCTCGGTGCTGGATTGTACCGCGTCGGCGCGGACAGCCAGATCCATGCCGTGGCCCAGGGGACGAACCTGGCCCGGTCCGAGGCTGATGTTATCCTCCCACCACGACGTGCGTTCGCTGACCAGCAGCCCCGCAATAGCGATCAGCAGCCCCAGGAACTGCATTGCAGCGAAGGCCGCAAAACGATCTGCGTAGAGCCAGTCTCTCTTGCCCCGCTCAACCAGGCGGTATCGGTGGTCCTCCAGTAGCTGTCCAACACGCTGAGCCAAGTCCTCCGCTGTGTCGGATTGGCTGTTCGTCTCGATCACTGTGGCCAAGCTCAACCCCGCCACGTGAGCAGTCGCATCGTCCTCTCCCCCGGCGCGCAAAGCTAGAAGGGGTCCCGCTAGTTGGTGAATAGGATTGAGGAGGTCCACCAGACTCAGCAGCAGGTTGAACACCAAAAGACCCAGGACTGCTCGAGGGAGCACAGAATGCTTCACATCCACAAGCCGCAGACGGGTGAGCCAATTGGCCGTGCTGCCGAAACGCTCAGCCAGCGACTCTAGCCACATCCTGTTTGCCATGGCGTCAGAGAGCGCCTGCACAGGCCTCTGCGGCACCAGCAGCACAATCCCCACCAATAGGGCGAGACAGCCCAGCAGCAGCGCGGCAGCGTACCGCGAGGCCAGGATGCGCCACAGGCTGTCTAACGGGTCTTCTGGGTTCCACAATTCGGCGAGGCGTTCTCTCAGCTTCAGAACCATGCTCTATTGCCCTGGATGCGCAGTAAATGGCGGGGAAGCGGCCCTATCATACGCGGCTGGGGGGTCTGTGTCAATCGCTTATGGTCACGCTCGTGACCGTCTGCAGCGAGCCAAGTGGCTGCCCACTGGACAGTCCTTCGACCGAGATCATCAGACGGTAGCGCCCTGGCGCCAAGCCCGAGGGAAGCAGCAGGTTGTGCTGATCACGGACGATCTCACCCGCACGCCATGATGAGGCCGGGTATTGGCCAGAGGTGACTGAGGACCGGTATTCTAGCCGGGTCCTGCCCTGTTGATCCTGAAGGTTCAGCTGCAGCATCAGGTCCTCGCTGGGCGGCGTATCTGCTCGCCAGAATAGCGTCAGGTGGGCGACGTCCGCACCCCGAAGCGGCGCGTCTGGTTGGTGCTCAAAGCCCAGCTTGGCGAGGCTCTGACCGAGCAATGTGACGTCGCCGAAGGCCAGATTGAGCTGTGCGTCTACACTCAGCACTGACAGCGGTGGGGGTGCCAGGGCGGGGGTGACTTGTATGGCCTGCAGGATGATGTGATCACCCGTGACTTCTCCCTCCTCAACGACGGGCAAGCGCACCCCATCGCTCAGACCGTACATTCCAATCTCTATGCGATACTCGCCTGGAGGGGTGCCAGGCAGGATAGGCAGTCCGTAGTTATCGATGACCCGCTCGCCCACCTGCCACAACGTGGTGATCTTGGCTCCACCACCGGGTTCGGCGTCCCGCTGGCCGACAAGGTGGCTATGTGCGTCCAGCACGTGCGTGAACACCTTGTAGCGCTCGCTGATTGGGGCGGTCGCTTCCCAGAAGAGGGTGAGCTGTAGGATGTCTCCGGGCAGGATCTGGTTCTGAAGCAGGTTGTACCCCAGCAGTCGCACGCTATTGCCAAGATTGATGCCCAAAGGGTGGTCGATGCTCCCGGCCGAGGGTTCGGCGGGCACAGCATAGATGGCCAGCCTGACGTTGCCGTACCACGAATCCGTCGCCTTGTAGGCGTGTTGATCCAACCAACCCTCCACGAAACGCTCGGGATCGCTCTCGTCGGTCGCCCACAGCACGGCGTAAATGTGCCTTCGCCCCTCGATTATCTCTTTCAGCTCTGCCTCGGTCAGTTCCCTGTCCAACGGACGTTGGCGCGGCAGCGGATACAGTGGCAGTTCGCCCTGGTAGTAGTAGGTGAAAGTCTCGATCTGCCCCGGCGCATTGATCAGCACAGCGTCGTGCTGGCGTTCGAGCGCCTCGATGTAGTGAGCGATGCCGCGGTAGTCGTCGCGCGCGTACGCCGCATCGAAGTAGTACGCGCGCAGCGACGCGCAGGATCCCACTACAACGAAGGCGATGGCCGCCAAAATCAGCATGGCACCGCCTGCCTGTGACACGATGGTCCTGCGCCGCTGGGCCAAGGTCTCCCCCGGTCCTGCGGCCCGATGCGCAACTGCGCGTGCGGCACGCCCAAGCTGCACCGCACCTTGGGCTACGAGCAGATGAAAGGCTGGCGTGACCAGCAGCAGAAACTTGGGATCATACATTGGCCGTCGCAGCGATAGCCCATACATCGCTAGAATTGGGACCAGTAAGTACAGCAGCGTGGTTGCACACGGGCTGAGCGTATGGGGGTTCTCGGCTTTCGGCTCGCGCTGAGCGACGCAGAGGCCCAGGATTCCGAACAGAAGCAGCACGGCGAATCCCACCCAGGTCAGGTCGGGCAACGACCCCGCCGACGGGCCCAGACCGAAGGCGCGCAGCAGGTCGGGAATCCACTGCGTCAAGCGCAGCGGTTCGCTGATAGCGGGCCACGACTGCAGCCGCTCTCTGGCGATGAACAGCCAGGGCAAATAGCTGCCTGCGATGAGCAGTTGCCCGATGGCCCACCTCCGCGCGGCGCGCAGTGCGGATTGGCGATTCCAATCCCGCCGCTGCCAGAGCCACCAGAGGAATGCCAGGTTCTGAGCCAAGACCAGGGTGACAGTGAAATAGTGGGTGTAGAGGAGCAGTGCCGTCACCAGCGCATAGGCAGTGAGTGCTCCGTAGCGCCGAACCGGGGGTCTTTGAGCAGCGGGAGTGGCGGCTTCCTGACGCCACGCTGCGAGCAGTCGCAGGAAAAGCAGCATGGACAGGGCTCCCAGGAACGTGCTGAGAATGTACATGCGCGTCTCCTGGGAGTAGTAGACCTGGAAGGGAGACAGCGCCGCGATCAGGGCGGCGGTCAGGGCTGCCCAGTCTGGCATCTCGGCCGCGTGGTGTCGCTGCCTGATGCGGTGACCCAATGCAAAGGTAAGCCATACGATCCCAGTGCCCAGCAGTGCCGATAAGCAGCGCACAGCCAGCTCGCTGGCACCGAACAGGGCAATCCAGTAGTGCAACAGATAGTAGTAGAGGGGTGGGTGGATGTCATTGGCCGCGCTGCGCGTGATAGTTGCTAGGTCACGCCTGGCCAGAGCGACGCTTGTCCCTTCGTCGTTCCACAGGCTCTGGTGGTCGATGCGGTACAGGCGCAGGGCCAGAGCCAGCACCAGGACCAAGAGCAGCGCGGCTGTCTCTAACCGCTGGCGTCTGGAGCGCTCTACTCGCATTCACCGCCGCCTTGGCATTGTAGCGCCGAGCCTTGCAGGTGGCCTGCCGCACAGGCCAGTCCAAACTGGTTGGCCTCATAGGCGCAGCCCTCCGCCAGGCCAGCTTGTGAGGAAAAGTTCACCATGCGCTTGGCCAGTCTCATGGCCGTCCGCGGTTTGAGCGCCATACGCAATGCAACGGCCTTTGCTGTCTCCCACAAGAGCGCGGACGAAACCACGAACTCTACCAGCCCCAGGCGCAATGCCTCCCGGCCTTCGACGCGCTGAGCGGTGAGAATCAGCCGTCGGGCGCACCCGGTGCCACAGAGGCGCAGCAGACGTTGTCCGCCGCCCAGGCCCGGCGTGATGCCCAGACCCACCTGCGGCGAAGCCAGCACCGCTCGATCCGAGGCAACTCGAATGTCCGCCGCCATGGCCAGTTCTGCCCCCGCCCCCAGACAGTACCCGTCGATGGCTGCAACCACGGGCTTGGGGAGGGTTTCGATGGTGCGGAACACGGCCTGAGCGGTCTCGGCAAAGCACAGGCCGCCCGTGGATCCCTCGAGTGCCTGAAGCTCTCGGATGTCACCGCCAGAGGCGAAAACGCCCTCAAGAGCGCTGCCGATGATGACCGCGCCAACGCGGTCGTCCAGGGCGGCCTGAGAGAGAGCGCTCTGCAGGCTGGCGAGGATTGGCGCGCTCAGGGCATTCCGCCGCCGGGGGCTGTTCATCAGCAGCAGTGCAAGGTCGCCTTCATGCTGGACGACTAGCGGAGCGTTGGTCAAGGCCGTCACTTTCCCTGGAATTGGGGCGGACGTTTTTCAAGGAAGGCCGATGTGCCCTCGATGCGATCCTCGGTTCCGCAGACCAGACCGAACTGGCTGGCCTCATAGGCGCATGCCGTCACCAGATCTGTCTCTGAGCCGATGTTGATGCTTCTCTTGGCCCAGGCCACTGCCAGGGGAGCTTTGCTGGCAATGGTCTTGGCCAGCTCCTTCGCCTTGTCCATGAGCTGGGCGGCTGGAACGACCATGTCCACCAGGCCAATGCGTAGCGCTTCCTGAGCGGTGATCATCTCTCCAGTCAGAATGAGCCACTTGGCACGGCCTTTTCCAACCAGCCGCGGAAGTCTCTGAGTGCCCCCGTAGCCGGGGATGATGCCCAGGTTGATCTCAGGCTGTCCCAATTTGGCGCTATCTGCTGCAATGCGAATGTCGCAGGCCATCGCTAACTCACATCCGCCGCCGAGGGCGTAGCCATTGATGGCCGCGATGACCGGCTTGTCCAGATTCTCGATCTTGAAAAGCGTGTCCTGACCTCTGCGTGCAAAAGCCGCCCCATCGGCAGCGCTGCCAATGGCACGCAGTTCGTTGATGTCCGCGCCGGCCACAAAGGCCTTGTCGCTTCCCCCAGTGAGGATGATACACCCTACGTTGCGGTCTTGACCCAGCTCATCGACGGCTGCGGAGAGCCCTCGCATCGTGGTTTCACTCAGCGCGTTAAGGACCTTGGGTCGGTTGAAAGTGATGATGGCGATTTCCGCCTCACGGGTGACGAGAAGGCTCTCGTACTCCATTTTCTGATCCTCCCCATGTGCCATTCTTATATAGTGCCCTGGTCTGCGACCTGATCGGCGACCAATCCGTGTGTCACGCGGCCGTGGCCTGTGCATCAGCTCCTGTGCAGCTCACTACGTCCTGCAGTGTCCTTTCGGTCAGGGCGGCGACGTCCTGCGTCACGGTAACAATCGATGGGAAAGCGGGAGCGGCGAATGAGCACGATTGTCCATCCTGCCTCAGGATAGAGCAGAAGATCAGGCCCTGCAGGGCAGGCTCGATCTCTATGAGCGCAATGTCCAGCCCGTTTTCGCGCATTGCGGCCACGATTTGCGGCATGGTCATGCTGCTCTGATCCAGCATAAGCAGCATGATCAGGCGTTCCAATGGTGTCGTGTTGGCCCACATGAGCTCAGCAGAATACGCACTAAACTCGCTCGAACGTTCAATGTTGTCCGCATCGCGCAGTCGGATCAAGCGGTCTCCTCGCCTGTTGATCTGTATGATGAGCTGGTGACAAATGTATTGTACGAGGTTGGGGTGGCACGCTGACAAATCAACGATCCTTTGGATCAGGGTGTTGGGTTCTTCAAAGGCAATGCCCATCTCGCGCATAGGTTCGGCCACAATGCGCGCTGTCTCAGGCGGCTTCAAGTAGTTGAGATGGATCATGTGGCAGAAGTTGAATAGAGCTGAACTGGCACTCTGTTGCCGGGCGTGGAGGACGCGTCCACCGCAGAATATGAAGCGACATTGGTTCTCCTGTGAGAGCGCCCAGAATACTCTGGATAGTCTCTCCTGGTTGGCACGGTCGTACTGCACGAGGGCGTCCACCTCGTCCAACAGGAACACGGGCAACTGTTCGTCTCGTCCAGCCCTGACCGCAGAGACAAGCTGCACAAGGCGTTCTGGGGTGCGCGGCGACCAGGACACGTGCCATACCGCCTGTGCGGCATCGTAAAAGTCCTCATAGTTCTGCACGGCCTGGCAATCCAGGTACAGCGGGCGAAACTCAGGCAGGGCTGTGAATACTCGGTGCAGCTTGGTCAGGAGAGAAGTCTTACCAATTTTGCGCGTGCCGGTGACGGCGAAGCTTTTGTCCTTAATTGTGCGAATGATCGTCTTCAGTTCATACTCGCGACCGAAGAACATGCTCTCGGGCACCGGCCCTGCGGTCACATAGGGCGATACAACCGTCAAATCGACCTGTTCGAGCATGATGCTGATGAATCTCTTTTCGGGGTCCTTGGCTGCGAAAATGCTGTACAGGTCTTCATACTCGAGAAGGAGATAGTCGTGGGCGTTGTTCTGCCTCAGCTTGACGAGGCATGTCTTGAGTTCTCGGCCGCAGAGCGCGGCCTCTTCTCCGTCGGGAACCACAAGCAGAGCCAGGTAGCTGGGGGCCCTGAGCATAGCCATCAAGGCATCGAGGCTGCGGACATCCTCTTCCACGAGGTTCCGCCTCTGCAGGAAGACAATAGGGAGGGTGGAAGGCATGTTGACTCGCAGTGCCGGAGCCCTGATCAGGTAGCCATGCAGGTTCTTGTAGGAGCGGCTGTCAAGCAGAGTGAAGCCGAGCACCTGGCAGAGCTGATTGGCCAGTCGGGCGACTACCGCTCCAAAGGCGGTTGAGTCGTGGCGCCGCCTCTGCGCTGCTTCCCAGTCCCGGGTCAAGCTGCCGACCCGCTCCGCATTTGCCGGCAGCAGCATCGGTGGGTCAACCATCAGCACCAGGTCTTCATCGCGTTGCTCCTGCGCGTACCGTTGCAGTGCACGCAAACGCACGCTTGTGGGAATGCTCTGTAGTGCATCCGGTGCGACCCAGTTCTGACGATAGAGGATACTTTGGATCTGTGGTTTCACCAGCGGCCACTTGTCCTCAAGTTGGCGTTGCTGCACGGATTCTGAGGAATGGTGTAGCCACCTTCCGACCAGCAGAATTCCGGCCAGAGCGACAGAGCCAAGGGCTGCCATCGTAAGCGGAGACCAGCTCGAGCGACGAATGGTTCTGACTACGCTGGAGTAGACGTCGCGTTTGCTGATGCTGGCATTGAGCCACGAGTGCTCCCCATCGACCAAAAGGGCGGGGACATTCGCCAGTTGGAGCAATTCATCATTAATGGCGTGCCGGTGAAATCCGCCATCGTCTGCATACAACACACTGCCATCGGTGCCTGCATAGAGCGTTCGCTGGGGCCTGTTCTGTCGATCCAGGGCCAGGGCCCGCACCGACTGTTCTCCCAGTAGTCCACTACTCGCGCGCTCCCAAGTGGCACCGCCATCGCGGCTGGCAAAGATACTGCCATCTGTGCCAACGTAGACGGAGCTTGGATTATGGGCGTCGACCAGCAGGACGTTTGCCCTGTTCCCGCTTGGCCCTCCTGTCTGATGCCAAGTAAGCGTGTATTGAGCAGACAGGCGAGAGCCCGGCAGCTTACCAAAGCACCATCCTGCCAGGACGAGCAGGGCAACCAGCAAGGCCCGCCTAGCAGCTCCCCGAAGCCTGCCTTCAGCCATTAGGCGTCGATCCACTCTGTATGCACAGCATCATCCCCGAGCATCTGGGTCAGCTGCCGCAACAGTTCATCATCGACATGGGTGGTAGCATTGGGATATTCCAGCTGCACGCAGCCCGCATCGCTGATGATGTTGAAGCGAAAGCGGTCCGCACCCTTGCGCTCGTCAAGGATGCGGTAGACCTCGCGCATCAGCCGGACATCACGTTTATGATCCCCTGTGTCGGGCAGATCAAGATCCAGCAGATGAATGCGGACTCTCGGGCTGGTCTGCGGGGTATCGGCCAAGTTGAGATCGCTCACAGATTTGCAGAGAATCTGCAGATCTCCATTGCGCTGGTCGACGTCGCCATCAATGATCACCATGCGCTCTTCAGTGAGGAGTTCTCTGAACTTGGCATAGACCTGCGGAAAGACCACCACATTGATGCTGCTGTTGAGATCTTCCAACTCAACAAAGGCCATCTCTTCATGGTTGCGCGTCAGAGTGGGCTGAACACGAATCACAGTGCCGGCGATGGTGACGGTCTTTCCGACGAGCGATTCGTCGATCTGGTCGAGCAGAGTGTATTTCCCGTGACCGTTTGCCACAAGAGTCTTGAGCGGGTGAGCCGAGATGTAGGTGCCGAGCAGCTCTCTTTCCCAGGCAAGGATTTCCTTCTGATCTATTGGGGGGACAAAGCGCAGGTCGCCAAGGAGGTCATTCTGGGGCATGGCGCTTGCAGACAGTGAATCGAAGGACAGTTGTCCTTCATCTGCGGCACGGTGATGGACCTGGCTCATACCCATCATCCGATCCACGCTCCCAAGCAGGGCCGCCCGGGATCCAAGACAGTCCATAGCGCCGGCCTT
>Ga0180437_10006591_pt1 | contig 15384 bp, 16 predicted proteins | sample SS_ome_4_FD_132410 | JGI IMG/M metagenome (GOLD analysis project Ga0180437, IMG submission 132410) | Hypersaline lake sediment archaeal communities from the Salton Sea, California, USA - SS_3_D_1 metaG | ecosystem: Environmental > Aquatic > Non-marine Saline and Alkaline > Hypersaline >...
AACACGGAACTCACAATGAAAGCACTCGTAAACTTGCCCTCGATCACTTTTTCCCAATCCTCATCTAGATGTTCTGTTGCAGGCATGCGAACCGTTCTAGAATCGTGGTGCACAAGAATGACTAACACGGGGGGGGGCGCCTTCACATGTTTGATGAAACCGTACAAGGCTTCCCGATCCGAGAAGTCGCAGGCGTAGGCCTTGAATGCACGGCCGCGCGCACGCACTTCATTCTCGACCCCGCTGCCCTCGAGTTCGAGCGTCGCGCTCACGCCGATAATATCGGCGCCGGCCTCCGCCAACCCAACGGCGATGGCTTTCCCCATGCCGCGCTTGCACCCCGTCACGAGCGCGGTCTTTCCGTCGAGTTTGAAATCGTCCAGTATCATTCGCCCCTCCCCCGTCTCCTGCGATTTTGCGGCGACCCGGCCTGCAGCTCCCATTATCCACACAGGTCCCGTGATATTCGAGCTTTTTCGGGGGTCGCAGACGCTTTGTATTGCCGCTTGGCGCGCGTCTTGGCCTAAGACAACGTATCAGGGGGGTGGCACCTTCAAGCGATAGCTTAGAGGTGGAATTCTCGAGTAAGTAGCTATAGGAAACCTCCAAAACGGAGTTTGAACGTGTCACGTTCGAGAGGTTTTACGCGGGGACTATGCGTTCTCGGGGCTTTCTACGGCCACGGCGTTGGCAGTACCCAACGGAGGAGGGGGTGGCGCCGGTTTTAGTATTCGTCTTGAGAACACGTCCTGCCAATCAACGTGCGCGGTCACTTTCATCAGCACAGCCAATGTGACGACGGAGCCGATTGCCACGGTGATGCCGGTCTTGCCCTTCAAGAAGAAGCTATACGAGAATAGCACGAGGAAGAACAGTTGGCCGGCAGCGGCGACCTTCCACGGGAATTCGCCACGAAGCGCCGCCGAGAGATAACTCGTGACCAGTACGACGGAGACCGCAGCCGACGTGACGAAGGCAACGTGTATGTTGACAATGCCTGCCATATAGGCAAGGAGCAGGTGAAAACCGAAAAAACCTGCCGCTACAAAGAGATAGTGCATCGGATGAATGCTGGCCTTGTAGAGGATGTTGATTGCGCCGATCAAGACAAAGAAGAAGACGAGGCATACTGGAGCGAAGAAGGTGATGCGGGAAACCAGAGGGCCGGGATTCAACTTCTCCGGAATCGTCACGCCGATGTCCTCCTTCGTGATCAAATCCGTAGCCTGCCACCTGAGGATCAGGCCGTCCTCGGCTTCTTCGACCGACATCGGCGACAGGCATCCCTCTGGATAGTCGACGTCTCGAAACCCTGTCTGCACAACGAGACTGAAATTCTGGACCCTCGCGACGCTTGGGTCCATTTTGTATCGCCATTCTCGAACGCCACGCGTTTTGTAGGTGACTCGGAAGTCCTTGCTTTGTCCCGGCGCCAGCTCGATAATCTCCCCGAGGCCCTCGGCGGTATCGACTGCGAAAAGCAGCTTCCTATCGTCAATCCACGCGGCGAACTCGTCATACGTGCCGTCTTGTGCCGGGAAGCTAAAATGGATGCGGACTTTCTGCGCGACCTGCTCAGCATTTGAAATCGTATACGCGCCATCAAAGTCACACGTATACGTTGGAAACCAAATGAGCCCCTTTTTTCGATACTCCGTATTCAACGCGACGCGGATATCGTTTTTCGTCGGCATGATCGAGCGGACGCGCTTGCTCCCGGGAATCTCGACAGTCAGAGACGGCGCCTGCTGTGCAAGCGGAATGCCCCACAACTTCTCGACATGCGCGCCGAGCCGGCCGTGCAGACCCGTTGACCGGATTGCTGTTGAAGCCCCGAGTATCCACCACCCGGCGCACGCGAGCACGAATATGAGACTTATTGCGGCAATTCTTCTTGCGTTCATTTTGCGTTCCCTTTCTCGTTCTGGAACCGTTCGACGGGTTCCTTGTACCAAACCGCCAGTTTCATTCCGTCGCCCTTATGGAATGAACGCGAGAAGAAATAGGGTTTGCCGACAAACTCGGCGGGGAGTTTCCAGGTCTCTCCCTCGGCGGCGGATACCGGCCCTTCTATGGAAAGCAGTTCGACGCGCGCCGGAAGCGCTACGCCGATGCGGACCTCTCGAGACGGCAGGCCGCTCTCGGGCACGATAGCCTCGAGCCGACCCTGCAGCCCCAGTTTCGGCCCTTTTCTCAAGAACGCCAATTCCACGTGAGACGCCTGACCGCTCTCCAAGGGGACGACCCACGTGTCCTGCTCGCCCGCATATACTTTCTTCTTTGCATTGTTCACCGTAAGCGACCAGATTTCGGCGTCCGGGACCGCTTTGAGTTTCAGTCGAGCGCCCACGTCCGGCGTGACGTCCAGGATCAGTATCGAGAGGACGTTCCCGTTCTCTTCGAACGAACTGAAAAGACACTGGGAATCGAGCACCGAGGTCGGCGTACGGACGGATTGAAACCGCTCGAGCGTCAGGCTGATTTTCTCATTTGCGGGAATGGCCATGTAGGATTGACTTTTCTCCACATGTTTGCACAACACGTCTCCCAGCCTCTCGATAGGAAGCTTGGCCACGAGCCCTTCCGCCGTCACCGTTACTTGTGCGTCATCCGGCTCCTCGATTACGAACCGCCCTTGTTGGCCGCTGTTGCCTTCGATTACGGGAAACCTAAAAGAAACTTTGCCGTTATCCGTCAACGCATCGAGTGCCCACTCAATCGAAAAGACCCTTTTTTCGCTTGCCGGCACCTCGATCGCATAGCGGTTCTCTTCGAGGCCCCTGACCCAGGACGCCTTTAGGGACGAGGAAATGTATCGCGCCCCTGCCGGCGCCTGAAGAATCAGTGGGGCTGCCACTGCGCGTATGGGCAGGAAATACGTCGTGATGAATATTCGGTTCTTTCGGACGGTGATGCACGACACGGAATCGATCTCGAGCGCGGCGGCAGCCGCCAAGCCTTGTTTATCGACATAGCGAACCGTCAGACGCGGACACGCCGAGAAATGGTAGGTTCCATTGCCATCGGCAATGCCGGGCTCATCGAGGAGCCGGGTTTCCGGCGGCAGGGTCAACTCAAGCGAATTCTGAAGGGACGGCGGTATGCCGAACGATATCAGCCGCGATTCCGCATCTTCCCCGGGACGCACAAGAAACGAGGCAACGAGTTGAAATTCCGGCGCTGTCCCGTTCGGAAGAAACGACATGCCGTTGGTTTCCGTGGCGAGAACGCTTCCGCCTGCCACGCGTGTTATCTCGGTTATGATAGCCTCCTTGCCGAACAGCGGAATCGGCACAGGCGGTCCTGTAACGACCTTTCCCGAAAGAAGCACCTGGCCTTGGGCAAGGTCGCCGCCTACCTTCAACACGTAACGCGCCTCGTCGATCGAATAGATCATGGGGTCTTTCTTCGGCGCCGCCGTTTGCTCCAGGATCTGCCGTTCGACACTTTCTCTGTACAGGGCCTTGAATTCCTCCCACGGAATGGCCACGCCCGCGCCGAAACACGGAGCCGAAGCCACCAGCGCGACGGCTATCACTATGACGACTTTCATCTTCAGCGTTCTCCCTTATGTACGGTAAGTCAACGCAACTCCTCCCGATGTCTAGAATCCAAGGTAACAGAAGCGTGTGAAGACAGTTTGAAGTGGAGGTGAAATCGGCGTGAAATCGAAAAGGGCCTGACGGGCTCAGAAACCGGGGGGTGGCGGCTTCGTGGGTAGGATCAAGGTGGCCTTGGCGCCTCCCTCGGGGCGGTTGACGAGCCTCGCTCGCCCGCCGTGCAGTACCGCGACCTCCTTCACAAAGGCCAACCCCAATCCGGAGCTTTTTCTGCCCGTGTCGGGCCGCGGCAACGAATAGAACCGGTTGAAGACCTTGTCGAGTGCATACGCGGGAACGCCGGCGCCGTTGTCCAGGACATTGATCTCGGCCTCGCCGTTTCTTTCCTTGATCGACACGGAAATGAGCTCGTCTTCTTCGTTGAAATCGAGCGCATTCTGAACCAGGTTGGAAACGGCCTGTCTGATCAGAAACCGCTCGCCTTGGACGATAATGGGCGCCGGACTGGCAAGGGATACCTCAACCCGTCTGCCCGAAAGGAGCGCATTCATGGCGGCGATAACATCCGAGCACAACTGGGACAGGTCGATGTCTTCTACGTCGCGCAGTGCATTCCGATTCTCGAGGGCAGAAAGTTGAAGCATCCGATCAATCAAGTCCTGGATGCGTTCCGACTCTGATCGAATATTGCCCAGAAACTGACTCCGTTGTTCCGGCGGCATGTCTTCTTCGAGCAGCTCGACGGCGCCGCGGATGGCGGCTACCGGACTTTTCATCTGATGCGTGAGGGTTTGGACGTAGTCCTCGACGTACTGTTTGCCCTCGAGCGCACTACGCATTTCCTCAAACGCGACGCCTAACGTTCCTATCTCGCTTCTCCCCAGGCGGGGCGGGGCAACACGTTTCCCATCGCGGATTGCCTTCGCATATCTCGTGAGCTTCTCGATCGGTCGGCTGATCCACAAGGAGATGACCATACCGAGGACGACCACGGCGACGCTGGCGACAAGACCAGCGAAGGCGATCTTCTTTCGTGCCGTTTCAAGGAAAAGGGTCACGCTATCGACCGGTTTGCATACAGTCAGAACACCGACGATCTACTGACCAACCGTTATCGGCGAAGCCACATAAAGGATCGCGCTCGTCAGGTCATCGGGATCGCTGGGCGTGGTACGTGCGCCGTATTCGCCGCGCAACGTGCGGACAACGTCGTTCCATTGAGAATAGTCCTCGCCTTCGGCGCGTCCATTGTCGGAATCGAAAACGACAATCCCTTTGTTGTCAGTAATGTACACTCTCATGTTGAGGCGTGTCTTCGTGAACTCGTAGATCTTGGCCGAAAATCGCCGCTTGCGAGCGCCCTCAAACGCCGCGCGCAAGTCGTCGGCATAGATGGTTTCCTCGCTTACCTGGTTAGCGACCAGCGAGGAAAGAAGCGTTGCGGCGTCCACCATGGATTCTTCCATGGTTTCGAGGTAGCGCGGCCGGAGATCGTCACGTATCCAGTCGATAAGCGTGTAGAAACCCACAGCGACGAGCACAAGAAAAGCGCCAAACAGTCGGGTTCGGATTCTCACCATGACTCCTTCAATGAGTAGCCAACGCCCCGATGGGTCTGAATAGGATCGATGTCGGGCTTCACCTCGCGCAGTTTCGCCCGAATAGTCTTCACATGCGTGTCTACGGTGCGGTCCATGCTGGCCTCAGGCTCCTCCCAAACGAGGTCCATGAGCTTCTCCCGAGAGAACACCCATCCGGGACGTCCTATCATCACCTCGAGGATCCGGAATTCGTATCGCGAAAGCTCAAGCGGCTTGCCGAAATACCGTATCGTCATTTTTTGCTTGTCGATCGAGAAGGGTAAATTCGCGCGCCCAGCGGACGTTCCGTTGTCCACCGAGGGAAACCGCCGCAAAACGGCCTTCACGCGCGCCGCCAGTTCTCTCGGGCTGAACGGCTTGGGAACATAGTCATCGCCGCCAATCTCGAGACCCACCACGCGGTCGATCTCGTCTGTCCGAGCGGTAAGAAAGATGACGGGCACGGCGGACGTCTTTCGGATCTGTTTGCAGAGTTCGAACCCATTCTGATCGGGCAGGCCTACGTCGAGCACTATCAGGCCGATGCGTTGCTCGTCGAGAATGCGAAGCGTTTCCTCGCCGGTCGAACACCATTGGACCTCGAAGCCTTCGGTTTGAAGCGCGTACGTTATGTTGTCCGCTATCGCCGGCTCGTCCTCGACAACCAGTATTGTCTGCGCCATCTCGCCAGATCCTCGAATCCGAAAGGTTCAACCGAACCTGATGCATCCGGAATTACCGTAATGCGGCGCCGGCATCCATGTCAAAATCAAGCCCGCGGCGAGGCACCGAAATCCCCTTGTAGGAAACGCGGCAAGATGCCGCGTCTACGTTGGGCGCCACCGCAGAAGCGGCATCTTGCCGCTCTTCCTCAACGCCTTCGGCTCAAGAAGCTTATGAGCAGACATGGTTAAGTCGCATAGTCGACACCGCAGATGTCGGTTTGGCCAGTGCGAGGCGGCAAGCAAAGGCACGTCGCCTTCCGCGCTGATTTTGGGAGGCGTCGATATACGCCCGGTGCTGCATGGCCCGCTACTATGGTTTACCTTAACGCCCCTTGCTTTCCGGCAAAGGGCCCCGAACTGCTACTCGAACAGGAGATCTACGCGACGGTTCTGGGCGCGACCCTCCGGGGTCGCATTGTCGCCGATAGGTTCGTTGGCGCCGTGGTAGGTGACGACAACCTGGGAAGAGGATACGCCGTTTGCGACGAGATACTGTTGCACCTCCTCACCGCGGCGGCGCGAGAGCTGCAGGCTTTCCTGGGCGGCGCGGGCGTCATCGGCATGGCCCTTTATCCGCAGTTTGAGGTCGGGGTTCTGAGTCAACACCAGGCAAAGGCCCCGCAAGTAGCCTTCGGCTTCCGCGGACAGGTCGGCGCTGCCCGACTCAAACGGAACACATTCCAGCACAGGATACGCGTCGGGCGCGCCGTCGTAATCCTGCCATCGGTTAACCGTTTCCGGTTCGAGCGGCGCGACGTCGATGGCGTCCGGAATGCCGTCGTGGTCGTTGTCGAGGTCGGGAATCCCATCTTCGTCTTCGTAATTATCGACGTCCTCCGCGGCGAAGGGCGCGCCGTCCTGCATATCGACTACGCCGTCGCCGTCCGCGTCATGGGCGAGGAGCGCGGCCAGGTCCGCCTCCGCCTCGCCCAAAGCGCGTCCCGCGGTGCGCCAATCGTCACTGACTTGCAGCGTGCGTTCGACAAAGGCCAACGTGGTTGTCAGGCGGGCATAAACCGCCGGCGCCGCCTGGATGGCCTTCTCCTTGTTTAGGTCTCGGAACAGGCCCTTGATGCGGCTCAATTCACTGCGGCACGCCTCGCTGTTATCCGGTGCGGCCCTAGGCGCGTCGTCGACCTTCGCGCAATTGCGGACGGCCTTCTCTGCCATCAGGCCCGCCAAGGCGATGTAATCGCGCGCGCCGCGGCGGTCGCCTCGAGCCCTCAAGTCCGCCGCTCTGGCCCGGTATTCGCGCGCGGAATAGTACTCGTAGGGCGAACACAACTCGGCGCCGAACCGGCGGGCCCGTGCGAGGAGTTCGTCGACCTCCTGGGTCGTGGCTGTGGGCAGCCGTCGATAGTCGGTTTGTGCGGGCGCGCCGCGCGTACCGAAACCTATGGCCTGGCAGCCCGCCGCCAACACGAGTATCGCCGCGAGAAATCCAACTTTCCGAAGCATGTGCCTTCTCCCGATTCAGGGCAAGCGTCTAGCGGATCACAACTCGCCCACACTACGACTGAACTATACCCCGGCATAAAGCGAGGTGTCAACGGCACAAACCCGATCGAACAGGAAAAACGGTTCAAGAAGCCCACGTTTCGAGTCATCCTGAGCATAGCGAAGGATCTGCACTTCCCGTGACTCGCGGCAAGATTGAGACGTTTTGCATTGCTCGACATGCCCGGCAGCCGAGGGCCCCTCCGGCAATATCAGGCGCTTGTGCTCCCGAATGCCAGACGACTTGCACTCCTTCCGCACCCCCGGGAACAGCGGGTCCTCGGCAAGCACGAGTGATTTCCTAAGCCTCGGCGCCGGTAACATTTTGCGCTGTCGCCGGTATTATGTGGGTGAGTGGCGACAGGGAAAATCTTCTTGCCGAACCCTTGTCGCGCTGGCATGAGTCTATACATGTCTCGGGGAGGCAGCGAATCTCCGGGGCCATCTCCAGTGCTCGGAGCAGGAGACAGTCCGAATGAAGCCACGAAGCGCTCTCCTTTTCCTGGCGGCATCGGCGCTATGTGGATGTCCTGGCGCTCCCATCAATGCACTCATCGGCGCGCATGTCGATGGGGTGCGTTATTTCTCAATCACAGGCGATGTCGTGGATGCGACATCGGGCCAACCCGTGGAAGGCGCGACAGTCACATTTGTCGACACCGGTTTGACTGGGCAGCCGGCGGTATCTTGGGAAGAGGAGGTGGTTGGCGAAAGCAACGTCAATGGTCACATCCGCGTACGCTTCGCTCAGTGGTGGGGCGCAACCATAACGCTCGAGGACATTCTTACCGGAGGGCTGGCTATGACGTTTGACCTAGTGGTCTCCAAAGAGGGATACGAGAGCCAGGAGTTCCATTTCGTGGGTAGTACCTGCACCACTACAGAAAACGTGAACGTCCATCCTCTGTTGGCCACGACATATATCGACTTGAATACGGTCCGTTTGGAACCCGTTTCGGAGCGCCGTTCTCTTCTCGAGGTCGGCCGTAAAGCGGTTGCGCAGTTGTTTCTTATTCAGATGCTATTACCGTGAATAAGGACAGGATCCTTAGGCCTCGGGTCGTGGCAGGCGCGCAGGCCACCGCGCAGTGACAAGGCGTGGGAGGGGGAAACGAATGAGAACACGAATCGCCTTTGTTGCGGCGTTTGTGTCGGTGCTATGCGGATGTCTTCCCGCTCACTTCGATTTTGGGATGGACTTCAGAATCAGGGGCGACGTCTTCGATGAGGCCACCCGTGAACCGTTGGAGGGCGTTAAGGTCGTTTTCACCCATACGGGCTACGTATGCGAACCGGCAGATGTCCAGAGGGAAGAGGAGATTGGGGAAAGCAACAGTGCAGGCCACATTGATATTCAGTACGAGTATGGAACGGGACGGACCGTAAGTCCTCTGCGACTGTTTCTGGAGCCACTGACCTTTGACATATCCTTATCCAAGGAGGGGTACAGGGAGGAGCGGTTCGCTCTTGTGGCTCGCGCGATGGTTAGGCCTGAGGCCCGTGTTGTCAACGTGGTAGGCACCTTCAACGTGAACTTGAACAGGGTCTATCTCGAGCCGACTACTCCGGTGGATTCTGCTAAAGTCGTGGCCAGGATGGCTGGCCAATTGCTTCTTCTACGGTTCGCACTGCCGTGAACACATGGGCTGTTGGAAAAGGCCCATACCGCAGGATTGTCATTCCCGGGCAGGCGGGAATCTCCTCGCACACCCGTGGCGGCAAGCAAGGGGCGAGATTCCCAATCAAGTTGGGAATGACAAGATCTGGGTTTTGGGGAATGTCCCAAGGCCCGCAGATTTATTGTCCTCGTGGCTCTTCTTGTCACATTTTGCGTTCGCTGCGTCCTTGTGGTTAAATACGCCGGCTGACAGGTTTTGGTGGCCTCCTGCGAAGCTGCGGGCTTAAAGACGAAAAGAGGGAATACGTACCATGGGCAAGAGCAATCGGGTGTCACGGCGCGTGTTTTTGGTCAGCACGGCGGCGGCGGTCGCGGGGTGCGCAACGGGTAGAAGGCCACGGATACGCCGCGTTTCGCCGCTCGAGAAACTCAACGTCGCGGGGATCGGCGTGGGCGGCATGGGCAAGCACGACATTGGCGCTTGTGCCAGTGAAAATGTCGTGGCGCTGTGCGACGTCGACGAGAAGCAAGCTGCGGAATCTTTTAAGCGCTTCCCGAAAGCACGACGATACCGGGATTTCCGCGTCATGCTCGAGAAAGAAAAGGACATTGACGCGGTAACCGTTTCGACGCCGGATCACGTCCATTTCATCGCGGCCATGACGGCCATGGAACTCGGCAAACACGTCTACGTCCAGAAACCGCTCGCCCATTCCATTTGCGAGGCGCGCACGCTTGCCAAAGCGGCAAGCACATACAAGGTGGCGACCCAGATGGGCAATCAGGGCCATTCGGGCGACGGCGTGCGGCGGTTGTGCGAGATGGTTTGGGCGGGGGCCATCGGGCCGGTGCGGGAAGTCCACGCCTGGACGAATCGGCCCGTCTGGCCTCAGGGCATCCCCGAACCGCTGCCGGCCCAACCCGTGCCTGACACCCTCGATTGGAATCTATGGCTCGGGCCCGCACCCGAGCGGCCGTACAACCCCGGCTACGCGCCGTTTGCCTGGCGCGGCTGGTGGGATTTCGGATGCGGCGGCCTCGGGGATATGGGCTGCCACATCCTCGATCCGGCCAACTATGCCCTGAAGCTCGGCCCGCCCAGCAGCGTCGAGGTTTTGCATCAGGTCGGCAACAACGACCAAACCGGCCCGACCTCCTGCACCGTCCGATATGAATTCCCGCAGCGCGACGATATGCCGCCGGTTACGTTGTACTGGTATGAGGGACAAGACAAGCCGCCGCGCCCCGAGGGCATACCGGAGGACGAACGGTTGGGCGAAGGCGATAACGGCTCGTATTTCGTCGGCGATGACGGCGTTATCACCACGGGGTGCTACGGCGGCGGCACGCGACTCGTGCCCGCGAAGCGCATGAGGGACTACACGATGCCGGAGCCGACGATCCCGCGGCGCAGCGAGCACCACCAGGACTGGCTCGAGGCCTGCAAAGGTATCGGGCCCGCCTGCTCGAACTTCGATTACGCCGGGCCGTTCACGGAAACCGTGCTACTCGGCAACCTGGCGCTGCGCACCGGCAAACGGATTGAATGGGACGCAGAAAAAATGAAGGCAAAGAGCGTCCCCGAGGCGGCCCAATACGTCCGCCGCAAGTACCGCCGGGGCTGGCGCGCGTAGCCCACGCGCCCCCGACGCAGTCGGCGCCGCCCACCAATGCACATCCACAGGTCGTCACCAACATCGCGCGAGCGCGCTACCGTCGGCCCACTTCGATTTTGCGGCCCCCTACTGCCGTAAGCGTGAGCAGCGCGCGGGGCTGCTCGCGGGGATTCGGGACGGTGTTCGCGCGATCGTTCGAGCGCGGACTGACTTGTCCTACGAGCGAAGCGACCATGCCGTACGGGTGCTCGGGCTCAAAGCGCACCTGCGCCCCCGGAAACCCGCTGCAGAATCGCCTCAGCAGAAGGAGCATGTCCTTGATATTGCCCTTGTATCGGGTCCCGCCAGCCCCGCCGCGGCCGTTCAGGAACAACTCCGCTTCGGCGTCAGGAAAACGCGCAACCAAGTCCCGAGCGATATAATCGGTAACCTGCGCTACATCCGAATATAGACCTCGCATATCAATCCTCATTCTTATTATGAATAACGTCTAAGTATGAACGCATAAGCGGGCGCGCTATATTCCGGATGCGTCGGCCCTGGGGTGTAGCCGGAGACTGGCATGCGGCAAGCCAGCAGCCGACGGCTGACCGCTGAAAGCTGACGGCTGATAACTGTCCGCTAAATGGCGGCTGCTGCGCCGGGCCGCCCCCGACTGGCCCTTGTGTCGGGGGCTTTGCCTACACCCGACCCCGCTTCGCGCTACCCGGGGCGCTATGCCGTCATCCCTTCGGGATTTCGGACTGGCGAGAGCGTCGAGTGTCTTGCAGAAGCCCGTACTTCGTCTTGTTCGGGTGGCACGGTCAAACTTGTTTGGCCGTGTCTTTACACCTGGAGTCGGGTGCTATCGCGCCTGCGTCTCCAAGCAGTCGCTTGAAGGTGTCACCCGGTATCAGTCCGTGGTTTCGCGGTTGGGGGGATCGGGGGAGGGCGGCGCGGCGTTGGGCGCGTTGGTGATGGCCGCGCGGTCGCCGACTGCTTCATGCGCCAGCGGCGCCGTGTCCCAAAGGGCGTTGGCTTCGCCGCGCCGATCGCTCTGGATCGCAGGGCAGGGGCTACCGGGGTCCCCACGGGATCGGGTTCCTGCCGGGACCCTCGGCGTGCCAGGCCACGTGTCGCCAGAGGCGGGGGCTCACCAGAGTTGCATAGTGTAAGCCAAGGTGAAGTAGACGCCGATGAGAATGAATAGGGCGCCGGTCGCGCGCCGCGCCCAAAGCTCGAACCGCTTCACTTGCTTGAATACGCGGCCCACCCGATGTGCCCCCAGCCCGATCACGAGCCCGAAAGCGAACACCGGCAATGCCGTGCCGACGCCGTAAAGGAACGGCAGCAGAACGCTCGAGTTGCGCTCGACGGAGAGCGGCACAAGCGTCCCGAAGAAAAGTGCCGCCGACACCGGACAGAACGAGAGGGCAAACGCAATTCCGAGCGGGAACGCGGCCCACGTGCCGCCGTCCGCTGTCCGTTTCTGCATCCACTGGGCAAACCTGCCGCCTCGTACACCGAACCGGAGCAACTCGAGGAGGAACATCCCGACGAGGATCAGGACGGGGCCGAGCAGACGATTCATATACTTCTGCAGCCAATGAGAAAGCAGCGGCGCCGCAAGAAGGCCCGCGACCAACAGCACGCCCAGGACAACGTAGGTGAAGGATCGGCCCGCGGTGTACAGGGCGCCCGTCAAGACCACACGGCGGGGTCTATCGACCCGGCGGCCTATGAACGATATCGCGGCGACGTTGGTGGCCAGCGGGCACGGGCTGATCGAGGTCAGCACGCCCAACCAAAACGCCGTCGCCGATGTGAGCATCCATTCACTCACGGCCCCGCTTTCAGCAACTCCTCGGTGTTCTTGCGGATGTATTCGATGTAGGCCGGCTTGTCGCGAACAAGGTCCCAGATCCGCCCCAGGTTTCGCGATTCCACTTGCCGTTCGCCCTCGAGGGCGACCAGGACGACTGATTTGGCAACCAGTTGGAAATCCTCGATGAAATGGGCGTTACCCGGTTCATTGACGTTGACGACCTTCCACTCGAGGCGTCCGTTCTTGAGGTCATCGGCGAAATGTTGCGCAAGCGCCTCCTGCGCGTAGGCCTCGAGTTTGAGACAGGTCGCGCACCGCTTGTCGCCGTGGAAGTAATAGGCAATGACGGCGCGCGGGCCGGCATCGGTCGCGGCGCTCGATTCGCCGGGCGTTTCCGATTCTGCCGCCGGCCGTTCTACGCCGGCCGGGGCCGGCCCCGGCTGGACCACGGCAGTCTGACTGTCCTCCGGGGCAATCTCTTTAATCCCCATGTAGGCAACGCTCCCCACGACAAAAAGGAGAAGCACGCCCGTAACCACGCCTCTTGCTTTCATTTTCGGGTTCCTCCTATCCGGATCCCCGGTGTTCCCCTGGTTGAAGTCCGGGGACACAGACCCGGCTGCTTACTCGAGCAGGGATTTCAGCTCTTCGACGGAAGGGACTTTGCCGCTGATCTTGACCTCGCCGTCCACGGCCAGCGCGGGCGTCATCATTACGCCGAACGCGATGATCCCGTCGATGTCGCTCACTTTCTCGAGTTCGTACTCGAGGTCGAGTTGCCGCGCTGCGGCTTCGGCGTTCTCGGCCAGTTTCCGGCATTTGGGACATCCCGTGCCTAAAACTTGCAGTTTCTTCATGACTTGCTCCTCTCACTCACCCTTGCGATCAGTGTGTCGCCATCAGACCGAAAACCATTCCCGTTATCGTAGCCATCGTGACCACAAGAAGAATGTATACGACGGTCTTGCTGGTCCCGAGCACACTGCGGATCACCAACATGTTCGGCAGACTTAACGCAGGCCCCGCCAATAGCAACGCCAACGCCGGCCCCTGGCCCATGCCGTTGCCGATCAGCCCCTCGAGAATCGGCACCTCCGTCAGGGTCGCGAAATACATAAACGCGCCGACCACCGCCGCGAACAGGTTCGCCGCCAACGAATTACCGCCAACCAATCGTTCAATCCACGCCGAGGGCACGAGCCCTTCCTCGCCCGGGCGGCCCAGCAGCAGCCCGGCGAGCACCACCCCGACGAGCAGCAACGGCAGAATCTGTTTCGCGAAACCCAAGGTCGACGCAAACCAATCCTGCGTTTCGCCTTTCTGGGCACACATAATCACGGACAGGCACAATAAGGCAATCGCAAAAGGAACAAGCGGTAGGCCCGGCGCAAGTGCCGCAGCGGCCCCAACGGCCAAACCGGCCAGGACGAGTTTCCACCACGATACGTTGAACCACAAAACGAGAAACAAGCCGAACGCCGCGGCCGAAAGAGCGGTGAGACCCCATTTCCAAACGTACACGGCGTGCCAAAGCCCCGTATCCTGGGCCGGTTTGCCCCAGTTCGCGAATACGAGGATCGAGACCATCGAGGCAAAGTAGACTGCCTGCCGCCAAAGGGTCCGTGCGGCTTCCGGTTCCGGCAGCCGGGCTATCGCGGCCGCCTTTTCGCGTTCCTCGTTGCGGAAGACGACGTGCATGACCAAACCGATAACAATGCTGAAAACAACGGCGCCGACCGCCCGGGCGATGCCGAGTTCGAACCCGAGCACGCGGGCGGTCAGAATGATGGCAAGAACGTTTACGGCAGGGCCGGCGTAGAGAAAGGCCGTTGCCGGCCCTATACCCGCGCCCATTCGATAAATCCCCGCGAACAGCGGCAGCACCGTGCAGGAGCACACCGCGAGCACCGTGCCCGACACGGAAGCAACGCCGTAGGCAACCAACTTGGGGGCGTTGGCGCCCAGATGCCTCATGACGGAGCCCTGACCGACGAAAACCGCGATGGCCCCTGCGATGAAGAAAGCCGGGATGAGACACAGCATCACGTGCTCCCGGGCGTACCACTGTACCAAAGCCAAGGCTTCCTTGACGGCGTTGTCGAAGCGCGGCCACCCTACGGGCAGATAGAAGCACACGAGAATGCCGGCTGCAATCCAAGCCACCGGTTTCCATTCCTTCTTCCAATCCATTGGGCCCCCTAATGGCAATTTGGCAAAACTGCCAAGGATTCGGCAAAAAAAGCAATTCCGGGTCTACTCCATGACCGCAAGTTGTGCCTCGGCGTTCGCGCGCAGCACGCTCTCGATACAAGTGAAAAGATTCAGCACGCAAGGAACCCGCAAGCGATAGTACACCTGGAGCCCGCGCTTCTCGTCGGTGACGATCCCCGCTTCGCGCAGCACGCCCAAATGTTTCGATATGGTGGACATGTCCGCCCCGACCATCTTAGTGAGTTCGCATACACATCGCTCGCGCTCCGCGATTTGATCGATGATAAAAAGCCGGGTCGGATGTGCCATAGCCTTGATTATTCTCGCCCGCGCCTTGTATCGGGCTTGTGTTCGATCATCCATAATTAACCCCCAATATTGCTATTTGGCAATATACCCAAATAAACCCCGTTTGTCAAGTCCGCCGCTTCCTGTCAGGCAACAAGGCGACATGCCCTGATCTCCTCTCGACGCCGCTTTCAGTTGCGATGCACATCCTTTTGCCCTTCGGCGTCCAGGCGCCCCGCCGTTTCCGGTGCCTGCGTCGTATTGGGCTCGCGGCAAAGTGGACGGGATAGAGGAATAGGAACGCTCGAAAACGACGACGGACGGGACGGATAGGGATGGAGGGTCTTGGATGGTTTTCGCCGATTTGTGCGGGGCAGTGTCCTTCGTGATATCCTGCGGGCGTTGGCGCTATACCAGGGGCGATTGCGGCATGGAATGTGAAATGACCTTCGAGATCGAGGCGCGCGATCCCGAGAGCGGGGCGC
>Ga0180437_10006592_pt1 | contig 15384 bp, 12 predicted proteins | sample SS_ome_4_FD_132410 | JGI IMG/M metagenome (GOLD analysis project Ga0180437, IMG submission 132410) | Hypersaline lake sediment archaeal communities from the Salton Sea, California, USA - SS_3_D_1 metaG | ecosystem: Environmental > Aquatic > Non-marine Saline and Alkaline > Hypersaline >...
CAGACCTATACACGAACGCCTAGGAACCTATCCGATAGCGGGCATATTCCCCGATAGCTCAATGGTAGAGCGGGCGGCTGTTAACCGCTAGGTTCGAGGTTCGAGTCCTCGTCGGGGAGCTTTGTTCTAAAAGGCAGGACCTCCGTAATGGGGGTCCTTTTTTCTGCGCCCGCAGATCGAGGCTTGACAGCGGGGCAGTTAGATAATAATATCGATTTCTCTGATGCTTAGGATTTTACAAGGTATTGCGGTATCTTAGCCATGTATAGTGCATACTTCTTCACCGCGGAGAGCCAGCTCCCTGAAGCCCTCGATTTGTTGGGCATTGCGGATTTCAAGGGCAAGAAGGTACCGCTCAAGCTGCATATGGGAGAGCCGGGCAACAAGTATTACATCTCGCCGTCGCTGGTTAAGCTCGCGGTGCGCAAGCTCCATGAAGTTGGCGCCGAGCCCTTCCTGTTCGACACCACGGTGGCCTACCCCGGCCCCCGCTCGACTAAGGCGGGATATGAGGAGGCGGCCCGCCGACACGGGTTCGGGGAGGGGGAGATGGGTTGCCGGTTCGTCATCGGAGACAGGGGGGTGAAGGTGGCCGAGTCGGGATACACCTTCGAGGTGGCGAATGAGATATACGATAGCAGTCACCTTATCGTCATCTCGCATGTTAAGGGCCACATCGGAGCCGGCTTCGGCGGGGCGATCAAGAACCTGGGCATGGGCGGCGTGACCCGCGAGACCAAGGCGGCGATCCACGCTATGAGCAGCCCGGTGCTGGTCAAAGAGGAGTGCGACCTGTGCGGCGACTGCGCCCGGGCGTGTCCCTTCAATGCCCTGACGGTAGAACAGGAATGGGAGTGGAATAAGGCATCGTGCCAGGGCTGCGGCGTGTGCGTGTCCGCCTGTACTAAGGGTGCGTTGATATATAAAGGGATGGACCTGCAAAGGGGCCTGGCGCTATCGGCGAAGGCGTGCATATCAGGGAGGCATGTAGTTTACATAAATGCGATGGTGAACATCTCCCGCGACTGCGACTGCGATGCCAACGCACGCCCGGCCATATGCCCCGACATCGGTTATCTGGTATGTGATGGAGTGGCAGCCATCGATAGGGCATCATTGGACCTGGTATATAAGGTGAGGCCACAAGTCTTCGAGCAGACTACCGGGATCGATCCGTCAAGGCAGGTACGGTACGCGCAGGAGCTGGGATTAGACGTATCGTACGAGCTGGTGAGGCTGTGATCGCGCAGATCGATGGGATTAGCTCTCATTGATGGTTATATGGATTATGGTGTCGCCGTCGTAATCCGGCAGCGGAGATGTAAGCGGGTCCCTCGGGGTGAGCTGCTCCAGCACGTCCATCCCCTCGATCAACTGCCCGAATACGGAGTACCCCCCGTCTAGGGCGGGCTCGTCGTTGTAGGTGATGAAGAACTGGCAGCCGTTCTTGTCGGCACCGGCATTGGCCATCGACAGGGTGCCGGCTACGTGCTTGTGTTCCGTTATCTCATTGGGGATGTAATATCCGGGGGTCAGGGTTCCCTTGCCGGTGCGGTCGCCTCCCTGGGCCATAAATCCGGGTATGACCCGGTGGAACATTGAGCCATCATAGAACCCGTCTCGGGCGAGGAACACGAAGTTGTTGACTGTTACCGGTACGTCGGCGGCGAATAGCTCCAGCACCAGGTTGCCTTTTTCCGTCTCTATGGTGGCGGTGTACTGTTTGGTGATATCGATAACCATGGGCGGCTGCTGCGTATAGCTCTTAGGGGTCGTTGTCGGGGTAGGGGTCGGCTCGGACGGCACGACAGCCGGCCCGCTGCACCCGGCGACAAGCAGCGTCACCGCCAGCAGTAGGGGCATAAGCAACCTGTTCATAGTACGCACTCATGAAAGAGGGTACACCAGGAGGGATATCGATGTCAACGGGGCTCTTACAGACACTTGCCATCGGACTGCGTTTAGTGTAGAATGCCTTCACAAGTAGTGCGGGATATTAGTACCAGCTATGTATAGCCTTCTGGACAGGATTGAAGCCCTCAGGACCGGCCTCCCGAAGTTGACCAGGTACGGCATCATCGCCCTTTTATCAGTCCTCGCCTTCGCCTTCCTGTTTATAGCTGGGGGTCTATCCAACAATTTCATGCTGGGGCTGATCTTGGTCTTCATTATCGCCGTCCTGTTACTAGCACTGGAGCCTAAGAAGGCGCTCTGCGGGATCCTGCTGCTGGCGTTCTTCTGCATATCCATGTATCTGAGGGTGGTTCCATCGCACGATGGCGTGTTCGTCGGCGACCGGGTATATTTCCAGGGGAATGACCCATGGTATCATATGAGGCTGGTGGAGAACCTGGTTCAGCACTTCCCCCACCGGATATCGTTTGATGCCTACACCCTTTATCCCTACGGCCATCGAGTACCGTTCGCTCCCTTCTTCGATCTGCTCCTCGGGTTTGTGATCTGGGTCGCCGGCGTCGGACACCCGTCGATAGAGACCATAGAGACGATAGGCGCGTACTTCCCCGCGGTTCTGGGTGCTTTAGTCGTAATTCCGGTGTATTTCATCGGAAAGGAGCTGTTCAGCCGCACCGCAGGCCTGATCGCCGCGGGTTTAATCGCTGTCATGCCCGGCGAGTTCTTTTTCCGCTCCATGCTGGGGTTCACCGACCACCACGTTGCCGAGACGCTGTTCAGCACAACCATGCTGATGTTCCTCATCATGGCGATGAAGAGGGCCAGACAGAGGGAGATATCCTTCGGCAGTTTCCAATTTGGGGTGTGCTGGAAAGCGGTGCGGGCAGGGGACTGGCGGGGGCTGCTGCGTGCCAGCGACTGGAGCAGATTAGGTGTGCCACTGGTCCTGGCTCTACTGGCCGGGTTCATGCTGGGGATATACCTCTTATCCTGGCTGGGCGCTCTGATGCTGGTGTTCATCATATTCATCTACCTGTTAGTGCAGTATAACATCGACCATCTGAGGGGTTTATCGACGGATTACCTGTGTATAGTCACTCTGCCGATGTTCATCCTCGCCCTTATACTGATCGCTCCTTCTGTCGGCATCCTGCGCTTCGGTGATTGGGCGGTATGGGCATTGTGTATCAGCGTTTTAACGGTTGCGGCCTTGAGCGTCATCTCCCGGCTCATGTTACGCAGAGGTCTCAGTAAGTTTTACTACCCGCTGTCGGTGATATTGTTTGCTCTTGTAGGCACCGGCCTCTTCTACGCGATCGAATCCTCCATATTCGTTTCGATAGTGAATAAGTTCGGTATATTCAATCCGTCGGTGACGACGCTCACCATCATGGAAGCACAGCCGGTGTTCAGCGGGTTCGACATCGGCCGTTTGGCGGAGCATCGTATCTGGCGCTATTTCACCACCGGCCTCTTCGTTGTCCCGCTGGCGGTGTTGGTGATGATCTATGAAGCGGTTAAGAAGAAGGCAGGGGGCAACCGCTTGCTCATCACCGTGGGGGCACTGATAGCGCTGACGTTTCTGATTTATGTGTTCGCCGACATGCCGGACTGGTTCAGGTTCGCGCTCTACTTCGTCTACCTGTGCTTCCTTGTAGTCTATGCCTACTATGAAAAGAGTGAAGGCCGGGTGCTGCTGGTTATCTGGACTGCGTTTATGCTGGTGGCGATGGTGGGGCAGACCCGGTTCGCATACTACTTCGTGGTAAACGCCGCGCTGCTCGTGGCCTATTTCTGCTGGAGGATTCCGGGCTGGTTTTACACCATATCCGTCTGGGCATGGAAATCACTGAAGTGGTTCTCCTCCTCCGGGCAGGCCTCCCCGGCCGATAGAAGGAAAAAGCGCAGGGCGGACAAGCGGGATCGGGCGAAGCGGGGAGTAGTCGAAGAGCAGGGCCCTTCAGGGGCTGCTGCGGATTACGCCAAAGCGGTGCGTTACGTCTCCTGCGCTCTGGCGGTGATAGCGGTGTTTTTCCTGGCATTCTATCCCGCTGTGGGTCAGACGATGCAACTGTCAAAAACCCCGTTCGGGCCCAACAAACACTGGTACAATGCCATGGTATGGCTGCGGGAGAACACCCCCGAGCCGTTCGGCGACCCCGACGCCTACTACGCGCTGTATGAGCGCCCCGATGCCGGTGAGGAATACGACTACCCGGAATCGGCATATGGGGTCATGAGCTGGTGGGACTATGGCCACTGGATAACCAGGATAGGCCGTCGAATACCCAACGCTAACCCGTTCCAGCGCGGCATCGGCGGCCCCCGCAAGAGCGGCTTCTCCTACGGCGCCAGCACTTTCCTTACTGCGCAGGATGAGTTAGAGGGCGGGAAGCAACTCGATGAACTCGGCTCCAGATATGTGGTCATCGATATAGAGACGGCCACTGGTAAGTACCACACGCCGGTGAAGTGGTCCGGGCAGGAGCCTGCCGATTATATGGGTAAGTATCTTATCCCCAGGGACCAGGGTTATGAATGGGCAACATTCTACGGCGTTCCGTATTACCAGTCGATGTGCTCCCGGCTTTACAATTTTGGGGCGGAGGCGGTGGAACCGAACAACTCAACGTGGGCCATAACATTCACAGAAAGCGTGGATTCGGCGGGCAACAGCTACAGGGTGCTTACCGGCGCCGCCAATGAAGGCAGGCCATTCCATACTTACGATGAGGCGCAGGCTTTTATCGATGCTAACCCGGAGTACATCATTGTAGGGATAACCCCTTTTCTCAGCCCCATACGTCTCGAGGAGCTGGAACATTTCGATATGGTTTACGATCCCGCACCAGCTAACATAGCTTCGTACGGTATACAATTCCCCTACGTCAGGATATTCGAGTATATACCGTAGGGATTACCCCCCAAAACTTGCTCTAAGTAATATCGCTCATAGAATCGTGCCGCTCTCGGTTTTTCGATTGTGGTGGAGTCGCATCCCGTTCGCAGTTAATTCTCCCTGAACTAGTCGATAAGCCTCATACCCCTCCATCGGATTTGGAGGTTGTTATCATACTTTTATCACGCATCAATGTTTTCTGCCTCCGATTAATATCGAGCAGTATCCTGCATCCAGTTCCCTTGCTGGTGATTCCTGCCTGATGTATAATCGAGCAATATGCGGGAAGTTCACGTTAGCGTATGAGGAATGACAGCCCATCCTTCAGGAGCGCGGGTAACCTGCCGAGGAAGTATTTCCTGCTGCTAAGACGGCAGATTAGGGATCCAATGCATCGTAACTCCTTGTTCCTGATGGCCAGTACCGTCGTTACCTCCGTGTTCGGTTTCGTTTTCTGGGTAATCATCGCCAGATTCTACGATGAGGCGGCTGTGGGTTATGGCGTAGCCACCTTAAATGCCATTTTCCTGATAGCCTCACTCGGCAAACTGGGTCTCGGTACAGCTATCGTACGGTTCATCTCTAAGGAGGAGAAGCCGACGGAGCTAATAAATGCCTCCCTCACCCTGACCGGGTTGGTTTCCCTGGCGGTATCGGCGATATTTATCAGCGGGCTAGATATCTGGTCTCCGGCCTTGAGCTTCATCAAGACCAACGCTGCCTTCGTTATATCCTTTATCTTTTTTGCCCTCTTCAGCACGCTGTCGGGGATGATGGAGCAGATATTCATTGCCCTCAGAAGGGCCGACTTTTTCCTGCTGAGGACCTCCCTATTCGGCTTGCTGAGGATAGCTCTCCCGTTCCTGATGGTTATCTTCTTCCGCGCGTTCGGGATCGTCAGCTCCTGCGGTATAGCTATCGGCATCACACTGTCAATATCATTGTTCTTCCTCCTCCCCCGGGTAATAAAAGGGTACAAACCGGTTCCCAAGCTAAAATTCGACAGGATCAAAAGGATATGGCGTTATTCGGTGGGGAATTACCTGGCAAACCTCTTCGGTCAAGTGCCGGATTACCTCTTGCCTATACTGATCGTAAATATCCGTCTCCCGGGGGTGTCACCTGCCGAGGGGGCGATGCAGGTCGCCTTTTTCTATGTGGCGTGGCGGGTGGCGGTTTTCCTGTTCATGATCCCGAACGCGACCTCGAGATCCCTCTTCGCTGAAGGATCTCACTTTGAGGATAAGCTGGGAGTGAATGTAAGAAGGTCTTACCACCTCATTTTCTTTCTGTTGGTGCCGGGCGTTATTCTCGTTCTGGCGTTGGGGAAGTGGCTGCTCCTGATGTTCGGAGCGAACTATTCAGCTAATGCGCTGACGCTGCTGCAGATACTGACTGTTTCTAGTATACCCCTAGCAGTTACTCGAATCTATTTCAGTATTATTCAGGTACAGGGTAGGATTATGGAGCTTGTATTACTGAGAGGTTTCATCGCTGTAGTGACACTTCTGGGTACATATCTAGCGATAAAGGCAACAGGCGACATCCTCGGTGTGGGCTATGCGTGGCTGGCGGCTCAGATATTGGTTAGCATCTACGTTATCTTCGCCATGAAGATGCGCGGCATAAAGGGGTTAACTTAGGTTCCGGCGCCTCGGCACTAGGGCACGCACGCTTCCGGTGTGGGGTGGTTGCTGGCAAAACCTCCGCTAAATCCTATCGGCAGCTTTCATACGCTTGATTCTGGCTGTCACCCGCGACCTCTCGTCGGCTCCAAGATAGGCTATTTCCCTTGTTGCCAGCTCAGATCCCTCCGAGAACGTCTCCCTCAGCACACTGCCGTCCATATCCTGCGGTATAGGGATCCCGAAAAGGTGCAGTATGGTTGGGGCTAGGTCGTAGATTCTGGCTCCCTGTACTCGGAGTCCTTGCTTGATATCGGGACCTAGGATAGTGAAGATGCCCTGCAGCCGATGGCATCTGGTCCAGTCTTTTTCGGGATAGACCCATATATCTTCGACTGTGCCCACGTTACCCAGCATATAACCCTCGCTGGGGTTTACGACGATATCTGGGGCGAGGGATAAATACGGGCCGGAGTACAGTTCCTCTGCTTTATATACATGTCGGGCCAATTTCGTCCCAGTCTTCGGGTCGCTGATATGCTCGAGCTCATCAATCAGATTCTGGCGGAAACTTTCGTACTCATTTCGGGATTGAAAATAACGTTGATTAATGTATAGCAAACCGCCGCCGCCGAAGGGTATTACTTTGCTCCGCTCGTGGTCTATGAGGCCTCTCAAAGAGTTCTTCAAACCATCAGCGCCTTTTGTCGACAGAGGGGCTAGGAATCTCACGCGGATGGTTTTGGGGACGTAATCCCTGAGAAGTCGGAACATGCCCACCTTAGTTGCGAGGCCGATTAAGCGGTCACGCCGCAGTCCCAGCATCGCTAGTATGGTACGCAGCGTCCTAGAGCGCTTTCTGGTTACCGAGAGCCCTTTCGACTCCAGCCATCTGGCTATCTGGAAGTTACATACCCTGTCGGTATGTCCGTGATCCGACATTAGGATTACATAGGTGTCTTCGTCACAGTGTTCATCCAATATCGCTTTGATGCCACTGTCGATACTAATCCAGGCGTCCTCCAGCGGTTTGCCACGGGTATAGTGTTGCAGGGTATCGATTTCGAAGATAGTCATGTGGAAGAAGATAGGATCGAACTGCTTCAGGAGATAACTGGCTACCTCGAATCGCTGGTCTATTATCGCTATACAGTCGCCTGTAGCGGCCTCCTTGTCCGACTCGAAGTAATGGTCAGGCTCTGTTTTATAATCGAATCGGCGCTTGATCTCGCCCTCGAGGTCTTGGGGATATACAAAGCCCGATGGCCGTGGTGGTGCGTTCGATACCATGAAACCACTGAGCTCTTTCGGGGGGTAAGTTGTCGGCATATCGAGTACCCCGCAGGTTATGCCATTTCTCCCTAATATGTCCCATACCTCCTCGCTTTTGAAGGAAGTGGAATTGTTGAAGGCCGCTCTATACTGTTCTCCAGCGATGAGGTTGGCGAAACCGTATACCCCCAGTTTTCCCGGATTTTTGCCCGTTGAGTAACATTTCCAGGCAGGGAATGTCTTGGGGGGGATGCAACTCTCTAGGTTGCCGTAGCAGCCTTCTCGCATCAGCTTGCCGATAGTGGGCAATTTATCTTCCTGCACCATCGGCTCGATGATGTTCCAGGTGGCGCCATCAAGGCCGATGACTATGACCCGGTTGGGCTGTATCAAGTTCGCCTCCATGAATGTAAGCTGTAATTATTGGAGAACAGGCACTATATCTTGCCCAGGGTCTTTAGTTCCTTCATCCTGCTTCTGACCCTTTCCTTTTCGTTGGACTCTTGCCTCGCTCTTATATGGCGATCGATGAGTCGTCTCAGCTCCTTCTCGACGTCTCCCATATTCCCAATCAAATTGCTGCTCTCAAGCGGGTCATTTTTCAGGTTGTACAGTTCATCTTCTCTGTCTGGATTAGTTATCAGCTTCCACTCTCTGTCCCTCACCGTCAGCCTGAATCTGCCGCCGATCCTGTTCTCGATTATCGGAGGGGAGTAGTTTACATCATCGAAGAGGCTCGGATTACTGAATTCGTTATCGACCCCGGCAAGCTCACAAATCGTTGGCGCTAGTCTTAAAAAACTTACTGGCTCGATTATTGCCCCTCTTTTAGCTGCGTTATGGATGATTAGAGGTACTCTAATTAGGTATTCGTAGTGCTCCGGCGGATGACCGTAGAAGCCGTGCTCGCCCAGTCCGTCCCCGTGGTCTGAATGCACTATGAATACCGGATCGGTGTGCTCCAGATGTATCCAAAGCTGTTCTATTATGGAGTCGACGTGCAGGATCTCTCCATCGTAACCGTTGACTATGGCGTCGCGCTCTCTCTGGCTCAGTCTGGGCTCAAGTTTCTGCTGCGCCACAGCCCATTTATTACGTTCGGTTGTGGCCTCGCCCCGACCCTGCCTTCTCATCTTGTAATTCACCCACATCATCCGCCTAGTCCCTGTGTCTCCCCATCTGGCGTATTCCATCGGCGGCACGTAAGGGTGATGGGTATCGACTAGGAAAATCCAAAGTAAATACGGCTCTTCCAGTTTCGTATTTAAGACGTGGTCGATCCACTCCTCTGTCCTAGCGTAGCCTATGTCTGCTTTGATGAAATTCTTTAAGTTGATAGCATGCTGGGCCATGCCGAGTTTCATCAATAGGGGCAGTAAGGAGAACTTCTTCGCTTTCCACCACCAGCCGTGCTTCTGCTGATCGCTCCATAATCCATCGTAGTAATGTCCGAAGCCTTTGTCGAATCCGTAGTACCGCGAGAGGAGTGTATTGGTGTTGAATCCATAGGTGTTGTATCCATTGTTGGATAACACCTGTGCTATGGTTTTTCTCTGCTGGAGGATCCTTTTCCAGCCTTCTGGTTGGATGAGGTCGCCCTGTATTGGCGAGTAATCCCCGGTGAACATCCCGATAAATGACGCCGAGGTGGCAATGCCGCTCACCACGGCGTTTTCGAATTTGAGACCTTCTGCTGCAAGCCTGGCTAGAAAGGGCGTTGTCTCACGGTTGTAGCCATAGCAACTGCAGTGGTCTGTTCGTATGCTGTCGGAACCTATCAGGACTATGTTTCTGGTCAAAATTATATGTGCCCCTCACGCTTCAGTCTACTGATGACATCCTTGAGCCCTTTCTGTTCGGAGGACTTACCGCCCGGTAGATTTACCCCGCTTTCAAATACCACCCACGGGACCTGAATCAGTTCGGGAACTCGCACCCCCCATGGGTGTCCCGCAAAATTATAAAACATTAGCTTCTTCCCAAACAGCTCCCCGTGGTCTGCCGTAATTACCGTTCTGCCAGTTAGTCCCTCGATAAGTTCATAGACGTAGGGTAGGGTGGCTTCGAGGCTCCTCTTGTACACATCCCGCACTGTTATTGGGGAGAGGTTGCCCCTCTCCAACTGTCTTATAAATTCCTTTGGCTCTGTAGAAGCCTCACAGTAATTTTCTTTTGTGGTAATTTCGTTTTCGACGATATATGGTGCGTGAGGTTGTAAATAATGTGCTATCAACCTTTTACCGGGATATTTCTTTGCAGCTTCTAGTGTAACTTCGGTTGTAGTTTTGGGGTGAACAGTTCCTAACTCTTCGTCCCATCCGTCCCTCCATAGCGGTATCAATTTATAAAATGCGCTACCTGCTCTTTTACTCACCCAGGGATTAGCCGTAATGTAAACGATATCGTCGTATTTCTTTTCAGGAAAATTCTCTCTTAGCCATTCGCTCGTGGTCGATCCTCGTGATATCCTGTAGTCTATGTCTTTCCCGAGAACCTCTTTGAGCACGTCGTAGCGGCAGGCATCCAGTATTATCAGGTTGTCCCACTTCTCTTCCAATACATAAATGCCATCGTTCCCCTTAATCTTCTTATAATAGATTTCTAAGATATCGCGTGAGATTTCTTTCTGCCACCAGTACGGGTCTTTGTAGCGCTTTCTCACCACGTTAAGGACGTGTTTCAGTTTGGTGGCCTTGGATGCACGGGGATTGACCCCTTTGATCAGTGTCAATTTGCCCCTGGTGGGGCTTCTTTTATTCATGCGCTCCTCCGGCACCATAAAACGAGGCTAATCTTTATCCCTTTCATGATACACCTTCGCCGCGGTTTTACATCCCCTCCTCGTAAATCTTAACTGTTTCATCTGTGACCCTGTCCCAGTCCCAGAGCTCGACTTCACCGGCGCGGCGTCCGATGGTCTGTTTGATTAAACCAGCCAAGCTGTCGATGTCTATAGGGTAATCGATACCCATGCAGTTACGGTTGTCGACCCACTCGCTCAGGGCTGCGGTATTGGCCACGATACACGGTGTCCCGGAGGCGAGGGCTTCACCCACAGTGATCCCGAATGCCTCGAACCTCGACAGCAGCACGAACAGGTCTGCGCCGGCGTATCTGGAGAGCAGATCCTCCCGTGACAGGTCATGATAGAACCTGACCCTGCCCTCGAGACCCAGTTTAGCTACCATGCTCAAAATATGCTTCTTATAGGGGCCGTTGCCCACGATCTCCAAGTGTATATCGGGCTCCAGTAGGGGCAGCGCCTGCACCACGTAATGTATGCCTTTATACTCATCCAGCCTGCCCACGTAGAGTATCGTCCTGCCGGGGGCGCCCTTCCTGTCGGCTATCTTTATCCCCTTGAATTCCGCGAGTTCGATCCCGTTGGGGATGACGGCGATGTCACCGTTGATGGTGAAGTCCCTCATTAATAATGCTTTCTCGTGATTGGATACAGCGATCACCCTGTCCGCCTCCTGGATAATCTTCTCGCCTAACGGTTTATACAACTTTAAAAGGTAATTGCGGAGCATCGACGAACCATGTCCGTGGTAGTGGGGGGTGACGATGAATCTCCTTCGGCTGGCATATCGTGAGAAGAAGGCGGGAAGTGCATGGTAGTTGTGCCCGTGGACTACATCGAATGCGGATTTTTTCAGCTCCCGCAGCATGGGGATGGAGATGTGATAGGCGTTTTGCGGGGAGAAGCCGCGGAACCTTCTCACCAGGACGCCGTTTATGCTTTCCTCCCGGGGTAATCTGCCCGAGGGGTCGGTAGTGAATACGGTTACCTCATGTTGCCGGGCCAGCCGCTCGCTGATGTTGCGCACGTGCTCCTCCACCCCGCCCAGGACGGGGTAATACTGGGGCAGCACCATTAGTATCCTCATCCGCTTCATCTTCTCAAGTATCCATACCCGAATCCAAGCCCCACTCCGATAACGGAGGCAATCAGCAGCGATAGTTTTTTCATCTCGCTTATCGCATTCTTGGAGAGCACCCTCCTCATTCTACGAGGAATGAACCTGAACAATACCTCGCTGAGGTAAGAGCCCTCGGTGGCCAGGGGGCCTGATGCGGGGTTGAATCGTTGCAGCAGCGCTTTGGAGTATCCCTGGTAGAACGACCTCCGCAGCAGCACTGCGGGTTTGGTCTTCCATTGGGGTATCTTGTGATATACCACCGCATCTGGGTTGTAGATCACCCCTCGGCCCATCTCCCGCCTCATCCTGAGGGTGAAGTCAGCCTCCTCGCCTTGCATGTAGGAGGTTCCCCTATGGCCGAATCCGAGCCTTTGATCGAAGTACCCCACCTTATCGAAGACCTCTATCCTGAAACTCATGTTGGGTCCGAACGAGTTGCGAACCTCGGTCACTTCATCACCGGCGAAGCCTTCGTGGGTTATGCCCACCAGCCAGCCGAGCTCTTCGGGGAAATAATCCGGTTTGCCGGAGAGCCATACAGGCAATATCTTGCCGCCGACCGAGATGGCATCGCTGGTCTGGTAAATGTGCATGATATTCTCGCCCCAACCCTTATCGGCGAAGGCATCATCGTCGAAAAAGGCCACCACATCGCCTTCAGCGACCTTAGCGCCGGCGTTCCTTGCGCCGGAGAGGCCGATGTTCTTGCCGGTGTCCACGACTTTGAGGTTTTTACATGATTGGTAGATGTTCAGCACCTCTTCGTACAACTCGCGATTGCCGTCCACCACTACCACGATTTCCATTTCCCGATAGCTCTGGTTCAGCAGGCTATCGACAGCCTCTCTCAGGTTCTGAATATTTTTTTTGTTGTGGGTGCAGACTACAACGGATAGAAGCATGATAGACTCACCCCGTGCGTCAGGGACATTCTAGCTGAAACGCTTTCGAATCAGGGTCCGCGCTATCCTGAAGCCGGCCTTTAGGGCGTGAAGCTTGGTAGGGGTGCCCCTCCTGCGATAATGGATGGGTAACTCGCCGATGCGATAGCCCTTTTTAGTGGCCTCTATGAGCATATTGGCCTCCAGCTCGAACCCGACGGCATCGATATCGAGGTTCTTGATAACCTCCCCCCTGAAGCCCCAGTAGCCGGTGCACATGTCGCTTATGCCGCCTCGGTAGAGCACGTTGGCGAGAAAAGCGAGCATGCGGTTCCCCACCAGGTTCAATCTGTTCATGGCTCCATCCTCAATATTGCCCTTGAGCCTGGAGCCCAGCACCACATCGTATTTATCTTCCAGCAGTTCCACTGTCTGGGGTATGTAGGTGGCGGGATAGGTGAAGTCGGCGTCCAGCATGAATACGAAGTCTGACTCAATAGATCTAAAGGCTGTACGCATGGCTCTGCCCTTGCCCCTTCCCGGCTCCAAAATGATTTGTGCCCCCTTCATTTCGGCAATCTCCCTGGTGCTGTCGGTGCTGCCGTTGTCGGCGACCACGATCTCAACCTGATAACCAGCCTCTTCCAACTCTCTTATGGGGACCTCGTCGATCACTTTCCCGATGGTCTCCTCCTCATTCAGTGCGGGGAAGATCACGCACACTTTTTTTAGGGCCTTTTCACTCATGCCAATCGTTTACTCTCCAAGCTGAGACCGTTTCTATCAATCAGATACAGCTATGATACCATAAACCACTGGCTCAGGCCACCAAGAGGCGTACGCTGGTCGTGGCATCTAGGGCGGTGTCGGCGGCGCGCAAGGCGTTTCATGCGGGGTGGCTGTCATAGTGGAGACGGATGTAGTCGTTGGGGTCGCAGTGGGGGTCGCAGTTGGAGTCGGCGTTGAGGTTCCCGCCGCTGCCGTTGTCGCTGTCAGGGTGGCAACGGCTGTGGGTGTAGCAGCCACGGTTGTCGTAGAGGTCATCGTCGCCGTTAGATGCGGCGTTGTGGTGGGTGTGGGCGTTGGGATGGGCGCACCGGTATGGCGGGCTAATCGGGCGAAAGGCATTACAATCAGGGCCAGTACGGCCACAAGCCCGATGATCTGCCATGCCAGTATGGCTTTCCGAGGGTTCGATTTCATCGCCGTCGCACCGTGTAATAATCAATTAAGGCTGTAAATCTACAGGGCATGCTCGAGCAAGATGATCTGGGTGGGGGAGGGAAGCTGGCCTCTGTTGAACTCGATCTCTGCACTGCCTGCACGCTTCACGTCCTTATTGCCCGACAGGAAGGGCTCGGCGTCGCATACCGGGAAGTTGGGGCATCCATCGCTCTTGAAGTGCATGGGTATGGCCACAGCCGGCTTGATCTGGGCGATGACCCCATCAGCTCCTGCGGCATCGATGGTGAAACTGCCCCCAACCGGAACCATCAGTACATCGACATCGCCGATGGCGGCAACTTGCTCGTCGGTCAGCTTGTGCCCCAGGTCCCCCAGATGGCACAGCCTAACCCCATTCACCGAGAAGCGGAATATGGTATTGTCGCCGCGCTCTTTACCGTCGCTCTCATCGTGGTAGCAGGCTATGCCTTTGAACTCAATCCCGTTCACCTGGTGCGAGCCGGCGCCCCTTATCACCCGGGGGTTGCCGGGAACGCCGGCAACGTAGTTGTGGTCGTCGTGCTCGTGGCTTACGGTGACGATGTCTGCCTCATCCTTGATGGCGCTGTACTCCAGCCCGTATACCCCCGGCTTGTAGGGGTCGGTAACGATCCTGACGCCCTCTTCGGACGTGATCAGGAATGCGGCATGCCCGAACCATTTCACCTTCATCTTTTGCCTCCTCGCATTTCTTGTCGGTCGCTATTTATAACTCAAGACCAGATTCACCAGCGTCCGCACCGGAACGCCGGTTTCCCCCTTGACCAGGCAGTTCCTGTCCTTATCGGTGCGGGAGGTGCCGGCGATATCGAGGTGGACCCAGGGGGTGTCCTCGATGAACTCGTGAAGGAACTGGGCGGCGGTGATGGCCCCCCCGTACCTTCCGCCGCTGTTCTTGATATCGGCGATGTCGCTCTTGTTCAGCTCCTTATAATCGTCGTGCATCGGCATCTGCCAGATGCGCTCTCCGGAGGCGTCACCGGCCTGGATCACCCGATCCACCAGCTCCTGGTTGTTGCCGAAGGCGCCGGTGCAGAACTCGCCGAGGGCAATCTGGCAGGCTCCGGTGAGGGTGGCGACATCGATTACCGGCGAGAGGCCCTGCTTGCGGGCGTAGCTCAAGGCATCGGCCAGGATGAGGCGGCCCTCGGCGTCGGTGTTCACCACCTCGATGGTCTTGCCGTTCGATGCGCGGATTACGTCCCCCGGCTTCAGGGCGCTGCCGTCGGGCAGGTTCTCGGTCGCCGGCACGATCCCGGTGACGTTCACTTTGGGCTTCAGCTCACCGATGGCGCGCATGGCGGCGATCACGGCGGCGCCCCCGGCCATGTCGCCCTTCATGTCGCCCATCCTCTCCGACGGCTTGATGGAGATGCCGCCGGAGTCGAAGGTGATACCCTTGCCGACGAGGCCTATGGCGCCCTTTTCCGCTCCGCCTTTATAGCTGAGGACGATGAGCTTGGGCGGCTGTGTACTGCCCCTGGCCACGCCGAGCAGGGCTCCCATCTCCAGCCGCTCCATGTCGGACTGTTCCAGGATATAGCATTCCAGACCATACTCGCCGGCGACCTGCAGCGCGATCCGGGCCATATCGCTGGGGGTCATGAAATTGGCGGGCTCGTTGGCCATATCGCGGGCGAGGTTGG